>Ga0116134_1000853_pt1 | contig 15650 bp, 11 predicted proteins | sample June2015DPH_19_5_FD_89737 | JGI IMG/M metagenome (GOLD analysis project Ga0116134, IMG submission 89737) | Peatland microbial communities from SPRUCE experiment site at the Marcell Experimental Forest, Minnesota, USA - June2015DPH_19_40 | ecosystem: Environmental > Terrestrial > Soil > Wetlands...
ATCGGTTGTCTTGAGCAACCGCAATCCCGTGATGCCGCCGCTAATCGCCGCCTCGGCCGTCCCCGTCTGGGCGCGGGCACAACACGTGCGCTGCTCCGAAGAACCCCCGATGAACGCGTGTGGATGCGGTCGATCATCGAGTTCAATACGGTCCCACTTGGCCTGCGAAATCGACACCGTCGCCGTTGCCACCTGGGAATACGTGGACTTGAAGTGCCGGCAAACCAGCGCCGCAAAATCCTCGATCGCGTTGAAGTTGTTCTCCTTGGCCAGAACGTACACCGTGTTTTTCATCGAATCGGTCGCGATCACCTTTCGGTTGTCGCCGCTGAGATACGAGGCCGCGAAATCCCCCTCGAGCATGATGTCAATTGACAGTTCAACCAAGTCATGCCGATGGGGCCCGCGCACGACCTTCGTCAGGCGGATCGAAGATTTTCCGTACGCGTTGCGCCGAAGGGTTGACGCCAATTTAATCCTCCCAAACCGTATCCGCCAGCCGAAGCCGGGCGATCTTGTATATCTCGGCCAGCGCGGTTGCCAGTTCGGCTTCTCTTGAATTGGCAAGCCGGCGTCCGAACGCGTCAAGGATCGCCTGCTTGCGATTCTGCCGGGCGCAGATCACGAAGGGAAAACCAAATCTCCCGCGATATTCGGCGTTGAATCGTTCAAATGCCGCGATTTCCTCGACGCTGAGTTTGGCCAATCCCGCGGCCGCTTGCTCGGCGCCGGATTCCCGCGTCAGCTTTCCATCGCGAGCCAGCTTCCCGACCAGATCGGGATGCGCTCGCACCAGCGCCAGCTTTTCTTCCGTGCTCGATTGTGCCACGACGCTCGTCAGTTTCTCGTAAAGATCTTCCGTCGACGCGAACGGCCGGCATTCCCACGCTCGCCGGGCGATCCACGGAGAATGCTCGAACGACCCGCCGCATGCGGAGACAAAATCGCTCTGGTCCAGCCCGTTCAGTTGCGCAACGGTCGGCCGCCGAACAAGCTGCTCGACGACTTTCGCCGCCGCCGCGATATCCGGAACCCGACTGAACTCCGCCGAATTGTGGCTGATTCCATCGCGGCTGGGAATGAAAAGCATCGCCGTCGGCAGAAGCGGCGCGATCACCGCGCTGTCATGCAACGCGCCGCTGATGGTTGCCGGGATCGCCCCTGCGCCCGCGCGTTGCGCAGCCGTCGAAAGCCGCCGGCACAACCGCTCATTCAGCGGACAGGCGTCAATTGTTTCGGTCAGTTCGACCGCGCAATTCAGATTGCGGCGCCGGCAGATGTCCGTCACAATTCGACGCACTTCAAGGTCGCCGCGACACAACATGGCGTCTTCCGGCGCACGCAGATCGACCGTCAGCTCAACGCGTTCGGGCACGACGTTGATCGCGTTAGGGTGATTGAAGAGACTTCCAACCGTCGCTACCGCTTCTGGAGAAATATCCGGAGCCATCTTTTCGAGCGCCAGCACGATTTCCGCCGCCCCGCAGAGGGCGTCGCGCCGCTGAGTCATCGGCGTCGCGCCGGCATGATTGGACTGGCCTTGCACGCGAACGGCGTATTGCTTCCGGCCCGCGATGGAACGAACCACCGCCAGGGGCTGATCGTTCCGCCACATCGCCGGGCCCTGTTCAATATGGACTTCAATGAACCCCAGATACCGCTGGGGACGAATGCGATCGTGGGGTAAGCGGTCTGCGTCAACGCCGAACGGCCGGCCCGCATCGATATAGTTCTGACCCTGGGCGTTTCGCAGTTCCGGCAAACGATCGGCCCCAAGTGTGCCGACCCACGCGCGGCTGCCGATCATTCCCAGACCAAACGTCGTGCCTTCCTCTTCAGCGAAAGAAATCATCTCGAGCGGGAGCGATGCCATGCCGTCATCCTTCGCCGAGCGCAGAAGTTCCAGGGCGACAACCACGCCGGCAACGCCGTCAAAATCACCGCCGTGCGGGACCGTGTCGATGTGAGAACCGCACAGCCATGCCTGCCGCTCCCAACCCAGCCCCGCGGGCCGGGCGTGCGTGTTCCCCGCGGCATCGGATTTCAAATCACAACCCGCCGATCGCGCTTGCTCGCCAACGTACTGTATCGCGTTGGCCCACGCGGGTGAGAACGTCGGCCGGGTCGCGCCCGAGCCGGGTGTTTCCGTGCACCGGGCGATGGCTTCGATGTCCTGTTGTATGCGCTCGACTCGAATCACTTGCCGAATTCCTTGCGCCAGGTCTCGCCGGTCTTTTCCATCTCGCTCTCGACCGCGGTGCGGCGAAGACGATGCAGCGTTGGCATGCCAAGGCTCCACTCCTGGATCCAATCCCGGGCGAAGACGCCTTTTTCGGTCTCGTCGAATATTTTCCGCAGCTCGGCTTCGTTGATCACTCGCGGGCCGCGCGTGCGCACGGCAAACTCGCACGTTCGGCTGCATCGGCCGGTGAGGTAATCCTCAATTCCGCTCTCATCCATCACATCGATGACGCTGCGCAAAGAGCGGATCGCTTTGGCGTACGCGAAGCTCGGCGGATAGCCATGTTCCACCATCACCGTGAAGCAAAGCTTCATAAGTTGAATCGCGCCGCCGTAGAGGATTTGCTCCTCGTAATTATCTCCCTCGGTTTCGTGCTGAAATGAAAGCTCGACGACGCCGGCACGGGTGCTGCCGACGGCCTTGGCGATCGCCAGGACGATCTGCTTGGAATTCCCCGTTGCGTCGTGGTCGACGCCGACGCAGCCGTAAACCCCTTCGCCCTTCAAATATTTCTCGCGGACGAACTTTCCCGGAGCGTTCGGCACGAACAGAACCGTGTTCACATCCCTGGGCGGGACGATCTGACCGTATAAGACGCTGAATCCGTGACAGAAGCAAAGCGTCTGGCCCGAGCGAAGATTCGGCGCGATTTCCTCCCTATACACCGACGGCTGCACCGGATCGGCCAGCTCGATGAGCAGCACATCGGCCCGCCGGGTCGCATCGGCAACCGACATCGCCTCAAACCCATCCGCTTTCGCCTGCTCGCGGCTTTTCGATTCGGTCGAGGGTCGAGCGCCGACGATCACCTTGCAACCGCTGTCCCGGCAATTGGCGGCCTGCACCTTTCCCTGAATGCCGTAACCGATCACGGCGATGACCTTTTCCTTCAGCACCGATAAATCGACATCCGCGTCGCGATAGATCTTTTCAACTGCGCTCATACCAATATTTCCCGATTTACATTTTTGTAATAGATATACCGCGACGGTTTTGGCCCGGTGGCATAAAACGACTGAGGGCAATACGGCCCCATCCAGATGAAGTCGTCCGCCTCCACTTCCATCCACCGGTCGTCCAGGTAATAAAGCCCCTTGCCCTGAAGGAAGAGCAGGCCATGTTCCATCACGTGCGTTTCGATAATGGGGAGGCCAAACCCCGGATCGAACGTGAAAATGTTCACGGCCAGATCAAATCTAATCTCGTCGGGGATCAAAGTCTGGAGCAGCGAATGGGGGCTGTCGGCCCACGGCTTTCTTTCGATCTTCGATTCCTGGCCGTGAATGCTCTTGAAGATATCGATTCCGCGAGCCGGCTCATATCGTTTTTGCAGTGTAAGCAGGCGAAGCGAATCGCCCGCGGTGAATTGAAAGGGCGCCCCGGGAGGGAGCAGTCCAAAACCGCCCGTCTCCAGCAAAAGTGCCGAATCACCGTCGCGCAATTTGCCTTGCCCCGATAGCACAAAATAAAACGTCTCGACATCCTTCTGCGGAGCCATCGGCAGGACTTTCCCGCCGGGGAGATCGACGAGCATCTGCACAAACCGCGCTCCGATCGCCGGCGACGCCAGCACCCGGACCTCCGCTTCGGGGCAGCCGGGCAGTCTGGAAACCGGATATCCCTCCAACGGCATCAAGGCGTAACGCGGCCGGACACGGGCGCGGCTATGAACGAGCTGCTCGGGTGTTCGCATAATTTCACTCACACAAACAGATCGACGACCTGAAACTTATCCACGTCGATCAAGCCATGGTCCGTCAGCTTCAGCGAAGGAATCACTTCCAGCGCCATGAAGCTCATCGCCATGAACGGATCGTTCAGGGCCGATCCCAAATCCCGGGCTGCGCCGATCAGCCGGCGATAACTCGCGGCGACCTCACCGATGGGCTGATCGCTCATCAGTCCTCCAATGGGCAGGGGCAATCGGGCGACGATATTCTCACCGACGGCGACGGCAAGACCGCCTCCATCGGCGGCCGCCGCGTGCGCCGCCGCCAGCATCGAAACATCATCCGAGCCGATCGTCACCAAATTGTGATGGTCATGCGCCACCGTGCCTGCGATCGCGCCGCGTTTCATGCCGAATCCCTGAATGAACCCGACGCCCATGCTGCCGGAATGCCGGTGCCGCTCGATGACCGCCATCTTCAGGACATCGCGCGACACATCGGCGACCGACCGGCTCTCGACGACTTTATTACCCAGCACGCGATGGTCCGTAATCAACTGGTCCCGCCGGGAACCGATCACGCGAATTCGATCCGATTTCGCCGGCACGGCAAATCGCACGCTATCCCAGGCAACGTCGCATTTTCCGAGCGAAACGGAATCCGTGTTCGTGGGGCAATTCATCCGATGCAGCAAGACCCCGTCGCGCGCGGCCAAAACGCCGCGGCTGAAAACCATTCTCGCCTGCGGCTGCTGCAAATCGTCAAACACGATCAGGTCCGCCCTGCGCCCAGGGCCAATCGCGCCGACATCGCTCAGGCCGAACCACTCCGCGGGATTCAAGGTTGCCATCCGAATCGCATCCACGGGATCGATTCCGGCGGCAATGGCGCGGCGCACCATCTCATCGATCGAGCCCACATCGAGCAAATCGCAACTCGTCCGATCATCCGTGCAAAAACAGACGCGCCGGCTGTTGGCTGTGGTGATCGCCGGGAGCAGCGTCGCCAGATTGTGGGCATTGGTCGCCTCCCGCACCAGCAGGTACATGCCGCGCGCCAGCTTCTCTCGGGCCTCTGCCACCGTCGTCGCTTCGTGATCGCTTCCGACGCCCGCCGCCACATACGCGTTCAGCGACCTGCCCGTAACGGCCGGACAATGCCCATCGACGGGCCTGCCTTTCATCGCCGCGATCTTGGCGAGCATCGCAGCCTCGCCGCCCGTGACCGCCCGATAGTTCATCACCTCGGCGAGTCCGCGAGCGATGCCCTGTTCGCGCAGCTCACGCAGATCGTCCACGTCGATTGCGCCGCCGCCGCTGGCCATCGGCGTCGCCGGCACGCAACTCGGGGCCATCAACACGAGATTAAGCGGAAGGCCATTGGCGCTTGCGGCCATAAACCGGACGCCCTCGGCGCCGGCGACGTTGGCGATCTCATGCGGATCGGTCACCACGGTCGTCACGCCGCGCGGGACCACCGCCGCCGCAAACTGCGCGGGGATGCATAGGCTGCTTTCGATGTGGACATGGGCGTCAATGAACCCGGGGGCGATGAACGATCCCTTCACGTCCACGATCTGTTTGGCGTGATATCCGCTGCCGATTCCGGCGATCCGGCTGCCGAGGATTGCGATGTCCACCGATTCAATCTCGCCATTGAAAACGTTGATAACTCGACCGCCCGTGATCAATGCATCAGACGGGGCATCGCCGCGCGCGGCTGCCAGTAATCTCGAAATGTCGTCCATAGCCAGCCGGGAATTCTGCGCGATAAGTGGTGCATGATTATACGTCATCATCCGGCAGTTGGAAGCGGCTTTTTCATGGATTCCGGCCACGGCCGAAATTCAGGCGATTTTTCCATTTTTGCCTGCTATAGTTCCTGCGATCGCGCCATCCATGTCCCCGGGCTTTTGTTGTGATGAATCTCTTGACTGAAATCGTTCGCCGAACCGAACTGGGTGAGGTTGTCGCCCTCTGCACCGTGGTTGGCACGCGGGGGAGCACGCCCCAGGACAAAGGCGCTGCCATGGTGGTCCTGCGCAACGGCAATTCCATGGGGACCCTCGGAGGCGGCTGCGTCGAGGCAGAGGTCCGCATCCGCGCTCAGCAGCTCATGAGCGAAAACCAGAGCCGATTGCTCAGCTTTCGCCTTGATCAGGATTATGGATGGGATGACGGCCTGGTCTGCGGCGGCACCATGGACATTGCCATTCAAGTATTTTCCTCCGCCGAGTCCGTGGTCCCGATTCAGCGCATCCTGGCCGATCTTGCCGCCAAGCTCCCGGCGTCTCTCCGGATTGACGTGGCGGACGAGTCCCTTCATTCGGCGCATTTCGAGGTCGAGATTCCACCGACGCCGACCTTGCTCATCGCCGGCGCCGGACACGTCGGCCGCGCCCTGGCATTGGCCGCCGGCCAAATCGATTTCGAGGTCGTCGTCGTAGACGATCGCGCCGATTGTCTCAGACCGTCCGACTTCCCCGGCGCGCGGTGCATCCTCGGCGACATCGAATCTGAATTGTCGAGATACGACATCAAGCCCTGGACTTATGTGGTGATCGTAACTCGGGGACATCGCCATGATGCGCTAGCGCTGGCCACCGTGATCCGTTCACCCGCGGCGTACGTGGGACTCATCGGCTCGAAGCGGAAAATACACCGGATTCTCAACGAATTATTGCAACAGGGGGTGCCGCGTGACCGCCTGGCAAGCGTCCACGCGCCGATTGGCCTGGAGATCGCGGCCGTCACACCCGCGGAAATCGCCGTCAGCATCGCCGCTGAATTGATCGCCGTGCGCCGGGGCCGCGGAGATCTCCCGGCGCATCCGATGAAAGTCCCCTCCGACAAGCTCGACCGCTGGCTGCAAAAGGCCAAACCCGTTCAACCGCCGGGCGCGTCGCTCGATCGCCATATCGGATCGTGATGCGATTCCAGCGATGATTCAAACCATCGGGTCATGATCGTTTTCTGTTGCGTGTAAAAATAAACCGATTCCATTCCCTGAATATGCAGGTCTCCAAAGAATGATTTGTTCCAGCCCGTGAACGAGAACCATGCCATCGGCGCGGGGACGCCGATGTTGATTCCGATCATGCCGGCGTTGAAGTTCATCTTGAATTGCCGGGCCGCCCAGCCGCTATTGGTGAAGATGCTGGCGCCGTTGCCGTGGGGGCAGTCGCGGGCCACGGCAATGGCTTCGTTCACGTCGTTCACGCGCAAGACCGACAGAATCGGCCCGAATATCTCCTCCGTGGCCAGACGCATCGGTTTGGCCACGCGATCGACGACGCTGGGACCGAGGAAAAACCCGTCGCTCCGCGCCGCCTCCGCCTCGCGTCCATCCAGCGCGACGGTCGCTCCTTCGCGATGGGCGATGTCCAGGTAGCCGGCCACGCGCTGCTGGTGCTGCCGAGTGATCAGAGGGCCCATGTCCACCGCGTCGGAGGTGTCGGTCGGACCGGTTCGCATTTTCCGAGCCGCTTTCACCAGGCGATCGACCAGCGGGTCGGCTATTGCGCCGACAGGAACCGCGACGGACCCCGCCATGCAGCGTTCGCCGGCGCAACCAAAGGCCGACGCACCAATCGCCGCCGCCGCCTGGTCCAGATCGGCGTCGGGCGCGACGATGAGGTGATTCTTGGCTCCTCCCGCGGCTTGCACTCGCTTGCCGTGCCTGGCGCCGGTTTCGTACACGTATTGGGCAACCGCGGAGGAGCCGACAAAGCTGATCGCGGCGACCTGCGGATGCGCCAGCAGGGCGTCCACACACGGCTTGTCGCCGTGGACGATGCTGAACACTCCGGCCGGCAATCCGGCTTCGATCAACAGTTCTCCCAGCAGATGGGCGCTCAGCGGCACGCGCTCCGAGGGCTTGAGCACAAACGTGTTGCCGCAGACGATCGCGATGGGAAACATCCACATCGGGACCATCACCGGGAAATTGAACGGCGTGATGCCGACGCAGACGCCGAGCGGATGTCGCGTCGTTTCGCTGTCGACATTGCGGACGATGTTGGACAGCGTGCAGCCCATGATGAGGCTGGGCAATCCGCAGGCGAATTCCACGACTTCGATGCCGCGATGCACCGACGCCCGCGCCTCGCCGAGCGTTTTGCCGTTCTCACGCGTCGCGCATTTTGCCAAATCCTCGGCTCGCTCCTGGCAAATCTGCCTGAACTTGAACATGACGCGGGCCCGCTCGACGACCGGGACGTCGGCCCAACCATCCGCCGCTGCCGCCGCGGCGCGGACGACCCGGTCCACCTCCTGGGCATCGCACAACGGAACCTGTGCGATCTTCTGCCCGCGCGATGGATTAAAAACGTCGCCCCAGCGCTGGGTCGTGCTTTCGATCCACTGGCCGCCGCATAGGATAGGAAGTTTTTGCACGGGCTGAGTCAAAGTCGTTGTCGGCATCGTGGCGCCAAGTTAAACGGCGTGGCTCGCCAGCGGTAGAACCTCGTCCAGGCAATCCGCGATGAAATTCGCGTCGTCGATGTTCAGGCACATCGGCGGCTTGATGCGCAGCACGTTGCCGTGCAGGCCGCCTTTGCCGATGAGCAAGCCGCGCTCGCGGGCCAGTTCCATCACCGCCGCGGTCTGCCGCTTCGCGGGGACTTTGGTCTTGCGATCGGTCACCAGTTCCACGCCCAGGAGCAATCCCATTCCGCGCACCTCGCCGATGATCGCGTGTCTCTGCTGCAGATCGAGCAGGCGGTCCTTCAGGTGTGTGCCGACCTTCAGGGCGTTGGCCTGGATGCCCTCCGCGTCGATCACTTCCAGCGTGGCCAGTCCCTGGGTCATGCAGATTGGATTGCCGCCGAATGTGTTGAACTGAACGCGGTTGGCGAGGGTGGCGGAGATTTCCGGGCGGGTCACCATGGCGCCCAGGGGAGCGCCGTTGCCGATTCCCTTGGCCATCGTGACCGCGTCGGGCGTCACGTTCCAGTTCTCGAAAGACCAGAATTTCGTGCCGGTGCGGCCGAAACCGCCCTGGACCTCGTCGGCCACGCAGATGCCGCCGTGCTTGCGGACGATGTCGTAGACAATCTGAAAATACTCCTTGGGAGGCACGACCGTGCCGCCGACGCCCTGGATGCACTCGCCGATGAACAGGGCCACTTCGCCGCAGGTTTCGTACTCGATCAAATCCTTCACGTCGTGGGCGCACTTCAGATCGCAGGATGGATAGCTCAGGCCGTACGGGCAGCGATAACAGTAGCCGGGCGTCGCGTTCTTGACGGTGAAGCCGGTGTTGGATTTGAACTTCCAATTTCCGTGCGCGGTCAGGTTCATGGTCGCGCCGGTGCCGCCGTGATAGGCGTTGCGCAGGGAGATGACATCGACGTTCTTGGTGTACTCGCGTCCCGCCAATAGAGCCAGTTCGTTGGCCTCCGAGCCGCTATTCGTGAAGGACCAGTTCGACAGATTCGACCCCGCGGGCATGTGCTCGGTCAGTTTCTTGGCAAACAGGCCGATCGTCGGATGAAGATAGATCGTCGTGACGTGCTGAAGCGTGCCGAGCTGCTTCTGGACGGCCTGCACGACTTTCGGATGGCAATGGCCGACCGACACCGTGACGATGCCGGCGAAGCCGTCCAGATAACGCTTGCCGGCTTCGTCCCACAGGTACTGCATGTGGCCTTCGACGACCATCAGCGGTTCCTGGTAATAGCGGATCAGGCCGGGCGAAAGATATTGCGTGCGCATCGCCACGGTCGCGGCCTTGCTTGGGCCGTTGTAAGGCTGCGGCACATGCGTGCAGACCGGCAGCGAAAGTCGCTTGGGAGACGATTGGGTTGGACTGGAGACAGGCGGCATGGTTTCCTCACGGGGCGACAATCGCCCGATATGTTTCAGGACGACGGTCGCGATAAAATTGCCAGACGTTGCGAACCTGGCGGATCATGTCCAGATCGAGATCGGCGACGACCAAAGCATCGATGCTGCGCGGTCCCTGGGCGATGATCTGCCCGCGCGGATCGGCGAAGTACGAGCTTCCGTAAAACTCTCCGATCCGCCAAGGCTCCTCGAAGCCGGGCCGGTTGATCGCGCCGACGTAGTACATGTTATTCGCCGCCGCGGCCGGTTGCTCGAGCTTCCACAGGTATTCCGAAAGCCCGGCGACCGTGGCGGACGGATTGAAAACGATCTCGGCGCCGCCGAGGCCCAGTTCGCGCCAGCCTTCGGGGAAGTGCCGGTCGTAGCAGGTGTAGACGCCGACCTTGCCCACGCGCGTATTGAAGACCGGGTAACCGAGATTGCCCGGTCGGAAATAAAACTTTTCCCAAAACCCCGGATCGCAATGCGGAATGTGCATCTTTCGGAATTTGCCGAGGAACGTGCCGTCGGCGTCGATCACCGCGGCCGTGTTGTAATAGACGCCGGTCAGGTCCTCTTCGTAGATCGGCAATACGATTACCATCTGATGCTTTTTGGCGAGTTGGCAGAAGAGTCTTGTCGTCGGCCCGTCGGGGATCTTCTCCACCAGTTCGTACCATTTAGCTTTCTGCTCGGCGCAGAAATACGGCCCGTAGAACAACTCCTGGTAGCAGAGAACCTGCACGCCCTGATCCGCCGCCTGCTCGGTCATCTTCACGTGCTTGGCGATCATCGCTTCTTTGATCTTCGCCGTCGGCGATGTCGCCGGCTCGCAGAGCGTTGCTTGAATCAGTCCCGCTTTGACAATCCGCGCCATGTCTACACCTTCGCAGCTTTCTTCGGCTCAATCTTCATCACTTGCCCCGTTTTCAACATCGCTTGATATTGGTTCCAGTTCATCGGCGGCTTGCCGGTGGGAACTTCTTCCATCGTGATGCACCCCTCCACCGGACAGGCCAGCGCGCACATGTTGCAACCGACGCATGCGTCGTCGCGTATGGTGAACACGTCAATCGTCCGGCCGTCTTCGTTCAGTAGCAGATTCGGCGCCGCCTCGCCCTTGAGACGCCTGGGTTCACCGAACTTGCTGGTGTAATCCGCGGCCGAGAGCCGGTCCCAGGCAATTGCCTGGTAACATCCGTCCTCGCAACTGGCGTAGCAGATTCCGCAGTGAATGCATGTCGCCTCATTGATCTTGGCCACAACCTTGTAATTCAGATCGAGATCACCCCATTCCTTGACGCGCGGCAATGCCTTGCCGACCGCGGAATCGATCGTGGCGAAGGCGTTCTCGTCCATCCATTTCTCCAGGCCGCGCGTCATCGCCTTGACGACGCCAAAGCCGCGGTGCATCACCGCCGTGCAAACTTGCACCGTCGTGGCCCCCAGCAGGATGAACTCCACGCAGTCGTCCCATTTGCGAATTCCGCCGATGCCGCTGATCGGCAGGCCGATCTTCTCGTCGCGCGCGACTTCGCTGACCATGTTAAGGGCGATCGGTTTGATGGCCGGACCGCAATAGCCGCCATGCGAGCCGAAGCCGCCGACGCTGGGCCTGGGAGCGAACGACTTCAGATCCACGCCCATGATCGAGTTGATGGTATTGATGAGGCTGATGCCGTCGGCTCCGCCGCGTTTCACGGCCCGGCCAATTTCGCGAATGCTGGTGACGTTCGGCGTGAGCTTGGCGAGCACCGGGACCGTCGCCACTTCCTTCACCCAGGTGCAGATTCGCTCGGCATATTCCGGCACCTGGCCCACGGCCGACCCCATGCCGCGCTCGTTCATCCCATGCGGGCAGCCGAAGTTCAGCTCAAAGCCGTCGATCCCGGTGTCCTGAATCCGCTTGACGATGCGATGCCACGCCGGGCGTTTGGATTCGACCATCACCGAAGCGATCAACGCATGTTTGGGAAACTGTTTCTTCACTTCGGCGATTTCGCTCAGGTTGTCTTCGAGCGGACGGTCGGAGACCAGCTCGATGTTGTTCAGGCCCATCAACTTCTGATTGTTGAGCGCGACCCCGCCGTAGCGCGAGGCGACGTTGACGATCGGCTCGTCCGTGAGCGTCTTCCAGACGGCTCCGCCCCAGCCGACCTCGAAGGCGCGACGCACCTGATACCCCGTGTTGGTCGGCGGTCCGCTGGCCAACCAGAAGGGATTGGGCGACCGGATTCCCGCGAAATTGCAATTTAAGTCAGCCATGAATTTCAAAAGTGGTTCGGATCGCGCTTGAGGAACCGACCGCGTTTTTCCCTGCCGACGAACTTTCCGTCGCTGACGACCACCTGGCCACGAACCGTGACGGCTTCGGCGCGCCCTTCGATGCTCATCCCCTCAAAGGGATTATAATCGACCGCCATCTGTTGCGTTTTGGCGCTGATCACGCCGCGGTATTTCGGATTGAAGATCACCAGATCCGCGTCGCTTCCCGTCTGGATGGCGCCTTTCCGCGGATACAGGCCGAACAATCTGGCCGCCTGAGTTGAAGCACAATCGACGAATCGGCGAAGGTCCAGTTTGCCGGAATTCACGCCGGCGGTGAACAACATGTTGACCCGATCTTCCAGGGACGGGATCCCGTTGGGAATCTTTGTGAAATCCTCGCGCCCCATTTCCTTCTGGCTTTTGAAATCGAACGGCGCGTGATCCGTCGCCACCGTGCTGATGTTGCCGTTGGCCAAATTGTTCCACAGAAACGGCTGATTGCGTTTGTCGCGCATCGGGGGGGACATGACGAATTTGCTGCCCTGAAAATCCGGCAGTTCCGCATGCGTTTTGTCCAGCGTCAGGTACTGAATGAGCGTTTCCACCCAGACGTGCCCGCCGCGCGCCCGCGCCTCCAGCGCTAGCCGCGCCGCCGGCTCGCAGCTTGTATGCACGATGTAACAGTGCGTGTCATGCATGGCGGCGAAGGCGGTCAGATGCTGCACGCCCATGGCCTCGACGGATTCGGGCCGCGACGGCTCGTGCCACTGCGGTCCGGTCTTCCCGGCCGCGATGAACTCCTTCTGCCGCATCGCGATCGCGTCGGCGTTCTCACAATGGGCCGTCACGATCACGCCGAGCGACTTCGCAAGGCGCATCACCTGAAACAATTCCGCGTCATCGACGCCAAAGGCGCCCTTGTAGGCCAGAAACACCTTGAAGCTGCTTACCCCCGCGGCGACGATTTCCTTCAACTGGCTCTCGGCCAGCGAGTCATAACGCGTCGCCCCCATGTGGAAGGTGAAATCGCAAAAGCTGCGCGCCTCGGCCTTGGATTTCCATAGCTCGAACGCGGCCAGCGGCTCCTCGCTGCGCGCGGGACAGACCATTTCGATCAACGTGGTCGTTCCGCCGACGAGCGCGGCGCGCGAAGCGGTCTCATAAGTATCCTTGGCATACGTCCCCATGAAGGGCAGATGGATGTGCACGTGCGGATCGACAAATCCGGGGAACACGTATTTGCCGCCGGCGTCGATGACGGTCGCCCCCGGCGGCACGGTCAGGTTGCGGCCGATGCCGGTGATCGTCTCATCCTGGCAACAGATGTCCGCCTGATAAACATCCGACGCGGTGACGATCTGACCATTGCGGATAAACAGCGGCATGAAATTCGCTCGCGCCTGGCCACGGCTGGTTCACTGGGCCAAAAGCCGGTGCGATATACCCTCGAAGGCCGAATTATTCAAATAAATCCTTGACGAATCCTGAACCCCGCACCCATAATCCCGCCGCCGTGATCGCAGGGACGAACGAAGCCACCGCAGACATCGTCGAAACCGCGGAGGACCTTTCCACCCTACAGTTCTACAACCGCGACATCGCGCCCACTCCGCGCTCCGGACGCAAATGGGGCACGTTCGACATGGCGGCCCTGTGGATCAGCATGTCGGCCTGCATCCCGACGTACATGCTCGCCTCGTCGCTCATCGGCGAAGGAATGAATTGGTGGCAGGCGATCCTCACGATCACGCTCGGCAACACCATCGTGCTGATCCCGATGATCCTCAACGCTCACGCCGGGACGCGCTATGGCATCTCATTCCCCGTCTATTGCCGGGCCAGCTTCGGCATTCGCGGCGCCAATATCCCCGCCGTTCTTCGGGCAATGGTGGCCTGCGGCTGGTTCGGCATACAAACGTGGATCGGCGGCGAAGCAATCTACAAAATCACCGCGATCTTCATTCCCTCCATCGCCGAGTGGCCCAGCAGGTTCCATTCGATCAACCTCGCCCAGTTTGGGTGTTTCCTGATTTTCTGGGCGATCAACATGATCGTGATTTACAAAGGCATCGAGTCGATCCGCATTCTGCTGAACATCAAAGCCCCGCTGCTCATCGTCCTGGGCCTGATTCTCCTAGCCTGGGCCTACCGGGCCGCCCACGGCTTCGGGCCCATGCTCTCGCAACCCAGCGCATTCGATCCCGGCGGGCCCAAGGCCGGCCAATTCTGGCATTTTTTCCCCGCCGCGCTGACAGGCATGATCGGCTTCTGGGCCACGCTTTCGCTGAACATCCCCGACTTTTCACGGTATGCGTACTCGCAGAAAAGCCAGATGATCGGCCAGGCCATTGGCCTTCCAGCCACCATGGCGCTCTACTCGTTCATCGGAGTCGCCGTCACCAGCGCAACCATCGTCATCTACGGCCATGCCATCTGGGACCCGGTCGATCTGCTGACGCGCTTCCGCAGTCCGGCCGTTCTCCTGATCGCCATGATCTCTCTGTGCGTCGCGACCCTGGCCACCAACCTCGCGGCCAACGTTGTCTCTCCGGCCAACGATTTCTCGCACCTGGCCCCGCGCTCCATCAGCTTTCGCACGGGCGGGCTGATCACGGGCATCATCGGCATCCTCATCCAGCCTTGGAAACTCCTCGCCGATCCCAACGGATACATCTTCAAATGGTTGGTTGCCTATTCCGCCTTGCTCGGCGCCATCGGCGGAATTCTCGTCGTCGATTACTTCTTCATCCGCCGGCGTCAACTGAGCCTTGGCGGACTATTCAGGCGATACGGGCCCTATTGGTATCAAGGCGGGTTCAACGCGCGGGCCATGGTTGCGCTGGCGCTGGGGATCGCCCCCTGCATCCCCGGCTTCCTCGGCACCGTCGGATGGGCACACGTCGGCGCGGGCTGGATGCGGCTGTACGACTACGCCTGGTTCGTCAGTCTGGGGATTTCCGCGGCGATCTATGCACTTCTGACACCGCGGTCCTCCGGTTCCTCGGGATGACGAATCGCCGCGCTTTGTGCCGCATGCAAAATGTAGTATTCTACCGCGCCCATTCAGAACGCCGATCGCGATTGCCGAATGCTCGAAAATGAATCGGTCGAAAACCTTGACGACGAACATTCGCCGGCTTCTTCCAGAATGGCGACGATCGCGCTCATTCCGTCGGCCGTCGCGTTTAACATCGCGCTCTCGCAAATCGTCCTGGCTCTGAAATTGCCCGTTTATCTCGATTGCGTCGGCATTATCACCACCACGCTCATTGCCGGACTCGGGCCGGGGCTGATCGTCACCGTGCTGGCGTTCGGCATGATGGCGCTGCTCTTCAATCACATCATCATTTTCTTCACCGGCACCGCCGCCATGATGGCGGTCGGCACCCATCTTCTGGCCATGATCGGCGGGTTCAGGACCCTCTTCCGGACTGTGCTCAGCGGTCTGGTGCTCGGCGTCATTTCCGCGCTGGTTTCGCTGCCGATCTCGGTTTACCTTTTTGGCGGCGTCACGACGGCCGGGTCCACCTTCGTTACCGCATGGTTCATTCATTGCGGCTTCTCACTGCCGGTGGCCGGGTTCCTCTCCGTAATGATCTGCGAGGCCTCCACCGACAAAGTTGCCGAGGCGCTGCTGGCCGTCTG
>Ga0116134_1000856_pt1 | contig 15611 bp, 14 predicted proteins | sample June2015DPH_19_5_FD_89737 | JGI IMG/M metagenome (GOLD analysis project Ga0116134, IMG submission 89737) | Peatland microbial communities from SPRUCE experiment site at the Marcell Experimental Forest, Minnesota, USA - June2015DPH_19_40 | ecosystem: Environmental > Terrestrial > Soil > Wetlands...
AAAGTCGAAGGCTTCCTCGTCAAGCCGCCGAACTTCGATCCCACCAAGAAATATCCTGTGAAGTTCCTCATCCACGGGGGCCCGCAGGGCGCCTGGGGAGACGACTGGAGCTATCGTTGGAATCCCGAACTCTTTGCCGCCAACGGATACGTGGTCATCATGATCAACTTCCACGGCTCGACCGGATATGGGCAGAAGTTCATCGACGCGATCAACGGCGACTGGGGCGGCGCTCCGTTTGAAGATTTGATGAAGGGCCTCGACTACGCGGAGAAGACTTATCCGTTCATCGATAAAGACCGGGAGTGCGCGCTGGGCGCGAGCTTCGGCGGATACATGGCCAACTGGGTGCTCGGCCACACCGACCGCTTCAAGTGCATCGTCTCGCACGATGGCACGTTCAACAACGAATCCGACTATGGCACGACCGAAGAGCTCTGGTTTAACGAATGGGAGTTTAAGGGCACACCGTGGACGAACCGCGAGTTGTATCGGAAGTGGTCTCCGCATTTGTTTGCGACTAATTTCAAGACCCCCACGCTCGTCATCCACGGGCAGCTCGACTACCGCCTCGACGTGAGCGAAGGTTTCCAGCTCTTTACCACGCTGCAGCGCCTGGGCGTGCCGTCCAAGATGCTCTACTTCCCCGACGAAGGCCACTGGGTGCTGAAGCCGCAGAATTCCCAGCTTTGGTGGAAGACGGTCACCGACTGGGTAGATCAGTGGACGAAGAAGTAGTAGGTCGGTAGTCGTTCGCTATTCGCTGTTCGCTGTTGACGAGTACCTCGATATTCGGTAGAGACGCGGCTTGCCGCGTCTGAGTTCAGGCGAACCTCGTCTCTGCACGTACGTACCATCCGCCGCGAAACTTCGCTGGTCCGGCCGAAGCTCCTTAGGGCGGATTTCCCCATCGTCGTCCCAAAGAAAATTCCGTCACTCCCTTTGCACCAAACGGCAGATTCGCTTGTCTTCAAGCAACTTGTTAGCAACAGGATTGCCCACGGAAGGATTGCTTGCTGAGGAATCGTTCGCCAAAGACTGATTGGCTGAAGGATTCCCAGCGGCCTGCGGTGCGGCCCCACCACCACTGTCGCGTTCTGTCGAGTTCACTGGCGTCTTAGTGGATGGCTCAGCCGCAGGCCCGGCAGCTTCGGCCTCGACCTTCGGCAACTCGGAGTTTGACTCACAAGGCTGAGCAACCATATCGCCAGCGCCCGGATTTCCCGTCGCGCCGGTGCTTGCGTCCGTGCCGGAAGCAATATCCTGGCGCACATCGGAGGCACTCGGGCTCGCAACCGAGTCATCCGGCAGAGCACCCTGTGGCACTGCGAATAGCACCTCCGGCACGCCTTGTGGCGCAGGCGCTTGCGCGCCAAATTGCGGCACCCGCTGCGCAGTCGAAGGCTTGGCCGGGATGTTGCTCGGCTGCGCCGGAACGATCGCTGCCAAATTTTCCATTTGAAGCTGCGCGGTCGATGGGCCCGCGCTCACCGTGATGAACACATCGCAGGGGCCCACGCTTCCGGCAGAGGGCACGATGGAAGCGGTGCCATCCTGAGCGCTCACGACCTGCGCCTGCGATGATCCGAGGACAACGGGCATTCCTTCGCTGTCGGGACTGACCCGGGCCAGCGTGGTAGCAAAGACGACGTTCACTCCCATCACCGGATTCGCGGCGCTGGAGCCGTCGGTCACTCGCATGACCAGCGGCTGAAAGGACTGCCCCGTCAGCACAGCTTGCGGCGATCCGCTGACCATCGCCAGCGTCCAGAGCGAAGACGGCGTGGAAAACAAAGTGAAAGGCTGGCTGCTACAGGGCGCATTGTTCGGAGCGACGCAAGCGCTCACCTGTACAGTGGCATTCTGATTCGTGAGCTGTGCCGTGATCGTGGCAAATCCCGAACTGTTGGTGGTCGCACTGCCCGCCGAAAGCGCAGCCGTGCCCAGGGTGAGGATGAAATTAACCACCACATTCGCCTTCGGGACTCCCAGGTCTAGCGCTTCGACGGTGAGCGGAACAGCGAGCGTCGCGCCCTGCCCAACCCAGCGCGTCGGCGTCACCGCAGCCAGGTCGAGCGAGGTTGAGGTTCCCACCACCGTTGCCTGTTGCGTCTGCGGCGGCGAGTACGACGCTGGCGCGAGAGCGATCGTGATCGTGCTCGCCCCGGTCGCGGTGGGAGTCACCCAACTGGAAGATTCTCCCACTTCATCGCTCAGCACCGAACACGAAGACGCTGCGCTGCACAACGAGAACTGCAAGCCGTTGGTCGCGCTCCACGCAAGGGTTGCCCCACTCACTGGCGTAATTCCATCGGCGGCGACCGCACGCACGCGGATGGCGCTGGCCGCTTGAGACCCAACCGGAGTCGCCGGCTCCGCGCCTTGCAGCAGAAGCAAGAGATCTGTGGGCGAAGCACCATAGGTCAGCGCGCCAATCATTTGGGAAAAAGCACCGCTGACCGGATTCGTAACCTGGATCGTAGCGGTTCCGTCCTGCGATGCGGCAGGCAATGCCACCTGGATCTGGCTCGCCGACGCAGAAAGGGTGCTCCCGTTAATGCCAGCAATACATTGCCCACTTGGCGAAATCGCACTACACACAGTCACCTGCAGTTCCGGATTGAAGCCGGTGCCATTGAGCGCGGTCAATCCGCCAGCAAGACTGATGCGCGCCGGTGTGACCGCATCTGAATAAAGCAGGCTGGCCTGGTAGAAATAATCGGGACGACCGTCGCCGCGGAAGTCGGCCACTCCCACCCGGAAAGTGTCTGAAACGTTGAACTGCGCATCCAGGCGGCTCATTCCAAAGGTCGTCGAATTGAATGCCGAGGGCGTGGACGCAGGCGCGGGATCGCCGCTCTCGTCGCTCAATTGCCAAATACCAATCACGGGCAACAGTTTGGTTTCGGTCGGCTGGCCCGTTTCATCGAGCGCGGTCACCGCGACCGAGGCCGTTCGGTTCGCCTGCGCCGCGAACTCGAAAAAGTCCGCGCTGCCGTAACCCGAGATCCACGATCCCCATGCACCGCCCTGTGGGAGCGCTGCCGGATTCGCGTAAGTCGATTCGCTGCCGGGATGCGTTTGCACGATTTCATCCTGCAACATCAGGATGTCCTGCTCCACGTTCGATCCACTCTGTATGGTGACAACCACCGGAGCGAACGCGCCCGACGGCGTCACTTGTGTGGGACCATACGGTTCGACACCCATCGACCAGTTCGGGTCCAGCTCTTCCACGCTTAACTGGTACTGGGCGCTGGTTTGCCCCGTCGGAATCGTCAGTTGGCCCAGATCGAAAAAGCCTTCAAGCGCGGGATCATTCGAGCCCCACCGGTCATAGCGGAGACCATTTCCGTCCACGTATCCATCGACAATGTTGCCCGCGTTGCCGCAAAACAAGAACCCGGAAACCGAAGTCACAACATATTGCCGCGAGGCCTGGTCGGAGACCATCAGCCGCGCCACCACGTTGACGCCCTGCATCGGTTGCACTTCATTCCCCAATGCATCGGTAAAGTACACGCTGCCGTAAATTCTGCCCGTCGTTTGCAGGCTGCCAGGATAAAGACGCACGAGCGCGTCCATGTCGTCCATCGCAGGGACGCCGGGGTTCGGATAGCAGATCGTGATGGGCACGCAGGAAATGGGATCGGTAAAGTGCATCACCGGAAATCCCGCATAATCGGCTGGGGTGGGAGGCGGGTTCCCCGTTATCACGTTCAGGTTGGCCTGCGACCACCCCAAACCAATCGTGCGCCCCAGCACCCGCACTAACCGGTATTGAACATCCGGAAGTTGCGCGTTGGTGGCCGCGCAGATTCCGTTGATCACCACCAACGAGTGCACGATGTTCCCGGCGGTGGAGAAGTTGTCGGGTCCGCCATAGACGGCGTTGGTAAAGCATTCATCCAAGTCGCCAGCACCTTCGCCCAGAATGGCATCGGTGACCGTTCCGTCGTAGTCGTAAACAATTCCAACCGGAGTGCCTATGGCGGAGGGCGTAATGTCCGCCGGGGCGGTAACAACTCCCTCGCCGTTGGTTTCGATATTGCTGCCATTCACGTACTCGGCAAGATGACCTCCCTGCGTCGCGGTGAGGGCAACGCCGGAGATGCTGGTCCATGTGTTGAACGCAGTGGCAACCAGGGCATCCGCCTGCGCTTCGGTTAAGATCGGGCTCAGGGGCCCGGGGTTGGTGAAATACTCGACCGAACCATTCAACCAGATCAGAGCCTGGCCTTCGACTCCTGGGTTGTAGCCGGAGCCCGCGACAAAAGCCGGGCCTCCGGCACGGCTGGCAACGGCACTACAAACCAGAAAAACGGCGACCGTCAGAATTCGCGAGCGCAGGATTTGCCACAACATGGGTGTCACTCCTCTCGGGCGCTGCGGATGGCCCGCTCCAACTGAACGACGCTCACGCTCCCGTGATCGACGGTCGCACGTGGTTGTATAGACGATTCGTTTCGTAAGCCAGTGGCGACGGCAGGCTTCTGCGCAACCACCTTCTTCCCGCTCGGGTCGAGAGCAACCTGCCCCAGTGATCCGCCCACTGGGCTGGTAAGACCCAAGCGACTCGGCGGATAGAGAAAGATCAAAATGTGCTGGCCGCTGCGCATCGGCCGATGCATGGACGCCGCCCCCGCCCACTCATGAATGGTGAGAATTTGTCCCTGCTCGACCCCGGCAATCGCCTGATCCACGCGAAAACGCAACTGGACCGCCGGAGTCGCCCCCGGAACCGCCCGATCGGCTGCCGCAGTCGGGGTGGTCACAGTCTGGTTCGTCACAGTCTGGCTCGGGGCCGGGAGCACCGTGCCCGCGAATATCATCCCCGCCCGGCGCGAAAGCTGCTTCCATCGCGGACCGAGAACGCGCTCAGCGATGACTTGATCCGATGGCTGTGCCGCCGCAAAGCCCGACAGGCACAGGTTCGACGGGCAACGGTTCGACAGACAGATGTTCGACAGACAAGCAAGTGCAACGGCCAACACGCGTCTCGACACACGCATAGTGAGTCTCTTTCTGGAGGGAGCTGGACCGGCAGAGGTCCTGGGAGTGGAATCAGACTAGCGCGTTATGGATCAGGCGGATGTGCGGACGATCACTGTGCATTTGTGATGAATCGCCAGCGAGTGCAGACGACCGCCGCGCGAAGAAATGAATTCTTTCCGTTGACCATAGTCTCTGACCATAGTACCCTCAATAAGGGAGACTCGACATGGAAGAAATCGCCATTTCCAAGTTCAAAGCGACTTGCCTGGCGGTGCTTGAGAGAGTCCGCAAAACCGGGAAACCCGTTCTGGTAACCCGTTTCGGCGAGCCGATGGCTGAGCTCGTCCCTCCTCATGCATCCAGAAAGCCGAAGCGGTGGGTAGGCTCGCTGGCGGGAACCGGGCAAATTACCGGCGATATCGTTTCTCCGGCCGGCGAAGAAGAGGATTGGGAAGCCCTCCGCGGATGAAACTGCTGCTCGATACTCATATTTGGGTGTGGAGTGCGCTTGATCGAGCGCGTCTTTCCAGCCGCCTGACTGCCGCACTTGAGAATCCCAGCAATGAATTGTGGCTCTCCCCCATTTCGTTATGGGAGGTTCTGACTCTGTGCCAGAAAAACAGGCTGACTCTGCATCCCAATCCCCAGGCGTGGATCGCAAATGCGCTGGACGCAGTTCCCATGCGGGAAGCTCAGATCACTTACCAGGTCGCGCAGGAAACCGCCCGCGTGCAACTCCCCCATCGTGACCCCGCCGACCGTTTTCTGGTGGCCACTGCGCGTGTGTTCGATCTGACGCTGGCAACCGCCGATGAGCAACTGCTCAAGGCTCGCCAGGTGCCGGTTTTGGCAAACCGGTGAAGCCGGGCACAACTACCTGCGACGGCGATTCGCCTTCCTAGTCGCCTTCCGCTGCGCCTTCGCGGCTTTCTTCATTGCTTTCATCTGTTTCTTGTTTGCCTTGTTCAACATCTTTTGCTGCTTCCTGGCCTCTTTGCTGGACCGGCGCGCATTTTCTTGCGGACTGATGCGTTGAGCGTGAACCGGTATCGCCCCCGCCAAGCTGAAGGCAACCAGCAGAATGAAAGCAGCAATTCGTTTCATAACGTCTCCGAACGGAAAACCTGCAGCGATCTTACACCGAAATGGCGCCCGGTCGGCACACCGGCTGTTACTTCTGTAATCCGTCTTGCTTGTGGAGAGCCGGGCGTCCCCGCCCGGCTAGACGGGCGAGACGCCCGTCTCTCCACCCTATGACCCATTACGCGGTCGCAGGTCAGTGAATCGTCTTCGTCTTCCGCGACATGTAATCCATCAGCAAATATTGTCCGAGCGTGTAGGGCGTCGTGAAGTAGGCCTTGCCCCGGCACATCTGCGTTACTTTCTGAACAAACTGCACCAGCCCATAGTCCGACGCCAGCATGAACGTATTGATCAGCACACCCGCCCGTTTACACTTCGAAACTTCTTCGAGCGTCTGGCTGACCACCAGCGGGTCAAGCCCGAACGCGTTCTTGTAAATGCGTCCGTCTTCGAGCGTGAGCGCGGACGGCTTGCCGTCGGTGATCATGACGATCTGCTTCATGTCCTTGCGCTGGCGCTGCAGAATGCGTTGCGCGATGCGCAGGCCCTCGCGCGTGTTCGTGTAGTACGGACCAACCTTTACCCGCGCCAGTTGCGACAGCGGAACTTCTTCCGCTGAATCGTGGAACAGCACCAGCGACAGCGAGTCTCCGGGATACTGCGTCCGAATCAGTTGCGACAGGGCCATCGCAACTTTCTTCGCCGGAGTGAAGCGGTCTTCCCCATACAGAATCATCGAATGCGAACAGTCGAGCATCAGCACCGTCGCACACGACGACTGGTACTCGCACTGATGCACCTGCAGGTCGCGGTATTCGAGGTTGAGAGGCAGCCCGAGCCCTTCGCGCTGAATCGCCAAAGAAAGCGTCGCCGTGATGTCGAGGTTCAACGTGTCGCCATACTCATATTGTTTCGAAGCGCCGCTCGCCTCGATGCCGGTCGCCATATCGCGCGTGTCATGACGTCCGAAACTCGACTTGCCGAGCGACCCCAGCAGATCGCGCAGCGCCTTGAACCCCAGAAAGTCGAGGCTCTTGTCGGTGATCTCGAACTTCGCCTGCTGCGCCTCGCCGACCTGTCCGCCCACGCTCGATTGCTTGGAAGGATCGTGGGGACTATCGATGGAGATGTAGTCTTCCTGCTGCATGCGTTCGATCAGCTTCTCAATCAACTCTTCAAGCTCACCCTCCATCTGCATCTGCTGGAGCCGGTCGCGCATTTCCTCGTCAAACATCTCCCCATTGAGCAGCGCCTGTTCAAGCGCTCGCCGCAACTCGTCCAAAGTCTGCTCGCCCTCCGGCAGTTCGTACCAGAAATTTTCGTTGAATCCGCTCTGCAGAAAATAGTCCGAAAGCGCGCTGAGCAAGTCCTCCATGCTCATCTCGCTGGCTGGGTCGGGCACGTATTTGAAGTAGCGGATGCGTCTCATGAGGCAGTTCTCAGTTCCCGGTTTTCAGTTCTCAGTTGCCGACTTCGCGGGAGGATATTCCGTTACAAGCCACGGCTCCCAGATTGCCGGTTCAGCACCGGATTCGATCAAGTAGTGTGTCGCCTGGATCGCTTCACTGAGCGTTGAAATTAGACCATTCTCATTCGGCAAGGTCTTGAAACGACTGTGGACTTCATCTGGAGCGCGGTGGCACAGCCAAGTGTGGAAATGTGTGGCCTCGAAGCCTAGGGGCTCATAACCCAGGAATCGGCCGCCGTCCGCGATAGGTTGGCCGCGCAGGACTCGTTCCACCAGCCCGTATCCCCGATTCACATCCTTAACAACCTGTTCGTGAAAGGACGACAAGAGGGTTTTCTGGAGCCCAATCCCGATAATGAGCGGCTGATCCGCCGTGACAAACCGCCGGTAAAATTCTCGTGCCAGAACCACGGAGGAAAATGCGTTTGGATGATCGGAACCCATCTCGGCAGAGAACCACTTAACCAACTCAGGAAGCGCCTGCGCGGGAATACCGAACGGGGCCGCTTCGTTGGCTCGGTCCTTGTCACTCCGGTTTTCCCAATCGACGGCCCACAAACCGGGGGCCACTCTTGCAAAGCAATCGGAAACCGTCAGCACCTTATCGGGCAATAGCTCGGAGATGTTCTTCGGCAGCGGCGTGCGCTGGACGAGAAAGTAGCCACCCGAGATATAGTCCCGTGCGTCGCGTGCCTGTTCCTCTTTCACCAAATATCCCTTCCAGGCTCCTCACTGAGAACTGAGAACTCGCTAGTTAAACCCTCTCTTGCGCCCAAACCCCGGCTCGTCCCGCTCAAACGGAGGCTGCTTCTCCGCGACCTTCATTGGCTTCTCGCCCGCCGTAAACACGCGCTCTTCGTTGCGTCCGATCTTCTTGTGCGCGTGCAGGCCTTCCAGGACGAACTCCGCCGCCGACACCTGCGTCTCGGAGCTGTCTTTCGGGCCGACGTTCAGCTTGCCGAGTTTTTCCATCAGCCCCTGAATCTGACTCAGGCCTACCAGCACGTCCTCGGCTGCAGCATTGTCGCTGAGTTGAATCTCGCCGCCCAGGTCGAACCACTGCACCACCTGACTCAGGTTGACGCCGTGCAAGTAAGTGTCAAACGTCTTCGCAATCGCCGTGCGGATCAACTCGCGGCTCACGTGGTCCGCGCCTTTCATCTCGCCTTCGTACTCCAGTTCCAGTTTGCCCGTGATCGCCGGCAGCGCCGCATAGATGTCGCTGATCCGCGGAACAATAAACTTCTCCTGATGCGTCAAAGCGCGCCGCTCGGCATTCGATACCACGTTCTCGATCGCCGAAATCGGCAGCCGCTGGCTCACGCCCGACCGCTTGTCGATCTTCTTATCGTCGCGCGCCGCGAATGCGATCCGCTCGATCACTTCCTGCACATACTTCGGAACATGCAGCCGCGAGCCGTCGCGGTCATTATTGCGATCCTGCCTACGGTCGATCCAGGCTTCCTGCGCGGTGATCGCAATGCCTTCTTCCACCGTCGCCGGATAGTGGGTGCGAATTTCCGACCCGATGCGATCCTTCAGCGGCGTGATGATCTTGCCACGCGCGGTGTAATCCTCGGGGTTTGCGCTGAACACAATCGCGACATCCAGCGGCAGCCGGATCGGATATCCCTTAATCTGCACGTCGCCTTCCTGCATGATGTTGAAAAGCCCGACCTGAATTTTGCTCGCCAGATCGGGCAATTCGTTGATTGCGAAAATTCCGCGATTGGCGCGCGGCAGCAATCCATAGTGCACCGTGAACTCGCTCGACAACTCGTGCCCGCCACGCGCCGCCTTGATGGGATCGATATCGCCAATCAGGTCCGCGATCGTGACATCCGGGGTGGCCAATTTCTCGACGTAGCGATGCTCGGGCGTCAGCCAGGCAATCGGCGTGGCGTCTCCTTCCTTCGCCACCAGTTCGCGGCAGCGGCGGCAGATGGGGGCATAGGGATTATCGTGGATCTCGCAGCCCGCGACGTAAGGCATCTCGGGATCGAGCAGCGCCGTGAGCGCTCGTAGAATGCGGCTCTTGGCCTGCCCGCGCAAGCCGAGGAGAATGAAATTATGACGCGACAGGATCGCGTTCACGATCTGCGGCACCACCGTGTCGTCGTATCCGACGATGCCCGGAAATACCGAGTCGCCATCGCGCAGCCGCGTCATCAGGTTCTCGCGCAACTCATCTTTGACGCGGCGCGAACCGAGACGCTGTGCAGTGAAAGAACTATGGCGCAACTCGCCGAGAGTCCGGACAACACTCATGGTAGGTACTACCCCCACTGGGAAAAAGCCTTATGCGGATTATACCGCCGAACGGAGCCGTCGGTTGTCAGCTGTCAGCTCTCAGTAAAAGCAGATAATTTCCTAGAGCCTGAGCTTTTTCTCGATAAGATTTAACTGCAATCAAAATCGGTGAAATCGCGGGGATTGCCCTGGCATGCATCTTCGCATTCATTGTGCCGGTGCTTTGAGCCGTCAGGAAGAACTGGTTTAACTGAGAGCTGAGAGCTGATGTCTGATGGCTAGTTCCACCGCGCCTTCGAAGCCCGCCGCAGCCCCGGTAGTATCGCTTCGAGATAGCCGACTACCGCTTGCAGACGTTTTGCTTCCGACAGAGTGGAGAGCAGGCTCTGCTTGAAGTCGAGGTCGAGCGGAAGCGAGCCGGCAAGTAAGAAGGAAAGATTGCCGGCATGTTCGTCGGGTCCGGAGGGCTCCGCTCCGGCTAGTTTTGCGATCTCAGCGTGCAACCGCACGGCCTGCGTCACCATCTCGGCTGCCGGCTTTCCCGGCTCATCTTCAACCAACGAAATCTCGGCCTGCAAAAACTCTCGATCTTCGTTGACCTGAATCACCTCAAAGCGCTCGACCCCTCGCGTCAGGATATCCATGCGTCCGTCGTCATACTTCTTCGTAACGGACATGATCTCGGCCGTGCAGCCGATGTCGGCGACTCCCTCGGAAGACGCGCGCACCACCCCGAACGGCTTTTTCAGTTCCAGGCATTCCGCAATCATCTCCTTATATCGCGGCTCGAAGATGTGCAAAGGCAGCGGAACCCCCGGCAGCAGCACCAGTTCGAGCGGAAAAATGGGCAACAGCGAACTCACGGCGCCTCCAGTGTCACGATTTTACGCCACTGCGAGAAGCTATCAGCTTTCAGCTGTCAGCTCTCAGTAAACGCCGAACATCTGTTGGATTTTGCTGAGAGCTTGATGTCGTTTGACTTGGCGCGCCACACGCGATACAAGAGTCGCCATGGATATGGACGGAAAAGTCGTGGTCGTGACCGGAGCTTCCATGGGAATTGGAGAAGCGATTGCCAAAGTTTTTGCCGACGAGGGCGCCAGCGTGGTGTTGCTCGCGCGCGATGCCAGTCGCGCCGAAGCTGCTCGCCATCGCGTCGGCCACACCGACCGCACGCTGGCCATGGCCTGCGATGTCCGCAATCGCGAAGATATCGGCCGCGCCCTGGCGCTCACGTTGCACCACTTCGATCGTGTGGATGTGTGGGTGAATAACGCAGGCGTGGGCATCCGCGACTCGGTCTCCGATATGGAAGCATCCGCGTGCCGTGAGTTGTTCGAAACCAATTTCTTCGGCGCCATCGCCTGCATGCAGGCGGTGGCGCCTGCCATGCGCGAAGAAGGCAGCGGGGACATCATCAACATCTCAAGCGTCGCCGGACACATTCCGGTGCCGTTCATGACTTTGTACTGTGCCAGCAAGTTCGCCGTGAACGCGATCGGGAAAGGCGCGCGACTGGAGCTGAAACGCGACAATATCAACGTGCTAACCGTCTGTCCCGGCTATGTGCGCACCGATTTCGGCGAGCACGTGGTTGCCGACCGTCAGGGCACGGTTCGTCCGCAATCCGTGCGCGGCATCACGGCTGAGCGCGTGGCGCAAGCGGCCTATCGCGGGTTTCGCAGAAAGAAGCGTGAGGTCATCGTGCCCTGGACCATGATTCCCGCCATAAAGCTCTACCAGTTACTTCCAGGATTGGTCGAGTGGGTAATGGCCAAAGCCATGCGAAATTCGCGCTAGTACCGTGATCGCGCGATTGTCAATAATCTCGCTGGTGGAGCGCCAGGCGTCCCGCCCGGCCCGACCCTTCGACTTCGCTCAGGGCAGGCTCGCGAGACGCCCGTCCCTCCACCGTCTCAGTACGAGGGTAAGCACCCGATAGTAAAGAAAAGTAAATCCATCAAACCTCCCGATGCCCGCCGCATCGAATGAAATAGGCAGAACTGCAGTCTTCCACCCCCGACGAAGGGCTGCATGCACGGCGGCTCTGGGGGTGGAGGCTGCGGTTAACTTTTCTGTGCTCCCTTTTCGTTAGAATAGGGTTTATGAGATTCCTCGCCCGACCTGCGCGGTTGACGTTCCCCTTGCTTCTTCCTCTGGCCGCACTGTTTAGCGTGCTGTTGCCGATCGTCATGTTGTCCCAGTCGGCACGCGCGCAGGAAGGCGCTCTCGACAAATCCGCGCCCACGGGGACCACGGTCGAGGAAATTATCAAGCGCTTCGCCAACAAGGAAAAAGAATTCAAGGAGGCGCGCGATCAGTACACCTTCCGTCAGGACGTCAAGGTAATGACGCTCGACGGCGACACGCCCGACGGAATGTACCAGCAGGTGTTCGACGTGACCTTCGACGACAAGGGCCGCAAGATCAAGAACGTGGTCTTTGCGCCGCAGCCCACCCTGCAGCGCCTCATGATGACCGAGGAGGACTTTGACGACATCGAGAACCGTCTCCCATTCGTGCTGACCTCCGACGAGGTTGGGGAGTACGACATCCTCTACGTCGGCCAGCAAAAGCAGGACGAACTCAACACCTATGTCTTCGATGTTGCCCCCAAGCAGATCGTCGGCAAGAAGCGCTATTTCCAGGGACGCATCTGGGTGGACAACCACGATTTTCAGATCGTGGAAACTTACGGCAAGACCGTACCCGACATCCGGAAGAAGAAGGGCCAGGAGAACCTGTTCCCCAAGTTCACCACCTGGCGCGAGCAGATTGACGGCCAGTTCTGGTTCCCCACCTACACTCGCGCCGAGGACACGCTGAAGTTCTCCATGGGAGACATCAGGATCCGCGAGATCATCAAGTACACCAACTACCGCCGCTTCGGAGCGAAATCGAAGATCACCTACGAAGGCCAGGAAGTGCAGAAAGCAGAGCCGAAGCCAGGAGAGCAGAAGTCGCCCGATCCGCCCAAGCCGCAGTGAGGCTATCAGCTCTCAGCTATCAGTGAAGGCTCGTACGTACAGACAGCGAGTGTTCTATCTCCCTGAGGGCCCACCCGATTTTACTGAAAGCTGATAGCTGACAGCCGCGCTAGTAGAACAGATACTTGCGCCACTTGTCGTCGCTGTGCCCCATCAGCCGCATGATATGTCGACTGGTGTGGAGATTGAACGACCGCGGTTCGCGCGCAGGCTTCATGTTGGCTTCGTGAGGAAGCTGATTGCCTTTGCGGCGGTTGCAAAGATGGCAGCAGGCGACGAGGTTCTCCCAGGTGGAAAGGCCGCCGCGCGAGCGGGGAATCACGTGGTCCAGCGTAAGTTCGCCGGAGGGAAGCGTGGTGCTGCAATACTGGCAGGTGTTGCGGTCGCGCAGCAGAATGTTTTTCCGCGACAGCGCCCGCGACTGATGCGGAATCCGGCGATATTCTAGCAGCCGGATCACCGAGGGCACGCGCATGGCCACGCGGGCGGCGTGCAGGAAGTGTCCGTTTTCTTCTTCGGTCATGGCGACGCCCTTCAGCACCAGCACGATCGCGCGGCGCGCAGCACACACGTTAATCGGCTCGTAGGAGGCGTTCAGCACCAGCACGGGCTGATGCAGCGCGCAGCTATCGCCTTCCTGGTGCATGCCGGAGGTGAGCATCGACGCTGGAAGGTGCGACCGCATGCTGGCACCGAAATTGTGTAATCGCAACGACATGATTTCTAGCCGTGAGCCGCCATGCCCACGCGATCTTCACTCCCTTCTTCCGACAGATCTTCTGGCCGGTTCTCCGGCATGGCGATCGCATCGGAAATCTTCAGCTTCAATGTCCGAGCGACCGTCGCCACCCACACCCGCGCCGCTCCTGCGCGAAGAAGAAGCCGCGCGCACTCGGACGCCGTGGTTCCCGTGGTATAGACATCATCGACCAATAAGATGTCGGAATTCAATATCCGCGTTGGATCGCTCACCGCAAAAGCCCCACGCAGGTTTTCGCGCCGCTGATGACGAGTCAGGCCAATCTGGCTTCCGGTTTCGCGGCGCCGCACCAGGACTCCCGTGCACAGATCAAATCTCTTTGGACGCGCCAGTTGCTTCAGCGCGCCCCGCGCAATCGTCTCTGCCTGGTTGAATCCGCGCTGCGCTCGTTTGCGCTTATGCAGTGGAACCGGAACCACCACGATCTTCCCCACCGGCATCGCCGGTTCCAGGTTGGCAATCGTCTGTGCCAGCATGTGCCCCAGAACTGCCGCCGCCGGACGAACTTGCTGGAACTTGAGCAAATGAATCAGGTCGCGCAATTCACTGTCATAGCTACCGTAGGCAACCGCCCGCTCGAACGGAGGGTCCATGCGCTGACAGAGCAGGCACCGCGTCTCCCCGTGAACCGCCTTTTCGCAATTCGACCTTCCGCACTCCGTGCAGACTGGCAAGTTCATGGCTTCTCCGCAAACCGTGCAGTACGATCCCTTCAGCGGTCGCAGTGCGAGCAGGCAGGTTTCACAAACAGGAAGCCGGGAAACTCTAAGCAGTGGGAAACCACAGATGCGGCAATCGGCGGGAAAAAGCGTGAAGAATAAAGTCGCAGCAGCGCGCTTGGCAAAGCCAGCAAACCCATGCTCCGCCAACCTATGCTCCACCAACTCATGGTCAGCCAACACATGGTCCGCCGCTTGGCCCTGGGCAGCCCGTATTCGAAACCCAGTACTGCTGAAGACGGCCTCCAACACCCGGCGAGTCGACGACGCTTCGCCGGTCTACACGAAGTCAGTATAGCCGCGGCGCACTCCCTATGCAACGCGGCCATCGGACTTCGAACCGCCTCGCGCTCGACTCTGTGTCTGCTTGCGATCGGACTGAACCCGCTCGATCGCCGGAATCGCACGCCAGGCGTAGCCCCGCTGATAGCAGCGCTCACAGCGGACCGTTTGCAGTAACAAAAACGGAAGCACATGCTTTTCAAAGAAACCGCGAGGACGGGAGCGATACGCTTCTCGAAAGCCACATCCCCGGCACCGGAATTCCTCGAAAAACCGCCTCCGAGGGGAGCTGGAAACGGGAGTCACGGAAAACCTCCTGAATCGGAGTATTCTAACCCCGTTGAAGATGCAAAGTTGCGCATAAAGGTTGCGAATAAAAGACGGCATCTCCGCTCCCCAACCTTTGCCAAGAGAGGGCTGCACTTGTAAAGCTGCCTTTCGGCATGGTAAGGTGCGCGGTCGCAGCTACTGTGAACCGGCAATGAAATTTCTAGTGACCACGAGGACCCTATGAGCACTTCTGCGGCGAATACGGAAGCCCCCCGCAAGCATCGCCCCTACGTTCCGGAATCGATGGAAATGAAGGAGTTCACCTTCCGAGCCGTGCTGATCGGACTTTTCCTGACCGCCCTCTTAGGCTCCGCCAACGCATACCTCGGCCTCAAGGCGGGGATGACGATTGCCGCAACCTATCCGGCAGCCGTCATCTCCATGGCGCTGTTGCGGTTGATGAAGGGTTCGCTGCTGGAAGAGAACATCGCGCGAACCGTGGGCTCGATCGGCGAGTCGGTCGCGGCCGGCGCCATATTCACCATCCCTGCCTTTGTGATGGCTGGCCTGTGGCCGACCCTTACGCCGGATTTCAGAACACCCGAATATTGGAAATCGGTTGCTCTGATGATGATCGGCGGCACGCTGGGCATCCTGTTCGTGACCCTCCTGCGCCGGGTGATGGTCGAGGATCCCGACCTGCCGTTTCCCGAATCCGTGGCCGCCTCCGAGATTCACAAGGCCGGACAACAGGGAGCCAAAGCCGCGAAGATTCTGTTTGCCAACATGGGCTTCGG
>Ga0116134_1000863_pt1 | contig 15529 bp, 14 predicted proteins | sample June2015DPH_19_5_FD_89737 | JGI IMG/M metagenome (GOLD analysis project Ga0116134, IMG submission 89737) | Peatland microbial communities from SPRUCE experiment site at the Marcell Experimental Forest, Minnesota, USA - June2015DPH_19_40 | ecosystem: Environmental > Terrestrial > Soil > Wetlands...
ATCCCGAGCGCATCGTCCTTTCCCCCGGACCCTGTACTCCGCAGGAAGCCGGCATCAGCATCGAATTGATCCGCCATTTCGCGGGCAAGAACAAGGACAAGAACAGGAACAACGTGCCGTTGCTCGGAGTCTGCCTCGGACACCAGGCCATTGGCGCAGCTTTTGGCGGCCAGGTGGTTCGCGCCAAGAACCTGATGCACGGCAAAACCAGCCAGGTTGAGCACGATGGCAAGACCATCTTCCGCGGCCTCGCTTCGCCAATGACCGCGACCCGCTATCATTCGCTGATCGTCGCCGAAGACGGCCTGCCGAGCGATCTCGAAGTCAGCGCGTGGACTCATGACAACGACGGCACGCGCGTCATCATGGGCCTGCGACATAAGAACTTCCCAGTCGAAGGTGTGCAGTTTCATCCCGAGAGTGTGCTGACGGACGAGGGGAAGAAACTGGTGGCGAATTTCCTGCGAAGTTAACTCACTCTGAGGGCGGTTCTCAGTTTTCAGCAAAAAAATACGAATCACTCCGGAATCATTCCGATTGTCCCCAGCCAAGTCTCTACCAACTGAGGCCATCCCGTTACCGGAAGCTTCGTGCGCCGCAGCCCAAACGCATGCCCGCCGTGTGCATACAAATGCATCTCGACGGGAACTCCAGCCTTCTTCAGCGCCATGTAGTAAACCAGCGAGTGGTTTACATTGTCCACGGGGTCATCCTCCGCCTGCAGCAAAAACGTAGGCGGTGTCTCGCGGGTGACGGGAACATTCGGATTCAACTGAAACTTTTGATCGTCAATCCACAGATGCCCCGGATAAAGAGCCACCGCAAAATCCGGGCGGCAGCTTTCTTTATCGGCCGCATCGACCGCCGGATACAAACGCCGCTTAAAATTCGTGCTCATCGCTGCTACCAGATGCCCGCCTGCTGAAAACCCGAGCACTCCAATCTTGTGCGGATCGATATGCCACTCCGCGGCGTGAAAGCGCACCAGCCCCATCGTCCTCTGCGCATCTTCCAGCGCCATCGGTGATTTCGGATATGGACCCGATCTCGGAAACAGTCCGTCACCCGGCACGCGGTACTTCGACAGCACACATGTGATTCCCTTGGACGTCAGCCAGTCACAGACCTCCGTGCCTTCAAGATCGATGGCCAGGTCCCAATAGCCCCCGCCCGGAAACACAACCACCGCAGCGCCGGTATTCTTTCCTTTTGGCGAGTAAACCGTCATCGTAGGTTGGGAGACTTTGCCCACCCCAACCACCGGCCTGCCGGCAATCAGAAAGTCTTTATCCGTCGTAGCGACCTCCGGCCCCGCGACAGGCCGCGCATCCGGTACCGCCCCCGGCCATATCGGCACTTGCGTATATCCCGGCGATGGCTGCCAAGGGGGCGTCTGCGCGCCCAGACCGCCAAACGCAAACACAACCCAGAGAGCAAAGATCAAAGGCTTCATCACAATCCCCATAGCTTAATATTGCTCGCCGTTAGCTGTTCACCACAAGCGATTACTCTGATGACCCATTTGTCGGGGTAAAGGCGATGTTATGTCAACAATCCAGGAGACTGGTCACGGAGCAGACTGCGCGCGCCTCACAAGTTACCTCTGTACTAGCTGTTGGGCTAGGAACCACTGCCTCTCGCCATTTCCACCGCCCGCAGCACGGCCCGCGCCTTGTTTTCCGTTTCTTCAAACTCGCGCTGCGGATCGGAATCGGCCACGATTCCTGCGCCCGCTTGCAAGTATGCCTTTTTGCCTTTCATGAGCAGAGTTCGAATCGCGATGCACGAATCCAGATTGCCCGCAAAATCGGCGTAGAGGACCGACCCGCCATACACTCCGCGCCGCGTCGGTTCCAGCTCTTCGATGATCTGCATGGCGCGAACTTTCGGCGCGCCGCTCAGCGTCCCCGCGGGAAAGCACGCGGCGAACGCATCCATGGCATTCAGATCAGGGCGCAGTCGCCCTTCGAGCGCCGACACCAGATGCATCACGTGTGAGTAGCGCTCCACATACATCAGATCGCGAACTCTTACCGATCCATACTCGCTGACGCGGCCGAGGTCATTGCGGCCAAGATCCACCAGCATCACGTGTTCGGCGCGCTCTTTCTCGTCCGTGAGCATTTTCTTTTCGAGCGCCGCGTCTTCCGCTTCGTCGCGTCCGCGCGGATGCGTGCCGGCGATGGGACGGTATTCGAGCTTTCGCCCGCCGACACGCACCAGCATTTCGGGAGACGAGCCGAGCACGTGCATGGCTTCGGAATCTTTACCCCTGGCAGAATTCTTTTTCCCGCCGCCGAATCGCAAGTAATACATGTATGGCGACGGATTCACCGTGCGCAGCGCGCGGTACAGATCGAGCGGCGCGACTCCCGGCTCGAAATCCCAGCGCTGCGAAAGCACGACCTGGAAAATATCCCCGGCGGCGATGTACTCCTTCGCACGGCGGACGCTTTCGAGAAACTTCGGCTGCGGAGTGCGCGCCCGCGGCTTCAGCTGTGCCAGCTTGGACTCCGTGGCCGCCTTGCGCCAATGTGCTGGCTTCCACCCCGCGGCAAGTTTTTTCTCGATGCGCGCGATGTCCTTCACGGCGCGCCCGTAGGCAACTCTGGGCGCTTCGCGGGTAACGTCCGCCGAGGCCACGATGTGGATCTGGTGCCGCAGGTGATCGAAAGCGAGCACGCGGTCGAAAAACATCAGCACACAATCGGGAACGTCGAGGTCATCCGCCGCGCGCGCGCCGATGTTTTCCAGCCGACGCACAATGTCATACGCGCAATAGCCGACGGCTCCGGCGGTGAACGGCGGCAAACCTTCCATCGCTGCCGGACGATGCTGCTGCAGCAGTTCCTTGATGACTGCGAAAACATTTCCCGTGCGCCGCTCGACTTTCTTAATGTGGCTGCGTTCGATCTTCATCTCGGAGCCGCGCGACTCCAGCCGCAGAAATGGGCGCACGCCAAGAAACGTATAGCGTCCAATTTTTTCTCCACCTTCAACCGACTCCAGCAGAAAAGCATCCGGTTCTTCGTCAGCCACGGCAAGAAACGCGGAAACCGGCGTCAGCAGGTCGGCAGAGATCGACTTCGCCACTGGAACCAGCGTGGCGCCGCGTGACAACCGGACGAACTCTTTGTAGTCAGGACGGATCATGGGTGTTTTGCAGCAGCGCTTAGGATCGCATGAATTAGTATGCTGAGCGAGAGGAGAAGGAGCAAGCCCCGTCTCTACCTAGGTCGGACGCAACCGCAGATTGCTGGCTATCTGGCATCCTTGCCAACGAACGCCTTCACCGCTTCCGCCACGGTGATCATAAGCGTCATCGGGTCCATCGGGGAAGCGATGAATCCGCAGTCTTCATAGAACTCGCGTGCTCGCTCTGAAATTGCGTGCACCAGGATCGCGCGGATGCCGGCAATATCCGCGGCCTGCAACGTACGCAATACGGCATCGCGCAGCAGACCCGGCCCAATTTTTCCCCCCTGAAAATCTTTGTGGACAGCCAGCCGGCCGACGATCATGACCGGCACTGGATCGGGCATGTTGCGTCTAACCCGACCCGGCGCTTCCGCATGCGCTACGGCGCCAACCGCCAGAGCATAGTAGCCGACAACATGCTGCCCGGCGCAGACCACGTAGGTGCGCGAAGCGCCGCTTTCCTCGTTTTGTAACGCCCGCCGTCGCAGCCAGTCGTCGAGCGCAGGTTCTCCACAATCGAATTGCGATAGATCGTGGTCGGCACGTAGCTTCTCGGGCGCACTTAGCGGTTGGTCGCTCCGGTTCATTCTCATTGCTCCCAGCTTATTGCTCCCAGGGCGCTTTCGTCTTGAGCAGCCGCCGCAGTCTCGCGTTGCTTGCCGGAGGCTTGTCGAGCATGGATGTGAAGCGCTTGAATTCCTCGCTCGACAGCGCGAAATACCGGCGGTCGAGCAGGACTGCTTCCGCTTCGCGGCACGCGGTTTCAAGCATGAAATCCGACCGGTTGCGGCCGAGCGCACCCGCCGCCCGGTCTATCAACGATTTCTGGCGCTGACTGGCGCGCAGGTTGATGGTTTCATCGCGGGTTCTCCTGGTCCTTGTTCCTGTCGCCGGCATCAACGTCCTCCATGTATACACAAAGACTATACACGAACGTGCGCACGTTGTAAATACATGAGTCCCCTTGGCACTCCCCTTCGCTTGCCTAGCCTGCTGGCCGGCAATATACTTTGCGAGACTTGCCCGATAATTTGGGCGGCAATCGCAATTATGCGGAGACTTTTATGACGACAATGGACCTCGAGCAGGAAACTAATCCCTGGCAGTCGCAAGCCGCCCGCTTCGACCTGGCCGCGCACAAGCTGAACCTTGATCAAGGACTGTGGCGGGTTCTGCGGAGTCCGAGCCGCGAAATTATTGTTCATATCCCGGTACAGATGGACGACGGGCGTCTGGAAGTCTTTACCGGATACCGCGTGCAGCACTCCATTGCGCGAGGCCCGGCTAAAGGCGGCCTGCGCTATGGGCCCGACGTAAACCTCGACGAGGTCCGCGCGCTGGCCAGCTGGATGACGTGGAAGTGCGCGGTGGTGAACATTCCATTCGGCGGCGCCAAGGGCGGCATCATTTGCGACCCGCACAAGATGTCGCAGGGCGAGTTGGAGCGCATGACTCGCCGCTACACCGCCGAGCTCTTCGATTTCATCGGGCCCGAGAAAGACGTCCCGGCCCCTGACGTGAACACCAACGAACAGACCATGGCTTGGATCATGGATACCTATTCGATGCATGCGCGCCAGACCGTCACCGCGGTCGTCACCGGCAAGCCGATCAACATCGGCGGATCGCGCGGGCGCCGCGAGGCGACCGGGCGCGGAGTTCTCATGGTCTGCGAAAAGGCGATCCAGAAACTGCGCCTCAATCGCGATACCACCCGCGTCATCGTGCAGGGCTTCGGCAACGTCGGTTCGAATGCGGCCCGCCTCATGGCGGAGGCCGGATACAAGGTCATCGGCATCGTCGAAGTTGACGGTGGCTTGTACAAGAAAGACGGCATCGACCTTGCAGCGCTGTGGGAATTCCGCCAGCGCAATGGCACGATTCAAGGCTTCACCGGCGCCGAAAAGTACGATCCGGCCGAGTTGCTGCTGGTCGATTGCGACATCCTGATCCCGGCGGCGACGGAAAACCAGATCACCAGCCAGAATGCGGACCGGGTGAAATGCAAAATTCTGGCCGAAGGCGCGAATGGTCCCACGACCGCGGCGGCCGACGACATTCTCTCCGAGAAAAAAGTCTTCGTGATTCCCGACATCCTGGCGAACGCCGGCGGCGTCACCACTTCTTACTTCGAGTGGGTGCAGGATCGCCAGGGCTACTTCTGGAAGGAATCGGTGGTCAACGAGCATCTGGAAGAGATCATGGATGCGGCGTTTGATGATGTTGTCCGCTACGCTGACACTCACGGCGTGAACAACCGGATCGCCGCCTACATGCTGGCGATCGACCGCGTGGCGTACACCATCCGCCAGCGCGGAATCTATGCGTAGAATCTCACGAGGAACTATGAACTACTCTCAAAGCAAACTTACTCTGTGGATGCTCGCTTTCTGTCTGATGCTTACGTTTGCCATTTCGCCCGCTTTGGCAAAGGCGCAGGCGAGCGCGCCTGGCACTAACTCCAGCGCTGCAAAACCCGCAGCTCCGGCTAGTCCCAGCGCAACTCCGGCGGCTGGCAAGGCTTCCAGCCAGGAGATTGCCGCCGCTAAAGCCAGCGGCAAAGTCTGGGTCAACACCGAGAGCGGCGTCTATCACAAGAGCGGCCGCTGGTACGGCAAAACGAAGAACGGAAAGTTCATGACCGAAGGCGAAGCGAAGGCTGCCGGCTACAAAGAAGCGCACAAGGAATAAAAGGAATAATAAGAAGCGCGGCGTTTGTTCTTAACGCACGTCACTTCTGTTCGTCCTTTGCCCCGGTCCAAAATGGTACGGTTTTGGCGCTGCCATCCTGACTTTTCTGGACCATGGCCTCATGTCCGTTGCCTTGGCCTCTGATGTAGAGGATAATCACATTGTCCGCCCCCGCGGCCCTGGCTTAGTCATCGCGTGAACCTTCCGAACTACATCACGCTTACCCGTATCGCCGCGATTCCGCTACTCATATGGATTCTTTGCACCCCGCGCTTCGCGGGCGAGCAGACCGGGGAAAGAGAAATCCTGGCGTCAGTTGTTTTCATCCTGGCTTCGATCACCGACGGCATTGACGGCTATCTCGCGCGCAAACGCGGCCAGATCACCACCATGGGCATGCTGCTCGATCCGCTGGCCGACAAGTTGCTCATCGCCGCCGCCTTTATCACGCTGGTGCAGTTCAATCCCGCGTTGGTGCCGGCATGGATGGCCGTAGTCATCATCGGCCGCGAGTTTCTGGTGAGCGGATTGCGCGCCATTGCCGCGTCTGAAGGCTTTACGATTCAAGCGAGCGAACTGGGCAAGTTCAAGATGCTGGTGCAGATCATTTCCGTGGTGGCCGTGATTCTGGCCCGCCGCTGGCACGAGTGGCCCGTGCACGGCATTTACATTTTCCCGGTGTACTGGATCGCCTGGATCGCCATCTGGTTCATGGTTCTGCTTTCGCTGGTTTCCGCGCTCGACTACTTCGTCGCCTTCTGGTCGAGGATCGACCGCAAATCGGAAAAGCGGCGACGCCGGGCTTTCGTCCTTGCCCGACGGAGAAAACGCGATGTCCAAGCTGTCTGAAACACCGTCTGAGAAGCCTCCCGCGCACGGCTCCGCTCCGCTGTCCCCGGAGTTTTCTGTCGAGCAACGCCAGACTCTGCTCCGCATTGCGCACCAGGCGATTCTTTCGGTGTTGGAGCCTCCGCCTTTTTCGGAAGCGCCGTCCTTTCCGGCCGCGCTGTCGGAGCCACGAGGCGTCTTCACCACTCTTTATCTGTACAGCGATCTCCACGGCGACCTTCCCGGCGATCTTCGCCGCGAACTGCGCGGATGCGTGGGATACGCCTTGCCCATCGTGCCTCTCTATCGCGCCGTGGCCGAAACGGCCCGCGCCGCCGCTTTCGACGATTCCCGTTTCCTGCCGGTGACGAGGGAAGAGGCTCTGGAGCTGGAGGTTTCCCTGAGCGTACTCTCCCGCCTGTTCCCGATTCATCCCGACGCGGTGGAAGTTGGGCGGCACGGCCTTCTCGTCTCGGAAGGCGCTCGCCGCGGCCTGCTGCTGCCCCAGGTTCCGGTCGAACATGGTTGGGACCAGAAGACTTTTCTGGAGCAAACCTGCCGCAAGGCTGGTCTGCCGCTGGATGCCTGGCGCAAGAACACAACCATCGAGGCTTTCACCGCCGAGGTTTTTTCCGACAGTGACGTCGAACTTCCCGGCTGAATCTGCTTTCGAAAATCTTTTAGCGGATTCCTGCTCCCCTCCTCTGCGCCTGCCCCACTTTAGTACCCTTGCCTTCTCTGCAAAAGGACGTAAGCTAAGCCCTGCCGCCTTGATTTTGAAGGCAGCGTCGTGGGGGCAACATGGAACTCGCTATTGTGATCGTCGTAGTGGTCGTCGCTGGCGCGATGATTCCGGGGAATCCGAAAATCCGTTTCTTCCGCTGAGACAAGCGAGCGCGTAGGGACAGCCGCCCCGGCTGTCCAGGCGAGCGCAGCTCGCCAGGGTTTAGCTCGTCTATCCTTAATAGTCAACCGCGTATCGGAGTTTCGCGTCGCCGGACAGATCCCGAACGAAGTCGAAGAGGGCGGCTGTCCCCACGTGTTCCTTCGGACAAAAGAAAAAGGGGAGATTCGCTCTCCCCTCGTTTCGATCAAATTTGGTGCGCGTCCTCTTACTGCTGCTCGTCCAGTTCTACCGTGTCGCCCGCATACACATCTTCCAGCGCGAAAACAATCATGGCGGACGATGCCGTCGGGGTCACGTCCAAAACCACCACTTCTCCCACTGCCCGCCGCGGCAGATCGCGCACATGGATGTTCGGCCCCTTGGTCCTGGTGAAGCGATTGGCCTCAAAAGTCGGCGGGTTTACTTGCGTGTCTTCTGAAGTCCGAGCTTTAAAGGAGAGCGAGTCCACGGGATCCTGCAAGGTGGCTTCGTAGGAACGCACGACGCGGAAATAGTCTCCCACTTTTACACCCTGGTTTGAACCCAGGTTCATATAAAGCTTCATGCCCGTGCCGAGAAAGCCGTCAAAGTCTTTGCCGAGCACGACCCGTCCGCTCAGCTTTCCATTCGCAGGTGCGAACCGGTCGAAATGTCCGGGCACGTGGAACGTAACCGGTGGTCTTTCCACGAAAGGCATGACCACATCTCCCGGGTTGATGGGATCACAACTGAATTCCACCTGCGCGACAGCGCTATGACTGCGCGTATCGACTACGCGCACCCTGCCAATTTCCCCGTAAGGACGTCCCACGGCTGCCAGTATTTTTCTCATCCCCGGATAGATTTCGTACTCGTTGACGTCACGCATTTCGCGGACGATCGAATACAGTTGTCCCGTCTGGTATCCGCTCCCAGCCAGGTAGACCAGTTCCCCGATCTCGAACTTGGTTGAAGTCGGTGTCTCCAGACCCCCGTTGACGTAATTCGCGTCGGGAATCCGTTCCTTGGTAATAAATCCTGCGCAGTAAATGTCTGCCGCAGTGGGCGTCTGGAAACGCACGAATGGCACGTTGACCGAAGTGTGGACGATGCCATCGGCATCGGGCGTGCTCGCCGTCGTCGACTGCTGGGCCATCGCCCACGTCGCCACGAACAGCAATAACAATCCTGTTTTCTTCATGTTACCTCCGACTCCAAACCGCTTCGGGCTGCCCCAGCTATCTCTTTCGGAAGACAAGGGTTACAGCCGAAAAGTAACAAGCGCCTGGGCAAGGGTCAAGGTTACGAGGGTGTTTGCCCCATTGCTCCCAAAATCCTTTCGGAGCCTTTCGGCAACCTTAATGTTGCATCTGCGCCCACACCCTTGTAATATCGCGCCGTTATTGAAAACAAATGGCCTTGGCTTCGTCTTCCATTCTCGCGCCCCGTTTTCTACCTATGCGCCTGCCCAGGGTCTGCCTTGCCCTGAGCGGCGACACCGTCGAAGACATGCTCGGTACCGCCGAGTCCATGGCCCGGGACAACCCCTTACTCGAGTTTCGTTTGGATTACCTGAAGCAGCCCTTGGCCGCGCTTCCCAAACTCCATCGTTTTCTTGAAACACACCAGTACGTTACCGCCATCGGCACCTGCCGCCGCGTCGACAATGGCGGCAAGTTCAAGGGATCGCTGGTTTCTCAATTGGATGTGCTCGCCAAGGCCCACGCCGCGGGCTGTCAGATCGTCGACCTGGAAATCCAGAGCGCGCTGAAATCGAAGCCCGAAGCGATTGCGCGCCTGCGCAGCCGCGCCGGACTCATCCTCTCATTCCATGATTTCCGCGCCACCCGCAACCTCGATGAGATGCTCGGAAAAATGCTGAAGATCCCGGCCGACTTCTACAAGGTCGTCACCACCGCCACCACGCTCTCCGACAACGTAGCCATGATGAAGTTTCTGCAGACCGAGGGCGGCAAGCATGCGCTGATCGGGTTCTGCATGGGAGAGCAAGGCATTATCAGCCGCGTGCTCAGCGTGCGCGCCGGCAGCGCTTTCACCTTTGGCGCGGTCAGCGCCGATCTCAAAACCGCACCCGGTCAGGTCACTGCGAGGGATCTCCGTAGTATCTACCGCATCGATCAAGTCGATACCGCCTCGCGCGTCTATGGAGTCGCCGGTGATCCCATCGAACATTCGCTCTCGCCCGTCATCATGAACACGGCGCTGCGCCGCGAGAACGTGAACGGCGTTTATCTTCCTCTCCACGCCAAAACGCTCAAGGATCTGATCCACTGCGTGCGCGAGATTCCCCTCCACGGCCTCAGCATCACCATGCCCTACAAGCAGGCCATCCTGCCGTATCTCGACAACACCGACGCGCACACCAGCAAGATCGGCGCCTGCAATACCGTAGTCCGCGGACAAGAGGGCAAGCTGTATGGTTTCAATACCGATGTCGCCGGAGTAGTTCGTCCTCTCGAGCAGCGCCTCTCCATCGAGAGCGCAAAAGTGCTGGTGCTCGGCGCCGGGGGCGCCGCTCGCGCTGCCGTCTTCGGTCTCAAGGAGCGCGGCGCTGAAGTCTGGATACTGAATCGCACCTCCGCCAAAGCTCAGAAACTCGCCCGCCAGGCCAAGGCGCACACCATCAAACGCGCCGACCTCCGCAAAATCGCTTTCGACGTAATCATCAACGCCACTCCGGTTGGAATGGGCAACACAAGCGACTGTCCGCTTAAGGACCAGGAGATTCAGGCCCGCGTCGTTTTCGACATGGTCTACGATCCGGTTGAGACCCACCTGCTGCAAGTGGCGCGCGCCAAGGGCATCGCCGTCATCCCCGGAGTCGAGATGTTTGTGCAACAAGCCGCCCGCCAGTTTGAAATCTGGACCGGCAAGCCCGCTCCCGCCGGAGATATGCTGCGCGCGGTCACGATCACTCTGCAAGACCGCGCCGCTATCCAAAAGCAGCCGAGAGAATAAAAGCCGCATGGGCCTCGTAACACCACCGAATAGCACGTCACTCCCACATAGTTTGTCATCCTGAGCGCAATAGACGCTTCGCGAAGCGAAGCAGCTATGGAGTCGAAGGACCCCTACATCTCCGACACTCCCAGTTGAACCAGCAAGGGCAGGTGGCCGACCCGTAGTCTGGAGGGTGCCCCGTCCAAGCTCCGCTTGGGCGGGGCCTTTGACTCGACATGTACCAACAACGTAGGGACAGCCGCACTCGGCTGTCCAGTCGAGCGAAAGCTCGACACCGCTCCTGTCCGCGAAACGCCGACACCAAATCCACGAAGCCGCGAAGCGTCGCAAGCCGTGGGTAGAAAGCGGTAAACGCAGGAGCCCCAGCGGGGCGAAAGACCGGCTGTCACATATGAGCCGAATCTATGAGACTACCGCACTCCGCCTGAAAAAAGGATGAGATTGCCGTCGGGATCATGAACGATGAATGTACGTGCGCCCCATGGTTCCGTCTTGAGTGTCTGACGAAATAACACACCTGCCGTTTGAAACTCGAGGAAGAGTGGCTTTACATCATCGACTGTGATGGATGCTGAGAGCAGGTGTTCTCTGTCGCGAAGCTCCGGATCGATTGCGGGTTCATCCAGATGCCGGATATTCAACCGGGCTCCATCTCGGAACACTTGTCCGTAGAATGGCGGCTCGCCATAGATGAAGGCCACAGTAAACCCCAGCTTTTTCACATAGAACTCACACGAGGCTCCGACGTCGGTGACAAAGAGTTGAGGTTCGGCGGCAAGAAGTGTCGGTTGGGACAGAGTTCCAGCGAGCACATTGTCCATAGTGTGGACTGTGTTCCTCGGTCTGCCGAAGAACAAGACATAGCCGTCAGGGTCGCAAATCTCGAAGCCGCGAAGACCATCGTGGGTATCTTTAAGCGGTACGCTGAATGCTGCGCCATGATCGGCAAATTCGACGGCGAGCGCATCGGGGTCCGATGCATAGACGTAGGCATCCCACCTCATGGAGGGATTACGCTTGGGATTCGGCAGCGGCGGCGTGTCTTTATCGGACTTGACGAAGATCTGCGCTCCGTCGCGGCCGACGATGGCGAAAAAGGGGTTTCGAGCCGGCTCCTGGAATTTCGTCTCAAAGCCAAGCTTGTCGCGGTAAAATGCGATGGTTTGATCGACGTTGCTGACGATGAAGAACGGTGAAATCGCCTGCGTTGTCGGCCGTGTCATAAGCGTGGACCCATCTGCACTGGTTTATTACGATACTAGTTTAGTACGTGGGTGCGATGCCGCTGATTCCATCTTGCCCGTGATATTTTCTCCGCAATAACCCTTGACAACCCGTCTTATAATAGAAGTAAAGACAAAACACAAAAGATAAGCGCGGCCATCTCCACTTATAACTCCGCGCCAGCCGTGACCTATCCGGCAGAGAAGGACGCGATTCCACCAACCCATGCAGAATCAAGACTTTACCTATAACTGTCTTAGTTTGAAGACTTTGCCACAAAGCGCGAGTTAAGTCGGTGATTCTAATATACCGACCCACAGGGGGGGTACCCCTTACTAACCTTAGCCGGTGCCCCAGGTTCGCGCCCGCTCTTTTGGGCGCTAACCTGGGCGCAGGCCAGCCAATCGCAGCCACTAAACGCAGTTATTAAATTAGGAGCATCTATGTCATCCTTCGCAGCACCTCGTTGCCGGCACATCAAGGTCAACGGAACTCAATGCGGCTCGCCCGCTCTCCGCCACAAGAATTTCTGTTTCTATCATCAACAGAATCGTCCCCTCACGGTCGAGTGTTTCTACAACCCGGAAGAGTACGCAACCGGCGAAATCGAGCTGCCGGTTTTTGAAGATGCGCACTCCATTCAGACCGTCATTCGTCAGGTCATGCAGATGGTCCTGCAAAAATGACTCGAACGGAAAACCGCCAGCCTCATGCTCTACGCGCTCCAGATCGCCTCTTCGAACCTCAAGCGTATGGAACTCGAAAAGCCCCAACCAGAGCAGGTTGTCACCGCTATCGAACAAGAAGAGGAATGGGAAACTCCCATCGCCGTCCGCGACGACGACCAGACCGCCCGCGAAGGTTCGCCAAGCGAAGCTTCGGCAAGCGAAACTTCGGCAAGCGCAACCCCCAAGTCATGATCAGGAAGCTAGCCCCGTAAACGCCTCAGCCGAAACCGACGCAGACAGCAAGCGCAGCGGCGAAGCCCTTCCGCCCGGAACCATCCATGCCTGTTATCAGCCCGCGCCACAAATGCGGAATCGTCCTCGAAAAACCCACCAGCGAAAGCGACAATATGTAATCTGAACCCGCGCCAACCAGCCGAAATCGAGAAGAGGCGAGGGAGAAGGACTATAGGCACTAGTTGTGACTCGCCGAAACACTCGAACGCGCTTTTCCATGACCGCTCGACATGTTCCGCTGCAGCGCAAACCCCCTGCTAGCGCGCCAAAATCGCTTTCGTAGCAAATTGAGACAATTTGCGATGCAGTCATCATAAGAAAGGTTGCAAATAGGCCGGAACCGAAGTAATATGAGCCTTGGACGCGGTTTTCGCGTTCATCTTGTCTCAAAAAACAAAAAACTTCCAGGTAGAAACGCAGCCCTAGTTAAAAAATCTAAAGGGGTGCCTAACCCCGGTGCAATTCGGAGAGAATGCATGTCGTGGTACGCGTACTGCCTCACGGAACACCCAACCCTCGCCAACGGTGTTCGCGCCCGCCGTCCTTTCCTGCTAGATGGAATTCAGGGCGTGAATTCCGCTCCCGTCATGAGCTACCCCAGCGGAGAATTCGCGGTGATCGTCAGCGAATATGACCGCGCAACCTCTAAACTCGACGAAAAGTCGGTTCTCGAACACGCTCGCGTGGTCAGCCAGAGCTTCCGAACCGCCACTGTCTTACCCTTTCGCTTCGGAACGATCTTCGACACCGAAGATGCCATTCGCCAGGCAGTTCGATCCAACCGCCGCACTTTCTGTGAGAGTGTGGCCCGGCTCCGTGGCAAGTCCGAAATGCGCATCAAGCTGGTGGTCCGCGACGGTTCCATGCGCGACCTGGAAGAGATTGTCCTGCCCGATACCGTCGGCCGCGAGTACCTTATCAAGCTGCGCGAGAAGGCATCTCGTGAACGCGAACGCCAGACCAAAGCCCGCGCCCTCTCCGTCCAGGTGCACAAACTCTTTAACCCCCTCGAGGAAGAAGTCAGCTGCAAGCGGGTCGACGCCGACGGGATGTTGCTCGATATCGCTCACCTCATCGACACCAAGTCGATCGAAAAATATCAGAACCGTTACAACACCGCCGCCAAGCAACTCAAGAATTGCCAGATGGTCGTGACCGGTCCCTGGCCGCCCTACCATTTCCTGCCCGGGAAGGTGCGTACCGTAGCCGGCGACAGCTAGAAACCCGTACCGATCTTTATCCTCAGCCCCCCTTCAGGGGGGCTTTGCTTCTTAGGAGGGATGTTGCGTACCCAGCTTTACACCATGACTTCTGTCAATGTGCAGCTTTGTGCACCCAGCCTCACATTGCCGTGTGATCCGCCACCGAGTCGCCCCCTAAGTGATTTACCCTAAGACCTTGATTTTGAACGGCTTCCCAAAATGGGACGTCACCCTCAGCCCCAGTTACCATTTTGGTTCCGCAAGTGCTTATTCCCAAGGCACGAAAGAGGCCGCAACCGTTTGAACAACTTCACTCTCGTTCTCGACATCTCACTCTGCCCGTTCCTGTCGCCGGAACGGGCGTCAAAACTAGTTTTCCTCTGATTCCCGCCACTTTGCCTCTTTGAAAAAGGTGGCCCCGAAAAGGGGCCGCTTTTTTTGTTTCTCCCGGTCCTGTACACTCGCCGTTTCCAATGAAATTCGAAAAAACTGCCTCCCGCTGCATTCTTCTATTACTGGTTGCTCTCTTCGCCAGCCTGGCCGCGTGGTCACAAACTCCGCAGCCCAGACCACAGGCTCCGCCCGCGCCTGCTTCCTCCTATTCCCCTGCTTCCTATTCCAAAGAGCTGCGCGATCAGTTGCAGGCGCTGCGAGACGCCGCGCTCACCAGCGACTATGCCTGGCATCAGCTCGAACACTTGACCGAGAACATCGGCCCTCGCCCCGCCGGATCGCCACAAGCTCAGGCCGCCGCCCAATACGTAGCCGCCGAGATGCGCAAACTCGGCCTCGAGGTTCACCTGGAGCCTGCGCAAGTCTCCCACTGGATTCGCGGCGAAGAAAAAGCCCAACTTGTCGAATATCCCGGCCAAGTGCCGGAAACCACCCAGCGCATCGTTCTCACCGCCATCAGCGGTAGTTCCGCGACTCCCGCCGAAGGCATCACCGCGGAGGTCGTCGTAGTCCACAACTTCGACGAACTAACCGCTCTCGGCCGCGAAAAAGCTGCCGGCAAAATTGTCCTCTTCAACGTTCCTTACGACGAACGCAAAGCGCTCGCGGGCATGGCCTTCGAAGCTTATGGCGAAGCCGTTGTCTATCGCGTGCGCGGCGCCAAAGCTGCCGCTGAACTGGGCGCCGTCGCCTCGCTCATCCGTTCCGTCGGAGGCGCCGACTATCGCCTGCCGCACACCGGGTACAGTGTTCCCGCTGGCATTCCCGCCGCCGCTCTCGCCGCGGAAGATGCCGACCTGGTCGAGCATCTCGCCAACCAGGGCCGAGTTCGCATGCACCTCACGCTTACTCCGCAAAGTCTTCCCGACGCCACCGGCTACAACGTCGTCGCCGACCTGAAGGGCAGCGAACATCCCGAGCAGATCGTCGTCGTCTCCGGTCACCTCGATTCCTGGGACCTCGGTCGCGGCGCCATCGATGACGGTGCGGGTGTCGTCATCTCCATGGCCACGGCCGAACTTCTCCAGCAATTGCATTTCCGCCCGCGTCGCACGCTGCGCGTCATCGCCTGGATGGACGAGGAAAATGGAGGCGGCGGAAACAAGGCCTACGCCAAAACTCAC
>Ga0116134_1000864_pt1 | contig 15494 bp, 9 predicted proteins | sample June2015DPH_19_5_FD_89737 | JGI IMG/M metagenome (GOLD analysis project Ga0116134, IMG submission 89737) | Peatland microbial communities from SPRUCE experiment site at the Marcell Experimental Forest, Minnesota, USA - June2015DPH_19_40 | ecosystem: Environmental > Terrestrial > Soil > Wetlands >...
CATGATAAGAAAAGTCTTCGCCGGCGTGAGTCTGATATTTCTTTGTTTTTCTTTCGCCGCAGCCGCCTCCAAACCGAACCTGGTGTTGATCACAATAGACTCGATGCGCGCCGATCGCATGGGCTTCCTCGGCGCAAAGGGTGCGCTTACACCCAACCTTGATCGCCTCGCCACGGAGAAAGAGAGCATCGTCTTCGAGCATGCCTATGCCCAGGCGCCGGCCAGCGTTGTTTCGCACGCGACCATTCTCTCCGGCGCCTACCCTCAGAGCACCGGCATGAGCGAGATTGGCGGTACCCTGCCCTCATCGCTGCCTTACCTGCCGGACTTGCTGAAGACGCAGGGCTATCGCACGGCCGCCTTTGTTGGTTCCATTGATCTAGACCCGTGGAACGGCCTGGCGCAGGGGTTCGACCGCGGCTTCCAGTCTTACGACGCCGGTTTTCGCCCCGCGATCCCCGGCGACGCCCGTCCTCCCGTAACCGAGCGCCGTGGAGCCGAGGTTGTCGCCCGCGCCATCGCTTGGCTGGATCATAACGCGCAGGAACAAGGACAAGGCCAGTTTTTTCTGTGGGTTCATATCAGCGCTTCGCACGCACTCGGCGCTTCCTACAATTCCGCCATTTCCGCAGCCGATGTGGCCGTTGGAAAACTAATCAGCGCCCTAAAGCAACGGAAAGTCTACGGCGATACCGCCCTGATCGTGGTCGCCGACCACGGGGAGAGCCTCGGCGCCCACGGCGAAGACGCACACGGCATTTTCCTCTATGACGAGACCATTCATGTCCCGCTGCTCATCAAACTTCCGCAAAATCAGCTCCCTCAGAGCGAGCCCGCTGCGAAGCCAGCGACCACCCGAGTAGCGGCCCGAGTAGCTGCCAAGGTAAGGCTCGTGGACATCGCTCCGACCCTGCTTGAGATTGCTGCGATCCCGGTTCCATCGCAAATGCCGGGACAGTCGCTGTTACGCATCGCAAAAACAACGTCCGGCGGCAGCGCTAGTGGTAGTGACCAGCCCGTGTATTCGCGCGCCGATCTGCCGCAACGCGGATTCGGCTGGAGCCCGCTCGAATCCTGGCGCGCAGGCAAGTATCTCTACATTCGCGCCCCGAAGCCCGAACTCTACGACTTGACCGCAGACCCTGGCGCCGTCCACAATCTGGCCCAGAGTTCGAAGGCCACGCTCGACACGATGGCCGCACAGCTCGATAACTTCGACCGCCGTTTCAGCGGCGAGGCCGGCAAGTCTTCCGCGGAGCTGAGTTCTTCCGAGATGCAGAAACTGGCGTCGCTCGGATACGTCGGACTACAAAAGTCGTCGGGCTCTACCGCCGCAGTCGCTGGAACCGATCCCAAAGACAAAATATCGACCGCCAATAAAGTGATCGCAGCCGCCTCGGCTCACGACCAGACGAAGCCAGACGTCGCTATTGCCACGCTCACGCCCCTGGTGTCCGACAAAGTGTCCGACAAAGTCTCCGCCGATCCCAACCTCTACCTGGCGCAATACACGCTCGGCGTGGCGCTGGCCCGCAAAGGACAATACGCCGAGGCGGTCAAGCATCTGCACAAAGCCGTTGAACTCCAGCCCGACTCCGCCTGGGCGCACTACGAAATCGGCGCGATCCTGCTGAAAACCCGAGACTTCAAAACCGCCATCGTGCACCTCGAAATCGCTGCCGGGCGCCTGCCCGCCTTCGCCCCCGCACACCTCTCCCTCGCCGAAGCCTACGACCACCTTGGCCGCGCCGAGGACGCTAAGAGAGAACGAAGTAAGACAACTCAGAAATAGCGAGCCGCAAAGATCTTTGAGACTTGCGCAAAATTAAAGGGCGTCCCGATGCTTCGGGACGCCCATGGACAACGATAACGCTAAGCCCAACCGGGCAGTTTTAGAAGTAGAACTTCGCACCCAGTTGCACCACGCGACCCTCTCCCTGCGTGCTGATGTTCTGTACACCAAAGATTTGTCCGAAGGTGCCAGCGTCCAGGAACGAAGCATCGTTGGAGGGAGTACTGCCGCAAGCGCCAAAATTCGCCGGCGGGCAGAAATTCGCGTGGTGGAAGGTGTTGAAGGTCTCCAGCCGGAGTTGGAAATAACGCGACTCGTCGATGTGAATATTCTTCTCGATCGCCATGTCCGTGTAATTGAGACCGGGGCCATAGAACGGATTGCGGCTTGCGTTCCCCATGCCGGCGCCAGTATACCCAGGGATCACTCCGCCGCAGCCCGAGGCATTGCAGCCGTTTGTAAAGGCTGATGCGCCGTTGGTGAACCAGAAAGGCGCACCCACGGTAGACACCGTACTGCGTGGATTGAGCAACTGCAGTTTGCCGATTACGTTGGGCCGATCAGGACAGAAATAGAAGGAGATTCCACTGACGTCACAGGTCAGCGAGTGCTCCCAGAGGTCAAGAACCGGGACCGGGAACCCATGTTGCAGCGTGTAAATCCCGGAGAGGTTCCAGTCGTCGGTCAGCCTCTTCCATTTGTGAGTGAGCTTGAAGATGGGAAGCGTATAGGTATAGCTTACGACGAAACGCTGCGGCGCATCGCTCCCCGCAGGGGCATATAGCGAGTCCCGGCCCGCTTTGCCCCAAGGACTAGGTCCGGGGCCGTTAAACGAACCTTCTTCAAAACTTGAGGTCTCGTCGAAGTAACGCGACCAGGTATAGGCAGCCAGAACCTGCAAACCATTGCTGAAATGCCGGTTGAACTCCGCCTGCATCGAATTGTAGTTCGAATTCCACCCTGTGGCTTGGATACCGGGCTGGCCATAGACAGACAGGTTGTACGGCGTCGCCCCTGGGACCTGGGCTCCGCCCAGCGGCGTCTGGAGAGGGCAAAAGGGCATCAACAGACCGCTGGGACAACCGCTGGCCGCGGAGGCCGTATTCGTTCCAGGATATTGACCTGCCTGGTTCGCGTTAAGCGCGCCTTCTTCGTGCCGGCCAATGCTCCCTACGTAGGCGAGCGAAACGATAGTGGATTTATCGAGCTGCCGCTGGACTGTGAGGTTAAAGTTGGTGGACCGCGGCGTCGTAAACTTCGGGTCATACGCATTCCAGTTAAGACCAATGGGATAATACGTCGCGGGATTGAAACTGCCACCCTTGGGTGGCGCAACATAGGGGTAGGGGTTGACTCCAGGGCCAAATGGATCTGCGATGGTACCGGGACTCCCCGCAACATAGCCAGTAATGGGCGAGGTAAATACGGGGGAGCCCACCAGTTGCCCTCCACTCGTAGCCAGGGCAAACGGAGGGTTCGCCAAGCCCTGGAGAATCAATTCTTCTTCGGAGCGGTTGTAGTACATTCCGACGCCGCCGCGGATGCTCCATTTGTGACCACCCCCGGGGCTCCATGCGAAACCCAGGCGCGGAGCCAGGTTGTCATAATGGATGGAGGTGCCGCCGTACTTATTGATGCCAGCGTCGCCGGGATAGACAAAGCCGGGCGGCATTTCAGGATACACAGTGGACTGCTGGCCGGGACGCCAGGCAACGTTAACCTCGCCGCCGTAATAGAGGTTATACCACGGCGTCTCGATGTCCCACCCCGTACCCAGCGTCAGCGTAAGATTCGGCCGTATTTGCCATAGGTCTTGAACGTACGAGTAGTATTCCCGTCCACGTCCATCAATGATCGACCCGCTGCCCTGAGCGTAGCTGGTGGGTAATCCGAGCAGGAAATCGGCACCCGGAACTCCCGTTGAATATGGGCCCCCGCCGGTGTAGCCGTACGTGCCAAATAGGTTATTGTTGAAGGGGTTGTTGATCTCCAGACGCTCCATGGTGAAGCCAGCCTTGAAGGTGTGTTTTCCCCAAACCTTGCTGAAGTTGTCCGACGCTTCATACACGTTCTGGTAGCGCGGCTGCGGTCCATCGGAGCTGAACCCCAGGTCGAACAACCCTGTAACGTTCATCACCGGTAGGGAGTTATATTGAGAGCTCTGAGGGACAAGGCCGGTAAATCCATAGGTTTGTGGGTTCACGATATTTACCGGCAGGACGGCCTGATAGTTGAAACGAACATAGCCAAAACGAGCTTCATTCAAAGTAGTCGGTGAGAAGGTGTGGGTCCAGTCTACTGTGTATTGCTCCGTTTTCTCCGAGTTTGTATCGCCGAAGCCGGGCAACGTAGCTCCCACAAACGGTATCGTATTCGAGAACGGTTCCTTCTCGTACTGGCCGTAGAACCAGAGCGCATCGTTCTGCCGCAACTTATAGTCGATCCGATAGAGATATTGGTTATCCGAAAGCGTCTCTTTTGCGTTGAACGTATAATCGCACGGCACCGCGCCGGCGCCGGACGCGTTGTTACAGACGGCAGCATTTTGGGCCGCTGGGACGAACTGAGTAACCAGCTTCACCGCCAGCGGATTAAAATCTGCCGTCGGGATAGTGTTAGTGGAGAACAGAGCAGTGCCTGGCGCCCCCGTGTACGGCGTTCCGGGCGCGCACGGAGTTCCGCCGCCAACGGGACAGATAGACTCACTGTCGCCGAACAAAGCGATCGGACTGACGTTGCCAGTGCTGCCGATGGGGTTGAGCAAGTTTGAGGCGCTAAAATCGCCGCCGGTTTGGGCAGGGGAGTAGACCGGAGTTGTGCCGAAACCAGTCTGTGGCAATCTTTCCCGGTTGCCCTGATAGGAGAAGAAGAAGAAGGCCTTGTCCTTGACGATCGGGCCCCCTATTGTTGCACCAAATTGGTTCCGGTGAAAGGGAGTGGCGGGTATGCCCGCAAGCCCTTCAAAATAGTTCCGGCCATCGAGGAAAGTGTCGCGATAAAACTCGAACCCATCCCCGTGGAATTGGTTCGTGCCGTTCTTGATGATGGCATTCATAATGGCGCCCGAGTTGCGCCCATACTCCGGGTTGATGGTGCTCGTGACCATGTTGAACTCGCCGATGGCGTCCGGACTCGGCACCAGCAGGTTGTCGTTCAGCGCGGCATCGTTGGCGTCAATGCCATTAATCAGGTAGGCGTTCTGCTGGGTTTCCGAGCCGTTTGTCGAGTAGCTTCCCATGCGATCGGAGGAGGCCACGACGCCGGGCTCCAGTTGCTGCAACTGGGTCCAGTTGCGACCGTTCAAAGGCATACTCACGATTTGATCGCTGCTTACAACGGTCCCCTGCTGCATGCTCGTGCTTTCAACCTGAACGGGATTGGCTTCGACGACGATCTGTTCGGTAGCCGCACCGAGGGCTAGCTTCGCGCTCAGGGTGTATATCTGGTCGATCTCCAAGTGGATGCCCGATGCCTGGTACGCCTTGAATCCGCTTTGCTCCACCTTGACCGTGTAATCACCGACAGGGACTTGCAGGAAAGAAAAAGCACCGCTGCTGTTCGAGGTGGTGGTATACAGGATTCCCGTCGCCACATTGGTAGCGGTGAGCCTCGCACCGGAAACCACGGCTCCGGTCGGATCCGTGACTGTACCACGAATGCTGGCATAGAGGTTATCGGCGCTCGCGGGGACCGTGCAGACGAGCGTGAAGGCAAGAAGGAGAAGGATGCTGAAAATCTGGAAGGATTTCATGCGCAGTGACCTCCGTGGTCAAGTTCCCTTTTTCCTAAACCGAATCAACTTCTCGAGCGACAATGGCACCCAAAACGGCCATTTCGCCTACTAACAGAACTAGACACCAGTGCAAGTGATACTCCACAACAAAGTATTTGTTTCGATTATTGTTTTCAATGACTTGTAGCGACTACCCCGAAGTTAACTTATCAAAATCCGTATGGAATGATTGGCTTGGCTATGATTCTTGGTATACACCTGGCACTGATGGCCGGCACCCGGGCTTGCCAGCGATCAAGTACAGGGTAATACGGACTCTAGCCTAGATTTGACGCCCATCAAACCGTGCGTGCGTGGCAGCCGGGGGAGACCAATAGAGATTAGTCTATGGAAACATGTAGATTGGTCACACCGAGTACCGTAATCGGTGAGGGCTAATGCGTTATGGCCATGCCGCCCAATCACGGAGATTTCAACCGAGGCGTCGATCTGTTCAACCGCGCCCAGTTTTTCGACGCTCATGAAGTTCTCGAAGACGTTTGGCGTCCTCTGCCTCGCGACCGGCCCTCGCGCCGGCGTTTCCGTCTTCATCTCCAAGGCTTGGTTCAGTTGGCGGTCGCCTTTCATCACGAGTCCACCGGCAACTACGTAGGCGCGCGCTCGGTTCTGGAGCGTGCCGTGCGGAATCTGGAGGGCGCGGACCGCTCGTTTCCCGATCTCGATTTCGACCGGCTGCGCGCTGAGTTGGCGGATTGGCAGGAGCATTTCGCCGGCGCGGCTCCACGGCCAAAGCGCCCACAGATCGCCAAGCGTCAACTCCCTCTCTGAGGAATGTCTCGGCCTTCTGCGCTCCCTCTACGGTTACCGGGCAGACGCGTGATCAACTCTAAGCCTGCTAGAATCTCGTGCAGTGAAACCAATCTCTACACCTCCGCAAAGCGCCGCGCTCGAGTCGGTTCCGCTCGCCGTTCCTTTCGCCGTTCCTTTACTCGACCTGCGCCGCCAGTACGACGGCATTCGCGAAGAAGTGCTAGCCGCCATTGCGCGCGTGTGCGATTCGCAAAGCTTCATTCTGGGCCCTGAGGTCGAGGCACTCGAGTGTGAGATTGCAGCGCTGACAGGAGCTGCGGGCGCCGTCGGTTGCGCATCCGGGACGGAGGCGCTCTGGCTGGCACTCGTCGCTGCCGGCGTAAAGCCCGGGGACTCGGTCATCACCACAGCATTCAGCTTCTTTGCCTCGGCCAGCGCGATTGTGCGGGCGGGCGCAACGCCGGTCTTCGTGGACGTAGATCCCGAGACCTTGAATCTCGATCCGAAGCTGGTTGGCCGGCGACTCCGCGATCGCCAGACCGGTCCCGAGGCCGATTTAAAGACGGGTCCAACACAACCGGGAAATGTTCGCGCGATTCTTCCTGTGCATCTCTACGGACAGTGCGCCGACATGGACGCGTTCGACCGCATCGCTGGTGAGTTTGGAGTCGCAATTGTGGAAGACGCCGCGCAGGCGATTGGCGCCGAGTGGAGGGGCCGCGGCGCGGGCTCGCTCGGTGTAACTGCCGCCTTCAGTTTCTATCCCACCAAGAATCTGAGCGCCTACGGAGACGCGGGGATCGTCACCACGACCTGTCCGCGGATGGCCGAGCATATGCGGCAGCTTCGCAACCATGGCAGTCCGCGTCGCTACTACCATTACGAATTTGGCTGGAACGGACGCATGGACGCCATTCAGGCAGCGGTGCTGCGCGTGAAGCTTCCACACATCGCGGACTGGAACCGGAGCCGGCAGCACCATGCCGCGACCTACGACCAGCTGTTTGCCAGATCTGGATTAACTTCCCCGCTGGCCCCAAACCTGGCCTCCAACCAAACGTCGAATCAACCTGGCGCGCCGGTGCGCTTGCTGGCGAGAAGTCCGCAAGCGAAGCATGTGTTTCATCAATACGTGATTCGCGCCCAACGCCGGGATGAACTGCGAAAATTCCTCGCGGACCGAAAAATCGGTTCGGAAATCTACTACCCGCTGCCGCTGCACTTGCAGCCCGTCTTTTCCTATCTCGGGCTGAAAGCGGGAGACATGCCGGTCTCCGAACAAGCCGCGCGCGAAGTGCTGGCCTTGCCGATGTTCCCGGAGTTGACCGAGCCCGAGATCCGGTGGGTGGTCGAGAGCATTGCCGATTTCTATTCGTGAGCGGCGATTCACCACCGAGACGCCAAGTTCGCCGAGAAAAATGAGACTGTCATCCTGAGCGAAGCGCGAGAAAAATGAGATTGTCATCCTGAGCGAAGCGAAGGACCTCATTCTCCTCTGCGCCCTCAGCGTCCTCTGCGGTTAAAGATTTCTGTTCTTACCGTCTCCGCTTAGCTTTCCTGCTCACGCTCCGCACCGACTCTTCTCCCGGCGCGAGCACGCGGCGCACAATCGGCGTGTTGAGCTTATATTTGCGCTCGCTAACCTTGCCGCTGTCGTCCTGCACTCGAATTACAAATACGGGCAACACGCCTTCCTTGTCGAACTTTTCTTGTGAAACGGTCACCGGCAGGACGCCTTCCATGCGCTCGCGATAGGCCGTCTCATAGCGATGGCGTCTCACGTTCCAGGTGAAGACGCGAATCTGGTTGAAGTCGAAGGGCAGACCATCCTTGGGTTCGGTGAGAACAGTCAGGTATTGCGCTACTTTTTTGTCTTTATCCTGAACCTGATCGAGCACGAAGAAGGCGACTATGCGCTGGCCTTCCGCGTACTGCGCGACGTCGAGTGGGACGTCGAGATCAATCATCCGGCTCAGCACCCAACCGACTCGGTCGTGGGAGTCGCGCACCAGCCACCAATCCTCGACCAGGGGAACAGGGATTATCGGAACCGGCTTCTTGCCTTGCTCTTTCTGTTGCGCTTTTTTTTTGGCATTTTCATTGCCACTTGCTGTCGCGGATCGCGGAGGCGGCGCGACTGCGCCCGGTTTCTCTGCTGTACCTCGCTTCAATAGCAACAGTTTCTCGCCGGCGGAGATCTGATAGAGGTGTTCGGAATCTCTTCCCGGCTCGACGTGCAGATTGGTGTCATTGCGGGTCGCTCCCTGCGCCTGCACGGGATCGTTCTGGTTGTCCGCGGTCAGTTTCTGGATTTGATCGAAGACGTCCTGACCGACCAGGTAACGCTGTTCCACCCATCCCGTCACACCGGTTGCGGTGCGCACTTTGACGAAGCGGCGATCATGGTCGAGCACTTCCACGCGCTCGCCGTTCTTTACGACTCCCGTTTTTTCGTACACCTGCGCCACATGATCGCGCAGAATGGCCTGGACTCCCGAAACGTAAGCGATCTCCAGTACGCGACCGCGGTTGCGATTGCACGCCGACAGAAACATCAGGCAAGGAATTAGAAGCAGCGGCAGAAACCGATGGAGAAAGCGTGTCACGGGGTCGCTTCCCAATATAGCGCGAGGGCGGCTCCCTGCGGCGTTCAGTTTATCGCTCCGGTGATCGCTCCGACTACGGTTTGACACGCTACTCTAATCTCTGTTCCGGCTCTCTTTTCCGGCAAGCTAACTCGTAATGCGGTAACTGCTTGGTATATAGGTACCCCTCTCCCCCCTCTCCATTTGGAATCATGGTGTTAGGGGCTGAAAACACTCCAAAATATTGATTCGCCTTGGCTTATATGGAAAATATTCCGGAATAAGGAGTTAGAGGCGAAAAATTGGGGTAACTCGCGAACCGCAGCGGCGGATAAATGTTATCTTTTTGGTTACTGTGTTATGTCAAAGAGCCCCGGTTAGGCGCCGCCTTGCGAGGCGGGCACACAACTGCCGTTCTGGTCCCTTGTGCAGTATCGCATTGGCTGGATGGCAGGTCTGTGATGGCGCACACACGTTGTTGGTGATGAAACCAGCGCCCCCCGACTTACTGGAAAATCCCAAGCTTTAGGCGATCGTGGAATCCCACCCCTTCTGCTCTGCTCAGGGCAGGCTCTAACGTCGAAAAGGCCCGACGTTAAGAATGGGGCAGCCGGCTTTGGAATCAGGCAGCGGCCGAGGTTCGCGACGACTACTGGACATTTAGTGTAGCCGTGGCCGTAAGTGTCGTACCCGTGTAGGTGGCAATCAGCTGATAGGTGCCAGTCGGTTCCTGACCGTCGCCCATGCAGTATATGCCAGCGCCGCCGCTGCCGCCATTAGGATTCGAGTCCTCATAGGTGCAATTGATGTCAGGATTAGCAGTTCCGTTTTGGTACGCCGTAAGTACCGCCGAGCTGCTTATGTTGATCGAGCCGTTCGCGGTCACCGCGGTCACCACAAAGGGCAAGGGCGTGGTGTCGCCTATGGCAGCCAGGGATTGAGATGTGGGGGTTATCGTTAGTGACGAGACAGTGATGAACGCGGTGGCGGTCGCTGTGGAGGTGACACTTTGCGAGCCCGCGGTAATGGTCGTCGTGCCAACTTGAAGCCCACTCAGCGTAGCGCTGCCGCAGGGTTGGGTTGCGCAATTGCCGGTGATGGCTGCAACCGTAGGGTCGCTACTCGACCAGGACACGCCGCTGGTCAAGTAAGCGCCTTGCCCGTTGCTGTTGACACCATACGCCTGCAAGGTGGTAGTCTGCCCCAACTGGACGGAGGGAGCGCTCGGGTTAATCGTGAGTGAAGTCAAAGTCGGACTCACGAAAAACCCCTGGCAGCTGACCCCAAACGCTATTGCAACCAGAACCGTGAAAGCCAGCGTCAACGCAAGTTTGCGCCCAGTCAACATAGGTAATCGCCTCAGATAGCGTAATTTTACCAGAACGCCCGGCCTTTGCTCGACCTCCGATAGTGCATGACTAAGTGCATGGCATAGTGCATGACTAAGTGCATAGCTGCGGTCGTACCGACGCGTTCCCGAATAAAAGAACGGGCCGCGACCCGGAACTTGCGCAGTGTTTTGTGGGATCCGAACCCGGTTTTACTGAGAGCTGACAGCTGAGAGCTGAAAGCTCCTTACTTCGGCCTCTTCTTCCCCGCATTCACAATGCGCACGTCCACCGGCTTGCGGCCGGCGAAGCCTTCGTTGGTTCCGTGCCAATGGGTGATCGCTGGCTCGCCTAATTTCCAGCACAGCAGGAGGATCTCGCCCTCTACCTTGCAAGGGAAATCGAGCAGTCCGATCTCCAGATCTTTGACCTGCACTCCGGTCGCATCGATTTCGGCGAGGGCATCCTTGATGCGGCGGATCGCCCGCTCGCGCTCCGCCTTGCGCCGTGCCAGGCGGACTACATTCAGCAGCGTGCCGCCGTTCAGAAAAACGCGGTGCGCCGTTTCCTGCAACTCGGCGTCCACGGCTTCAATCAACTTCTTGCCGTGGATCGCCTGTTTGAGAAGCGATTCCAAAATCGGCAGCAGCATCTGCGCTTCATCGAGGGTAAAGGTACGGTCGGACATGTATGTCTATTGTACTGGAAGGAACAGCTCTCGGCTCTCCGCTCTCAGCTCAATCCCACACTTTGAAGTGCGGCCATGCTTCCGGCAGTGACATCTTGAGTCCGTGACAGATCAGGATGGTGTAGTGTTCCCAGCCCATGGCATACGGATGCTCGACCTTCGGGCCTTCTTCTACATTCTGGCACCAGTATTGCGCGTCGTCGAACTCCCAGTTGAGCATGATCAGACTCTCGCCGGTGTATTGCCGGAAACCCCAGTAGTAATAATTCTGGTGAGCGCTGATCGATTGGGGCAATCCGTAGCGCGGTCCGAAGAAATCGATCGCGCCGGCGGAGCCGTAATTTCCGACGAGAATGGCAGTCTTGGCGCGTTCTTCGGGCGGAATCTGGTTATAGACGCTGGCAACCTGCGCGACCATTTCCGGCCATCCGAACTCGTCGGCGAAATACTGCGGAAGATCGCTCGTCATGTGCGTCTCGCTGCGCGGGACTCCAATGCCCAAGGCCTGCATGTAAGGGTCGACGCGATCGGGAGGAAGAATGGGAAGCACGATCGGGACGATGACTGCGCCGAGGATCACCATCACGAGAGGCAAGGCCACTTTCACCCAGCGCAGCCACAAGTGCGATTCGATGCGCGACTCGATGAAATCCTGCCACCACACTCCTCCGGCGGCGAACAGCATGGGGTAAATCGGGGCCAGGTAGTAGTCCTTGCCGTGGAGCGCCATCATGATCGCGAGGAATGCGAGATAGGTTACGCCGAGCACACGGTAGCGCTTGCCTTCGCGGTGAAACAGCAGGAAACCGAGTCCCGCAATCCAGATCAGGGCATTGATCGGCAGCAGCGTCATGACCTGCTGTTTCAGAAACGCGAGCGGCGGGAGTTCGACGTTCTTGTGAATCTTTTTCACGTTATTCAAGTCGACCCAGGTTGGAAATCCATGCTGATACTGCCAGATCAGGTTGGGCAGACTCAGGAGGAGAATGATTCCGGCCGCAATCCAAAGCCACTTGCTCCGAAACCAGCGGCGCTCGGGAGTCGCCAGAAGACCTACCATCAGGCTGATCAGAAAGAACGCCGTCGAGTGTTTGTTTTCCAATCCCAGCCCGATGAGCACGCCGCACCACACCAGCAACTCCGGTTGATTGTGGTTGATCGCGCGCAGCAGAAAATAAATACTGCCCATCCAGAACAAGGACTCGAACGGATTCATCGAAAAGCGCGACGCGTTGTTGAGAATCACAGGGGCTACCAGCACGGCCAGACACGCCAGTAGCACGGCGAATCGCTTGCCGCCGAGTTCCCGCGTGATCAACCCGGTGATCAGAATTTCCGCGCCCAGAGCCAGCGCCGGCAACAGCCGAATCGCGTGCAGGGATTCGCCGAACAGGGAACGCCCGATGTACAACACAAACGGCGCCAGTGGGGCGAGATCTACATATCCCCAATCGAGGTGATGGGAGAGCGCGAGATAGTAGAGTTCATCGCGGAAATATCCATAGCGGCCGTTGGTCGCCATCTGGACGAGGACAGCGGCAGCCGCCAGTAACCAGGCAACGGACATGTCGTTCGAAAACGGTTCAGCGGAAAGCCAGGACTGCGGTTTGATCTGCTCTCTCATATGATCTTGTGATCTTAGAATGGCCGGGCGGGGACGCCCGGCGCTCCACTAATCTGGGACGGGCGAACGGTTCCTCGGTCACCATGCTATTTTTCAATCAACGGACATGGACACGCCGCCACCACGGTCTCCGCGATCTACTCCCAGAAATATATACGTCTTCGGCCTGACTTCGTTCCTCAACGACACGGCTAGCGAAATGGCGTACTGGGTATTGCCCGCCTTCCTCCGATCGCTTGGAGCCGGACCGGCGCAACTGGGGATCATCGAAGGCATCGCTGAGAGTGTGGCTTCTTTTGCCAAGCTTTTTTCGGGGTACGTAACTGACAAGGTGGCGCAGCGCAAGCCCATCGTGGTCGGCGGATACTTCGTGGCCAATGCGGTGAAGCCGCTGCTGGCGCTGGTTTCTTCATGGTGGCAGATTCTGGGAATTCGTTTCTTCGATCGCTTTGCGAAAGGCGTTCGCGGGACTGCCCGCGACGTGATGGTGGCGGAATCGGTTGATAAGTCAGCGCTTGGCTCCGCCTACGGCCTGATTCAAGCCATGGATTCTGCCGGCGCCATTTCCGGTCCGCTGCTGGCGTTGGCGGTGATCGGACGCTTCGGCATGCGCGGCGTGTTCGCGTCCGCTGCGATCCCGGGAACGCTGTGCGTGATCGTCGCGTGGGTCGGAATCCGCGAAGTAGTGGAGCAACGGGCGTCCTCGCCCGTCCAAACCGAACACAGGTCAGCAGTTGCCGCTTCGGCAAAATCGGAGTGGCTGCCAAAATTGCCGCTCCGGTTCTACTACGTGCTGGTAGTCGTTACACTGTTTTCGCTGGGAAATTCCAGTGACATGTTCCTCGTCCTGCGCGCCGGAAGCATCGGCATTCCAGCGTCCCGTGCGCCACTGCTGGGGCTCGTCTTCAACATCACGTTTACGCTTTTGTCATGGCCGGCCGGCAAGTTCAGCGACCGCTTCTCGCGCTCCGCCATCGCCGCCGCCGGATATTTCGTCTTCGCCATTGTCTATTTTGTTTTCGCGTTGGCGCCTTCCCAGCTGGCGATCTGGCTGACCATGGCCTTCTACGGACTCTTCTATGCGCTGACCAATCCCGTGCTCAAGGCGCTGGTCGTCGAAAGCGTGGGCGGCGATGTCCGTGGCCGCGCTCTGGGAGTTTATTTTTTTCTCACCAGCGTGACCACGCTGCTCTCGAGCGTGATTACCGGAGCACTTTGGAAGCTCTATGGCCCGGCGGTCCCGTTCTATTTTTCGGCGGGAATCGCGGCGTTCGCGGGAGTGGCGCTGCTGGCGCACCGCGGCTTTGCAAATCCTGAGTTGCCTCGGGCATAGTGGAAGCCGGTTAGTGACTCACTTCGCGCGTCTACGGAGTCACCTCGAACGCGACGCCGGCGTCGTTCGTTCCGCCACCGGTCGCGCCATAGAGGTTGCCCGCGCTGTCCAGAATCAGGCTGTCCCCAGGCTGATATCCGTCCGTTCCATTGAAGCTCCAGAGAACCTTCTCTTTGTAGCTGCCCTTGTGAACCGCCAATTCGTAAACAGTTCCATCGCCATACTCGCCGCCGGCAACCGTGGTGCCGTAAATGTTCCCGGCGGCATCGAACACGATTCCCCCATAGACAGGGCCACTGCCATCTGTGCCGCCTTTGAAGGAGTAGAGATTCTTAATTTTCCATTTTCCACTCTCTGTAGGACTGAGCTTGTAAATCCTTCCAACCTTCTCGGAACCGCCGGCCGCTGCACCGTAAAGGTTTCCGGCCTGGTCGAGCGTGAGAGCGCTGGTCGGTTGCTGAGGAATGGAAAAGCTGTAGAGCACGGTCGGATTCCACCCACCATTACCGTTCGGCGACAACTCAAATATTGCCCTATGTCCGACACCGAAGATGTTTCCAGCGGCGTCCATGGTCAGGCCGGTGAAGCTCGAATCATTTTTGCAGCAGCCATTGTAGATCACTTGATAGGTCCACCCGCCGGGGGACGGGCTCAGCTCGAAGACCGTTCCCTGTCCGTCGTTGGCGCCGAAGTTGCTCGTTGTCCCGTAGAGGTTGCCCGCTCCGTCTATGATCACACCGCTCTCCGGATAGCCGCCGTCCGCACAGCCAGGCTGCGAGCAAAAGTTGTACAGGACGGTCTCCGTCCAGCTTGCTCCCGTAGGACTGAGTTCGAATACGACGCCGTATCCGTTTGCACCGCCAGTGAATGTTGTCCCATAAATGTTTCCCAGGCTGTCGAATATCAAGGAGCCACTGGGGAATACTCCATCCGCTCCATTGAAGTTCCAGAGTACGGTCTCGTTCCAGCCACCACTGCCGTTCGGCGAGAGCTCAAATGCGGTCCCGCCGTCATACTCGCCGCCCCGCACGGTCATCCCATAAAAGTTGCCAGCGCCGTCAGAGGTGAGGCCGCCGGGACCAATGCCATCGCTGCAGTTCCCAACGGAGCAAAAGTTCCAGAGCACAGTCTCAGTTTGGGCCCGCACCGCGCGAGCGCCCGTCAGCAGCAGCGCGCAGAGCACGGCCAGTGTCACAACGGAAATGTTCGAACGTGCGGGATGCATGACTGCCTCCTTAGGTGGCGGGAGCCCAGTTTACGGTATGTCCGAGGGGGAGTCGGTGAAACTTGGACGGCAGCAATTATTCGCCCGCGAGCGGAGGGCGTCAAGAACTATTTGGGATCGATGCCGAGCCGATGCCGACGAACGATCGCCGCAACCAGAAATACGCGACCACCAGAAACGCCACGCCCGCCACACTGTCGAGCGCTACATCCCACACCGAGCCCGTCCGCGACGGGATGTAGCTCTGGTGCCATTCATCCAGCGCGGCAACAGTGGCCGTCCCCAGCCAGGACAATAGAACCGCGCGTAACAGCAAGGGTTGAACTCGACCGAGCGTAGCTCGCCAGGCACGCAACAGCAGCAGGCTCAACATGCC
>Ga0116134_1000866_pt1 | contig 15477 bp, 14 predicted proteins | sample June2015DPH_19_5_FD_89737 | JGI IMG/M metagenome (GOLD analysis project Ga0116134, IMG submission 89737) | Peatland microbial communities from SPRUCE experiment site at the Marcell Experimental Forest, Minnesota, USA - June2015DPH_19_40 | ecosystem: Environmental > Terrestrial > Soil > Wetlands...
ATAACGAGGGCCCGATAACGAGGGCCCGATAACGAGGGCCCGATAACGAGGGCCCGATAACGAGGGCCCGATAACGAGGGCCCGATAACGAGGGCCCGATAACGAGGGCCCGATAACGAGGGCACTGACTGGCGTGGCGCCAGCCGTCAGGACGACTGGCCGTCGATCGGCATCTCGAACCAGACAGCCTTGCCGTCGCGCGTCGGCCGCGATCCCCACCGGGTGGCGAGCTGCTCGACCAGATACAGGCCGCGGCCGCCCTCGTCACTGTCCTCGGCCGACCGGATCCGGGGCAGCCGCATATCCGGGTCGAAGACCTCCACCCAGACGGCCGCGGAGCCACGCCGTAGCCGCATCGCGAAATCCTTCGGCGCCGCGGCGGCGAAGCCGGCCGGGCTGTCGTCCATGACCGGCTCCGGCACCTCCCACGGCATCGGCGACACCGGCGGCGCGGCCATGGCTCCCACGGGGACGTCGCCGAACGCGCGCCGCGGGCTGGCCGCGGCCGACGTGTGCAGGACGGCGTTGGTCACCACCTCGGAGACCAGCAGGCACGCCAGCTCAGCCTGGGCGCTGTCCATTCCCCAGGCCCGGAACGTCTGCAGCGCCATCCGGCGCGCTTCGGACACCATGACCGGCTCGGCGGCGAAGACCCGCTCGCGCGCGTCAAGCTCAGCGGGGAGCGACCGGACGACCAGAATCGCCATGTCGTCGTCGATGTCACCGGGAACGGACTCCTCCGCGGCGCGGGCGATCGCGTCGGCACCTCCGTCCGCGGCCGCGCTGACCGCGCGGCACAGCATGCCGAGCGCCTCTTCCTCGGTGTAGTGACCGGACCCGTCGGCGCGCGCCCGGCGATCGGTCAGGCCGTCGGTATAGAGGATGAGGGTGGCCCCGGGCGGGAGGATCAGCGTCTCCTCCTTGTACGTCGGCAGCCCGCTGATGCCCTTGCCGCGCACTCCGAGCAGGACGCCCTTGTCGCCAATCTCCATCTGCCGCGCCTCACCGCCGACGACGAGCAGCGGCGCGTCATGGCCGGCATTGGCGAAGGACAGCTCGCGGGACCACGGATCGTAGACGAAGTACGTGCAGCTCACCGTGGGCGGGTCGGCACCCATCAGGCCCTGGCCGTCGGCAGGGGTCATAGAGCGGCACCATTCGTCCAGCTTGCGGAGAATATCCGCCGGGGCCTTCTCGTCCTGGGCGAACGCGCGCAGCGCGGCCCGGAGCTGCCCCATGATGGCGGCCGCGCGGGCCCCCCGCCCCTCGACGTCGCCGATGACGATGCCCACGCGCCCCGCGGCCAGCGGGATGACGTCGTACCAGTCGCCGCCGACCTGGGTCTGGATGCCCTGGCCGTGGGTCTCCAGCGGCTCGGCCGGCACGTAGCGGCAGGCCACCTCGAGCCCGTCCAGCTCCGGAAGCGCCTGGGGCAGCAGGCTCTTCTGGAACACCAGGGCCGTATGCCGCTCCGCCTCGAACAGCATCGCGTTATCGATGGCGATCGCGATCCGGCTCGCGATCGCGCCGAACAGGTCGCGGTCGTCGGGGCCGTACCGCCGCCGTTCCCGGCCGGTGAGCCCCGACAGCGCCAGGCTCATGACCCCGAGCAGCTCACCCCGGGCGTACAGCGGCAGCGCGACCACCGAGACGAGCCCGATGTCGTGGCTGGCCCGGAGGCTGTCCGCGCTGGGCGCCGGGTACTCCTCCTCCTCCAGGTCCGCCACGACGACGATCTCCGATCGCGCCATGGCCTGCTGGCAGAAATGGCCCTCCGGGTAGTTGACCTGCTCCCCGACGGCTGTCCACGCGCCGGGCGGGGGCGCCCAGCCACCGGCGTTGGTCTGTACCCGCCGGACCAGGTTGTCGCCCTGGAAGAGGTCGATGAAGCAATGGTCGGCGAACTGCGGGACGAGCATCTCGGTGACATGGCGGAGGGTCGCGCCCAGTTCTAGCGAGCCGCCCAGCCGCTCGCCGATCCGCTCCAGCAGCCCGATCCGGTTCCGCTCCGCCAGCGTGCCCGGGCCGGCGGCACGCGCGAAGATGGAGATGCCGTCGATCGCGCCGGACGGATGGCGCAGCGGCACCGCGTAGGCGCGGATCAGCACGCTGGCCTCGTCGTCGCCGGTGCTGGCGAAGGTCCCCTCCCACGGCCGTCCGCGCAGCACGCACCGGGCCAGCCCGCTGAGCTTGTCCTGATCGCCGGAAGCGAACCCGATGCTGAGCACGGACTGCCCGGTGAACCGGCCCGCCTCGCCGCGCACGCCCAGCAGCCGGGCCGCGTACGCGTTGAAATACAGCAGGTTGCATCGCCGGTCGGTGACGATGACCGCCATCTCCGCCTGGTCCAGCAGCATCTCCGCGGGCAGGAACGACTCGCCCGCGACATCCTGCCACGGTTTCATACCTTCGCTCCATAGCCCGGGATCACGCCGCAGGGCACGGCCCCGCTGGTGGCCGCACCCGCCCGTGCCCGGTCCCGGTCCCGGTTACGGCCGTGACACAAAAACGTGCGCGGCGATCTCGCGGGGCAGGTCCGTCCCGGCTCCGTCAGCGCTGTCGCCACACGTCACTCGCACACCGTCGTCTCTTGCCGCGAGCATTACCTCACGTCCGGGTTGTATCCCGGTGCGCTTGAGTTTAAGCATCAGAACGAGATCGCTCTGGATCTGTTCGCTAATCCGCCGCACAACCACCGGTGCGGGCTCCCGCACGGCGACCTTGGTCATCGCCTCGCCGCCTTCGACCGCGATGCCCATCTGCTCCTTGGCCTGGGGCGGGATCCCGAGCTCATCGAGGCCGGGAATCACGTTCCCGTGCGGGCAGCGAACCGGGTACCCGAGCAATTCGAACAGGCGGCGCTCCACGCTCTCCGAGATCACATGCTCCCACCGGCACGCCTCGATGTGGACCTCCTCCCAGGGCAGCTCGATGACGCCCACCAGGAGGCACTCGGCCAGCCGGTGCTTGCGCATCACCCGGGTGGCCAGCGTCCGGCCGACGTCGCTGAGGGACAGCTGACGGTCGCCGGCGACGTGCAGCAGCCCGTCGCGCTCCATCCTGGCCACGGTCTGGCTGACGGTCGGCCCGCTCTGGCCCAGCCGCTCGGCGATGCGGGCACGCAGCGGGACGATGCCCTCCTCTTCGAGCTCGAAGACGGTACGGAGGTACATCTCGGTCGTGTCGATTAGCCCCTGGGCGGTCACCTGCTCATTCCTCCTGCTGTGATGCTATGCCGCGCGGGCGCCTGGGCGTACCCGGTCCCGCGGCGCCCGGCCGCCGGGCGGCACCGGGTCTTCCGGGCTAGGGCGACACCCGCTCGATGACCCAGTCGCCGGGGGTCCGGCGGTACCGGAGCCGGTCGTGCAGCCGGTCCTCACGCAACTGCCAGAACTCGATCGTCTCCGGCGCGAGCCGGTAACCCCCCCAGAAGTCCGGCATCGGCACCTCGGTGCCCGCCGGCCAGCGCCGTTCGAGCACCGCGACGCGATCGTCGAGCTCCGCGCGCGACGCCAGGACCCGGGATTGCCGGCTGGCCCACGCCCCGATCTGCGACCCGCGGGGCCGGGACCGGAAATACGGCTCACTGTCCGCGGTGGACAGCATGCTGACCGGCCCCTCGATGGTGACCTGGCGCCCCAGCGCGAACCAGGGGAACAGCACGCAGGCCCATGAATTCCCGGCCAGGTCGGTGCCCTTGCGGGATGTCCGGTTCGTGTAGAAGACAAACCCGGCACCGTCGTGTGCCTTGAGGAGGACGGTCCGGGCCCGGGTGTGCCCGTCGGCCGAGGTGGTGGCCAGCACCATGGCATTGGGCTGCGGCAGGCCGGCCTGCTCGGCGTCCGAGAGCCAGCCGGAGAACTGCTCGACGGGATCATCTGGGAGCATATCCTCGGAAAGGGACCGGGAACCATCGTGCGGATGGGCGCTGGAACCTTCGCCGTACCGGGTCGTCTTCATTAGTAACGATCCTCACATTGCTGTCGGCTACCGCTAAGTAGGTCTGGCGATATTGAATAAGAGAACCGAGGTACGGCGCGGTCTGGAGTCCGCGCGGCCCTTTCGCGTTCCCTGGCCAGGGTGCCGTGTGCACCTGGCGCGGGCCACGGCAGGACCGTCACGGTTGTAGCGCCCGGACGCACAACGCCCGCTGGCGCACGAGCCGGCGTGCCGTCCCGCAAGAAGAAGGAGACACCGATGTCCGACTTCAAGCCAGGACTGGAGGGCGTCATTGCCTTCGAGTCCGAGATCGCCGAGCCTGACAAGGAGGGCGGCTCGCTCCGGTATCGCGGAGTGGATATCGAAGAGCTGACGGGTCACGTCTCGTTCGGTCACGTGTGGGGTCTCTTGGTCGATAACTCTTTCACCCCGGGCCTTCCCCCGGCTGAGGCGTTCCCCCTCCCGGTGCACTCCGGTGACACCCGCGTCGACGTGCAGAGCGCGCTGGCCACACTGGCCCCCGCGTGGGGCATCAGGCAACTGCTGGACAGCAGCGACGAAGAGGCCCGTGACAATCTTGCCCGGCTCTCCGTGACCGCGCTGTCGTTTGTGGCCCAGTCGGCCCGGGGACTCAGCCTGCCCATGGTGCCGCAGAGCCGGGTGGACGAGGGAAAGACGATTCCCGAGCAGTTCCTGATCCGCTGGCGCGGCGAGCCCGACCCACGGCACGTCAAGGCGGTCGACGCCTACTGGGTGTCGGCGGCCGAGCACGGCATGAACGCCTCCACGTTCACCGCCCGCGTCATCGCCTCGACCGGCGCCGACGCGGCGGCGGCGATGTCGGGTGCGATCGGTGCCATGTCCGGGCCGCTGCACGGTGGCGCGCCGGCGCGCGTGCTGTACATGGTCGAAGGGGTGGAGCGGACCGGCGACGCGGGCACTTACGTCAAATCGGTGCTCGACCGGGGCGACCGGCTCATGGGCTTCGGGCACCGTGTGTACCGGGCCGAGGACCCCCGTGCCCGCGTGCTGCGCCGGACCGCGAAGGAGCTGGGGGCACCCCGCTACGAGGTGGCCCTGGCCCTGGAGAACGCCGCGCTGGCGGAGCTCCGCGCACGCCGGCCCGACCGGGTGCTCGAGACCAACGTGGAATTCTGGGCCGCCATCGTCCTCGACTTTGCCGAGGTCCCCGCCAACCTGTTCACCTCGATGTTCACCTGCGCCCGCACCGCGGGGTGGGCCGCGCACATCCTGGAGCAGAAGCGCACCGGCCGGCTGGTCCGGCCCAGCGCCCGCTACATCGGCCCGGCGGCCCGCCCGGTGCGCGACGTACCCGGCGCCGACAGCGTGCTCGACAAGGTGTAGACGGCGCGTCCCGGCCGATCTGCGCCGCCGGGCGTCCCGGGTGCGGCCCGGGGCGCCCGGCGCTGTCTGCGGCGGGAGCGCGTTCGGCAGCGCCGGAACTTGGCGGGGACCGCGTGGACGCCGGGGCCAGTGACCGGCCGCGGATAGGCTGGCGCGGTGAGCAGCGTCATCATTCCCCCCGGGATCAGGCCCGCGGACGGCAGGTTCGGCAGCGGGCCGTCCAAGGTGCGCGCAGACCAGGTAGCGGCGCTGGCCGGCTCCGGTGCCACCTACCTGGGCACCTCGCACCGGCAGGCCCCCGTCCGGTCGCTGGTCGGGCGGATCCGGGCCGGCCTGGCCGGGCTCTTCGCGCTGCCGGAAGACTTCGCGGTCGTCCTCGGCAACGGCGGGACGACCGCCTTCTGGGACGCCGCCGCCTTCGGGCTGATCCGCTCCCGGTCACAGCATCTCGCGTTCGGTGAATTCTCCGCCAAGTTCGCCACGGTGGTGGCGGCCGCACCGTGGCTGGGCTCCCCGACGGTGATCGAATCGGCACCGGGCGGCCATCCGCTGGCCGCCGCGGAGGCCGGGGTGGACGCATACGCCCTCACCCACAACGAGACGTCGACCGGGGTGGCGATGCCAGTCCGCCGGATCGCGGGCGCGGACCCCGGCTCGCTGATCCTGGTCGATGCCACCAGTGCCGCGGGCGGTCTCCCGGTCGATCCGGCCGACTTCGACGTGTACTTCTTCGCGCCGCAGAAGTGCTTCGGTGCCGACGGCGGCCTGTGGATCGCCCTCATGTCGCCTGCCGCCGCCAGCCGCGTGGCCGAGATCGCGGCGACGGACCGCTACGTGCCCGGCTCGCTGTCCCTGCCCATTGCGATGGAGAACTCGGCCAGGGACCAGACGTACAACACCCCGGCCGTCGCGACCCTGATGCTCCTCGCGGACCAGATCGACTGGATGCTGGCCCACGGCGGCCTGGCCTGGACGACGGCACGGACCGCCGACTCCGCCGCGCGCCTGTACACCTGGGCCGAGAAGACCCCGTATACGTCGCCGTTCGTCACCGACCCGGCCCAGCGTTCACAGGTGGTCGGCACGATCGACTTCACCGGCGTTGATGCGACGGCCGTCGCCGCTGCGCTGCGCGCGAACGGCATCGTGGACACCGAGTCGTACCGCAAGCTGGGCCGCAACCAGCTTCGCATCGGCATGTTCCCCTCCGTCGACCCCGCCGACGTGGAGGCCCTGACCGCCTGCATCGACTACGTCGCCGAACGCCTCTGACCAGCGTCCGGGACGGCAAGGTCGTCAGCCTCGCGGTCATCCGCAACACGCCTATCCCCCTGCTGACCGCCCGCTGCGGGTCCTGAGCGCGCCGTGGAGCCCAGCGCACCGCGGCGCGCGGCCCTCTGGGCCCGCCCGGCGCGGCACGCGCGCAGCGTGGCGCTCAGCGCAGCAGGGAGCCGACGATCACGGTCAGCACCAGGAGCGCGAGCACGGCGGGAAGCAGCCAGCGGGGCACTCGGGTCACGTCCCGAGCCTATCGGCGGGCGAGCGGCCAGCTGTCCAGCATCGCGTAGCGGGGCTGGCCGCTGGGCCTGCTGTGGATCAAGTGAACGCGGTCGGTGGTCCAGGCCGGCCCCCGGTATCCGCTCAGCGTGGCGACGAGGGCGCGGGTATCGGCCGGGACGCGGCAGCGCGCCAGCGTGAGGTGCGGGCGGAATGGACGGCCATCATCCGGCGGGCGCGCCCCGGCGCGGCGTGCGGCCGCGGCCACCGACGCGGCCAGGCTGGCCACCGCGCGGTCATCACCGCTCAGGCCGCCCCAGAACACCCGGGCGCGGGCGGCCGAGGGGAAGGCACCCGCGCCGGCGAACGCGAGGGAGAACTGATGGTGGCGGGCCGTGGCGCGCTCCAGCCGCGGCCCCAGCCGGGCCGCCGCCGGCTCATTGACTTCGCCCAGGAAAGCCAGCGTGATATGCCAGGCGTCCCGGCTGGTCCAGCGCAGGGCGGGCTGTCCCGTGCGCAACGGGGTGACCACGGCGTCCAGTTCGTCAAGCGCCGTGGGTGGCGGCGCGAGAGCGACGAACAGTCTCATGCGTTCATTGGTAGCAGCTTCTGCCGCAGCGGTCGCAGCCCGTCGCGCACACTGGTCCCGGTGAGGCGCGACAACACGATCCCCACCACGATGGCGGCGACCGCCGAGATCACCCCGCCCGAGATCAGGCTCATCCGCGGGCCGAACTGCTCGGCCACCCAGCCGATCAGCGGGGAGCCGAGCGGCGCGCCGCCCAGGAACACCAGCATGTACACGCCCATGACACGGCCGCGTAGCCGCGGGTCGCTGCCGAGCTGGGTCGCGGAGTTCGCGGCCGTCGTGTACATCACCACCGACAGGCCGGTCGGCAGGAGCAGCAGGAGGAACGCCCGGTAGGCGGGCATCAGCCCCGAGGCCGCCTCCAGGATGCCGAACGCCAGCGCGACCACGATCTGGAGCCGGACCGACGGCTGGCGCCGCCGCGCCGCCAGCAGCGCACGGAAGCGGGCCGCGGGCCGGCGGAAGCCGGCCGCCTCAGGACTGGCTGAGCTTCTCCAGGATCGGCGCCGCGGCGCGCAGCGTCGCACGCTCCTGCGGAGTCAGCTCCTTGAGCCGCTTCGCCAGCCACTCGTCCCGGCGCCGGCGCGCCCGCAGGACCACGGCCCGGCCGTCTTCCGTCACGGTCAGAACCACCTGGCGCCGGTCGGTCGTGTGCGGTGCCCGCATCACAAGGCCGCGTTCCTCCAGAACCGCGATGACGCGTGTCATCGAGGGCGGCTGCACCTTCTCGTACTCGGCGAGCTCGCCCGGCGTCATGGCCAAGTGGCGCTCCAGCGCCGAGAGGGCGGCGAATTGTGTGTCGGACAGCTCCGGCTCCGGCATGCCGTGCGCCGCGCGCTCTACCCGCAGCCGTCGCGCGAGCCGACTGACCGAGATCCGCAACGCGGTGGCCAGGCCCACGTCGGACCGTGTCTGCGCCGAACTTGTTTGCGTCAGTGTCATCTTCATTAGCCTGAGTCATTACTTTAGCTAACGATATGCGATAATGCGGAATTCCGCAGAACCACCTATCGCGTGTGAGCAGGCAGGGGGCGCCTGCGGCCGGATGACCCAAGTACATCACGGACGGAGGGCGCGCCGGGGGACATCGCGGGCGGGGCCGTCACGGCGGCCCCGGCTGGCACGTAATCTGGCTCCCGTGGCTTCTCCGCGCCGCTCGCCGCCGCCTCCGTTCGAGGGAAATACCTGGCTGATCACCACCGTCATCACGGCGGGCTGGGTGATCGCCCTCATCGTCGTGCTGGCCGTCCGCGACAGCCTGCCCCCGGCCGAGCGATGGTGGGTGTGGACCTGCGTGACCGGGGTGGTGCTGGGGTTCTTCGGCCTCTGGTACGTACCGCACCTGCAGCACCGCCGGGCCAGCGTCGCTGAGCGCCGCGCAGGCGCGCCGGGCCGGACCGGCCGGATGGCCAGGAACCGGCTCAGGCCTCGCCGCTGAACGACTCGAAGACGGTCTCGTCCAGCGAGACGCCCGGCAGCAGATCCACCAGGTCGTAGCCGAACTCGTCGATCACCGGTGAGGCGATGCGGGCGGGCGCGTCGTCGAAGGCCGATTCCGAATGCGCACCGCATCCGTGATCAGCGGAGACGATCCGGCCGTCGTCCGGGGCGTAGGCGTTCGCGCAGCCGCCGAACATCTGTCCCAGCACGCCGCTGAGCGGGACGAAAAAGCCGCAACTGGCGCACATGGCGGGAGCGGCGCGGGCCAGCGGCGTGCGCGGGCCGTGCTCGCTGTCGTACCACCGTTCGGCGGTTTCGTCACGCCCGGCCGGGGACAGCACCCGGGGCCGGCCCGGGAAGGCGGGCTCCGGGGCCTCCCGTGACCCGGGCGGATCGGGGACCTCGGGCGGCCCGTCAGCGTACCAGTCAACCACAGCGTCGTCCCCGGCCAGCAGCACCATCGGGACGAGCCGTTCGTCATCGTCATGCGCCGGGAGCAGGTCACCCACGCCCACGTCTCCCGGCTGCAGCCGGTCACGCCAGGGCACCCAGGCGGGGGCCAGCATCGCGTCAGGGCCGGGGAGCAGCGCGCTGTCATCGACGGTGACGGTCTTGGCGCGCGCGGCGCGTGTCACGGTCACCACCCAGTGCCATCCGGGATAGGCGGGGTCGAGGCAATCGAACAGGTGGGTGACGAGGCGATCGCCTCCCGCCTCAACGCCGAGGTGCTCCCCCACCTTTTCCGCGCCTACGACGTCCTGCACGGCGGCACGCGCCAGGTCGACGGCTTCCGCGCATACCTGATCTGGCTCTTTGCTGCGGACACGGATCGGGCTCACGATTAGTTATTCTCGCTCATCGCGGCCAGTGCACGAGCCAGCTATCGGGGAATTCGTGCCCGCTGGTCGTCGCAGCCCCCGCTGGGACGAATACTTAGACCATGGGACTGTCGGAGGCAGGGCGGGCGACCGCCCGGGCAGCCCGCTCCGCCGGGCGGGCGGGCGCCTCCGCGAACCGGCGGCTGGGACGGTTCGTGCACCGCCTGAGCGGCGCGTCCGGTGCGGGCCGCACCGGCCTGTCGAGCCTCATCGAGCTGACCGCGGCCGGCAGTGCCGGTGACGCCTTCGTAGCCGTGGCCCTGGCCGGCACTGTGTTCTTCAACACCTCGCTGCACGAGGCCCGCAGTCAGGTCGTGCTCTACCTCGTCCTCACCATGACGCCGTTCGCGCTGCTCGCGCCGTTTATCGGGCCCATGCTGGACCGCGTCCGGCAGGGACGCCGTTACATCATGATGGGTACCCTGCTCGCCCGCGGCCTCTTGTGCTGGGCGATGTCGGGCGCGGTCACCGGTGATCCGGTCACCTTGTTCCCGGCGGCGTTCGGCGTGCTGGTGCTGCAGAAGGCCTACGCCATCACCCGCAGCTCCGTGACCCCGCGCCTGCTGCCCGCCGAGATCACGCTGGTCACGGCAAACGCGCGGAACGGCCTGGGAGCCGTCCTGGCCTCGACCGTGGCCGCGCCGGTAGCCTTCGGCATCCAGGACGTGGCCGGGGCGCCGTGGGCCCTGCGGGTCGGCACACTCGTCTACCTGGGAGCCACGGTGCTGGGGGCCCGGGTGCCCGACCAAATCGACGACACCGCACCCGAGGCGGAACCACTCGCCGGGGAAGCGGCCGGCGGCGCTGGATTCGCTGCGCCCGGGTACTCCCCGGGCGGTGACGCGGGAAGTACCCGGGCGAGTGCCCGGGCGCAGCGCGGCGCGGCCGCCCACGGCGACGGGAGCCGGGGCCGCCCCGGCATGGGACGCTCACTGGACGAGCCGGGGCGCCAGGACGCCAGGCCCAGGCCGCGGGGGCGGCTACGGTCGGTCGGGCCGATCGTAGCCGAGGCGATGTGGGCCAATGCGGCGGTGCGCATGTTCGCCGGCTTTATGGTCTTCTTCCTCGCGTTCCTGCTGCGCAGCGCGCATTTCCATGGCTTCTCGCAGAACCTGGCGCTGGGCGCGCTGGTGTTCGCCGCCGCCGCCGGCGGCCTGATCGGCACGGCGGCCGGCTCGTTGTTCCGCTCCCGCGTCCCGCATCTGATGGCGTTCGGCGTGCTGGTCGTGTCCACGGTGACCTGCACCGTGTGCGCGGTCTTCTTCGGCCTGGGCACGGCGCTGATCGTCGCGTTCGTGGCCTCGGTGGGGGCCGTGCTGGCCAAGCTCGCGCTGGACTCCACGGTGCAGCGGGAGATCCCGGAGCAGACCCGGACATCCACGTTCGCCGTGTCCGAGACCATCCACCAGGTGTCGTGGGTGGCGGGGGGGCTCGCGGGCGTGCTGGTCTCGATAGCGGGAAGCGGCCCGGCGGGGCTGTGGATCAGCGCCGCGGGACTGGCCGCCGCCTTGGTGCTCCTGGTGCTGTCGCGGCGGCACCGTCGGCTGCGGGGCAGCCGAGCCGTAACGCCACAGCCCGGCTGAGGCCGTCAGCCGGCCTCTACGTCATCAGCGACGGCCCGCAGCACGGCGCCGATCTTCTTGGCATCGCGGCCGTCCGGATGCTTGCCGCGCCGGTACGTATTCGACACTTCGTCCAGCAGCTTGATGAGGTCCTCGACGATCACGACCATCTCATCCGGCTTCTTGCGGGCCGACTTCACCGCGACGGTGGGCGGCGGCTCGATCAGCCGCACCTGAAGGGCCTGCGCCCCCTTCCGGCCCTCTGCGACGCCGAACTCCACCCGTTGGCCGGGGCGCAGCGAGGTGGTCCCGGACGGGAGGGCAGAAGAGTGCACGAAGACCTCGCCGCCATCATCGCGGGCGAGGAAACCGAACCCCTTCTCGGAGTCGTACCACTTGACCTTGCCGGTAGGCACGCAAGACCTCACGTGAATAGGGAAAAGACGACGAACGGCAAAAAACCCGGAATCGAGCTGATGCTGCGGACACCTCTAGGCTAGCCGCCACGCGGACCGGACGGCATACCCGTGACGGGCGCGAGCAGTCTAACCGGGGCCCGGGCCGCGGTCCTCCGCCGAAACGCGAGGGCCCGGGGGAAGTTCCCCCGGGCCCTCGACGGTAAAGGGCTGGACTAGAAGTCCATGTCCCCGCCGCCCGGAGCGGCCGGGGCCTTCTCCTTCTCCGGCTTCTCGGCGATCACAGCCTCGGTAGTGAGGAACAGGCCGGCGATCGACGACGCGTTCTGCAGCGCCGAACGGGTGACCTTGGTGGGGTCGTTGATCCCGGTCTTCAGCATGTCCACATACTCACCGGTGGCGGCGTTCAGGCCCTGGCCTGCGGGCAGGCCCTTGACCTTCTCCACCACAACGCCGCCTTCGAGGCCGGCGTTCACCGCGATCTGCTTGAGCGGCTCCTCCAGGGCCCGGCGAACGATCGCCGCACCGGTGGACTCGTCGCCCGACAGTTCCAGCTTCTGGAACGCGTTGTTGCCGGCCTGAATCAGCGCCACACCACCGCCGGGCACAATGCCCTCCTCGACGGCCGCCTTGGCGTTGCGCACGGCATCCTCGATGCGGTGCTTGCGCTCCTTCAGTTCGACCTCGGTCGCTGCGCCGGCCTTGATGACGGCCACGCCGCCGGCCAGCTTGGCCAGCCGCTCCTGCAGCTTCTCGCGGTCGTAGTCGGAGTCGGTGTTGTCGATCTCGGTACGGATCTGGTTGACGCGGCCAGAGATCTGCTCCGCGTCACCGGCACCGTCCACGATGGTCGTCTCGTCCTTGGTCACGACGACCTTGCGGGCACGGCCGAGCACGTCGACGTCGGCGTTCTCCAGCTTCAGGCCCAGCTCCTCGCTGATGACCTGGGCGCCGGTGAGAATGGCGATGTCGCCGAGCATGGCCTTCCGGCGGTCACCGAAGCCCGGGGCCTTCACCGCGACGGACTTGAACAGGCCGCGCATCTTGTTCACGATGAGCGTCGCCAGGGCTTCGCCCTCGACGTCCTCCGCGATGATGACGAGCGGCTTGCCCGACTGCACCACCTTGTCCAGCAGCGGCAGCAGGTCCTTGTTGGCCGAGACCTTCGAGTTGACCACGAGAATGTACGGGTCGTCCAGGACGGCCTCGAGACGCTCGGGGTCGGTCACGAAGTACGGCGCGATGTAGCCCTTGTCGAAGCGCATGCCCTCGGTGAGCTCAAGCTCAAGGCCGAAGGTGTTGCTCTCCTCGACGGTGATGACGCCTTCCTTGCCCACCTTGTCCATGGCTTCGGCGATCATCTCGCCGATGGCCGGGTCGCCGGCGGAAATGGAGGCGGTCGAAGCGATCTGCTCCTTGGTCTCCACGTCCTTGGCCATCTTGGACAGTTCCTCGCTGACGCGCTCGACGGCCGCGTCGATGCCGCGCTTGAGCGACATCGGGTTGGCGCCGGCGGCCACGTTGCGCAGGCCCTCGCGAACGAGCGCCTGGGCGAGAACGGTGGCGGTGGTGGTGCCGTCACCCGCAACGTCGTCGGTCTTCTTTGCAACTTCCTTAACGAGCTCCGCGCCGATCTTCTCCCACGGGTCCTCGAGCTCGATCTCCTTGGCGATGGACACGCCATCGTTGGTGATCGTGGGTGCGCCCCACTTCTTCTCGAGCACCACATTGCGGCCCTTCGGGCCGAGGGTTACCTTCACGGCGTCGGCGAGCTGGTTCATACCGCGCTCGAGGCCGCGCCTGGCGTCCTCGTCAAACGCGATCATCTTGGCTGCCATAGGCTCCAGTCCTCCGTGGCGTATGCGCGGATCGAGCCGACGCCCGCGACGGACGGCATCCCGCACGGCAGTCCCTTCCTGCCGCGAGAGGGTGCCTCATCGCCCGATCCCGCCATCATGCTGGCACTCACATAAGGAGAGTGCCAGCACCATGTTTAGCACTCTCATAGTGAGAGTGCAAACGCCGGATCGCGCTGCCACCTGCTACGGCCTACTCGACCGCGGCAGATGGGCAGATCCGCGCTGTCCAGGCAGCCTGGTTCGCAACAGCGGCATGCCTGTGACGCAGCACGGCGCGCGTGGTCCCAGGTCCCGCGACGGTGCGGGCACCGGGGTAAATCAGATCGGCCCGGCCCCGCGTGGGGCCGGGCCGGCCAGTTGAACCCGGCAGATCTGTGGCCCCGCGCGAACCCGGGGCCATGAGCGAACTTAAGAGACCACGACGACCTTGTCGGCCTGCGCCCCCCGGTCGCTTTGCGTGATCTCGAACTCGACTCGCTGTCCCTCTTCGAGGGTCCGATAGCCATCCGACTGGATCGCTGAGAAGTGGACGAAAACGTCCTTGCCACCGTCGACGGCGATGAAGCCGTATCCCTTGTCCGGGTTAAACCATTTGACGGTGCCCTGAGCCATTCCAAACAACTCCCTAACTGCGCTCGGGACTCGAGCCCCGCCCTTGTCACCGCGGAACCCGTCGATCGCACCGGGTGAGAACGGCTGCGTGCGCATAACGCACGAACCCCGTCCCCGTCCGACGGCGACCGGAATTGACCTTACCTTGTACCGGCGCTGCCTGACGCCACTTACCCACCAATCACGCTATCTGGCCCATGTTGGCCGTGACCCCAGGTGCCCCGCCAGCCACCGCCGGAATGACGGAAACCCGCTCTCCCTGGGGCACTCGCGTGTCGAGTCCCTGCGCGAACCGCACGTCTTCGTCGCCCACGTAAACGTTGACGAACCTGCGCAGGTTCCCGCCGTCGTCGATGATCCGGCTACCGAGGCCCGGATAGGTGGCGTCCAGGCCGGCGATGACCTCGCGGAGGGTCCCCGCCGCGGCCGTCACCTCCGCCGCGCCGCCGGTATAGGACCGCAGGATGGTGGGGATGCGAACCTGCACGGTCACGACATTGCCTCCTGGAATGCCTCGAGGGTTGGCCTGATCGGGGCGGGCACGTCCACCGCCGCGAGGACCGCGTCGAGAGTCTTCAGCCCGTCGCCCGAGTTGATGATCACCGTCTCCGCCTCCGGGTCGAGCTGGCCTTCCTTGAGCAGCTTGCGCAGCACTCCCAGGGTGACGCCGCCGGCGGTCTCCCCGAAGATGCCCTCGCACCCGGCGAGCAGCCGGATCGAGTCGACGACCTCGTCGTCGCTCACGTCGGCGATCGCCCCGCCGGTGCGGCGCACCACGTCGAGCACGTAGGGCCCGTCGGCCGGGTTGCCGATGGCCAGCGACTTGGCGATCGTGGACGGCCGCACCGGGCGCACCACGTCATGCCCGGCGGCGAAGGCGGCGGACACCGGCGAGCACCCGCTGGCCTGAGCGCCGAACACCCGCCACGGCGCCTGCGGCACCAGGCCGAGCGAGGTCAGCTCGCCGAAGCCCTTGTCCACCTTCACCAGCTGCGCGCCCGACGCGATCGGCACCACGACCTGCTCGGGCAGCCGCCAGCCGAGCTGCTCGGCGATCTCGAAGGCGAGCGTCTTGGACCCCTCGGCGTAGTAGGGCCGGACGTTGACGTTGACGAACGCCCAGTCCGGGTGCTCGCCCGCGAGTTCGGACGCCAGCCGGTTCACGTCGTCGTAGGTACCGTCCACGGTGACGAACGTGCCGCCGTAGACCGAAGTGGTGATGATCTTCTGCAGCTCCAGGTCGGCGGGCACGAGCACCACGGACCGGATGCCGGCCCGCGCGGCCGCCGCGGCCACCGCGTTGGCCAGGTTGCCGGTGGA
>Ga0116134_1000868_pt1 | contig 15456 bp, 15 predicted proteins | sample June2015DPH_19_5_FD_89737 | JGI IMG/M metagenome (GOLD analysis project Ga0116134, IMG submission 89737) | Peatland microbial communities from SPRUCE experiment site at the Marcell Experimental Forest, Minnesota, USA - June2015DPH_19_40 | ecosystem: Environmental > Terrestrial > Soil > Wetlands...
AGAATCTTCCCTTTGCCGATCGCGTCGTTAAGGCCGATGCCGTCCCCGCGAACGATGCTGTCATCCTGCTCGAATGCGACAGCATCGCGCGCACGCTGCTCGAGGGTCTTGAAGAATGCTTCCTCATCAACATTGACCACCACGCCAGCGGGCGCAATTTTGCCCACATCAACTGGATCGATTCCACGGTGATGGCCACGGCCGAACTGGTTTTCCGTCTTGCCCGCCTGGCTTGTGTCCCGGTCGATCGCGACATTGCCACCTGCCTCTACACGGCGCTCATGACCGACACCGGCTCCTTCATGTTCGAAGGCACCAACGAGCACACCTTTACTGTGGCGCGCGAACTGGTGCTGGCGGGAGCCGACCCGGCGCATTGTGCGCGCCCTATCTATTTCGGACATTCCACGGCCAAGCTTCGTCTGCTGGGCGCAGCGCTCTCCAACCTGCATCGCGAAGGTTCGCTGGCGTGGATCTGGGTCACGCAGGAACAGATGCAGCGCTTCGGAGCACGCGAGGAAGATTGCGAGGGCCTGGTCAACTACGCGCTCTCCATGGCGGACGTGCAGGTGGCCATTTTTTTTCGCGAACTGCCGGATCGCCGCTATCGCATCAGCCTGCGCAGCAAAGGAGACGTGAACGTGTCGAGTGTGGCCGAGCATTTCGGTGGGGGCGGTCACAAATGCGCGAGCGGCTGTTCGATCGACGGACCTCTGGCGGTCGCGGTGTCGCGAATTGTGGATCGGCTGCATGCAGAACCGGTAGTTTCCGAGAACCGGCTGGCGGAAACTTGAGAGGTGAAAAACTTTTCCTTGACAGGTTGTATTACGACGTGATAAACCATCCCGTTCCCAACTGGTCCGCTTTTCATACCGGGCAAGAACTTATTCGCAACGTTGTAGATCTTTCGGATCGTGGCCTGAACGAAGAAGGCAGTGCGCTCGCAAGTGTTCGCATGCCTTGAGGACAGGTCGGTTTCGCAAATCATCCCGGGAGAGGAAACACATGCGCTCACTAATAGCGTTCTTCGTGCTTCTGTTCGGTTTCGTGGCGCCAGGTTCGCTCGCCCACGCTCAAGCCACGGAACCCGCGAGTAAGACCGACGGGTCGACCTCCGTAAGCGCCACCAAGGAAGAAGTCAACCAGTTGCGCGGCGAGGTCGCGGCGCAGCGCCAGACCATCGAGCAACTGAAGGCTTTGGTGGAGAAGTTGGTTGCGGGGAAGGCCGTCGGAACCGACAACAGTTCGGCTCAGATTCAGCCCGTGGCAAACCCTTCTTCGGGAGAAATCAGTACGCAGGCGGTCAACGCTCCCGAGGGCGGCGGGGTTCGTCTGATGAACGCGGTTCTGGTGCAGCCCAACCCCGTGTTGGCAGAGGCGGCGGTTGTGGATCAGCCTCAAGCCGCCGCGCCCAAAAAAGATGTTCCTCTTACCGCGGGATGGAACGGGGAGCACTTTTTTATCAAAAGTCCGGACGGGCAGTTCAGCATCAGCCCCTACGGCTACGTAAACACCGATTACCGTATTTACAATGGCGATGGAGTACCCTCGAACACGTTTGTCTTGCGCCAGGCCCGTTTCGGGTTCCAAGGCAATTACGGTTCGCACTTTGATTTTGCGCTGCTCATAGACGCAGCCGCGACTTCCGGTTCGGTGGTGCGCGACGTTTACCTCAACGTAAGAGTCAAGCCCGAGTTCCAGATCCAGGCAGGGCAGTTCAAAGCTCCCTTTGCCCAGGAAACCGGAATCGGCGACACCAGCCTGGATTTTGTGGAACGCGGGTTTCAGTCCATGTTGTACCCGTCGGCAGCCACGGCGTACCGCAGTCCCGGGGTGGCCATACATGGAGACATCTCCGGTGGCGTCATGCAGTACTGGGTAGGCGCGTTTAACGGCAAGGGATATGCGGTCGCCAACACGACCAATCAACCGGAAGTCGTCGGGCGGCTGCGCTTCTATCCGTGGCGCAAAACCAAGAACGGCTGGGTCAAGCAATTTGCCTTTGGCGGATCGGTTGACTTTGCGCGGTCGCGGGGTCTTTCCGGGGATCAGAGCTTTAACGGTACGCTGCCCGATGGTGTTTACAACTTCTTCCCGCAGTTTGCCATTAACGGAGACATCCAGCGCTACAACGGTGAGTTCACCTATCTCAAGGGGCCTTTCTCTCTGCGCGGCGAATACGATCAACTCGATATGGACCGCACGAATGTCGGCGCCCTGCAAGCGGGTTGGCTGGGCTTCATGAGTCTTCCAACAATCAGAGCCAAGGCTTGGGACCTGAGCACCACTTACCTGCTGACGGGAGAAAAACGGCCAGAGAACGGCACTCCCCGCGTGAAAAGTCCAACGTTCGGTCCCGATACTCCAGGGGGCCAGGGACGTGGCTGGGGAGCATGGGAACTCGCTTTCCGGTTCACTGGCCTCCATGCCAACGAACCGGGTGCGGGCTTCCAGAACAATCTCACCAATGGTTATGTGTCCACATTTAATAACCACACCAATGAGTACACGGTTGGGCTCAACTGGTATCCCAATTATTGGGTCAAGTACGTGTTTAATCTGGGCATTGATCAGTTGAAGGAGCCCAGCGTAATCGGCCAGGAGCCGCAGAACTATTTTGTAGTCACGCAGCGTTTACAGTTCAGATTCTAGAGTTAGTCCGCCCGGCTGGCCGTTGCGGGTGAAGAGTCAACGAGTCTGGTAGTCGCCGGGGCTGGTGGCAACTGGTCCTGGGAGGAAAATCGCAGGAGGGAATTCGATGAGACCGAGGATTCTGCTTACTATTCTTCTCGCGGCATTATTCATGATCCTGAGCGGCTGCGGGACTTCGTCCAACTGTCCGACGTGCGGCACCACCACTAAAGGCCAGTACGCCGTCATCGACGTGATCCCCGTGCCCGAGCACAACAATACGGGTGAGCCGGGCGGTCCGTTCAACTCCTTCGACATTAGCTGGGTCGCGCAAAACCCCAGCGGCAGCGGCGACAACATGGACTACGTCTCGGATCGCATCGGCATTGCCGTCCAAGTTATCGACACCACCACCAACCTCGCGGTGAATTCCATCGCCGGAGCCAACGGAGTTTCAGGAGCAGGCGACAATGCCAGTTCCTGTGTCCCTACGATCCCACCGATCCTTTCGGTGAACGGCAATTTCACCCGTTTTGGATGCAGAACCAAGCCTCCAGGAACGACGGAACCTTTCGGCCTAGCTTCCGGATTTGGCCCCAACGGTCTGTTTGGCGGATTTACGGGCGCCCAGTGCTGTGCCTCGCGCGGCAACGGTGTGAACCCCATGTCGGGCCCCGACGGCATGGTGGCAACCCCCGACGGCAAGACTCTGTACGTCGGAAACGGCAGCGCCAGCGTGGTAGCGTTCGACCTCACAACCAATCCGCCCACCGTAATTGCCGCCTTCCCCACGGGCGTGTCCGCTGACTATGACGGCCCGCAGGGTATAGCCCCTTGCCTCGTCTCCTGGAACGGCGAAGCGGGATCGAGCGCGTTTTGCGGCGACGATCGCAGCGATGAAATGTCCTACGATCCTAACGATCAAATCCTCGCGGTCATCAATGGCGATCCCGGACTTCCCTTCATCACCTTCATCGATGTTTCGGGCATCAACGCCCGAACGTCAAACTGCCTGCCCGTCGATCCGGTTACTCCTTACGGACCCGCCATCTCCGGCAACGGAAGTGGAACGTCGATCACGCCGAGTACGGCTGGCGGCTTGAATCCTCCGACCTGCATTCTTGGGCAAATCTATTACGATGGCGTGCCCCCCTCATCTCTCTCGGTCGTGGTGGATAACGTCAACGGTCCATGTCCCGACCCATCGAATCCCACCACGCTCTCGGGCGCCTCCGGGATTGGCACTACTCCCGCGGCCGGCACGGCTGGAAGCGGCACATCCTACACAATCCCCTGCCACCATGGCCCGCTGATTGATAACAGCACAGGCAGCTACGCGTTGTGCAACCCGACGCCCCAGCCCGGGTCGAATTGCGTCCCCGCCGTTTCTCCGGCGGGTCTGGGCGGGAACTCATGGGATCCCAATACCGGCTATTTCCTGCTCTCGAATGGGAACTCCACCGGTGCCATTAACGTTGGGAGCGTCGATATCATCAATCCCAAGAGCCCGGTCGGTCCGGTTGTGATTGGCAGTTACCCCATGCTGAACTGCATGCCCACCGGTGTCACGCAGGGACCGGGAGATAATTTCCTTATAGGCTGCGCCGACCATGACGGTGAATCCTTCCCCGCCAACGAGTACATAATTACCAGCACTAGCAGCCCGAACACCGCCTGCGCGATGCCGCCCGCCGCTAGCGTCAACTGCGTGGTAGTCACCCAGACTGGCGGCGTGGATGAGACGTGGTACAACCCCGGCGACAACCGATATTATCTTGCCGCGCGCGACATGGAGCCCGGTCCGGTCATGGGCGTTATCGATGCCGGAACGAACCTCTGGCTGTACAACCTTCCGGTCAACACCAACGCGCATAGCATCGCGGTTGACCCCGGCAACAATCATGTTTTCATGCCGCAGCAGGCTGGCGCCATCTGTGGAACAGTGGCTGGACAGGGATGCATTGACGTCATAGCGCAACAATGAGGAGAGGTGCTCGCGCTTTGATATAGTTGGGTTGGACGCGAAACCGAAGCGAAATTTCGTGTCCCGAATGAAGTGATTTATGGAGATTTCTTCTAGGGTAGGCCAGCGGCCCCATGTCCTCGAGTTATCGCTTCTGCTTCTACTGGTCGCGCTGGCCAGCGCAAGCGAGCCAGTTGCGCCGAAACCGACCGACGTCCCTGCCACCGTGATCGCCCACTTAGCTTTGCCGCAGGCGACGGGAAGTCAAATGTTGCTGCAGAAGGAAAACGCCAAAGAGTACCTCTACGTTCAACAGGCGGCGAAGCAAGGCTTCATGATCGTGGACGTGACCAGGCCGGAGAAGCCGAGCCTTTTGAAACGGACGGCAGAATCGAATCAGTCAACTGCGGGAAACCTGCAGATGGTTAGCCCCGATGTGGCGATTGCGGAAGCTCCGGAAAAAACGCCGGCAACGCTGACCAGCAGCAACCATCCCACTGAGACCGTTCGCGTGCTCGACTTGAGCGACCCGCGCAATCCGAAAACCCTGGAGACCTTCAACAAGGTGACCAGCATTCTTCCGGACGGCGGCCACGGCTTGATCTACCTTACCAACAACGAAGGCTTGTGGATTCTCCGCTACAATCGTCCGTCGCTCTTGGAGCCAGCCAAGAAAAAGCCGCCCTGTGACTCCGAATCCGAGATCATGGCCATGCCGCCGGACTGCGATTGAGGCGGCTTTCGTAATCCTCTACGAAACTCATCTCTGAGAGGCTCAGCGCGCCGAGCACTCCTTCGAGATGGTCTTGATAGAGGTGATGGTTAAGGTCACCGAGGATGGAGCGCCGGTCTTTGCCATAGCGTCGGAGCTTGTCATCATCGACGGTGACTCCCTGCCGATTACTTCCACTCGCTGGCCCAGGTACTGGTGGAGTTTTATTTTGCCAGTAGCCTGCAGTTCGTAAGTCATGCCTGGGTCTTGCTGGGTGAGTATGTAATCGCCGCTAAATCTGCCGACGCAGCCCTGTACGGTTTCCTGTCCTTTGGAATCTTTCGACTTGTGCTGGCTGGGATTGCTGTCTTGCGCCAGGAGAAAGCTGCCCGAAAGCAGCAGAGCGAACCAGAATTTGTTCATCGGGATTTCTCCTTTCATCAAATGAGATAGCAACGCTAGGGCAGCGGTTGCATTTAATCTTTTAGTCTTTTAGTCCTTTAGTCTTTGGGGCAGAGAGGGCTACTTGACGCGGGTTTCCTGATAGTGCAGTTCCTTCCATTGACCGGCGCGCTTCACCCAGAGTTCACTGATGTACACGCGTGAGAAGCGTACTTGCGCCTTGGGCGGAAACTGGATGGTGCTTTCGTAGATGACCAGGGCCGCATCGGGCCCCAGCGGAATCAGCTTGACCCCCCACAGCGTATAGTTGAAGACATTCTCGTCTACCAGTTCGTTTACAGCTTGGATCTTGTTCCGTTCGCCTTTGCCATCGACTTCGACGCCCTGATAGTCGTCCGCTAACAATTCGGCGTAGGCCTTCTTGTCCTTCTTCTTCAGCGCCTCCCATTCGGCTTTGATCTTCGATTCGAACACATCGTTCAGCGCCTTGTCGGCGGAGACGCTACCGAATTGCGGGCCTTCGCCGGACATAGACGGCGGGACGGGCTTTTGCGCCAGGGCAAGTGATGTGAGACACGCAATACAAACGAAGACGAAGCAATCTCGCATAAGTCCTCCGAAGCGAAATGCAGCGAAATTTTATCGGTGCGAGCCAGGTCCGGCGCCACTGAACCCTATCCTTCATTGCAAATCTTGGGCTTTCTTTCTCACGGCTGCGAGCAGCGGCGGAGGCAGTTCGGAATAGCCCTCCTGGACTGCAAACTGCTGGCCATCCGTGTATATCCAATCCAAGAGACGGCTTAACGCGCCGGCACGAATGGAATCAGAGGATGAAGTTCGCAGGTAAATCCAGGAAAAGCTGGTAATGGGAAAAGAATCGGCTCCGGGTGTGTCGATCAAGGAGGCGGAGAAGTTCTTCCAGCCGGGCGCCTCCGCCGCCTGGCATGCCGCAGTCATGCTTTCGGTGGAAGCCTTAACAAATTTACCGGCGCGATTCTGCACCGCGGCTTGGGGAATACTGTTCTTCACCGCATATTGATACTCGACGTATCCAATGGAGCCGGGGCTGCTTTTCACTTTATCTGCCATATCGGAACTACGTTCGGCCGGCACGCCCACCGGCCATTTGGGTGACGTGGTAACTCCAACTTGCGAGCGAAACTTGGAACTTACCCTGGAGAGAAAGTCGGTGAAGACGTAGTTGGATCCTTTGCCTGCGGGGCGGTTGACCACCTGAATCGTAAGATTCGGCAAAGTGATCTCTGGATTGAGCTTCGCGATCTGTGGCGCATTCCACGCTTTTACATCGCCGAGGAAGATCTCGGCTAACACTTCCCCCGAAAGCCGAAGCTCCTGGTGGATATCGGGAAGGTTGTAAATGGGAACGATGGCGATGAGCACGACCGGCAGCTCGATCAAACTGCTCTCTTTCCGCTCCTTATTTGTAAGCTGAGCTTCCCCGGCGGCAAAATCGCCCACGCCATGTGAGATCTGCTTGATCCCTTCGCTGGTGCCGACCGGGAGGTATCGCATCTGAGTGTTGGGGTTGCGTTTGTCGTACTCCTGTGCCCAGCGGCTGTAAAGAGGCGCCGGCACGGTCGATCCGGATCCCACCACGACAACCGCGCTTTGAGCATTGGCAGGAGCGCCGTGCAGCCCGATAGTAAGCAGGGACAAGAGACAGGTAGAGAGCGCAAGGCGGCTGCAGCCTCGCGCGAGGATTGGCTTCGAAAGTCTTGCCGTTGCCTTCATCGTTCCCTCCATCACGGCCGCACGAAGTCAGGCCTTTGGCCACTGGAATCGACGCTAACCCTGTACGTTACCACCACTAAGAGCGAACCCACAGTGTCACGTAGCGGGCAGCTGTTGTCAGACTAGGAACGGCCACCGCTCGCCCCGCGCTCGACGAAGACCAGGGTCGAACTCCGGTTGTGCGCCCCGCCACACCGACGCTGAGATTCTTGCGAAACGGCCCGGCTTGGCCCTTTGTATCCGATAGCGATTTGGATAGAATAGTGCGTGCATCCAGCCCCAGAGCTTCTAGAGTTGGCAATCGGAAGGCGGAACGGCAACGGCTAATAGCCTGCCTGCAAATTGTCTACAGCATTGCCACGGTTTCTCTGCCAACATGCCGAAAACGCACAGCTTAATATTTCGGTTCCCAAGACCTGCAGTCTTGAAGGCTAACTCATCGGCCGGATAACGAACGGACAACGAACGCCAGCGCGCGAACGCCAGCGAATCAGTCAGAGATCGTTCAACGCGAGATCACTATGGACTTGACCCGCCAACTCATTTCTTTCGTCGGAGCGCTCTTCATCCTGATCGCTTATGCGGGGCACCAAATGGGATGGATCAACGCTCGCCGTCCCACTTACAACATCCTGAACGCCGCCGGGTCGGCGATCCTCTGGTGGATCGCGATGCATCCTTTTCAGCTTGGCTTCGTGGTGCTCGAAGGCGTCTGGACCATCATCAGCCTGTGGGCCTTGGCCCGGCCGCGCCCTGCCTGAATTTATGAATGTGCCCAGAGGGAATCCGCAGACGAATCCACGAAATCGCACCGATATGCTGCTGGTAGCGCTCTGCGGATTCCTTTTCTTTTATGGCCTCGGTGCCTTCGGCCTGCTCGGCGCCGACGAACCTCGCTATGCGCAGGTGGCGCGCGAAATGCTCGGGCGCTCCGATTGGGTTACACCCACGCTGCAAGGCAAGCCGTGGCTCGAAAAGCCAGTGCTGTATTACTGGCAGGCGATGCTATCGTTCCGGCTAGCCGGCATCACTGATCAGGCTGCCCGCCTGCCCGCTGCCTTCGACGCTGCCTTGCTCATCGCAGCCATCTACTGGTTCCTGCGCCGGTTTCGCCCGGGCAGTGAAGTCGACGGCGCGCTCATCGCCGCGAGTTGCGCAGGCGTTATTGGATTTGCCCACGCCGCCGCAACCGACATGCCGCTCGCCGCCGCCTTCACCATCGCATTGCTTGCCTGGTACGCCTGGTACGAAAGCCGGCGGCACATTTATCTCGCCGCTTTTTACATTTTTCTGGCGCTCGGAACCTTAGCGAAGGGCCCGGTCGCGCCCGCCCTGTCTGCCGTCATTATCCTTCTCTTTGTCGCCGTAAAGCGCGACTGGCGCGCCATCCCGCGCACCCTCTGGATCCCTGGCATCGCACTCTATCTCGCCGTGATGCTGCCGTGGTACATCGCAGTGCAACTGCGCAATCCGGAATTCTTTCGCATCTTCATCCTCGAACACAATCTCGCCCGCTTCTCCGAGAACGTCTATCACCACCGCCAACCCTTCTGGTTTTACCTGCCCGTGTTCCTGCTGGCCATGATGCCGTGGACGCTCGCACTCATCGTTGCTCTTGCCGAACGCACGCGGCTGATCTGGTCGGAGGGTCGAGAAGCCTTCTCCAGTCCGGAAGACTCGTGGCCACTGTTTCTTCTCATCTGGATGCTCGTGCCCGTCCTGTTTTTCAGCGCATCGCAATCGAAGCTGCCGGGCTACATCCTGCCCGCTGTCCCTGCCGGAGCGCTGCTGGTGAGCGAGTATCTGGCTACCCGCGAGGGTATTAAATCCTTCAACGCCGAGGGCGCTGAGGCCTCGCGGAGGTTGCGGGACGAGGGAAAGTTGTCGCCGCTGTTCGCCGTTGCTCATGGAATTCTCTGCGGAGTGCTGATCTTTGCTGCTCTCTCGGCCGCCTCCGTTGCGAGGAATCATCACCTGCTGTGGGGAAGCGGAACCTACATCGCCGCTGCTATTGCCGCCGTGTTTGCGCTGGGCATCAGCGCCGCGCTACTCTCACGGGCCGGACTCCGTCTGTTGAGCCGCGTTGCCCTGTTCGCCGTCGTCGTAAGCGTCGCTGCCGTTATTCGTTTCGCCGCGCCCGTCATCGACGCCACCCAATCCGCGCGTCCCATTGCCGAAAGCATTCAGGCCTTTTCGCACGAGGCGGTCCCAGTCGCCCTCTATCGCCTCAATCGCGTGCAGGAGTACGGCTTGGAGTTTTATCTCAATCGACCGGCGCAGCCCTACGAAAGCGGAAACGTCCCGGCCGCAGCTCATGTAGTGGTTGCCGCAGAAGGTACGCAAGCGCAAGTCGCCCAGTTTGTTCCCGGACGCCGAGTGTCATACTTAACCAGCATCCCCGCGCAGAAGTTTGATTTGTATTGGGTGGGAAAATAGGTTTCAAAGAGGCCAGGTTTCAAGGAGGCCAGGTTTCAAAGTTTTAAGGTTTCAGGGTTTCAAAGTAAGAGCGTCAATCAAACGCCAGCGTCAGGTCCTGAAACCTTGAAACTCTGAAACCTTGAAACTTGGAAACCTTGAAACTCTGAAACTTTGAAACCTTGAAACCTGGCTCTTATATGGAAATCCTCGATCTCCGACACTTCTCTTCCGCTGACCTTCGCCCGTTGCTGGAAGAGGAGGTCTACATGTGGGGACGGCTGCTTTCCTGGGACTACACTACCTCGGCCGAGATGATCCTGCGTTACATGGACGCGAAAATTCTCCCCGGCTACGCTGCCATCGAGCGCGGCAGCATTTTTGGCTACTCGTTTTTTGTCTACGAACAGAACAAGGGCGTTATCGGAGATCTCTTTGTGCGTGACGGAGGTCGCGGTTACGACCGTCACGAGGTCGAAGAACGCCTGCTTACCCATGTCATCGAAACCCTGCAGCAGTCGCCCGGCATTCATCGCGTGGAGGCGCAGTTGTTGGCGCACAATACCGGAGAAGTCGCGCGCCCCTTTCTGCAACAGGGTTTCAGCCGGCATCCCCGGGTCTTCATGAATTTCGATATCGGACGGCATCCGCAAGCTGCGCTGCCCACGCTGGCGCCGCAGTTCGAAATCCGTCCCTGGTCCGAGCAGGAATACCAGTCCGCCGCGGCGCTGATCACTGCCGCCTACCGCGGGCACGTCGATTCCGAGATCAACGATCAGTACCGCACGCTCGCCGGTTCGCTGCGTTTTCTCAACAACATCGTGCGCTTCCCCGGGTGCGGCGCCTTCGATCCCCAGGCATCGTTTCTCGTCTTCCAGCGCCGTACTCGCACGCTGATCGGCCTCATTCTCTGCTCGCTGGTGCGCCCCGATGTTGGACACATCACGCAGGTGTGCGTGCTCTCCGAATACCGCTCGGCCGGCCTGGGTGAAGCGATGCTGGCCGCCTCTACCCGGAATCTGCGCGAGCGGGGGTTCCGTTTCATCTCGCTGACGGTGACCGAGGCGAACGACCGGGCCATTGCGCTCTATAAGCGCATCGGGTTTGAATCTACGCGGGTGTTTGACGCTTTTGTTTGGGAGGGATAAGAGAAGCGGTGGACACCCGGATCGGCGCACTGATTGCGAGTTCAGAGTTGCCGTGATCACCAACAGTCGCCGAGTTGCGCTCGGATTGGCCGGTCGAGGGCGTCCGTCCCCACACAAACGGAGCAAACAAAAAACCTCCGCGCCGCCCTTCCCCGTGGCGACGCAGAGGATTTGATTTGGAAGCCGGAGTCTCGATTGCAATATCATCGCGAGCCACGGACCCTTATACCCAGTTGGACGCAAGCACATCGCCGAGGGGGCAGGCTTTGAATCCAATCCAAGTTGGCTTCCATTTCATAAAACGAAAACGCCTGGCAATCCCCTTCGCGGCAGGAAGAAAAAATCTGAAGCCATCTCATAATGAAACGAAGGGATAACGGCTGGACCCTCAGGGGCTAAGGTCGGCGTCTTTATTGTTAGCCTCTGGGCCTTCGACTCCGCTCAGGGCAAGCTCTGATGCCGTGCCTGCCCAAGTCGTCTATCCGATTGATGTTACCTGGTTTACTGCCGCAGAATGTTCTTTGCGATGAACAGTACATTCGCCGGGCGTTCGGCCAGTCGCCGCATAAAGTAGGGATACCACTCGGTGCCGAACGGGATGTAGACGCGCATGCCCCAGCCATCTTTGACCAGGCTCTGCTGCAGGTCGCGCCGGATGCCGTGCAGCATTTGAAATTCAAAAGCCTTGCGCGGAATATTCTCACGCGTGGCAAAGGCCTTGGCTTCCTTAATAATGGCCTCGTCATGGGTTGCCAGGCCGTGAAAGACACCGCTTTTCATCAGGGTCTTCATCAGCTTCACGTAGCTGGCGTCAACCTCGGACTTCTTCTGGAAGGCGATGTCTTCGGGCTCTTTGTATGCGCCTTTGCAGAGTCGGATGCGGATGCGCTCGGAAAGCAACTTCTCGACGTCAGCCTCGGCGCGCCGCATATACGACTGGATCACGGTCCCCACGCTGTCCTCGTTCCCTGGAATCCGGTGGAGTTCGTGTACGAAGTCGAGGGTACGCTCGGTGTATGGCGAGCCTTCCATATCGACGCGAACGAAATTCTTCGGCGACATGCTGGCCGCCTTGGCGACGAGTCCGCGGACGATGTCGTAGGCCATTTTCTGGTCCACGTCGAGGCCCATGTGGGTCAGCTTCAGGCTGATATTCGCGTTCAGCTTGTTGGCGGCGATTTCGTCGAGCAGGTGGTGGTAAAGCTGGGCGCTGGCTCGGGCCTCGTCAGCGTTGGTGACGTTCTCTCCCAGATTGTCGATGGAGACGCCGGCGCCAATTTGATTCATCGCGTCGGCGGCGCGAATCGCGTCCGCAACCTCGGTGCCGGCGACGAAGCGGGCGGAAGTGCGCTGGCCAAAGCGGGAGCGTTCGGCAAAGCTGCGCAGCGAGCGGCTCTCCGACAGTGCAATGAAGACTGCCCTTAGCATGGTGTACCTGATTGTCGCGGGTTTGATGGTTCTGAATTAAGACTGCCTGAGGCGTTCATTCGCTTTACGAGCTTTACGGGGCATTACAGTATTTTCTACCACAAACGAAGGCGGTCTGCAGTGCGCTTGCGACCCGGCACTCTCCAAAACGACGCCCTACACTTCGGCAAGGTCCAATTGACTAGACATATGACTAGTCAGTACAATGAAGAAGCGTAGATGGAGGTGAAGCTTGGCTTCGTGGCAAGTGCAAGATGCGAAGGCGCGTTTTAGTGAGTTTCTGGATGCGACCATCAAGAAGGGGCCGCAGGTCGTCACCCGCCGCGGAGTTAAGACCGCCGTTCTGGTGCCGATCGAAGAATGGGAGAGGCTGCAAAAGGCTGCCCGGCCTAGTCTCAAGGACCTGTTGCTGGCGCCTGAACCGCGTTTTGACGACATTATCGGTAAGCGCCGCGTCTGGCGACGCCGTCCCGTGGTGGAGTTCGAGTGAACCAATACTTGCTGGACACCAACGTCGTGTCCGAAACACGAAAACCGCGGCCCCACGGAGCAGTGATGCAATGGCTCAGCGGAATGGAGGCGGGGCGGATTTTCTTGTCCGCTGTAACCCTGGGAGAATTACAAGTCGGGGTTGAGAAGACCAAGCATCAGGACCCACTGAAGGCGGAGGAAATCGAGCGCTGGGTGGACCAGTTGGCCACGGTCTATGAAGTGCTCCCCATGGACACTCAGTGCTTTCGGGAATGGGCCCGCATTATGGATGGCAAGCCTCAGGACTTGCTCGAGGACGCGATGATTGCCGCGACCGCGCGGATGCATCGGCTGATTGTTGCGACTAGAAATGAACGAGACTTCAAGCAACTTGAGGTAAGGACTTTCAATCCATTCAAGGTTTAACGTGCCGTGGCAAATCCGGCGGACAAACTTTTAGCCATTGGAGTTGGTTGATTGTAGGGGCGAAAGGAGGGGCCGTCTCTACGGGAGCAAAATCCAGCGACGCCAGCGGTCGTGTAGAATAACCGTTTGTATATGGATCTCTCCGCCATTCAGCAAGCCTTGCGCGAGCGCAACATTGACGCCTGGCTTTTTTACGATCATCACCATCGCGATCCGATCTCTTACCGCGTTCTCGGATTGCCGGATGGGCTCATGGTTACGCGGCGCTGGTATTACCTGATCCCCGCCAAAGGCGAGCCCGTCAAACTGGTTCACAAGATCGAGTCGGGACACCTGGATACCTTGCCGGGCGTGAAGAAGCAATACGCCGGATGGCAGGAGTTGTTTGACGGCTTGAAGCAGATGCTGGGCCCTTATCGCGATGTGGCGATGCAGTACTCGGCCAACAACATTGTCTTTACCATTTCCATGGTGGATGCAGGAACGGCGGACATGATCCGCGGGCTGGGCAAGAACATTGTCAGCGCGGCGGACCTGATCGCGCAGTTTGAAGCGACCCTGACGGAGGAGCAGATCAAGTCGCACTTCGCGGCGCGCGATGTGATTGACGCGGTTACCGCCGAGGCTTTCAAGGAAATTGGACGGCGCGTGCGCGGCGGCGGCACACACGAGCATGAAATTCAGCAGTTCTTCATGGAAGCATTCCAGCGCGAGAACATGGTGACCGACGATCCGCCGATCGTGGCCGTGAACGCCAACAGCGGCAATCCGCACTACGAGCCCAGCGCCAGCCGGCCGGTGGCGATTCATGAAGGGGACTTGGTTCTGCTGGATGTGTGGGCGAAAAAGAAAACACCGGGCGCGGTTTACTACGACATCACGTGGATGGGACTTGTGGGCCAGGCGCCGTCGGGGCGGCAGCACGAGATTTTCGCGATTGTGAGCGAGGCGCGCGATATTGGCGTCAAGACGGTGCAGGATGCCGTCTCTGCGCATCGGCCGGTCGCGGGATGGGAAGTGGATCACGCGGTGCGCGGCCACATCCAGCAGGCGAAATATGGGGAGTATTTCATCCACCGCACCGGCCACTCGATTGGCACCGAGGTGCATGCGAATGGCGCGAATATGGATGATTTGGAAATTCACGACGAGCGGCGCATTCTACCCAATTCCTTGTTTTCGATCGAACCCGGAATCTACCTGCCCGAGTTCGGCGTGCGCCTGGAGGTAGATGTGCTGGTGCGGCCCGGAAGCGCCGAGGTGACTGGTAAAATTCAACGAGAGATCGTGACCATCTGAATGGCCAAGCTGACGACAGATAAGACGACGGACAAAGCAAAAAATGCAGTGGTGGTGACGGAGCCGGAGTACCCGCTCACGACCATGGCGGTGGTGGCGCCGCTGGTGGGCTGGCTGATTCCGGGCGGCGGACACATCTTGCTGAAGCGCTATGGGCGCGGCATTCTGCTGCTCGTGTCGGTGGTCTCGATGTTCCTGATTGGGCTCGGAATGCAGGGGCGGATTTATAAGCCGAACGGCGGAGACATCCTCGACATCCTTGGCTTTGTTGGCGACGTGGGCTCGGGAGCGCTGTATTTTCTGGCGCGCATCATGGACTGGGGCAACGTGATGGCCGCGAATGCCGCGGCGGATTATGGCAAGACATTTCTGATTGTGGCGGGGCTCTTGAACTTCATCGCGGCAGCGGATGCGCATCACATTGCGCTGGGGAAGAAACCGTGACTGTCAACTTGTCGCACTTTTCAGCCGCAGTGGTGTTCGCGCTGTTCGCGTCGGTGGTCTTCGGCATCACGCAGCGCAATTCGACGAAGGAGCAGGTGCAGTATGGCCTCTACTGCTTTGCGCTGTTCGTCGGTGGAGTTTTCCTGGCGGGATGGGTGATGGCGCTGATTCGGCGGTAGGGCGGCTGTCCGCTCTCAGCTCCCGGTTCTCAGTTTCTGATTTCCTGCAGACAACCGCTCGGCTCTCGCTGAGTGTCGCTTGTTCTTCGTCCTTCTAATCCAATCGCGGTTCGGGCGTCGGATCGGGTATGCCGCTGCGGATAGCCCGGCTGAGGGAGCGCGCCCCCTTGACAAACAGTGGTATGA
>Ga0116134_1000869_pt1 | contig 15446 bp, 14 predicted proteins | sample June2015DPH_19_5_FD_89737 | JGI IMG/M metagenome (GOLD analysis project Ga0116134, IMG submission 89737) | Peatland microbial communities from SPRUCE experiment site at the Marcell Experimental Forest, Minnesota, USA - June2015DPH_19_40 | ecosystem: Environmental > Terrestrial > Soil > Wetlands...
AGTTGCACAAGTGCCTGCTGGAAGGTGTTCTGAAGATTTCGGAGGAAGCCATTCGCAACCAGGAGAACGTTTCGTATTGTCGCGAGGCCGCCGAAGCGCTGGCGCAGGTGCGAAATGGAAAGGTGCAAGCTGCGTTCCTGATGAATCCGGTGCGCATCGAGCAGGTTCGCGATATCGCCTTTGCCGGCGAGGTGTTGCCCCAGAAGTCCACCGATTTCTACCCCAAGTTGCTCAGTGGGCTCACGATTTATGCGCTGGAGTAGCAAAACCAGTACTCAGTACTCGGTACCCAGTTTCCAGAGGAAAGCGGGCCGCTGGGCACTGAGTACTGGGTACTGCGTACTGCTGGCCACCGTGACCCTCCTCTCCGCGGCGCCCTCGGCCGACGAAAAGCACATCTCCGTCTACTCTCCGGTCGCAATCTACACTCTCCCGGTCCTGGACCGCGGCGGCCATGAGTATGTCGGACTGCTCGAACTTCTGGAACCGCTTGGCCGTGTCCGCAGCCAAACGCAAGGACCGCACTGGACACTCCGGTATAACGCGGTTGATGCCGAGTTTGTTGCGGGAAAGACGCGAGCCAAAATTCGTGGACGCGATTTTGATTTCACGGCTCCCTTCCTTATCGAAAATTCACGCGGCTTGGTTCCGCTAAGCTCGCTCAGCGGGTTTTTGCCGCGCTTTTTGGGAGCGCCGGTTAATTTTCACGAAAGCTCGCGCCGGTTATTCGTCGGCGATGTCGGCATCCAAATCAGTTTCCAGCTGGACGCAAGCAACCCGCCGCGTCTGGCGCTGAATTTCAGCGCTCCCGTGAATCCCACGATCTCCACCGAACCGGGCAAGCTGCGTATGGTCTTTAAGCGCGACCCGGTCGTGTCCCCGGGCAGCCAGATTATTTCTTTTGCCAACAAGGTCATCACACTGGCGAGTTACTCCGAGAATAACGGCGACGCCGAATTAGACGTAGCTGCGACCGAGCCGTTGATGGCAATCTTCAGCAGCGATAGAAGGACGATCACGGTTTCGGCTGTCCCACCGGTGACGACACCGAGTGTCGCCGGAGCGCAAAATCCGGCGCAGGCCTCGCCGCCCGCAAACAGCGCCGCAAGCATCAGTAATGTCCATCGCATTCTGGCCGTCGTCGATCCCGCGCATGGCGGCGACGAGCGCGGCGCGGCCTTGACCGATAAGCTGGCCGAGAAAGACGTCACGCTGGGCTTTGCCCGGCTAGTGCGCCATGAACTGGAGATTCGTGGCTTCGCGGTTGCGTTGTCGCGCGAAGGAGATAACACTTCTACTGTGGATCAGCGCGCCACCACCGCCAACGTGGCCCGTGCCGGAATCTACATCAGTCTGCACGCGGTTTCGCAGGGCAGCGGCGTGCGCGTCTACACCGCGCTGCTGCCGGTCGAAGGCACCAGCAAAGGAGTATTTCATGCGTGGAATGCCGCCCAGGCGCCGGCGTTGCCCATCAGCCGCATCGCGTCCGCGGCCATCGTTGCCGAGATGCAGAAGAAAGAATTCCCGGTGCGAGCCTCGTCCGCTTCGCTGCGCCCGTTGAACAACGTGTCCATGCCCGCGGTCGCGGTCGAACTGGCGCCCGGAGCGGATGGCGTCGCCGACTTAACCTCCGCCAATTATCAACAACGCGCTGCGTCGGCCATTGCCGATGCGGTTGCTTCTGTCCGCGACCGCCTGGGAGTTCAACAATGACAAGAGCATCGGGTGATCGGGTCATCGGGCTATCGGGTGATCTAAAGTCAAAGGCCTTTGAACTTCGATCACCCGATAGCCCGATCACCCGATCACCCGATCCAGGGGTCCATCCATGATCCCACGTTATCTTCTAATCGCTGTGGCCGCGCTGTTGCTGCTGGTGGTATCGATGGGAATCTACCTTCGCCATATGCGCCGACAGGCCGGGCAACTTGAGTCTTCGGCATCCGACGCGTTACCCGTCACACCCCCGCCCTCCGGCCCGACGGAGACGGTGACCTTATATGTGGCGGATGACGCCGCCGGCATGCTCCGCGCGCGCTCGGCGCAGATTCCTCTTCCCGGAGGACGCCAGCAGCGAGCCGAGGAGCTATTACGCGCGCTGCTCCGCATCTACCAGCAACCGGGCGCGGCCCATCCTCTGGCTCCGGCGGCGGACATCCGGAGCATCTACCTGGTCGCTCCGGGCGCGGCCGTCATCGATCTGAATGCTGCCTTCGCCGACCAGCACCGCTCCGGCATTCTCAGCGAGCAGCTCACCGTGAATTCGCTGGTCGAGACGCTAGCCCTCAACGTTCCAGGCATCAATCGGGTCAACATCCTGGTCGAAGGCAAAACGCGCGACACGCTCGCGGGACACGCCGACCTGACCGAGTCGTTCGATGTGACCACGGTTGAGCAGGCGGGCAATCAGTAAGCGGGAGCGCGCGGCGTTTTATGTTTCGGAACGCACCAGGACAATTCCTGAATAAAAACAATTTCCATGCGATGAACGCGCGCTTACACCCAAAACTCTCAGTGAGAGTAATGTAGCCAGGCAAGCCGGTCGGCTCAGAACATTTTCAGTTCGCGCGCAATCCGCCGTATCGTTGCGTACTCTTCGTCTTTAGCGACAACAAATTTCTGGGCGCGGAGGATCTTCAAGACCGCATCGTCATCCCCTTCGTGCAGGGCCAGCAGGGCGCGGGAAAAGGCTTCTCGCTCGGCCTCAGGCACATCCTTGCGCGCTACGCACACGCTGTCGGCAAACGGTTCAGACGTATAGAAAACGCGAACCTTCTTGCGGTCCAACTTCCCGCTATTGATCAGGGAATTGAACACTGTTTCCCCCAGGGCCCCGGCGTCGACCACTCCTGCCTGCACCAGGGCCGCAGTCGCAGGATGGCTTCCGCTGTAGCGAATCCTGAGGTCGCTTTCGGGATTGATCCCCGCCCGCTTGAGCTCGCGATACGGTATCAGATACGCGCTCGTCGAATAGATATCGCCAAATGCGAACTGCCTTCCCTTCAGGTCGCCGAGTGAATGGATGGGCGAGTCAACACCGGTGATGAAAACCGTATGAAATTGCGAGTCCGCGGTACTTTGGACGAGCGGGATAACCCCGTACCGGGCATGGGCCCGGATATACGTCAGCGCGCCAAGACACGCGAAATCGTAAGACCCATGCGCCAGGCCGGCGACGGTTTCGCTGTAGAGATCGGGCGTGGCAATACTCACCTGTCGCCCCATGGCCGTTGTAAGGTAGGCCCGCAGAGGCTCCCTGTCTGCCCCAGTCGACCCATCGAGGATCAAGCTGACGAAGATCGGCTTGCCAGTGGCGTGGAGAACTGCACTGACCAGAACAATGATTGCCACCAAGGCTGCGACCCGCGCATGCCAGAGTGTCGAGTATCTTCGGAATGCCATTATTTCCACCTCGGCCCGCCATCGCCGGATAAGGGTCTCAAACTCCTTATCGGCACATGCCGTTTGAGGAAGCAACCCTCGCGTGGTCACTTTAGTCACGCTGGGAGCATGACTGTTGCAAGACCCATATGTCGCTTACAACCGGGGTTCTGAGCGCTTTCGCCTGGTTCGTAAACGATCCAGACGCCTCTCCCAGACTGGCTCTCCCCGTTACGAGATTACTTACTGTTTGCCCGTGATACACCAAAGTCGACCGCTTTGTAACAGGGCACGACTTCAGTCGTGCCGCGGAGCCCTGCCAAAGCCGTCGCGCTTTAGCCCCTGAGATGCTCCATTGACCTGAAGAAATTGCCGTGAGAATATTGCTTCGTTTCGCGCCCAGATCTCATCGCAGCCGGGATAAGTACGTTTGGCTCGGAAACCCTTGGAGGACTCAAAATGGCAGCCCTGAGCCCAGGCGGCCTGTACTCCTATAGCGACAACGGAAATCCTGGCAATCTCTTGAATCCCGTGATGGTCGGCAACGGCGGGTGGGCTGAATTCTGCTTTCTGTTCGCCGGCGTAAACGCGCTTCTCCAACCCCGCATCTACGCCGTGAACCGAGAGGGCCAACTGCTGTCCTACAGTGATGATGGAACTCCCGGCAATGTCGCGAATCCCGTGGTCGTCGGCGCTGACGGGTGGGGACCAAACAACTTCCTTCGGCTCTTCGCCGGCGTGAACGACGCTAGCCAAGCCCGCATCTACGCCGTGAACCGAGGGGGCGAACTGCTGTCCTACAGTGATGACGGAACTTCCGGCAATGTCGGGCATCCCGTGGTCGTCGGCGCCGACGGGTGGGACAAATTCAGCGCCGTCTTCTTCTGCCCGATCTCAAGCGCGATTTCGACTGGCCAAATCTATGCGGTGGACGAAAGTGGCGACCTGCTGCAGTACCAGGATGACGGGACTCCCGGCAATGTCGGGGATCCCGTGGTCGTCGGCCGAAGCATCTGGTCAGACTACGCCTTCTTATCCCTCTTCGCCGGCTTGAACTCGCTTGGCTACGGCCGCATCTACGGTGTGGACGGCGAGGGCGAACTCCTTTCCTACAATTTTGTTGGCGACGGTATCTGGGATTGTGTGATAGTCGGCGACAGCTCCGACAGTCGGTGGTTTCCATTCCTCTTCGCCGGCCGGAACGCCCTTGGCCAACCCCGCATCTACCGCGTTCCCGTGGCATTCGTGGGTCAAGTCAATTCTTGAATGAGTCATCCAAGCAGGGAACGTAGATAGTCTCAAATGGCGTGGTTCGACTTTAACAAAGCCAGTCCTGATGGAATTGCTGGCGTATTGTCGGCAATCCGGAAGTTATTCGAGCCGCCACTGGGGAGGCAGTCTCTCAATTGGCGTTACATCGCGATATCGCTCATTGATCAGCAGTCAAACGTGATATCCCCATCAAAGTTTTTACAATGGTTTTACACTTTCATGACAACTGGCTGTGTCTTCCTTCGATATGTTCATGGCGTCATGAACCACAACTTTGGGAGGCAGGAAAATGACCAGACACATTCGTAGATTCATCGCAACGGCGTTGGCAATTGTGGCCTTTGCCCTCACAACCAACGCTGCCATGGCGCAGAGCTACACCGGCAATTGGCCGGCGACCGTGACGCAGTCGCAGCGCTCCAACCGCACGTACTGCGTGGCTCTTACCGATGATGGCAGCTACGGCTGGCCGCACAGCGGCGAGGCCGTGCTGAACGGCCAGAACAACCCGTATGGCGGCTATTTCACAGTGATCGATGGGCTCATCACTGTAACTTTCACCTATCAGTCGGGCGAAGGCGACTGTTGTGACTTCTTTGTGTTCACCGCTCGCGCCAGCAACGGCCGCATCGGCAAGGGCGCGTTCAACTATTTAGGCATAACCGACAATGGTCTAGTGGCCTTCGGCAAGAAAGACGGCTGCTGAAATCGCCGGCGTGGCTTGGGCTGAGGACTGGGGGCTGTTGGCTGTTAGAATTCCGTCGATGATCTTTCGCAGCGATAACCGCACTCCTGAGCAGATTCGACCCGTCAACATTATTTCCGACTTCATCTCGACGGCGGAGGGCTCGGCGCTGATTGAGATGGGGAACACTCGCGTCATCTGCACGGCATCGGTTGAGGAATCGGTACCTGCGTTCTTGCGCAATTCGGGCAAGGGATGGATTTCCGGCGAGTACGGGATGCTGCCGCGCTCGACGCTGACCCGCACCGCGCGCGAATCGGCCAAGGGAAAACAAAGCGGACGCACGCAGGAAATTCAGCGGCTCATTGGACGCTCGCTGCGCGCGGTTGCCGACTTGAAGCGGCTGGGTGAGCGCACCATCTGGATCGATTGCGACGTGATCCAGGCGGACGGCGGCACGCGAACGGCTTCGATCACCGGAGCATTTGTCGCGCTGGGCCTGGCTCTGCAGCGCCTGATCGAAGCGGGAACATTGACGGCGGCGCCGATCAAGGATTTTGTGGCGGCGATCAGCGTCGGCATCGTGGACGGCGAAGTTCTTCTCGATCTTAATTACGAAGAAGATTCGCGCGCCGATGTGGATATGAACTTCGTCATGACGGCAGGCAACAAAATTGTTGAACTGCAAGCCACCGCCGAGCACCAGGTGTTCGACGACGCTCAACTGGCAAAGATGATCTCGCTTGGGCGGCAGGGCATCCAGTCGCTGATTGCCAGGCAGCGGATGCTGCTTGGAAAACTCGCTCTGCGGCAGTGAACTAGAGTCTTTCCGCTTAAAGGGCGCGTCCCCAGGCGCTAAAGCGCAACACACTTTCGACGATTTACGGCACGACTGAAGTCGTGCCCTTCCCAAAGGAGCACGCAGGGACCCCCGGCAGATCAGACCTACGTGCCCTTCGGTGTGGGCGTCTACTAAAGTGGCCATGCCCGTGGCAGGGGCTAGGGTTTAGAATGGATTGTCAATGCATTGATAGGAGGATTTATGAAACTTACCCCCGGCAAACTCGCCGGAATGAATGCTGTATCGAACAAACATGGAGTAATCGCCGCTGCTGCCATGGACCAGCGCGGCTCACTGCAGAAGTCTCTCGCCAAGGAAAAGGGTTCGGCGGTTTCTGACACGATGATGGAGGAATTCAAGATTTTGGTGAGCGAGGTGCTGACGCCACATGCCAGCGCCATCCTGCTCGATCCCGAGTGGGGACTGCCGGCTTCGAAGCGGCGCGCCAAGAACGCCGGCCTGTTGCTGGCTTATGAAAAGACCGGCTATGACAAAACCGGGCCCGGACGCCTGGGCGATCTGCTCGACCACTGGTCGGCGCGGCGGCTGAAGGAAGCGGGCGCGGACTGTGTGAAGATTCTGCTTTACTACACGCCGTTTGATCCGAAAGACACTAACGACAAGAAGCACGCGTGGGTCGAGCGCATTGGCGACGAGTGCCGCGCCAACGACATTCCATTTTTCCTCGAGTTTGTCGGGTACGAAGAAGGCGCCGACGAAAAGGGACTGGAGTACGCCAAGAAGAAACCGCAGATCGTCACCGAGAGCATGCGCGAATTCAGCAAACCGCGCTACGGGGTCGACGTGCTCAAAGTCGAAGTGCCGGTGAACATGAAGTTCGTCGAGGGCACGAAATCATTCGGAGGCACGAAGGCGTATACGAAGAAAGAAGCCATCGACCTCTTCCACAAGGCTGCCAACGTGGCGACCAAGCCGTTCATTTATCTTTCGGCTGGGGTCAGCAACGCGGAATTCAGCGAGACGCTCGAACTGGCGGGAGAATCGGGCGTGAAGTTCAACGGCGTGCTCTGCGGACGCGCCACCTGGAAAGATGGTATCCCCATCTACGCGAAACACGGCGCCGATGCTTTCCGCAAATGGCTGGAAACCGAGGGCGTGAAGAACATTAACAACGTCAACGGCAAACTGAAGGCCGCGACCTCGTGGCATTCGATCTACGAAGTGGAGCCGGCGCTGGCCCACGTGTAGGTGAAACCGTTTCTCAAGAGCAGAGGCGGGTCTTCGGACCCGCCTTTCTTTCTGACATGAACTGTCTCACATCAGCTTCTAACGTAAACTTAGAGTCCCATGCCTGACCGCAAAACCGCTCTCATCACCGGCGCCTCGTTCGGCATCGGGATGGAATTCGCCCGCATCTTCGCGCGCGAAGGCTACAACCTGGTTCTGGTTGCGCGCAGCGCGGACAAACTTCGTCAGCTCGCATCTGAACTCGAGAAGGCACACGGCGCCCGTTCGCTGATTCTGGCAACCGACCTGACCGAGCCTGGAGCATCGGCGTATGTACTCGATCAGACCACACGCGCCGACATTCAGGTGGATGTGCTGGTCAATAACGCCGGATTCGGACAGTATGGCTTGTTTGCCGAGAACGATCTCGAAGAATGTCTGCGCCAGATCCAACTGAACGTAACGACTCTTACCCACCTCACTCGCCTTTATCTTCCGGCCATGATTGAGAGGGCGAAGAATTGGAGCAAGAACGGAGGTGTTCTGAATGTGGCGTCCACGGCGGCGTTTCAGCCGGGGCCGCTGATGGCCGTATATTTTGCGACCAAGGCTTACGTGCTGCACTTCTCCGAGGCGCTGGCCAATGAACTTCACGGGACGGGCGTCACCGTAACCTGCCTGTGCCCGGGCGCGACGACCACGGAGTTCCACAAGCGCGCGAATGCAACCGGCATGCGCCTGTTGAAGATGGGATCGATGGATGCGCGCACTGTTGCCGAGGACGGCTACCGCGCATTGATGGCGGGAAGGCCGGTGGTGATTTCGGGATTCAAGAATTGGCTGGTGGCGCAGTCGGTGCGCTTCTCGCCGAGAAGCATGGTGACGGCGATTGCGCGGAAAACGCAGGAGCAGTAAGCGCTCATCGCGTCAGGAGCCGGAAAATCCCTGAAGCTGCGATATAAATAAACCAACCGCCTCCGATACATATGACCATGCCAGCCGCACGGTCACCTAGTTTTATGATCGGAGCCAGACGCTTTGGGCCGGGATACATCCAGCGAGGAGTGGGACCGCCGAGGGTTTCTGTGAGTTTTTCCCATCGGGCGGGCAAGAAGCACATCATGAATCCCCACACCGCGGCGAACAGTCCCATTAACAGCATTCCCAGAAGAATCAGCATAGAGCCCTTGCGACCGCCGCGAGACGCGGCAAGCCGCGTCTCTACAGCGTTGTCTTTCGGCCTTCCAACGCGGCCTGCACGCGGCTGTGTTTCCGGCTGTAGGTGAAATAGACGACTAAACCGATAATCAACCAGATAATCAATCGCGCCCAGTTGATCCAGCCGAGTTTGTACATCATGTAGCCGTTGAAGAGGATGCCCATCACGGGCACAAACGGTACCCAGGGCGTGCGGAAGGGCCGCGGTTGGCCGGGGTTCGTATGGCGCAGCGCCAGGATGGCGATGCAAACAATCACGAACGCCAGCAGCGTCCCGATGTTAACCATTTTTCCGATATCGTCGATCGGCGTCAGGCTGCCGACGATCGCCGCCAGCAGGCCGACGAGCATGGTGTTCTTCCATGGCGTGCGGAAGCGCGGGTGAATATCGGCGAAGAATTTCTTGGGCAAGAGGCCGTCGTTGGCCATCGAATACAAGACTCGGGTCTGCCCCAGAAGCATGACCAGCATCACGCTGGTGAGACCGGCCAGCGCTCCGAGCGTAATGATGTTCGATGCGCCGGTAAGGCCACGGTCCAGGAAGGCGCGCGCAATCGGCGCTTCGATGTTGACTTCTCTCCACGGCACCATCCCGGTCAGAACCGCCGCGACCGCGATATACAAGAAGGTGCAGACCAGAAGCGAAGCAATGATGCCGATCGGAAGATCGCGCTGCGGATTCTTTGCCTCCTGAGCGGTGGTGGAAACGGCGTCGAATCCGATGTAGGCGAAAAAGATGTAAGCGGCTCCGGCTCCGATTCCGGAGAATCCAAACGGCGCAAACGTCGCCCAGTCCGTTCCCCAGTTACTGGCGCTGACGTAGTGGAAACCCAGCGCTATAACAAAAAGGACAACTGCAACTTTGATGGTAACGATCGTGGCGTTGAAGCGGGCGCTTTCCTTGATGCCAATCACCAGGATCGCGGTGATCACCAGAGCGATCAAGAAAGCCGGCACATTGACCCCGATTTCATACCCGAACAGATGCGGCGCGCCTAAGAGGTCGTGGCCCTTCTGCAACAACTCTGGGGATTGCGCGCTCATGATCTCTGTGACTTTGTTGAGAAAGGCCTGGGTGCCGGGAACAAGCGTGGAATCCGATGCCAGCGCCATCTGACGAGCGACGATCTTCTCCGCCTGGCTGAGTCCAGTCCAGTGGTCGTACGCCAGCCACAACGGCATCTTGATATGGAAGATGTTGAGCAGTTCGATGAAGTGGTTCGACCAACCGGACGACACGGTGCTGGCGCCCATGGCATATTCGAGCGTGAGGTCCCAGCCGATGATCCAGGCAATAAGTTCGCCCAGCGTGGCGTAAGCATAGGTGTAAGCGCTGCCCGCCAATGGAATCATGGCGGCAAACTCGGCGTAGCACAGAGCCGCGAAAGTGCAACCCAAACCGGAGAGCACAAAGGAAAGCATTAGCCCCGGCCCGGCATAGTGAGCGCCCAAGCCGGAAAGCACGAAGATTCCGGCTCCGATCACCGCGCCGACGCCGAGCGCCGTTAACTGGAATACACCCAGCGTGCGTTTCAAGCTATGCGCGCCAGTCGCCTGCGCCTCGTGCAGCAGAAGCTCAAGCGGCTTTTTCGCAAAGAGGTCCGTCATCGGTAGCATCTCTCCTATCAGGTTAAACCGAAGTTTTCTGGGCTCGCGGCCGCCAGATGTAGTACACCGGGATGCCGAGCAGCACGATGAACAGTCCCGGCCAAGTGTATTGCGGTTTGTAGCGTAACAGCACCACGTCGATAAACAAAGCCATCACGATATAGATGGCAGGCAAAATGGGGTATCCGATGGCTTTGTACGGACGCTCAGCCTCGGGATGGGTGCGGCGCAAAACGAAAAGTCCGAAGATGGTGAGCACGTAGAACACCAGCACAGCAAAAATAATGTAGTCCAAAAGCTGGCCGTAACTGCCGGAGATGCAGAGGACGCACGTCCAAACCATCTGCACCATCAGCGAAATCGCGGGCGTCTTGTAGCCGGGATGCAGCCGGGCAACGCCGCGAAAGAACAGACCATCCTTCGCCATGGCGTAGTAGACGCGCGCCCCGGAGAGAATCAAACCGTTGCAGCATCCGAAGCCGGAGATCATGATGGCGACGGCCATCAGCGCGCCGCCGGCGGAACCGAACATCTGGGTCACGACCGCGGTGGCGACGCGGTCTTCGTGGGCGTACTGGATGCCGCGCTCCACCAGCGTCGCGCCGGTCGGAGTGCCCACCAGCGGCAGCGCACTCAGATAAATAAAGTTGCACGCGATGAAGAGCGCGATCACCACGCCGGTACCGAGCGCCAGCGATAACGGGAGATTGCGGCTGGGATTTTTCACCTCGCCGGCCGTAAACGTAACGTTGTTCCAGGCATCGGCGGAAAACAGCGAACCAACCTGCGCAATCGCCAGCAGCGTCACGGTTGAAACCAGCACGCCGCCGACGTCGTGCAAAGTGCCGAGGCCAGAATTGTTCCAGAAGTTAGCGCCAAAATTCGCGGCCAGCGCCTGCGCGTTCCGGCCAAGAAAAACTCCGAAGAAGATCAGTCCGAGCAGCGCCGCAACTTTCGCGCTGGTAAAGATGTTCTGAATAAAGGCGCCCGTCTTCACGCCGAAAATATTGACGATCGAAAGCACGACCACGACCAGGATGGCGACGAGGTTCTGCGTGTTCAGTCCAACATCCATGCCGCCGAGCATCATCGTCGATCGAGCTGGGCCGATCGCGAACTTCGGAACTTTCCACAGGTGGACGATCCAGTGAGTAGAGGAAATTGCCGGCCAGAAGACGCCGAGAAATTTTCCGAAGGCTACGCCCACGGCAGCGATCGTCCCCGTCTGAATCACGAGAAACAGAGTCCAACCGTAGAGAAAGCCCCAGAGTGGGCCTAGCGACTCGCGCAGATAAACGTACTGCCCGCCCGCCCGCGGCATCATGGCAGCCAGTTCGCCGTAGGTGAGCGCGCCAACAATGGTGAGAAAGCCGGTAATGGCCCAGGCGCCAATGAGCAGCGCGGGTGACGCGACCTCGCGAGAAATCTCGGCGGACACAATGAAGATGCCCGAGCCAATCATGGAGCCCATCACCAGCATGGTCGCGCTGGTCAGGCCGAGGCCTTTGACTAGCTCTTTGTCCTGATGGAGGTGACGCTCCCAATCGCTGGTGCTCGAAGCGACTTTCGAAGCGGGAACTGGGGGTGGAACGTTCGTGCTCACGAACCTCCTAGTTCCGTAGCGCCACCGTCCCGGCGGCGCTACGCGAATCACGACTTTACCTCAATATCCGCAAAAATTCCTCTGCTGATTTGCGGGGATCCCGTAACAAGTCGGATATCACCGCGACGGAGTCGGCGCCGGCATCGATGACGGAACGAGCGTTGGCGCGGGTAATACCGCCGATCGCAACCAGCGGCTTGCGCGTCAGTTCCCTTGCCCGGCGAAGGCCTTCGAGTCCTACGACAGGATCGGGATTGGCCTTGCTGCTGGTCGCAAAGATGGGGCCGATGGCGAGGTAGTCGGCTGTCGTTCTGTCGGCTTCCGCCAGTTGCTCGGGGTTGTGCGTTGATACTCCCAGCCAGCGCGTGGGGCCAATGATGCTCCTCGCCGATTCGGGCAACAGATCATCCTGCCCAACATGCAGGCCGTCATATTGCGCGGCCAGGCAGAGGTCGGCGCGGTCGTTCATGATCATGACGAGCTTGGCGCTCGCTCCGAGCCGCGCCCTGAGTTCGCGCGCCTGGTGGAGCATTCGCAGGGGGTTGCCAGACTTGTTGCGGTACTGGAGTAGGGAGCAGCCGGCGGCGGCGAGTTCCTCGGCGGCGGTGAACATGGCGGCAGCGTCGGGGAAACAGGCGGCGTCGAGAATCGTATAGAGTCGCGGTAGTTGCAGCATGGGTTCAACTGTAGAGACGCGGCTTGCCGCGTCTCCGATTGTGAACAAACTCGCGGCACGCTGCAGCAGTCGCCCTCAGCGGCTGAAGCCGTGCCCTTCCCGGAACCTAGCGACGCAGTTTTTCAACGTCCTGAGACGCGGCGAGCCGCGTCTCTACGGATAACACTTCACGACGCAGTTTCCTTCTTCGCCAGGAATCTTTCAATGAAGCCGGTATCGAAATTGCCTGCGCGGAAATCCGGGTCGGCCAGAATGCGCCGGTGCAGCGGAATCGTCGTGTAGATTCCTTCCACGATAAACATTCCGAGGGCGCGGCTCATGCGCGAGAGGGCTTCGTCGCGGTCTTTGCCGCGCACCACCAGCTTGGCAATGAGCGAGTCATAGTATGGAGGAATCGTGCCTTCGGCGTAGGCGGCAGTATCGATGCGCACGCCCGTCCCTCCCGGCGGATTGAATGTGGTGATCTTACCCGCCGAGGGCGTGAACTTCTCCGGATGCTCGGCATTGATGCGGCACTCGATGGCGTGTCCGCGATGGACGATGGGGCCGTGCAATACGTCGGCCATCTTTTCGCCGGCGGCGATCATGATTTGACTCTTGACCAGGTCGACGTCCGTGACCATTTCTGTGACCGGATGCTCGACCTGGATGCGCGTGTTCATCTCGATGAAATAAAGCCGCGGCTCTTTATTTCTATCTTTATCTCTATCTCTATCTTTATCTCTGTCCGTGTCCATGAGGAATTCGATAGTGCCGGCATTGTGGTAGCCGACAGTGCTGAGCGTTTTGCAGATGATGTCTCCGATTTCTTTGCGCAGCTCGGGCGTCATCTTTACGGACGGCGACTCTTCGATCAGCTTCTGGTGGCGGCGCTGAATCGAGCACTCGCGTTCTCCCAGACTGACGACCTTGCCGTGCTCGTCGGCCAGCACCTGAAATTCGATGTGACGCGGGTGCTCGATATACTTCTCCAGATAAAGATCGCCGTTGCCGAAGGCGGACGAGGCCTCCGACTGCGCCTGCCGATACAGCCCAGGCAATTCATCTTCATCGCGCACAATGCGCATGCCCCGCCCGCCGCCGCCAGCCGTGGCCTTGAGGATGACCGGGAAACCGACCGTCCGCGCCCACTCGCGCGCTTCTTCGGCGGAAGCGACCACGCCGTCGGAGCCGGGAAGGATCGGCACGCCGTGCTGTTTCATGGCGGCGCGAGCTTTTTCTTTTTCGCCCATCAGCCGGATGACATCGGGAGTGGGCCCGATGAACTTGATGTGGCAGGCCTCGCAGACTTCCGCGAAGTTGGCATTTTCCGAAAGCAGGCCGTAACCGGGATGGATGGCGTCCACGTTCGCGATCTCGGCGGCGCTGATCACGGCGGGAATGTTGAGATAACTCAGCGCCAGTTGCGGCGGGCCAATGCAAATCGCCTCGTCGGCAAAGCGCACGTGCAGCGAATTCCGGTCCGCCTCACTGTAGATCGCGACCGAGCGGATGCCGAGCTCCTTGCATGCGCAAATGACGCGCAGCGCAATCTCTCCGCGATTCGCTACCAGAATCTTCTTGAACATTAGGATTTTCTTTGGGTGTCGGAGAATCGGGTCATCGGATGATCGGGTGATCGGGCCATCTAAGAGCAATGCCCCGCTTTTCGATCACCCGATGGCCCGATCGCCCGATCATCCGATCTCATTTTGTTGGCCGGACGGCGAACAGTTCCTGACCGTATTCGATGGGCTGGCCGTTGGCGATGAGTTTCTTGACCAACTCTCCCGCCACGTCGCATTCGATTTCGTTCATCAGTTTCATCGCTTCCACAATGCACAAAACCTGGCCCACTTCCAGGGGATCTCCGACTTTGACAAAGGGCGGAGATCCGGGCGAAGGCGATTCGTAGAAGGTGCCCACGATCGGGGAACGCACCATGTGCAGGACTTCCTCAGGCTCAGGCGGGCTGTCGTTCGCTGCCAGATCAACCCGGGCAGGCACGGGAGCCGAAGCCGGAGAGACCGCGACCGACGCGGGCTGAAGCGCGACATAATGCGCGTCCGGCAGCGCCGCGGCTCCGCGCTTGATCTTCACCTTGACATCGCCGCGCTCCAATTCAAACTCGGCAATATCCTTTTCGATTAAGAACTCGATGAGTTCTTTCAGCTCTTTTTGATTCATGTATACGGCGGGTTCCGCTTGATTTCGTATCAGGGCATCGCCTTGGCAATGCCGTCATTTCTTCCGGCTGTAGAGACGGGGCTTGCCGCGTCTCTACGAGAAACCAGCTAAACAATAACCAGTTCTTTATCTGAGGGCGTCAGCACTGTGCAGCCCGAAGAGGTAACCACCACTACATCTTCGATCCGCACGCCCCACTTCCCTGGAACGTAAGCGCCAGGCTCAATCGTAATGACCATTCCAGGTTCCAGCGTCTGGGTTTGCCCCGCTGCCAACCGGGGCGCCTCGTGTATCTCTAATCCTAAACCATGCCCGGTCGAATGAGTGAAGTACCGGGCCAGTTTCCGCTGGCGCAACACATGGCGCGCGGCGCCATCCACTTCCGCGGCAGTCGCGCCCGGGCGAACCGCCGCTATGCCGGCCTGCTGCGCTTCCAGCACCGCCTCATACAGTTGTCGAGCTTCTGGCGACGGCCGTCCGACATGCACGGTGCGCGTGCGATCCGAACAATAATGGGCGAGTATAACACCAAAATCGCAGACCACGAACCCGCGCCGGGGAATGCGCGCGTCCGAGGCCCGGCCATGCACGATGGCAGAGCGAGTTCCGGAGGCGAGTATCGTCGGAAAAGACATGCCTTCGGCGCCGGCGCAGCGCGCCTGGTATTCCATGGCGGCGGCGACTTCGACCTCACTCACCCCGGGCCGAATTTTCTGGCGCGCGACCTGGAAAAGACTGGCTCCGAGTTCAACCGCGCGCCGGATGCGCAGGATCTCGGCTGCATCCTTCACCATGCGGGCGCGCTCGA
>Ga0116134_1000870_pt1 | contig 15421 bp, 13 predicted proteins | sample June2015DPH_19_5_FD_89737 | JGI IMG/M metagenome (GOLD analysis project Ga0116134, IMG submission 89737) | Peatland microbial communities from SPRUCE experiment site at the Marcell Experimental Forest, Minnesota, USA - June2015DPH_19_40 | ecosystem: Environmental > Terrestrial > Soil > Wetlands...
ATCGATCTCGATCGCTGCACCGGTTGCGGCGCATGCATGGTGGCATGCGCGTCCGAGAACAATGTGCCGTCCATTCCGCAAGCGACTCCTCGAACCGGGTTGACGCCGATGTTGGTGCGGCGGGTCTCGAATGAAATGGAGGGAAGCGCACGCCGCGAGGTATTCATCCCCATCACGTGCATGCATTGCGAGCGCGAGACGCCGTGTGTGAGCGTGTGTCCGCAGCAAGCAGTCGAAGTGGATAAGGCCACCGGCATCGTCATGCAAATGCCGCAGCGCTGCCTGGGATGCCGGTATTGCATGACCGCGTGTCCTTATCATGCGCGGTACTTCAACTGGTGGGATCCGGCGTGGCCTGCGGGAATGGAGAAGAGTCTGAATCCGGGAGTTGCGGTGCGGATGCGCGGGGTCGTCGAAAAGTGCAACATGTGCCATGCGCGGTTGCATTCCGCGAAAGCGAAGGCCGCCGCTGCGGGACGGCGCGAAATCGATCCTGCCGACTACGTGCCAGCTTGCGCCGAAGCTTGTCCGACGGCCGCGATCCGGTTCGGTAATTTGGCCGACCAGAACGATCCTGTCTCTCAAGAGGCGCATTCCCCCGATGCATTCCGGTTCCTGACACGCCTGGGCACCGAACCGAAGCTCTACTACAAATCCAAAGAAGCGTGGGTGAGAGCGCTGGCCGAGTCCACATCCGCCAATGCGGAGGTCAAACATGGCTAGCACCACTTTCACTGACACGCGCTGGATCGCCAGAGGCGAAGAAAGAACCTCGCTGCCGCAGTTCCTGCTCTGGCTGGCTCCCTGGGCCGTTGTGCTCGCACTGGGCGTATATGCGGCTGGGCTGTGCCTGTATTACGGGTTGAACCAGACCAACATGGACAACCGATTCGCTTTCGGCCTGTGGATTTTTCTAGACCTGGGAATCATTGCGCTGGGGGCGGGTGCGTTCTTCACGGGGTTTCTGGTTTACATTCTGAAGCGCGCCGAACTGCAGCCGATCCTGAACACCGCTGTCGTCGTTGGCTTTATCTGTTACAGCGGCGCGGTTGCCATATTAATGGTGGACGTGGGGCAGCCGCTGCGCGCGTGGTTCACCTTCTGGCATCCGAATACGCACTCGATGCTCACCGAGGTCACGTTCTGCATTTCCTGCTACTTGCTGGTGCTCTGCCTGGAATACGTTCCGATCCTGCTGCGTAACCGCCAGTTGCGCAAGCTGCCATCGTTTCTGGTCTTTGAACATCAACTGCACAAACTGGTGCCGGTGCTGGCAGGCGTGGGGACGCTGCTCTCGTTCTTTCACCAGGGATCGCTGGGCGGGCTTTATGGAGTGTTGCGCGGCCGTCCCTTCGCTTTCCGGGAAGGGTTCCTCATCTGGCCTTCAACATTCTTCCTGTTCATTTTGTCCGCGATTGCTTCTGGTCCAAGCTTTCTGATGTTGGTGACCGCAGCCGTCGAGAAGGTAACCAGACGACGCCTTGTTCCGCCGGAACTCTTCCAGCGCCTGGGATTTATTTCCGGCGTGCTGCTCGCCATCTACATCGCCGCCAAGTCGATTGACACGCTGATATGGCTGAACTTCACTTCGCCGTCGGTGGGCTTTGCTCCGTGGCAGTATTACAACTACAAACCATTTGGCCTGCCGATCTTGTTTGCGGAGATTGTGCTCTTTGGCCTGCTCCCGGCGTTTCTGCTCACCTACCGTCGCTCGGCCAAGCGGCGCGGATTGCTTCTGAGCGCCGCAGCGCTGGCCTGTGTGGGCATACTGCTGAACCGCTTCGTTCTCACCGTGCAAACCCTGGCTTTGCCGACTTTGGCTTTCGACGAATTCCTGCACTACACGCCGAGTTGGCAAGAGGTAGCTAGTTTCGGCGGCGTGATCGGGTATGGAGTCATTGTCTACTCCTTGTCCTATCGCTACCTGCCGCTGTTTGCAAATCCGAAAGGGGATGATCCGCATGTTTCCGGGGATTGATGGATTCCATTGGACCTTTGCTCACATTCTGTTTCTGTCTCTGTTTTTTGCCGTGGCGCTGACTATTCTCGTGACAGTCGTCTCCGCCGTGTTGCGCACTGCGCGCGACTTCCGCACCCATCGGGCGATCGAGTTGTGCTGGAAGTCGGACTTTGCGGAATTGCCTCTGACGGACCGCCGCTGCCGCCACGAACTCGCGGGCAGAGTGATTTCCAGAACCTGTGACAACGCCTTTGATTGCCGCCACTGCAGCAAGTACTCACAGTTCGCGTTGTTGCCGGCCAGAGGAATCGTGCGCGACCTGGGGCTTAATTATTCAGAGGACCGCTTTTACCATCGGGGCCATACCTGGGTGAGGCCGGAGGAGGACGGCACGCTCACCATCGGCCCCGATGAATTAGCTGAGCATCTGATCGGCACTCCTGATTCCGTCGAGATGCCCGAGATAGGCAGTGAAATCGAGACCAATGGGACCGCCTGGCGCATGAAGAAGAATGGAAATGAAATTCAGGTGCGAGCGCCCATCGAGGGGACGGTAGTTGGTATCGGCGGCCCGAAACAAGGCTGGTATCTGAAGATGCGCCCGCGGCTGGATGCAAAAGACCCGGCCACGCTGCGTCATCTTCTGCGCGGAGCCGAAGTTCACGGATGGCTGGCTCGGGAACTGGAGCGGTTACAACTGCAACTCCGGGCGCCTAACACCGCGCCCAGCCTGGCAGACGGCGGAGTGCTGGTATCTGGCCTGATGGACGCCATGCCGGAAGTCGACTGGAGCACGGTGCTCGCCGATACATTTCTGGAGACTTGATGCTTCGGTGCTTGGCCGGCGGCGGAAAAGTCAGTCGAGGATGCGAGAAGCGCCCCCCAAGGCGCTAAAGCGCGGACACATTTTCAAACACTCAATGGCACGCCTGAAGGCGTGCCTTTCCCGTCATACCGTCAATAAGCGTAATCGGGATTTATCAACAGCTAACGGTCTTCACCTCGTGGCAGTGAGCGCCATATCAGTTCGTAAGGAACTTTCCAATTTCCCGACGAATCCTTGACACAGCCGTTTTTGCGCCACCCAAAAGCGCCGAGGGTTGTGATGGTTTTCCCGACTGTTCGCAGGACAACTATCCTAATGTTTACTCCCTTTTCCTGTCAGCGTTTGTTTCGTGGTATAGCCTTTCCAGAGTTGACCGGCAACTTCACCATGGGCTTCTTTCCAACGAGCGATCTCCTCGTCTGAAACGATGGCTACCATGTGCCAAGGGCCGCATTCATACGTGCCATTGCCTTTCCACCCCCAAGGACTGGCAGGGTGCGCTTTGGGGTCGTATGAGGGTGGCAACTCTGTAACGAATGAGCGTCCTTCATTGTCGAAGTGCAGCAGTTCATCCTCAGGAAGGTCTAGTAGGCTGGTTTGTACGTCCACACCTTTAGGTGTAACTTTAACCACTGTGCCTGCATTACAGTAAACTCCACTCTCTAGGAGAACTTTCTGTCCAACTACCAGTGTCTTCGTGTCCATACCGCACCTCGTTTAGTATAACTACTCTAAACTTAAGCCCAAACAGCTAAGAAGACGCCAAATCGTTAGGCAAGTTCCACGACTGGCGAAACCAGGCGTGGCTGTTGAAAAACTCTTTTCAGGGAATTTTGACAGCGAAATTTGTTCGTAAGTTATTGAGTGTTCGTTCGCCGTAGGCGCTGAAATTCGCTGAAATTACTGCTTTGGTTCCTTTTTCAACAGCCACAGGCGTTAGCACTCATTGACCAACTGATCACCGCACGTTGGCCGCGCGTCCGTGCTCGAACATAGTTACGGGGTTATTTAAGACGGGGCAAGCCCCGTCTCTACACGGCATTTTTCCGCAGTCGGTTACGCCGCAGGGTCAGTGCGCGATCTCGTAGTGCTTGAGCTTGTCGTAGAGCGTCGAGCGATCAATGCCCAGCGCAGCGGACGCTTCTTTGACGTTGCCGTGTTTCCGTTCCAGTGTGGCAATGATGGCTCGGCGTTCCAGTTCGTCCAGAGGAACATCGGGGACTTCCCAATTCTGCAGCGACCCGGGGCTGCGCTGGAGCCAGGAGAAGTCCTGCTCCTCGAGCACGCCATTGCGACAGGTCACGATGGCGCGCTCGATTACGTTTTCCAATTCGCGCACGTTGCCCGGCCAATCGCAGGCAATGAGCAGCTTCAGAGCTTCCGTGGAAATGCCGCTGATATCCTTGCTCAGTTCGCAAGAGATACGCTGCACGAAATGTTCCGCCAACAAGGGAATATCCTCGCGCCGCTCGCGCAGCGGCGGAATGCGAATTTCGATCACATTCAGGCGATAGTACAAATCCTCGCGGAACCTGCCCTGCTTGACCTCCTCGGCCAGGTTCTTGTTGGTGGCGGCAATGATCCGCACGTCGACTTCTACTTCTTCATTTCCGCCGACCCGGTAGAAACGGCGCTCCTGCAAAACCCGCAGAAGATCTGCCTGGAGCTTGGGTGAGATATCGCCGATTTCATCGAGAAGGATGGTGCCTCCCGACGCCGCTTCAAATTTGCCTTTCGCTTGCGCGGCAGCGCCAGTAAAGGCGCCCTTTTCATAGCCGAACAACTCACTCTCCAGCAAGGTCTCGGTCAGCGCGGCACAGCTGACGGCAATAAATGGCTTGGCGGCGCGGTCTCCGGAGAAATGGATGGCTCGCGCTATCAGTTCCTTGCCCGTACCGCTTTCGCCCCGGATCAGCACCGTGCTGCGCAAGCTGGCGATGTCGCGCGTCAAGGCGAGAATCTCTTCCATGCGCGGGTTCTTGGTGATGATGTCGCAGTGCCGATATTGACGGCTGATTTTCTTGCGCAGAATCGCATTCTCGCTCTGCAACTTCTTGAGCTTCAAGATGCGCGAGACCAGCATCGAGATTTCCTGCGGATTACAGGGTTTGACAATGTATTCCTGCGCACCCTCTTTCATGGCCTGAATGGCGGTATCGACGGTCGCATAGGCGGTAATAATAATGACGGACGCTTCCGGCCGAATGCGGTGGATCTCCATCATGGTCTCGATGCCATCCATGCCGCCCGGCATCTTCAGGTCGATGAAGCAGATGACGTAATCTGTCGATTTGGCGAGTTCCAGCGCCTTCTGTCCATTGGACGCGGTGTCGACGTGGTAGCCATCTTCGCGCAACCAGGCAGCCATCGATTCACACATCACGTCTTCATCGTCCACCACCAGGATCAGCCAACTCTTCTTCATACTCCTCCTAACGAAGCAAAGCGCTGCACCAAATGCATTCCGCAGCGCACACAGTATTGTTCTTCTTTGCCATCGACCAACTCGATGTGGGTGGCGAGGCTCATGGGGCACTTCGGATCGGAACAATGGGCCAGTCCGAAGGTGTGTCCCAACTCGTGCAGTACCTCCTTGACGATGCGCTCGCGGAGCAGGTTGTCATCCGCGGGAAGGCCGTAGAACTCCTGATGCAGGCGGCAGAGCGAGACCACGGCGATGGGACCATCAAAGTTCGCCTGCCCAAACAGAAAAGTCAGCATCGGAATCGACAGGTCCACGTCCGTGACCCCGAGAAACCGCGTGGCGTCGGGTGGAGCAGATTGAGCCAGCATCTTCATGATTTCCACCGACTGGTATTGCCCTCGCTTTCTGTCATAAGCGGCTTCCGGAAGCGATACAGGAGGCAATCGCCGAAGAGGAAGCGGGAACCACTCGGCGGCTGCGTTTTCGATCCATTCCATCGCCTTTTCGGGCACGCTCCCGATCGCCACGAGACAAAGAGCATTCACACGCCATGTACCTGCACTTCTCTCTGCTCGGCACCGGCGCTTCGCAACTTCAGCGGGAGAGTGACGGTGAAGGTTGTGCCTTGGTTGCGCTGGCTCGTGACCTCGACTTCACCTTCGTGCGCCTGCACGATTCCATAGAGCACGGCCAGCCCCAGACCGACTCCTTTGCCATCGGCCTTGGTGGTGAAGAAAGGGTCGAAGATCTTGTGCAGGTTTTCCGGAGCGATGCCTTCGCCGGTATCCCGAACCGAAAGCTCCAGGTTGTGCCCATCATCAAGCAAGCGGGTGCGGATGGTCAGCGTGCCGCCACCGCACGACTGCATGGCCTCGGCGCCATTCAAGACAAGATTCAAAAGCACTTGCTGCATTTGCGATGCGTCGCACTCGACCGGTGGAAGATTGTCCTGCAATTCCAGAACAATTTCGGCGTTGATCAGCTTGAGTTTGTGACCGGCCAGACCGAGCGTGGTGCGAACCAGCTTATTCAAATCCGCGGGTGCGCGCTGCGGCTTGGACCGGCGCGAAAATGCCAGCAGGTCCGAGACAATGCGCCCGACACGAGCGGTCTCTGTCGAGATCAGGCCAAGATACTTGCGGAATTCAGCTTCGCGTCCCGGCGGGTAGGCGCCATTGGCCATCAGGCGCTCCAGCAGCATGGAAAGGTTGAGCACGCCAGAAACGGGATTGTTGATCTCGTGAGCCACACTGGCGGAGAGCTGGCCGAGAGTTGCCAGGCGATCGGCTTGGATGAGCTTGCGTTGGGCAGTTTGCAGTTGCTGGGTCCGCTCTTCCACCTTGGTCTCCAGCGTCTGCTGCATTTCGGTCAACTCGGCGACCGCCAATTTCAAGCGCTCGCGCATCAGGTTGAACGAGTCCACCAGATTGTCGATTTCCTGGCTTTGACCGGTAGTTCGGATAGGCCGGTCCAGTTCCATGGCGCTCACGGCCTTTGTACCCTCGATCAGTTGTCGAATCGGGTTGGCGACAAAACGCCGCGTGAACAGGATGACGAAGGCGGCTCCGATCAATACTTCAAGCGCGGTTGAAACGACGGCTTGCAACATCATGGCCCGCGTCTGTCGCTGGACGGGATCCAACCGCAGCGCAATATCCACAATGCCGAGCACCTTGGTAGAGGCGCTGTGAGCGTGGCAGCTGGCGTTGCTGCACGAAGGCTCGTTGTAGATCGGCGTCACCATGTTGATCGTCTTAGTGCCGGCCGGCGAAGTAGCATAACGAACGCGCGAGTCTTCCGTGGGCTTGTTCCGGGCAGGTTGTTTGCTGTGACAACTGATGCAGACTTCGTTGGATGAGCTACTAGGGTTAAGGTTCACTTGCTCGCGCACGTCGGTCGAGAACATCAACCTGCCTTCGCGGTTGAACATCCGTATGCGATCGACCCCTTGCTTGTCGGCAATCACGCGCATGATCTCGTAGGCGGCCTTGCGGTCGTCGTCGAGCATGGCATGCCAGGCGGCACCGGTGATGCTGCGCGAAAGCTGATCCGCGCCCAGGATCATGGTCTCGACTAAGCGTTGCTTCTGGGCGCGGTAGTTGAAGTATCCACTGACACAACTGATGGCAACGATCAGTATGGTGAGAGAAAGAATCAGCTTGGGGCCAAGTTTGCGAGGCATTTGGACCCTCAACACCTGGTTCGCCGTAAGCAACCGCGTGCGGACAAAGGATCCATACCGTGGGATTCCCTCTAAGTTAAAGTTACGCAGGGGAATGGAGCCCGTGCAGTGATTCTCACTGCGCACGCAGGTGATCTTTGTCACAGGGAATACCCGTGTTGCGGGATCGGAGCGTCTGGTGTACGGCATGGCCGGCGCGGTTCAAAGCGCTTTGGAAGGCGCTCCTAACCGTGCTGCGGCCGAGCGCGGATTCACTCCTGACTGACGCGCGGTGTCAGGTCACAACCAGTCGTGAGCCGCGCCCTTGCGGGGTTCAACCCTTCGCCATTGACGAACCGCATTGACCAACGTCGTTGGCGCGCCTACCATTTTTCTCGTCCATGACCCTGCCTTCATTACTCGTCGGCCAAGTCCTCGGCCACTATCGCATTCTCGAACAGATCGGCGCAGGAGGCATGGGTGTTGTTTACCGGGCTCACGACGAACAGTTGGATCGCAACGTTGCCGTAAAAGTCCTTCCCACGGGCCTGTTGGCTGACGAAAGTGCCCGTAAGCGTTTCCGCAAAGAGGCCTTAGCACTCGCAAAAGTGAACCACCCCAACATAGAAACCGTGCATGAGTTTGGCAGCCAGGACGGCGTCGATTTTCTTGTTACTGAGTACATTCCAGGGATCACCCTGGATGCGAAACTCCCCTCTAGTCCGCTGTCTGAGAAAGAGATCAAGGAGTTGGGAATGCAGCTGGCGGAAGGACTGGCCGCGGCCCACGACCATGGAGTCATTCACGGTGATCTAAAGCCCGGCAACTTACGGCGCACACCCGACCATCGGCTCAAGGTCCTGGACTTCGGCTTGGCACAATTGGTAGAGCCCCCGGGCGAATCGTACTCCACCGCCAGCCTTACCCAGTCTCACGAGGTCCGCGGCACTCTGCCCTATATGGCGCCGGAGCAACTGCAGGGAAGGAAAGCGGACCCGCGCATTGATATCTGGGCGCTGGGGGCGGTGCTCTATGAAATGGCCACCGGATTAAGACCCTTTCGCGAAAAGCTGGCTACTCGGCTCGCTGATCAGATCTTGCATGAAGCACCACTGTCCCCACGAGCAACCAACCCGCAAGTCTCAGACGGACTTGAGCGAATCGTTTTGAAGTGCCTTGAGAAGGACCCGGAAAGCCGCTATCAATCAGCCAGAGAGGTGGTTGTGGACCTGCGCAGACTCTCCCAGTCTGAGGCGGCGTCCTCACACCAGGTTGTCGAGCGACTGCCTCGCTTCCGCCCGCTCGCTGCCGCTGGAACAGTGATTGCGGTGGCCTTGATGGTGGGTTTCTGGGTGTGGCATCGCCGCTCGACTGCCGAGCCTCCACGATCCGGGAAGGTCATGATGGCAGTGTTGCCCTTTGAGGACCATAGCGGCGATCCTTCCCAGGACTATTTTGGAGACGGTCTTACCGAGGAAATGATTGCGCAACTGGGGCGCCTCAACCCGGCGCAGCTCGCCGTCATCGCTCGCACCTCGTCCATGCGCTATAAGAACACGAGTAAACCCATCGCGCAGGTAGGGCGCGAACTCGGTGTGGACTATGTTCTCGAAGGAACAACTCGGCAGGTTGGTGATCGCGTACGCATTACCGCCGAACTGATTCATGCAAACGACCAGACACAGCTGTGGAGCTCAAGCTATGAACGAAAAGTTGAAGACATCTTCACGGTGCAGAACGCAGTCGCTTTGAGCATCGCGCAAGCTTTGGCGGTGGAGCTTCTAGCGTCTGAGCGAGAGGCGCTTAGGAGCGGGCGTTCTGTGAACCCGGCGGCACACGAGGCCTATTTGCGTGGTCGGTTCCATTGGAGTCGCCTGACTGGGCAACAGCTGGAAAAGGCCCGGGAGTATTTCGAGCAGGCAATCACTATAGACCCAGACTACGCCCCAGCCTACGTCGGCCTTGCCGATTACTATCGAGCCTCGTATGAGCTGCCGCCAAAGGTCGCTATCGCCAAAGCCAGCGCCTACGTACAGAAGGCTTTGGCGCTCGACAATACTCTGCCGGAAGCGCACGTGGCCCTGGCGGGTATTGAGTACTCCGAGTGGGACTGGGCCGACGCCGAACAACAATTCAAGTGGGCCTTGCGACTTAACCCAAGCTATGCCGAAGCCCATCGCGCCTATTCCGTCTTTTTGGCGGCGCTCGGCCGTACGAAGGAGGCGTGGGAAGAGATCAGTATCGCGCAGCAACTCGATCCCCTTTCAGTCCCCATCGACACCAGTGCCGGCTGGGTAGCATATTTCGCCCGTGAGAATGACGTGGCCATCCAGCAATGCAAGAAGGCGATGGACCTGGAGCCGAACGCTGCTAATCCTCACGACTGTTTGGGCTCAGCCTATCTTTCGAAAGGGATGTACCAGGAGGCCATCCGTGAGTGCCGCACAGCCATGGCGCTTTCGAGGCAAGACCCGGATCGCGCCGTCTGCCTGGGGCGAGCGTATGCTGCGGTCGGAGAAAAAGAAGAAAGTCGCAAGGTGCTGCAAGACATGCAAGGCGAGGATCGTCAAAACCACACTCCGCCTTATTTCGTGGGCGTTCTGCATGCCGCGGTGGGCGAAAATGACCAGGCGTTTGCTGCGCTCGAAAAGGGCTGTCGCGAGCGCGATCCTTATTTGGCCTGGCTAAAGGTAAGTCCCGCAGTGGATCCACTGCGTTCCGATCCTCGCTTCCAAGGCTTGCTCGATCAGTTGGGATTTTCCCCGTAAATGCCGCGTGTATTCCCCCATGGCGAAAGCTGTGGTCGGCACGCGAGCTGAACCCAATCACTTACATCGCCGTTATTTCGGAGAGGGTTCCATGGGATACGAAGCACATCGCATCCTGCTCTCGCGGTGAAAGCATGTTACCGTCCAGTCACCGGAATATCCTTCAGGCGCACTTAATAGCTCGGTGAGGCTTGCCCCCGTGCGCACGTGCTCACCAAAGATCATGTACAAGTCAGCAAAGGCTTTCGCATCCCGCTGAAGGTCTTTGTAGGTTGCGCTGGTGAGCTGAAGAATGGCAATCTGGGGTTGTTTGGGACCTGTCGTCTCCCACAATTTGAGCACCTGTATGCCCGGCTTTAGCGTCTTCCAGCCAGGTGAAGACGTCTGCGCTATGGCGGGTGACAGAAGCAGGAGTACAAGAATCAAAGCGAAACCAGAAGCGGGCAGTCGGTTCATCGGCGGTTCCCCTTTCTGATCTGGATCGTTCGCATCACGTTGTAACACATTCGAAACGCATTGATTTAACTATTTTGGAAGTATGGCGGAGAGGGTGGGATTTGAACCCACGATACCCGTTAAGGTATGTCCGCTTTCGAGGCGGATCGTTTCAACCGCTCACGCACCTCTCCGTACACCAGTTGTCAGTGGTCAGTGGCCAGCAAAGTTCTGAACCCAGTTACCAGTGGCTCGTCGCGAAACGCCTAGACTAACGACCAGCGACTAACGACCTGCGACTAACGACGCTTGCGAAAAAATTCCTGCACCATCTCCGCCGAACGTCCGGCCAGTACGCCGCCCCGTATCTCCATCTGATGATTCAGGCTGGGGTGATTCGCCACCTGCAGAATCGAATGGACGGCGCCCGCCTTTGGGTCATCGGCACCGTACACCAGCCGGCGGACGCGGGCATGAATCACCGCTCCCGCGCACATGGCGCACGGCTCAATTGTAGCAAACAGTTCGCAGTCGCCAAGCCGGTGGTTACCGACGTTTCGTCCTGCCTCGCGCAGCGCCACGATTTCCGCATGAGCGGTTGGATCGGAGTCGGTGAGGTTACGATTCCAGCCTCGTCCAACCACACGGCCGGCGCATACGACGACCGCACCCACCGGCACTTCTCCCGCCTCCAGTGCGCGCTGGGCCGAGCGGAGCGCTTCTTCCATCCAGAGCTCGTCCGAGGACGGTTCGCCCGAAGACGGTTCGCCCGAGGAACGCTCGCCGGAAGAAAGCTCGCCAGATGCTTCGGTCTCCCGTTTTCTGTGACTCATGTCACGCCGTCATTGTCCCGTCAATGTTATCCTATGCGGGTTATGGGAATGACCGACAGAGTGACCGACATTCTGCGCAAAGTGTTTCTGGTGGACCTGGCCCAGGGACTTGGGGTGACGTTTCGCTATCAGCATCCCAAGGAAATCTACACCGAGCAGTATCCGCTGGAGCGGCCGCAGGTCGCCGAGCGCTACCGCGGCGCGCCGCGGCTGAACACGAACCCGGACACCGACGAGACGCTCTGCATTTCCTGTGACCTGTGCGCGCTAGCTTGTCCGGAAAATCTGATCGTGGTGACCAGCGAGCGCAATGAAAAGACCCGCCGCAAGGAGCTCACGAACTTTACCTACGACCTGAGCCGCTGCATGTTCTGCGGCCTGTGCGAAGACGCTTGTCCCACCGATGCGCTAGAACTTACCCAGGATTTCGAGCTGGCGAGCTACAACCGCGAAGGCATGATCTGGGATCGCCAGACGCTCGAAAAGGGTCCGCAGCCGACGGTCTACCAGAAGTAGAACTTAGACGCGGGTTTTGGGTAGCGCAGCGGTTCACTGGGGTCGTACTTGCCTTTGGGTGGCGCAGCGGTTTACCGCTGCGATAACTGGCCGTTTCCAGGGTCGGCTTTAGCCGGTGAGGTGCTTCCGCGGGCTCCTACGGCATCCCTGCCTTCCACAACAAGTAGCTCGCCGCCTCGCGCATCACCGCCGCAAGCCGTTCCCACATCGCGTGCGGACGCGACTCTGGCCTGGGCGCTAACTCCACCTGCACGCCTTCGTGCTCCAGCAAGGCGCGAATGCGAAATACATGATAAGCATCGCTCACCGCAATGCAGCTGCGCATGCCGTTGGCGCGCATGATGTTGGCCACTCGCGCCGCCGACTGCGCCGTATCCGAGCCTTGCGTCTCCGCGATCAGAGCCTGCTCCGGGACACCGCGCCGCAGAAGATAATCCCGGCCCACGCCGCCCTCGCTGAAATCCGGATCCTGCGCCGCTCCGCCGGTCGTGATCACCACCGGCGCCATTCCCTTCCGAAACAATTCGTAGCCGTGATCCAGCCGCGCCCGGTATACCGGCGAAGGATGCCCAGCGTACTCCGCGGCTCCGAAGATAGCGATCACGTCCGCTGGTTTCGCGGGCGCTTCGGCGGCGGCGCGCACGATGCGCGACCCGGTCACACCGAAAAATAGCAGCAGCGCTGCCACCACCACCAGCAGCAAAAGCGGCGCGGGACGCATCAATATGGAGCCAGGTTTCAAAGTTTCAAAGTTTCAAAGTTTCAAGCAGGATCAGTAGGAGGACAATCAAAGTGTCAATTCAGGATTGCACCCTTGAAACTCTGCAACCTTGAAACTTTGAAACCTGCTCTTACGACAATGCTTCGACAATATCCTTGGCGGGAATCGCGCCTTCGCGCAGAATCTGCCACGTGCCGTCTTCCTTGAAGTGCACGATCGTCGACGACATTGTCCGCGGAGACTTCCCCCCGTCCACGATCAGCGGGATGCGGCCCTGCAACTGCTCCTGCACCTGCTCTGCGGTGGTGCATTCCACGGCGCCGCTCAGGTTAGCGGAGGTCGCCGTGATCGGAATTTTCGCGGCCCGCACCACCGCCAGCGGGATTTCGCATGCCGGCACGCGCAGCGCTACGTTCCCCGTATTGGCGGTTACCTTCAGCGGCAGATGTGACGCGGCGGGCACAATCATGGTCAGCGGCCCCGGCCAGAAACGCCGCGCCAGAAGATGGAAATCATCGGGCAAGGGACGCGCGAATTCTTCCGCCTGGTCCACGTTCTCGATCAGCAGCGAGAGCGGCTTGTGCCGTAAACGCGATTTGATCTCATACACTCGCTCCACCGCGCGCAGGTTGAACGGGTCCGCGGCCAGACCATAAAACGTGTCGGTCGGCATGCCCAGCACCTGCCCGGCCTGAATCTGCTCGGCGGCATATTTGATCAGCGAAGCTTCGGGCGTTACGGCATGAATTTTCAGGATTTCCGCGCGCACTCTGGTTCCTTCCTGATTGCCGGCGCAAACCTTGCCAGCATAAGCATTGTCGGAGTAAGGATGATCGGACAAAAGATCGACGGACAAAACATTGCCCGACTAAACAATGAAATGTACCATACCACGAGCTTCAGCCGAAGCCCGACCGGGTACTAGTATTATCCTGATCGTATCCTGAACCTTGGGACCAACCCATGAAGCAAGAGGCGAAGGCCGCGCCAACGCGCCATCAAGCGGACCGTCTGCGTCCCCTTGCCGGCCGCCACAATCAGCGGCTGAAAGAATTGCGGTTCGCATTCCGCCGCGCCGAGCTCACTCCGCAGGGTGAGTGCGCCATCGAAGGCGTCAAGCTGCTGGAAGAAGCATTGCGCAGCGGCCAGCATCTGGAGAGCGTTTTCTTCAGCGAATCGGCGCGGCCTCTCGCCGAAAAACTTCTGCCCCAGATCAACGCCCGCACCGAAGCGCTCGTCCTGCCGAATGCGCTCTTCAACTCGATCGTGCCCAGCGATGCGCCCCAGGGCGTGGCAGCCCTGCTCAAACTACACGCTTTTTCTTCCGTTCAATTGCTCGACCGAGCGAGCGACGGCCCGGTGGTTGTGGCCGCCGGCCTGCAGGACCCCGGCAACCTGGGCACGATCCTGCGCTCCGCCGAAGCCTTTGGCGCCGCCGGAGTTTTTCTCACCGAAGGGACGGTCAGCCCCTACAACACAAAAGTTCTGCGCGGTTCGGCGGGTTCGATCTTCCGCTTGCCTTTCGTGCGGATTTCTTCCCAAGAACTGCTTCCGCTTCTGCGCGCACGCAGCGTTCGCCTGCTCGCAACTTCCTCGCACCAGGGAACTCCGCTGCCCGAAATCTCATGGACGTTGCCGCTGGCAATCTTTATCGGCAACGAAGGCGCCGGCCTGTCCCGCGACCTCGCACGTCAAATGGACGAGACCCTGGCGATCCCGCAAGCCGCGCAAGTCGAATCGCTAAACGCCGGAGTAGCGGCCAGCATAGTATTGTACGAAGCGGCAAGGGTAGGTCAGAGGTGAGAGGTCAGATTGCAGAGGTCAAAACTTGACCTGGAAATCGTTTTGTATGCACCCTTGAGCCTTCACCTCTGCAATCTGACCTCTGACCTCTACCCTCTTATGAACCTGTTCGCGCCCACTCCGAACGACGATCACGCTGCTCAAGGCGCGCGTCCGCTAGCCGACCGCATGCGCCCGCGCACCCTCGATGAATTCGTCGGGCAGGAGCACCTGGTCGGCCCCGGCAAGCCCCTGCGCGTGCAGATCGGGCGCGACGATCCCACCTCGATGATTTTCTGGGGCCCTCCCGGAACCGGCAAGACGACTCTAGCCAAGATCATTGCCCGCATCACCAAGGCCGATTTCATCGAATTTTCCGCCGTCCTCGCCGGCATCAAGGAAATCAAGCAGGTGATGAGCGATGCCGACCGCGCCCGCCAGTACGGCACGCGCACCATCGTCTTCGTCGACGAAATTCACCGCTTCAACAAAGCGCAGCAGGATGCTTTTCTCCCGCACGTCGAAAAAGGCAGCATTCGCCTGATCGGCGCCACCACCGAAAATCCGTCTTTCGAAATCAACTCCGCGTTGCTTTCGCGCTGCCGCGTCTATGTGCTGAAGCCGTTGACCGAAGATGAGATTGTCGTGCTTCTGCGCCGTGCCCTCAGCGATCCCGAGCGCGGCCTGGGCCAGATGCATCTCGAAGTGTCGGAAGAAAGTCTGCGCAAAATAGCCGCCTACTCCAGCGGAGACGCCCGCAGCGCCTACAACGTCTTAGAGGTTGCCGCTTCTCTCTCTGTAGAGACGCGGCTAGCCGCGTCTCCGCCCGGAGCCACCGAAATATCCGAAGCCACCATCCAGGAAGCCCTCCAGAAGCGTGTTCTGCTCTACGACAAAGGCGGCGAAGAGCATTACAACATCATCTCCGCGCTGCACAAGTCGGTTCGCAACAGCGATCCCGACGCCGCCCTCTACTGGCTCGCGCGCATGCTCG
>Ga0116134_1000871_pt1 | contig 15419 bp, 14 predicted proteins | sample June2015DPH_19_5_FD_89737 | JGI IMG/M metagenome (GOLD analysis project Ga0116134, IMG submission 89737) | Peatland microbial communities from SPRUCE experiment site at the Marcell Experimental Forest, Minnesota, USA - June2015DPH_19_40 | ecosystem: Environmental > Terrestrial > Soil > Wetlands...
GATACAAATCCCATAGTCCCCCGGGGCGGCTTCCTTCAAGTCGCTGTATCTGAAGCGCCCCTACACAGCGTCTCAACTCCCAGCTCTTTGCTCGTGGGCGCTTCAGATACAGCACTAAGACTTATCGTTGCCAATCCTGACAACTTCCGTGAAGCCCGCTTGTGGACCGTGAGGACCAGATGGTCCAGTTTCCTGACTACGCATCCAAGTGGCCGCTGCTTCGACGGCGCAGCCCACGGGCACGAGATGTACTTCGAGCGGGGACGATCCGTCCGAAATCGCAGCCAGCGCGACCGGTACCTCCATGTGCTACCTGGCATGCGAAAAGCAGCGCAATTCGTGGCCATGTGATAAAAAGTTCTCTGCGCAAAAGAGAGACTTGATGAGGAAACTGACGCGACGGGAAGTATTGCAGGCTGGATCCACAGCGGCGGTGACCGCGATGCTTAATCCTCTGGTTGGGAATGCCGCGAGCGAAAGGGAGGGCGACAACATGGGAAAGCCCGAGTTGGCACAGGCGCCGTCCCAGGAAATCTGCTTCATGGAGGTGACCGCGCTGGTGGAACTGCTGCGCACAAAAAAGGTTTCTTCCGTTGAAGTCATGAAGGCGCACCTGACTCAGATCGCGCGGGTGAACTCCAAAGTGAATGCGATCGTAACCCTCGTGGACGAGGAACAACTGCTGGCTGAGGCGCGGTCGGCGGACGATGAACTCGCCAAGGGGAACTGGCTTGGGCCTTTGCATGGGTTGCCGATTGGCGTGAAGGATTTGCACGCCACCAAGGGAATTCGAACCACGTATGGGTCTCCGCTGCACAAGGACGATATTCCGAAGGCAGATTGCCTGCTGGTGGAACGGGAAAAAAAGGCGGGCGGGATTGTGATCGGAAAGACGAACGTGCCGGAGTTCGGCCTGGGGTCGCAAACCTTTAACACCGTGTTCGGCGCGACGCGGAATCCATACGATTTCACGAAGACATGCGGGGGAAGCACCGGAGGCGGGGCTGTGGCGGCGGCTTGTGGCATGGTGCCGCTGGCGGATGGAAGCGATTATGGCGGATCGTTGCGGAATCCCCCGAATTTTTGCGGCGTGGTGGGACTGCGACCGTCGCCGGGACGAGTGCCGAACGCGCCCGCGGACTTGGCGTGGCAACCGTTTTCAGTGGTGGGAGGCGTGGCTCGGAACGTGAAGGATCTCGCATATTTTCTGAGCGTGCTGGCAGGCCCGGACGAGCGTACACCGATTTCCATTGAGCAGCCGGGGAGCCAGTTCGCGCAGCGGCTTGGGGGGCGCAGTTTTGAGGGAGTGCGCGTCGCGATATTCCGCGACATGGGGCTGCCTTGGGAACCGGAAGTGAAGGAAACGGTGCGTGCCGAGGGAAAGGTTTTCGAATCGCTGGGGTGCGTGGTGGAAGAAGCGGAGCCCGATTTTCGGGATGCCAACGAATGCTTCCTGGCGTGGCGGCATTGGACTATGGAATCGAGATTTGGCGATCTCATCGCCACCCAGGGCGATCAGTTGAATGAATACGTGCACTGGCACGTGGAGGAAGGCCGGAAATTGACGGGGCCGTATTTGTCGCGAGTAGAGATCAAGCGATCGGCGCTGTATCAACGCGTGCGTGAGTTTATGGACAAATATGAATTTTTCGTTTTGCCGGTGAATCAGGTGCTGCCCTTTGATGTAACACAACACTATCCGACAGAAATTGATGACGTGAAGATGGAGAACTATCTGGCCTGGATGAAATCGGCCTGCTACATCACGGCGACGGGGAATCCGGCCGCGTCGGTGCCGTGCGCGTACTCCAAAAGCGGACTGCCGATCGGGATACAGATTGTGGGACGGAATCACGACGATTGGGGTGTGCTACAGATGGCGTTTGCGTTTGAGAAGGCGAGGAATTTGGAGAAGAGAAAGCCCGTGGCAGTGGGTTGAGTTCGGTACCTACCCTCGTGGTTCGACGCTGCGGGGACGTCAATCGCCGTCCAGCAAAAGCTGATGCGGCATGCGGACATCCGCACCACGATGAATGTTTATAGCAATGTCGTGACGGATGAGATGGAGCAATCTCACTCGAAAGTCGCTCGCATGGCGCTGGCCACAGTGAACTGATTTCCGATTGCTTTCGCTGTCTGTAGGTTGTTGAAAAATGGCGGAAGCGTGTGTGAGTCGAACACACCGGCAACATCGAAGATGCCGCCCGCCGGTTTTGAAGACCGGGACGATCACCGGACCGCATGCGCTTCCGTACTGTTTCTGTTTCAACCACCACTTCAGCCGCTTCCGTCTACGCTGGCTAAGAGATCCTCGGCAGATAGCCGGCTCTCAAGCCCAATTCCGAAAGAAAAGCGCCTGCTTGGCAATGTGCTCGGTGCGTCCAATCAGGCCGGCCATTTGGGCTTCGCTGAGCGGTGTGAAGTCCCGGGCGAGTTGCACGTTTTCCTCGAGTTGGGCGACGGTATCGCATCCGATGATGACCGTGCTCACGGGCAAGCTGAGGGTGAAATAAAGCGCTTCCTTCATGGCCAGAACGCCCGGCTTCGGAGCGGGCTGGTTCCAGCCGGAGTCGGGACTCTTGTCGGGTTGCCAGGAGCTGAGAATGCGGCCGCGGGCGGGAATCTTCATGCCGATGATGCCCATCTGTTTGTCCACGGCCATGGGCAGAAGGCGCTCGGTGAAGCTGCGGTGGTGCGCGTCGGCAGCGTTGAGAGCCATCAGGATCTGATCGAAGTCAAAGCGACGCAGGCACTCCATCAGCACGTCTGGGTCGGAGTGACCGGTGACGCCGAGGTAGCGAACCATTTTCTGTTCGCGCGCTTGGAGGAGAGCTTCGAGGGCGCCGCCTTTTCCGAAAATCTGCTCGACGTCATCTTTGCTGTCGATGTGATGAAGCTGCCAGGCGTCGAGGTGGTCGGTGTTGAGCAGTTTGAGCGATTCTTCGAGCAGCGCGAGCGAACCATCGCGGGTGCGGTCGTGCGTCTTGCTGGCGAGATACACCTGGTTTCGGCGACGCTTCATCACTTGGCCGACGTAGCGCTGGCTCCAGCGTTGATTGCCTCCATACATGGCGGCGGTGTCCACGTAGTTGACGCCGAGATCAAGAGCGCGCTCGATGATGGGCACGGCCACGGCTTCGTTGTTGGGTTGCTCGATGGCGGCTTGTCCGCCGAGGCTGAAGATGCCGGGGCGGTGGCCGGTGCGCCCAAGATTGCGAGTCGGCATGGCACCGGCGGTTGCGGGATTAAACGGGACATTACCATTAACATCGGCTGGAGCAGCCGCCGAGGCCGCTGCCGTTTCGGGGAGCAGACTTCCAGCCAGCGCTCCGGCGGTCACGGCACCGGTGGTTTTGAGAAAATTGCGGCGGGACGCGGCGGCATTTTGTTCATCAGGACGACTTTCGGTCATGGCTGTTTCCTCATGGCGTCATCCTAGCTCCGGTTCACGCCGGTTGCAATCGGCGTGAACCCGACTTTCCATGATTCGTTTCGTACTTGATCTCGAACCAGCCACGAACTACTTCGGTTGCGCCACTACTCGCAAATAGGGCTTCAGGGTCTTCCATCCGGCGGGATATTTTTGCTTGGCCTGGTCTTCTGAAACCGACGTGGGAATGATCACGTCCTGCCCGGGCTTCCAGTTCACGGGCGTGGCAACATTGTGTTTCGCGGAGAGCTGTATCGAATCCAGCGCGCGCAGCACCTCATCGAAATTGCGCCCGCTGCTCATGGGATAGATCAACATCAGCTTGATCTTCTTGTCCGGACCAATTACGAACACCGTGCGCACCGTGGCATTGTCGGCCGCCGTACGTCCCTCGCTGGTGGTTCCAGATTCGGCGGGCAGCATGTCATAGAGCTTCGCCACTTTGAGTTCCGGATCGCCGATCATCGGATAGGTCACCTTGTGACCTTGCGTCTCTTCAATATCGGCGGCCCACTTGCCGTGGCTGGTCACCGGATCCACGCTCAGCCCGATAATTTTCGTGTTGCGTTTGGCAAACTCCGGTTCGAGACCCGCCATGTAGCCCAGTTCGGTCGTGCACACGGGAGTGAAATCCTTGGGGTGCGAAAACAGAATCGCCCAGCCGTTGCCGATCCATTCGTGAAAATTGATTGTGCCTTGTGTGGTTTCGGCAGTGAAGTTGGGAGCTTCGGAATTGATGCGTAGAGACATATTTGTTCCTCACGTAGTTTTTTGGAATCGATGGATGCCCAGCGCGTATAAACCCTACTGCATTAGTAGAGATAGAATAGCCAGCGGTTCCCGGCCCGTCAACCCCGGTCCAGCCGGTTCCGGTAGGAATTATGGTATCGCATCAGCCGACGATCATGCTTTGGCTGGCGAAATCTTGTCTCGTTGGAATAGCGCCCGGTAAAATCTGAAGCATGGCTGCTTCGACACGAAAGCTCTCAACGGTTCAATTATCGATGGTGCAGGTCGATGTTTTTACCGACCGCGCCCTCACCGGCAACTCACTGGCGGTTTTCCTCGACGGCCGCAGCCTTAGCACCGAGCAGATGCAGGCACTGGCGCGTGAAATGAATCTCTCCGAAACTACTTCCATTCTCCCCGGAGACGCCGCTGCTGAAAAAGATCGCGGAGTCCGCGTACGCATTTTCACCGTGCAGGAAGAACTACCCTTCGCCGGACACCCGACGCTGGGCACAGCGTTCGTTCTGCGTGGCCAGACCGGTGCGTTCGAAGTCCGGCTCGATCTGAATGTTGGAACCGTCCCCGTGCGCTTCACGGAAACGCCGTCGCAGCCTCCCTTTGGGGAAATGACGCAGAAGAATCCGGAATTCGGCGCAATCCACAACCTGCAGGATATTGTGCGTCTCACGAACTTGGGTGTTGCTGATTTTGACTCCACGCCCATCCAGACCGTTTCTACCGGCGTGCCTTTTACCATGGTTGCGCTGCGCTCGCTGGAGGCGATACAAAAGCTCCGCCTCGATCTCGACCGAGCCGGCGAATATCTTGCACCGAGCGGCGGGAAATTCTTTTACTTTGTTTGCCGCGAGACCGTAGATCCCAAAGCCCGGCTTCACGCCCGCATGATTTTTTATAACGGAGACGATCCCGCCACCGGCTCCGCTGCCGGATGCTGCGCTGCCTGGATGGTCGCGCATGGCGTTGCTGACAGCGATGAGCAGGTTTTGATCGAGCAAGGCCTCGAAATGCACCGTCCCAGCAGCATTTTTGTTCGCGCCACCAAGCTGGCTACTCGGCAGGATAACCAGGTTGCCAATGTGCGTGTCGGTGGAAATTGTGTGGAAGTTCTCCGCGGTGAAGTCACCCTCGCCATCTAGCGAAGCAAAACGCCGCGCCAGTCGCGGCTCCGGGGCCGATGGCACGATCTTCCCTCACACCAGAGTGCCATTGGCGAGCGCGGCACTTTACCGGACCTACGATTCTGTTTAGCATTCACCTCGCTCCACGTTCTCAGAAAAAGAAATCAGGAAAAAATCAGAAAAACATTTGTGACGCCAATCTCCCGGTCAGGCCAATGAAGCCCAAGAAAACGATTCTTTGTGTAGACGATAACGAACAGGCACTTTCCATCCGCAAAGTCATGCTGGAGACGCGGGGCTACCGCGTGCTCGCGTGCAACAATGGCGAACAGGCCCTCGAAGCCTTCCGCCGCGGCGGTATTGACCTGGTGCTCACCGACCTGATCATGCCGGGCGTGGATGGCTCGCGACTGATCGAGGAAATCAAAACTCTTTCTCCGCAGACCCCGGCCGTGCTGATCTCGGGCCGAACCAAAATTTACGAACGCGAAACGCTCGCCGATGTTTTTCTCTCCAAGGGAATGTACGAACCGGCGGAACTGCTGGAACGCATTCGCGTGTTGCTGGTGCGCAAACGCGGTCCAAAGCGCCCGGTTGAACTCCGCCCTCGCGCTGTGGACGTGGGGCACGCGAGCGTGGCGTGAGCGCCGCCGCCGAACTTTGCTGCCCGCGTGTGATATCGTTTTCACTGGATGTCGGCCTTCATCGAAGCCAGGGAACTCCGTAAAACCTACCGGGTTGGCAAAGTGGATGTGCCCGCTCTGCGCGGTGTGTCCTTCAGCGTGCAAAAAGGGGAGTTCGTTACCATCGTGGGGCCTTCGGGCAGCGGTAAGTCCACGCTTTTTTATCTGCTTGGCGGACTGACCCAGGCCGACTCAGGAAGCGTCACCATTGACGGCGTGGATTTCGCCACGCTTTCCGATGGCGAGCGCACCCGGTTGCGCAAAAGCAAGATCGGATTCGTCTTCCAGAAATTCAACCTTCTGCCTACGCTTAGCGCGCGCTCGAATATCGAGATCGCTGCTGACATCGCCGGATTGGGTAAGCCAGATCCCGCGTTCCTGAAGAAGATCACCGACATGCTCGGCATCGCGCAACGTCTGGAGCATCGCCCTAACGAGCTTTCCGGCGGCGAGCAGCAGAGAGTCGCGCTCGCCCGCGCGCTCATCAACCGCCCCGCCATCGTGCTCGCCGACGAACCCACCGGCAACCTGGATTCGAAAAGCTCGAGCATCGTCCTCGACATGCTGCGCCAGTCAAACAAGGATTTAGGCCAGACTGTGATGATGATTACGCACAATCCCGAGGCCGCTGCATATGGTAATCGCATCGTTCACATGCGCGACGGCCAGATCGTAACGCCGGATGAAGATCCGCAGTGGGCGCCGCATCCTCCGGCCGAACACTTGCGGTCCGGCAGCAGATAGCTTGGCATGGTGGTTCCACATGGCACATCGCGACGAATTCACAAAACCGATTCTCCCCGGCAAGGGCGCGACTGACTACGAGCGCTATTTGCGAACCGACGAGTTGCTCGCCTTGCAAAAGTCGCCCGCGGAACTGCTGCACAAAGATGAAATGACCTTCCTGGTCGTGCACCAGAGCTCGGAATTGTTGCTGAAAGGAGCGGCTTTCGAACTGGGCCGCGCCCTCGAAGCGCTCGACCGCGCCGATTATGGCAACAGCACACGCCTGATCCGGCGCGCCATGCAACTGCTCGAACCTACCATCGGCCTGCTGCATATTCTGGAGACCATAACTCCCCATGACTACCACGTGATTCGCGCCGGCCTCGGACACGGCAGCGGCCTCGACTCTCCCGGATTCCTTTCGCTGCTCCACATTGGCCCGCGCCTCGGCCACGCATTTCACGAGCAAATCGGCCGCGCCGGCATCACCGTCGGCGACCTCTACCGGCGTCACGAAGAATTCTTTGGGCTGCACGATGTCGCCGAGCGCCTGCTCGACTTCGATGAACGCATGCAGCTGTTCCGTTTCCACCATCTCAAGCTCGCCGAAAGAATCATCGGAGGCCGCGTCGTCGGCACCATGGGAACGCCCGTGGAAGTGCTGCAGCAGCGAATGGAAAGCTGGCTCTACAAAGATCTTTGGGACGTTCGTAACCAGATCACTGCCGCCGCCAACCCGACGCAAGCGGATGCCACCGGGCTCGACCATGCCTGAGACGCTTGCCGCGGGATGCACCCACGCGGAGCGGGACGAAATAATTACAAAACTCAGACAATGAGCATCCTCCGCCTTTGAAATAATGAGCGGTCGGTGCGTGTTTTTCATCATGACTAATCTTCCAACCATCATTCAGGGCGGAATGGGCGCAGCCGTTTCCAATTGGCGGCTGGCGCAGGCGGTGTCCCAACTCGGCCAACTCGGCGTGGTTTCTGGAACGGCGCTGGATTCGATTCTTGCCAGGCGCTTGCAAGACGGTGACCCCGGCGGCCACATGCGCCGCGGTCTTGATCAGTTTCCAATTCCGGAAATCGCCGAGCGTGTTTGGAGCAAGTATTACGTAGCAGGCGGGAAAGCGGAACGAGCGCCCTACCAGGTCTTGCCAACGAACTCGAAGAATGCTCCTCGCGAACTGGCGGAACTTTGCGTTCTGGCCAATTTTGTGGAAGTGATCCTGGCGCGCGAAGGCCACGACAATCCAGTTGGAATCAACTACCTGGAAAAGGTTCAACTCCCGCATTTGCCCTCCTTATACGGCGCCATGCTGGCTGGCGTGGGATACGTTCTGATGGGAGCCGGTGTTCCGCTCAAGATTCCTGGAGTGCTCGATCGCTTGGCAAATCACCAGCCTGCAACCTATCTCCTCCAGGTCACGGGGGCGCAGGATGGCGACGATAGAACCATGGTATTCACGCCGAGGGAATTTGTGGGGTGTGATCTTCCGCCACTAACCCGGCCGAAGTTCCTGGCGATCATCGCGTCCAATACCCTGGCGACAACCATGCTGAAGAAGGCGGACGGTAAAGTCGACGGATTCGTGATTGAGGGATACACGGCCGGTGGCCACAACGCGCCGCCCCGTGGAAAGTTGCAGCTTGATGAAAAAGGAGAGGCGATTTACGGAGAGCGCGACACGGTTGACCTGGAAAAAATTCGTGCTCTCGGCGTTTCGTTCTGGCTTGCCGGAGGCTACGGTTCGCCCGAGAAACTGGCGGAGGCCCTGGACCGAGGAGCTGCGGGAGTGCAGGTCGGGACGGCATTTGCATTCTGCGAGGAGTCAGGCCTGGAGACTGGCTTCAAGCGTGCGCTGGTGGAAAAGGCGCGTTCCGGCACGGCACAAGTATTCACCGACCCGGTGGCTTCGCCAACCAGTTTTCCATTCAAGGTGGCGCAGTTGGAAGGGTCGCTTTCCGAAGATGAAGTCTATTTCGCTCGCCCGCGGATCTGTGATGTGGGCTATTTACGCGAAGCCTACAGAACACCGTCAGGAGAGATCGACTACCGCTGCTCCGCCGAACCCGTGACCACATATTTATCCAAGGGCGGAAAGCAGGAAGATACAGCGAGAAAGAAGTGCCTCTGCAACGCCCTCTTGGCGAATATCGGACACCCACAGGTCCGAAACGGAAAATACACCGAGCATGCTCTGGTCACATCGGGAAATGACTTGACCGGAATTGACCGGTTCCTGCCAGCGGGATCGACGACCTACACTGCCGCGGACGTAGTCCGGGAATTGCTCAGTCTTTTCCCTCACTGAAGCGGCGCTGAGCAGGTTGGTAAATTAGGGCGCCCGCGTTGTATTCTCGGGGCGTGCTCCGTTTGCCTGCGCCCCATCGGTCTCCGACTCCAAAATTGTTCTTGGGACTGATCATTACTCTGGCGGCCGTCATTGCCTACTCGGGCTACATCACACGGCAGATCTCCGGCTTGCGCGAACTGCAGAACAATCTGGTCGACCGCAACCGGAAAGACTCTCTGCAGTTGCTTCGTATCCAGAACGATTTGAACTCGCTGGCCCTGGCGATGCGCGACATGCTGGATAATGATGAGCCTTACCCCCTAACGGCGTGGACGGCGCAGTTCCAGCGCGTGCGGACGGATTTGGACGATGCGCTGCGCCGCGAGCAGCAGGTGGCCCCGGTGAATCGCACTCCCGACCAGGAACAGTACCTGGAGAATTCGGTCGCGCAGTTTTGGGACGCGGCGGATCGCACCTTCGCGCTGGCGCACGATCCCAACCAGACGGAAGCAAGAACGCAGATTCGAATTTCGCTGCGCGCCCGGCAGGAGGCACTGAGCACGGCTGTTTCCCGGCTGCTGGTGCAGAACAATGAGAGCGAAGAGCAAGCCGCGTTGCGCATTGGACAGATTTACGACCGCGTGCAGCGCCAGGTGTATCTGTTCCTGACCGCGACGTTGATTGCGATTCTTTTTACCAGTCTCTACCTGATCCGTTCCAATCGGAGATTGTTCGCACGACTCGCGGCGCTTTCCGAACAGCGCAGCGAGCTTGCCCAGAAGCTGATTGCCACCCAGGAATCCACCTTGCGTCACATCTCGCGCGAATTGCACGATGAGTTCGGTCAGATTCTGACCGCTGTAGGTATGATGCTGACGCGCGCGGGAAATCACGCTCCAGAGGGATCGGCGCTGCGCACGGAATTGCGCGAAGTCTGTGAGGTTACGCAAACCGCATTGGATAAGGTGCGCAGCCTTTCGCAGGCCCTGCATCCCGTGATGCTCGAAGAAACCGGACTGGAGAGCACGCTCGACTGGTATCTGCCGGTGGTGGAAAGGCAGGCCGGCGTTCACGTATTCTATGAGAAATCGGGCGAATCTTTTCCCGTGGATGGAAATGCCGCCATTCATGTGTATCGTGTGGTGCAGGAAGCCTTGAACAATTTGACCCGGCATTCCGGGGCCAAAGAATCCTGGGTGCGTCTGCGATTTCTGCCGCAAGCCTTGGAAGTCGAAGTGGAAGATCACGGCAGGGGTTTTGACGCGCGCGCCGCCAACCAGGGAATTGGGCTGGTGGCGATGCGGGAGCGCGCAGAGTTGCTGGGCGGCACAGTTGAATTTTTGCGGCCCGCGCAAGGTGCAGACGGAAAAAGTGCAGATGGAAGAGGAACGCTGGTTCGATTGCGAGTTCCAAGAAAGAATCTGGAAGCTTGATTCCTATGCCCAATAAGATTTCGGTTTTGCTGGTTGATGATCATGCCCTGGTACGGCGAGGATTCCGCCGCATTTTGGAAGATGAGCCGGACATAATAGTTGCCGGTGAGGCTGGCGACGGCCTTGAAGCCATCAAACTCGCGGATGAGCTTCATCCGAAAGTGATTGTCATGGATTGTGCCATGCCCGGCATGAACGGGTTGGAGGCCACGCGGCAGATTCTTGGCAAGCATCCGCGGGCTTTGGTGCTCATGCTCAGCATGCATCCGGAGGAGACTCTGGTGCGGCAGGCGCTTGAGGCCGGGGCGCGCGGCTACGTCCTGAAAAACGCGGTGGACCTAGAGTTGGGTGCTGCGATCCGGCGAGTCGTAAACGGGGAAACTGTGCTCGATTCCCAACTCCGGCCCGCGGCTGTGCTCAAAGGCAAGCGCCACGCGGCGCTCACTCCGCGCGAACTCGAAGTCCTGCAAATGATCGTGGATGGCAAATCGAACAAGGAGATTGCCACAGCGCTCGATCTCAGCGCCAACACCGTCGCCGTTCATCGGGCCAACATGATGGACGCTTTGGGAACTCATAAGACCGCCGAGTTGGTTGTCTACGCGATCCGCAACGGGCTGGTTAACCTGCCGTGAGCGTCCCTGCCGTGAACCGCCGTGCAGTGGGCCATCGTGCAGTCGACCGACGAACTTTTCTCTGGGGAATGGCAGGCCTGGCATCGGCATCAATCGCGACATCAGGTTTGCGATTCGATGCATTCGCAGCTTCTTCCTCGCCTGACCCCGGTTTCCGGTTGGTCGATGTAACTGCCCCGTCTGGAATTCGCTTCCGTCACAACAGCGGCGCCTATGGCGGGAAGTTGCTGCCGGAAACACTTGGCGCCGGTTGCGCATTCCTCGACTACGACCGCGACGGCTGGCAGGACATCCTTTTAGTGAATGGCGCCGACTGGCCCGGCCACCCGCGCGAGGATATAAGCCTGGTGCGTGGACGGTGGCGGGCGTCGCAGCCGGAGCCCAGCACGCTGAAGCTCTATCGCAATAATCGCAACGGCACATTTTCCGACGTGACCAGCAGCGCCGGGCTCGACGTCGAGATGTACGGCATGGGAGTTGCGGTCGGAGATTACGACAACGACGGCTATCCTGACATCCTGATTACCTGCGTAGGCCAGAACCGGCTGTTCAGAAACACGGGCAAGGGGACGTTCGTCGATGTTACTAAGTCGAGTGGGTTGGGTGGCCGGCAGGCGTTGAGCACGTCCGCTTTGTGGTTTGATTTCGACCGCGACGGGCTGCTCGATCTGTTTGTCTGCAACTACGTCAAGTGGTCTGCCGAGCACGATGTGTTTTGCAGTCTCGACGGCAAGCACAAATCGTATTGCACGCCCGAAGCCTACCGCGGAGAAACCTGCTGGCTGTTTCACAATCGCGGTAATGGAACCTTTGAGGATGTCACCGCCACCAGCGGAATTTTCGACAGCAGCTCGAAGTCGCTGGGCGTGGCCATGCTTGATTATGATCACGATGGCTGGCCCGATTTGCTGGTGACCAATGACACGCAGCCCAATAAGCTTTACCGAAATCAGCGCAATGGTACGTTTAAGGATGTAGCCGTGGATGCCGGCATCGCTTTTTCTGCTGATGGCAGGGCGCGCGCCGGAATGGGTGTGGATGTGGCCGACTTCGACAATTCAGGTAACGCCGGCGTCGCCATCACGAACTTCGATAACGAGATGACCGGGCTCTACCGGCTTTCCGATGGCGGAAATTATGTTGACGTGGCCATGCAAAGTGGAGTGGGCTTGGCGTCGAAAGATAAATTGGGATTCGGCTGCGTGTTTCTCGATGCCGATCTGGATGGTTCACTCGACTTGGCAGTTGTGAACGGGCATATTGACGACACGGTGCGCAATGTCAGCGGCGTGGGGTACGCGCAGCCGCCGCAACTTTTCCTGAACAGCGGAAGGGGAACGTTTCGCGATGTGGCCGCTGAAATTGGCGGCGCCTTCAGCCAGCCCAAGGTCGGCCGCGGCATCGCCTACGGCGATTTCGATCGGGACGGCGATCTTGATCTGCTGATCACTACCAACAACGGTCCAGCCTATCTCTACCGCAACGACCAGACTACGGGGAATCGGAGTATCCGCATTCGACTGATCGGGACAAAGTCCAATCGCGATGCCATCGGGGCTGCGGTGAAAGTCTTTTACGGCGAGTCGAACGGAACATCTTATGGAACAGCGAGCCAATCACGCCTGGTCAAGGGCGGATCGAGTTATCTGTCGCAATCGGAATTGCCCGTAACCTTCGGGCTGGGGAAGCGAGACAAGGTTGATCGTCTGGTAATCGAATGGCCGAGCGGAAGAACGGAAGAATACAAGGACCTCGCCGCCGGCCGAGCTTATGAGTGCGTGGAAGCAAAGGGAATCACGATGCTGCCGGGCTTTTAGAAATTGCCATACGATATGTCCGATGGAATTGATTCCATTGGCGGGGGAGGGAGTAAGAATGAGAACTCTTATTCAGGTGGCCGGCGCAATCGCCGTGCTTTTTGGCGTCTTGGGCGCCGGACCAGCGCGGCCCGATGTGCCGGACAGTTTGAAAGCGTCAGCCGGCGAAGAAGTAATCTTGGCGGCGCACGCTACAGGCGTGCAAATCTATGTGTGCCAAGCCGACGCCGGACAAAACCCCGCATGGGTACTGAATGCGCCCGAAGCGGAGTTGACCGACGAGACCGGCAAGAAGGTCGTGCATCACTCCGCCGGACCAGCGTGGAAGCACGTCGACGGAAGCGAAGTGACTGGCAAGGTGGTCGCCAAGCAGGATGCGCCGAAGCCGGGGGCGATCCCGTGGTTGCTGCTGTCGGCAGCGAGTCACACGGGCGAAGGAATCTTGGCCCGCGTTACGACCATTCAACGCATCCACACCGACGGCGGCCTGCCGCCGCAAACGAGTGACTGCAATGTGTCCGCGAATGGCAAGGAGTCGAGGAGCCCCTATTCCGCGGATTACTATTTCTATGCGCCTGCCCAAAAGTGACGACGAGCACCGTGACTAATGAAGTATATGGTGGAGCGACGGGCGCCTCGCCCGTCCAGCCGGGCGGGGACGGTCGGCTCTGCATTGGCCGCGGATCACGACCCGGTATAGAGTTGAAAGGGTGCCCAGTAAAACGGATTGTGGAATCCGCTTCCCCGAAGCAATGACAACTTGGCGGCGCGCAGAGCGGCATCCGGCAGCGCTCCCTTGTCCAGTTCGTCGTAAAACTTATCCATGAGTTGCTCGGTGGAAGCGTCGGTCGCTTCCCACAAGGCGGCGACTACATGATGAGCGCCGGCCCTGAGAAACGCCCAGGAGAGCCCGACCAGTCCCTCGCCCGAGTACGCGCGTTCACCCGCGCCATAACACGCCGATATGGTAACCAGATCGGCGCGCAGGGGCTGGCGAATGATGTCTCGAGCGTAGAGCTTGAAAGAGTCGTTTTCGACGCTGCCTGCGGAAGGCACAGTCTGCGATAGGCCGGTCTTTGGTAGATCGGTCCTGGATAGATCGGTCTTGGATAGGTCGACCTTCGACAGCGCAATCTTCGACAATACAATCGCGGAGTCGAGCGGGCTCAGCCGGCTAGCCGTCCCATGCGCCACAAAATGGATGTAGGAAAACTGCTCTGGGTTGCTGGCCAGATATGCTGCCGGAGTCGCCTGCTCGCGCGCGAATATCCGCTGCTCGACCGCCGGAAAATGCCGGGCCACGCTTTCCATCTGGGCCGCGGCTTTCGGGAGCTCGGGATACTTATCGTTCGGCGCGACACTGTTGCCGAAAAGAAGCAGGCTGCGGCCGCGCTTCTCTTTGGTATAGACCGCGCGCGTCGCGCCGAGCACGCGCAACGAGCTGGCATTCGCAATCGTCACGTCTTCAATCCAATAGTGCAACTTTGATTCGGACGGCTTTGGTTCGGACGACGGCTCCGGTTCGGGGTGTTTTGGTTCCGAAACGAGCAGAGTTTCGAAATTCAAGTTATTCAGGCTGCCATCCGGGATGACGAAAACCTTCGCGTCCTTCTTCAATAGTGCCTGCGCGGGCGTGACCAGCGTGCGATAGAGCCAGCGGCCATCCGGGTCGGCCGATGCGAGAACGTCTTGCGGTCCGCCGAGAGTCTTGCGATACCTCTCGACCGCCGCATCGATTTCCGCACCTGCTGGAAGCGTGAACAAGCTAGTCTTTTGCGGCGTGATCGCCCACAAGTACGACTGCTTCTCGCCCAGCCAATAAAAAAGGACTGTGCCTTCCGCTCGCCGCGCGATTTGCTGAGGGTTCAGTGGCGGAGGCCCAGTGGATGCCCCCTTGGCAAGCAATCCGAGTCCTTCCAACAAAGTGCGAGCGCGGCTGTAGTCGGCCCAGCGCAAGGCGTCGTCCGTCTTTCTGCTTGCCACCAGAAAATGAACATAGTCGTCGTAGATGCGGGAGGCGTTGTTAGAAAAAGGCAGCTTCGCGTCGTTACGCTGCAGTGACGATCGAGCGGCTTCGAACGTGGCCAGCGCCGCGCGATATTCACGATCCGCCGCATCCGAGCGACTTTCGTCTTCATACAGTCGCGCGAGCGCGTGCTCAGCCCGCCATTTCAATGAGGTATTTGCATTCGGGTCGTGTTCGACCTCGTGGAATATGCGTTCTGCGTCCGCCCCATCGTGCGACCGGGCGGCGATCAGCCCCTTGACTAAAAGTGGGTAGAGTTCATCCAGCCGATTGTTGTCGGCGCGTGCAATTGCAAGAGCTTGGTCGGAATACTTTCTGGCGTCTTCCAAATCCCCGTTCTCGACCGACACGAGGGCGAGCGCCCGGAGGGAGTTGTAGATACCCTCCTTGCCGTCGATCTTGGTGGCGAGGTCAAGCGCCTTCAGGTACGATTCTTTGGCGAGGGTTAGATCGCCAAGGCCCGCGTAGACATATCCGGCGTTCGTGATCCAGTACAACTGA
>Ga0116134_1000875_pt1 | contig 15395 bp, 12 predicted proteins | sample June2015DPH_19_5_FD_89737 | JGI IMG/M metagenome (GOLD analysis project Ga0116134, IMG submission 89737) | Peatland microbial communities from SPRUCE experiment site at the Marcell Experimental Forest, Minnesota, USA - June2015DPH_19_40 | ecosystem: Environmental > Terrestrial > Soil > Wetlands...
ACCTCTGCGGACGGTGCCGTAGATCGCGTCGCCGGCGCGGATGTCGGCCAGGGGTTTGGTGCGGCCGTCCGCCATCAGGATCGGCGTTTCGCCGCCGGCGCAATAAAAGCATGCATGCTGGCAGCCCCGGTAGGGGTTGATCGTCCAGCTGAAGGCCATCCGGGAGGTCGCCGGGACCCGGTTGACGATGGACTTGGCCTGGATCTCGTAGAAGGTCATGCCGCGGAACCCCGGCGTGTCGAACGTGCGCGTGACCGCGCCCCGCTCGAACAGGGCGCCCCCCGGCGGCCCGCAGCCCGGTGCGGGCCTGCCCCCACTGGTGCTGCCCCCGCCGGTGCTCCCGCCCGCCGTGTCCCCCTCCGCCGCGCTTCCCGCGGCCGCGCCGCCCTCCTGGGGGCCGTTCTCCGCGAGGCCGTCCAGCCGCAGGTGATCCCATCGCATACCGGCGAGCCTAGAACTCTTATTCGAGGAAGGCAAACATGTGTTCGCATGGTGTCCGCTGTTGCATGGCGCCCGCTCCCATGTGCAGTGCCCCATATGCGCACCGGCGGGGCGATACTCTGGCGGCCGTGCTAGACCACGTGACGGTGACCCGGTACGTCACCCCGCTCCGCGAGGGCGGCTCGCTGCCGGCCCTGGTGGAGGCGGACAACCTCGGCACCTATGTGATGAAGTTCCGCGGCGCCGGGCAGGGCCCGCTGGGCCCGCTGGCGAACCGGCCGCTGGGGGAGCGGTTCCGCTGGCTTACCGCGCCGCGCAGTACGGTAGTCCAGCCGGGACCGGTGCACAGCGGACTTACCGCAGACCCGGACGCCTAACTCGCGCACCTGTTCGACCGGCTGGTCCAGCCCTGAACGGGCCCCGCCCGGCCAGCCCGCCAACCAGTCCGTAAAACGGGTGACTACAAAGCCGGAACAATTGGATAAAGATCTTGCACATGGGGGATAGTAAGAAACGTATCCACCGGCGTGCGACGCGGAGGTGGCGCTATGGCGCTGTCTATGGACGAGCAGCGCATGCTCGCTGAGATTGAACGGCGGCTTGCCGCGGAGGATCCGGTGCTGGCCGCCCGCTTGTCGGCTTTCCGCCGGCCGAGCCGGGTCAACGTCTTCCGTTCTGGGCGTGCGCGCGTTGTCGGTTCCCTGCTCACTGTCACCGTGGTCGCGATGGTCTCTCTCATGGTCTACGCGATCTTGCCCTTTCGTTCCGGTTCACGGACATCTGGCCATGCGGTGACGACCGTCTCCACTACCGGCACCGGACAGCCGAAGATCGGCGCCGGCCCCGGCACGAAGCCGGCCAAGAACACCACGAGCAAGTCCACGGCCCGGTCCGCGAGCACCGCCGCGAGCACCGCCGCTTCGGCGCCGGCCAAGAGCCCGGCCGCCTCCGGCAGTACCGCAGCCCGGGCCGCCTCCGGCAGCACCGCCTCCGGCAACACGGCGAAGCAGAATTCCTCGTCCCGTTCGTCGGGGACGGCCGTGCACCAGGCGGACGGCTCACCCGGGACCACCAGTCAGCGCGCGTCGACGACCGCCGGCCAGAGCCCCTGACCGGGGCCGACGGCCGGAGCCCCTGACCGGGCGGGACTAGTACTCGCGCCAGAGCTGGATCAGGTACCGCTCGAGTCCTTCCAGCTGCTTCTTGGCCTGCTGGAACTCATCAGCGAGCGGGTTGCGGTGGGCATCGTAGAGTTCCGCGTAGCGGCGCGCCGCTTCCTCACGGTTGCTCGCGTAGACGCGGACCGCGTAGTTGCCCACGCCGCTGGCCAGGCGCAGCCCGTGAATGGCCTTGCCCGCGGACCCTTCGTCGATGCTGAGGTACCCGCGCAGGTAGAGGCGGCATTTCGCCTCCTCCTGCCAGGTGTCGCCGAACGGCGGCGGTGCTCCGTCCCATTCCTCGATGACGAGGCGGACGTCGAGCTGCTCCTGCAGGCTGCCGACCCAGAGTTGCTCGCGGTTGACGCTGATCAGCGATCCGACCGGGGGAAGAGGGGCGCCAGGGGCGTTCGGGTCGACGGCCGCGTCATGGAGGCGGAACATACGCCGGTCCGGGAACACCGGCATGACCAGCTGAAGTAGCCTCCGGCTCATCGTTACCCCCACGGCACCTAAGGCCCGTGGTCCGCTGCTCCGCAGCGGCGGAGCCCTCGGGCGCCTGTTTAGGTGGCACAAATGTAGACCCTCGATGTGCCTCATCGCAGCCAAACGTGATGCTGGGCTCGATGAGCAGATTGGCAACCAGAGGTGACACGCCTCCGGCCTTGTTCCCGGCGGGCGGCCCTGTTCCCGGCAGGCTGCACCGCACACTTGGCGCGGGCGGACGTGACCGATTCGTGACGAATCTCTCCTCGCTGGCCGTCCCCGGCCAGGCCCGTTGGCCCGGTTAGTTGTAGAATCGCAATCGTTGTATTAACACAAATTTCCCGGGGCCGGGCCCGCGTCCCCGGGCGCGCAACCGAGGTGAACCGCCCTGCCCGAGCTCAGCCCCCGGCGCCGGATGCTCGTTCTGGCCATCTGCTGCATGAGCCTGTTCATCGTCGGCCTCGATAGCACGATCGTGAACGTCGCGCTGCCGTCGATCGGGCGTGAGCTGCACTCGTCGGTGTCCGGCCTGCAGTGGATCATCGACGCGTACACGCTGGTGCTGGCCAGCCTGCTGATGTTCTCCGGGGCGACCGCGGACCGCATCGGGCGCCGCAGGACCTTCCAGGCCGGCCTGAGCGTCTTCACCGTGGGCTCGCTGCTGTGCAGCCTGGCACCCGGCCTGGGCTGGCTGATCGTCTTCCGGATGGTCCAGGCCATGGGCGGGTCCATGCTCAACCCGGTCGCGATGTCGATCATCACCAACACGTTCACCGACCGCCGCGAGCGGGCCCGGGCCATCGGTGTCTGGGGTGGCGTGTTCGGCCTCAGCATGGCGCTCGGGCCAGTGGTGGGCGGTGTGCTGGTGGACTCGGCCGGCTGGCGCGGCATCTTCTGGGTCAACATCCCGGTGGGCATCGCGGCGATCGTCCTCACGGCGCTGTTCGTGCCGGAGTCGAAGGCGGAGCGGGCCCGCCGCCCGGACCCGGTCGGCCAGGTGCTGCTGATCGTCCTGCTCGCCTCGCTGACCTACGCCATCATCGAGGGTCCCGCGGCGGGATGGGGCTCGGCCATTATCATCAGCCTCTTCGCGGTCACGGCCGCCGCGCTGGCGGTCTTTGTGCGGTACGAGTCGCGCCGCGAGGACCCGCTGCTCGACCCCCGGTTCTTCCGCAGCGCGCCGTTCTCCGGCGCGACGATCATCGCGGTGGCCATCACCGCCGCGCTGGGCGGGTTCCTCTTCCTGAACACGCTGTACCTGCAGGACGTCCGGGGATTCCGGGCGCTGACCGCCGGCCTGTACCTGCTGCCGCTGGCGCTGGCGATGGCCGCGGCCTCGCCGTTGGCCGGCCGGATCGTGGCCAGCCGTGGGGCGCGGATACCGATGGTGGTGTCCGGCATCGCGCTGATCGTGAGCGGGGTGCTGCTGACCAGGCTCACCGAGACGTCCGGCACCGGCTTCCTGTTCCCCAGCTACGTGATCTTCGGTCTCGGTCTCGGCCTGGTCAACGCGCCGATCACGAACTCCGCGGTGTCCGGCATGCCGCGGCAGCAGGCCGGGGTCGCGGCGGGTGTCGCCTCCGCGAGCCGCCAGGTCGGCCAGTCACTGGGCGTCGCGGTGATGGGCTCGATCCTGAGCGGGGGCCTGCGGGGCGGCCTGCAGGGCGGCCTGCGCGCCGGATTCGTGGCCGCCAGCCGTCCCGGATGGTGGATCGTGGCCGCCTGCGGGGCCGTAACGCTTATCCTCGCGCTTGTCACGACCGGCTCCTGGGCGCAACGGACGGCGGCCCGAACCGCCGAACTGCTCTCGCCCGACGACGAAAGGGCACCGGTGAGCGTGCCATGACCGTTTCCCCCGCTGATGACGTGGCCACGGGACTGGCGGCGCAGGCCTGGCAGGGCATGCGGGCCCTGGTGCTCGACCGCTACGACCGCCGCAAGAAGGTGTGCGACGCGCTCGGCATGAGTTTCATCCGCGCCAAGGCGCTGCGCCGCGTCGTGGACGGCCCGATGACGATGCGCGAGCTGGCCGCGGCACTGGGCACCGACCCGCCGTACACCACCGTGGTGGTGGACGATCTGGAACGCAGGGGACTGGTGACGCGGACCGTCCGGGCGGGTGACCGGCGGTCGAAGATCGTCACGATCACCCCGGATGGCGCCGGGCAGGCCCAGTTGGCCGAGCGGATCCTGAACGACCCGCCACGCCCGGTCCGTGAGCTTCCCCCGGCCGACCTCGAAGTGCTCGCCCGCATCCTCGGCGCCCTCCTCGGCACGGGGGTCTGATCGGCACGGGGGTCTGATCGCACCGGGCCTGATCGCATTAAGATTGCAGGCCCGCGATCCGGGCCAGAGCGGCCCGGTTGATGATCGTGATCCGGTGCGTGGACGTATCGACTACCCCGTCCTGCCGCCACTTGCGCAGGGCCCGGGTCACGGTGGCCCGCGACGCGCACACCAGGCTCGCGAGCTCCACCTGGGACAGCGGCAGCTCAATCGCCGTCTGGCCGCCCTTGCTCCGGCCGTATCCGTCGGCGAGCGCGAGCATCAGCCGGGCCAGCCGCTGGGCCCCGCTGGTGACGGACTGGACGCGCAGGCTCTCGGCGGCGTCGTTCCAGCGCTGCGTGAGCGCGTGCCGGTACACGCGCGCCGCGACGGGGTTCTCGTCCAGGAACGCCGCGAACCGCCGGTGCGAGACGACGATCGACCGCACCGGCTCGATGACTTCAATGGTGGCCGTCCGGTAGCCGGTCACCTCGCCCGCCACTTCCCCCACCACGTCCCCGCGGCCGCGCAGGGCCAGCACGGCCTGCTGCCCGGCGCCAGTGACCGAGATGACCTTAACCAGCCCGCTGACCAGAACGAAAAGGTGGGTGGCCGGGTCACCCTGCACGCACATGGTGGCGGCCGGGGGGAAGTCACGAATATGCCCGGCCAGCCGGAGCAGTTCCCTCTCCGGCTCGGGGAGCCGTCCCCAAAATCCTCCGGCCGGCCCGCATCCCCTGGCCGGCCCGCATCCCCTGGCCGGTTCGCTTGCTGTCACCATGTGCCCGTCATCGCTAGCCCATCAGTCTCGCCGCAGCCGGGCCGCGGGGCGAGTTCCTGTCTTCCACGATGGACTACCGAACCGCGGTTAACAATCGCCTATGTTCACATCGCTAACCAAGTTCCGGTCGCCGTGAGAGGTGGCAGCGCCCGTCCAGGGAGTGAACAATCACCGGGTGAACAGGAGCGCGGCCGAGCAGGCCAGGAAGGCGACGCCGGTGACCAGTGTCCAGTTCATCGCGTGCTGAATGCGCTGGTAACGGAACCGGCTCTGGCTGACCATGAGGTGCGCGTGGGCCCAGGTCCACTGCCCGGCCGTCGCGGGCGGGGCGCTGGCCCACGGCGCGCGCGGATCCTGCGGCGCACCCGTGCGCGCCCGCACCTGAGCTAGCGTGCGCCCCAGTGGCACGCCGCTCAGCATGAACAGGGCGGCCGCGCGCAGCCAGCACAAGGCCGCGATCGTGAACAGGCCGGCGCACGCCCAGGTCGCGGCGACGGGCCGGGACACCGCGGAAAAGGCCATGACCTCCACCGCCAGGCCTACCGTCATGGCCGCCAGCGCCGATATCCCGGCCATCAGGCCGGGCCTGCTGTCCCGGAGCAGCGCCGCCATCTCGCCCAGGAGCCCCTGAGCGGCCGGCCCGTCGTCCCATTCGGCCGCAGTTTCCCCTGGTTCCTCTGGTTCCTCTGGCGTCCAGGATTGGCCACCGGGCCGTGGGCCCGATGATCTCCCGTCGAGGAGCATCGTCATGATGACCGCCTCCATCGTCAGTACCGATATGTTCCAGGTAACGGGATGCGCGGGCTGTGCGCTGCCGCATTCGAGACGGGCCGGCCGTCTCATCTGACGCAGGCTGTACCGCCAGGGGCAGGCTGTACTGCCAGTCGGCCGGAGATTCCCGTTGCGGCGCGCGCCATCTGCGCCGGTTCGAAGGGAACCGCACGCGGGGCGGCGCCGTCCAATCCCCAGTAAGGCCAGTTAGCGGGGAACTGCCCAAGTGCCCATGGCCGGGGAAACGGAGAATACAGATGCTCGTGCGGCGCAAGCGCACGTCACCCGGAAGCAGGCGGCCCGGAAGCAGGCGGCAGATAGTGGGCCTGGCTTCCCGCACCGTCTCCGCCGCGGCGCTGGCCACGGCCACCGTCGCCGCGGTCGCGGCCTGCGGGAGCGGTTCCGCCGGCCATACCGCTTCGTCCAGTTCAGCGTCGCCCAGTGCGACCACGCCCAAATCAGCAGCGAGCAGCGGGAACCTGGCCGCCAACGGCTCGGGGCTGTGCGGGGCGACCGCGCAGGTCGACAGCCTGACCGTGCAGCGGACGAGCGCCCTGCCGGGCAATCACCCCCGGTTCGCTTTCCCCGCGACGGAGAAGGTGAGCAACGCACCCGACGCGCAGTCGGTCGCGCAGAGCCTGTGCGCGCTGCAGCCCGCGTCGCACACGGTGATCGCGTGCCCGGCCGACTTCGGCATCACCTACAAGCTGACCTTCGCGGCCGGCTCCCACCGGTTCGCCCCGGTCACGCTGGACGCGGCCGGCTGCGAACTGGTGCGCGGCCTGGGGGCGGCGCGGCATATCACCACATCGAACGTGGTGTGGCGGCGGCTCGGGGTGGCGATCGGCATCCCGCATCCCAGTCAGGCGGCGTTCGCCGGGACCAGCGCGAGCTCGTGACCGGCCGCCGAGGCTGGCCCTGGCCGGGGCCGGCCCTGGGCCGTCAGGCCAGGCGGGTGACCTCCACGGTTACTTTCATCGCGACGCTGGGCGCGCCGCTGTAGATTCCCTTGAGCGGGGAGACATCGGAATAGTCACGCCCGCGGCCGAGCACCACGTGCCGCTCGGCGACCGGCGCCAGGCTGGTCGGGTCGCACGGGACCCACTCGCCGGTCCAGTATTCGGCCCAGGCGTGGCTCTGCCCGGCCACCGCGTGCCCCGGCTCCGCCTTGGGGTCGGGGTGCAGGTACCCGGAGACGTACCGCGCGGGGAGCCCGGCGGCCCGCAGCAGCGCCACACTGATATGCGCCATGTCCTGGCACACGCCCGACCGGGCGTCCCACGCCTCCTGCGCGCTCGTCTGCACCCCGGTCGAGCCGGGCTGGTAGGACACCCGGCGGTTGACCAGCTTGACGATCTCGCGCGCGGCCTCGTCCGGTTCGGCGCCGACCACCCAGCCGGTGACTTCGTGGGCCACCTCGGGCGCGATCGTGGTGCGCTGGGTCTCGGCCAGGAACTCCAGGACGTAGCTGTTGGCCGCCCGGTCGCGGAGCTCGGCCCAGCCCAGCGCCGGTTTGGCCACCGGCGCGGTGTTGGTCTGCACCGTCGCGCTGGCCTGCACGAGCAGCTCGTGGTGCGGCTCCTGGATATCGAAGGAGCTGACCGTCGTGCCCCAGTAGTCGCGGTAGCTCCAGATCGGCGCGTTCGACCCGGTGCGGACCGTGGTGGCGAGCACGGTCTGCCGGGCCATGTTCGGCGGGGTCATCCGGCACTCGTTGTAGGAGGCGCGCGCCTCGCCGCTGTAACTGACCCGCGTGGTGTGCACGATCCCGATCCGCCAGCCGGTCATAACCCCTCCTGCGCCCACGCCACCGGGGCGGCACTGGAGAAGTAGCGCTTGGCGATCGCCCGGTTGGCCGCCATGCACGCGGCCTGCAGCGAGCCGACCAGTTCGGGCAGCTCGGCCTCGAGCTGCTTCGGGTCGGCGTACTCCAGCCGCGTCCGCAGCTGGCCGATCGGCCGCCGGGCCGGGTCACCCATGCCGGAGCGCACCGCGTCGTCGGGATCCAGGGCCAGCAGGCACTCCTCCGCCGTGGACAGGGCGTGCAGCACCGACCGCGGGAACAGCCGGTCGAGCATCAGGAACTCGGCCACGTCGACCGGTTCGCTGGCCCACCCGTGGGTCCGGATGAACGATTCGTGCGCCCCGCAGGCGTGCAGCACGGTGAGCCAGCCGAGCTGATGCCGGGACCCGGACATCCGGGCCAGCAGCAGGCGCGCGGTCATGTCGACCCGCTCCAGGCTCCGGCCCAGGATAAGGAACCGCCACGCGTCGTCGTGGCTCATGGTGGAGTCGGCCAGGCCGAAGAACAGCGCCGAGCGCTCGCGGACGAACCGGAAGTAGATGTGCGGGCCGAGCCGCTCGGCCGACCGCCGGTGCGAGTTCAGGCCGAGACCGGTCACGTTCAGGCATTCCCACATCTCGCTGGAGACGACGTCCCGCACGCTGCGGACGCCCGCCCGCGCGGCCAGGATCGCGCCCGCGATCGCGCTCGGGTTCTTCGGGTCGTAGGCCAGCCGGGACAGCGCCATGCCGATGTCCATCCGGCCTTCCTCGGGTGCCGGCACCCCCAGGATGGCCAGCATGGCGCGGCAGTCGGAGTCCTCGTCCACCTCCGGGTCCTCGAGCATGTGGTGCACGTACACGTCCAGGGTGCGCGCCGTGTCGTCGGCCCGCTCCACATAGCGGCCGGTCCAGTACAGCGTCTCCGCGATCCGGCTGAGCAGCCCATCGTCGGCCATCACTGGTCCTGGCTCTGGAAGGGGTCGCTCTGGCGGTCGGCGAGCATGCCGCTGGGGGCGACGACGGCGGGAGTGAAATCGGGCGTGTCGGCCCGCTCCGCGGAATGCGCGTCGGCGGACATCACCCAGGTGTCCTTGGAGCCGCCGCCCTGGCTGGAGTTCACCACGAGCGCCCCCTTGGGCAGCGCCACCCGGGTCAGGCCGCCGGGCAGCAGCCAGACATCGTTCCCGTCGTTGACGGCGAACGGCCGCAGGTCGATGTGGCGGGGCTCCAGCCGTTCCCCGATCAGCACCGGCGACGTCGACAGGCCCACCGGCCGCTGCGCGATCCAGCCGCGCGGGTTGGCGGCCACCATGCCGTGCAGTTCGGTCAGCGTCTCCTCGTCGGCGTGCGGCCCGATGACAATGCCCTTGCCGCCGGCCCCGTCCACCGGCTTGAGCACGAGATGGCCCAGCTCGCCGAGGACCCAGGTGCGCACGTCCGGATCGTCCAGCCGGTAGGACTCGACGTTGGGCAGCACCGGCTCCTCGTTGAAGTAGTAGCGGATCAGGTCGGGCACGTAGGTGTAGATGAGCTTGTCATCGGCCACGCCGTTGCCGACCCCGTTGGCGATCGTCACGTGCCCGGACCGGGCGGCGTTGATGAGGCCGGGGCAGCCGATGACCGAATCGGGCCGGAATAGCACCGGGTCCAGGAAGTCGTCGTCCATCCGGCGGTAGATCACGTCGACCAGGCGCCGCCCGTGGGTGGTGCGCAGGTAGACGCGGTTGGCCGTGCAGAACAGGTCGCGTCCCTCGACCAGTTCGGCGCCCATCAGCCGGGCCAGCAGGGCGTGCTCGAAGTAGGCCGCGTTGTTGACGCCCGGCGTGAGGACGACGATCACCGGCTCGTGGGCGCCCTCCGGGGCGGCGGCGCGGAGCGCGGCGAGCAGGCGCGCCGGGTACTCGTCCACCGGGGTCACCCGCTGCTCGGCGAACAGCCCGGGGAACGTCCGCGTCATGGCCAGCCGGTTCTCGATCACGTAGCTGACCCCGGACGGGACCCGGACGTTGTCCTCCAGGACCCGCAGTGCCCCGTACTCGTCCCTGATCAGGTCGATGCCGGCGACATGGACCCGGACGCCGTTCGGCGGGACCAGCCCGGCCACCTGGCGGTGGAAGCCGGAGGAGGTGAACAGCACCCGCCAGGGGACGACCCCGTCGGTGAACACCTGCCGGTCGGAGTAGACGTCGGCGAGGAACGCCTCCAGCGCGCGGACCCGCTGCCGGACGCCGCGCACGATCAGGTCCCATTCCACGGCGTCGATGACCCGGGGGACCAGGTCGAGCGGGAACGGCCGTTCCTCACCGCCCAGGTCGAAGGTCACTCCCCGGTCGGTGAAGACCCTCGCGAGCTGGTCGGCGCGGTAGCGCAGCTCGGCCGGATCCATCGGCTGCAGGGCGCTGATCAGCCCGTCGTAGGCCGGGCGCGGCTCCCCGGGTCCCGAGAACATCTCGTCCCAGGCCTCCGCGGGCTGATACCCGTCGAAGATGTCCGCCACGCCCTCAACCTACTGTCCGGATGTTCCGCGTTGATTACGGGGGGTGGCAGAAGTGTTTCGCCAGTGTTTCGTCCGCCGGGTGTCTGACCAGGGTTTCCTCAGCCGGCCAGGGGTTTGCCCAGCGGGGGAGCGGTGTCTGGCTGCGCTTGCCGGACCTTAGCCGCAGCCGCAGGCCCCGCCACAGCAGCCGCCGCCACTTCCGCCACCACTGGCGCCGAATGCACCCGGGGAGGCTGGTCCCGCGCTGCTGGTGCTCCGGCCGCCCACGGCCACCGTGGACAGGAGCTTGACCGTGTCATCGTGGCCGTCCGGGCAGGGGCAGGGCGCCGAGGACTCGCTCATCGGCCGGGTCATCTCGAACGTGGAACCGCAGGCGCGGCAGCGGTACTCATAGCGCGGCATAACGTCAGCCTAGGCTATCCGCGCCGACCGCGGGAGGGCGGCGCGGCCGGGCCCGTGGTTTCGCCGGAGCCGGGAGCCGTCCCGTTGGCGGCCTCGCCGGGCCCGCCAGCCGTCCCGTTGTGCCCGTTGACCCCGGCATTGTGGCCGTTCGGTGCGGCACCGTTCCCATTCGCCGCCGGGGTGTGCCCGCTGGCTGCGGCTGCGGCACCGTTGGCTATCGCGCCGTTCGGGGCTGCCGTGGGGACGGGGGCGGGCTCCTCCCAGTAGAACTGCTTGCCGCGCAGCAGCGAGACCATGGCGCCGATGAACGACATGATGGCCGCGGCGGTGAAGACGATCACCAGGCCGTGGTGGAACGGGCCCGAGATGACGGTGGGGAAGAACTTCTTGCCGGTGAGCACATTAACCTGCGCCGGGGACAGCTTGTTCAGCACGCCGGTGGGACCGAGCAGGTTATGGATCGGGTTGTAGCCGAGCAGCGCCGCGAACAGCGTGCTGACCGGCGGCAGGTGGGCCACCTTGGAGGCGATGGCCAGCGGAACGCCCTGGCCGTGCAGGCCCGCCGTCAGCGTGCGCGGCAGCGTGCTGGCCAGGCCCGCGACCATCAGCGAGAAGAAGATGCCGATCGACAGGGACATCCCCGAGTTCTGGAACGTGGAACGCATGCCGGAGGCGGAGCCCCGGTGGTGCGCCGGCACGCTGCTCATGATCGCGGACGTGTTCGGCGAGGCGAACAGCCCGGACCCGACCCCGTTGAAGAAGATCAGCGTCCCGAAGGCCCAGTAGGGGAAAACGATCGGCAGCAGCAGCAGGCCGATGAACGCGCACGTGGCCACGAGCAGGCCTGACGTCGCGAAAAGGCGCTGGCCGTAACGGTCGGACAGCCACCCGGAGATCGGCCCGGCGATCAGGAAGCCCGCGGTCAGCGGCAGCATGTAGATGCCGGCCCACAGCGGGGTGTCGACGTAGTTGTAGCCGTGCAGCGGCAGCCAGATGCCGGCCAGCCAGATGACCAGCATGAACTGCAGGCCGCCGCGGGCGATCGCGCCCAGCAGGGACGCCAGGTTGCCGGCCGCGAAGGCCCGGATCTTGAACAGCCGCATCTGGAACATCGGATTGGGGATCTTCGTCTCGATGTAGCAGAACAGCACCAGCAGAACGATGCCCGCCGCGAGCCCGCCCAGCACCCAGGGGTTGGTCCAGCCGGTGGGGCTGCCGCCGTGCGGCTGGATGCCGTAGGTGATCGCGACCAGCAGCAGCCCGGCGCCCAGCGCGAACGTGACGTTGCCGAGCCAGTCGATCCGGGCCCGCCGGGTCGTCGCGATCTCGTGCAGGCTGCGGTACGCCCACACCGTGCCGAACACGCCGATCGGGACGTTGATCCAGAACACCGCGCGCCAGTCCCAGGCGGCCAGGAGGCCGCCCAGCAGCAGCCCGACGAACGTGCCCGAGATGCCGGCGATCTGGTTGATGCCCAGGGCCATGCCGCGCTTGTTGGCCGGGAAGGCGTCGGTCAGGATGGCGGCCGAGTTGGCCATCAGCATCGCGCCGCCGAACGCCTGGACGATCCGCCCGCCGATCAGCCACAGCGCGCCGCCGCCGCCCAGCAAGGGGTCCAGGGACAGCGCGATGGACGCGATCGTGAAGACGACGAAGCCCAGGTTGTAGATCTTCACCCGGCCGAATATGTCGCCGAGCCGGCCCAGCGTCACCACCAGGACCGCCTGGACCAGCAGGTACCCGATGATCATCCACAGCAGGTAACTGATGTTGCCCGGCGTGAGCGGGTTGAGGTGAATGCCGCGGAAGATGGCGGGCATCGCGATGATCACGATCGAGGCGTCGATGGTCGCCATCGTCATGCTGAGCGTGGTGTTCGACAGGGCGATCCACTTGTAGCGGCCGCTTCTCGGGCGGCCGCCGTCTCGCTGACCGCCCGCCCGGGTACTTGCCCGGGGCCGGGCGCTGCCCGTGTTCCCCGCACCACTCGGGGGCCCGTTGCCTGTCGTCGCGTGTCCCTGTTCTGCCGATTTCCGCACGTGTCCCAAGCATAGCCCCAAACAGTTGTTTGATCACAACTATTTACCAGGCGAACGGTCTGGCGGCCGGGAAAGGCCTACTGGGAGGGCTTGTGTGACCGGGACGGTGCGGTCGTCCCGCGCCGGGGTGAGAGTCATCGCCCAGGTCTGTCGAGGAAAAAACGGTCCGTTAAGGAAAAAACACGTCCGTTGGGGGGAGAAGATGATTTGCCCGGATCACGGTTGGCCGGTCCGCATCTGCCGGGGATACCGGAGTAGCGTAAAGGCACCCCTGAGGCCATGGCCCAGCACTGGGGTTCCGGCTGTTGGCGACGCTGCGGAGGGTACATGAGCATCCTGGGGACCCGGGTGGTGCGGACCGAGGATCCACGGCTGCTGACCGCCGGCGGGACGTACGTCGATGACCTCCGCGTGCCCGAGCTTGACGGCGCGGTACAGGCCACGTTCGTGCGGAGCCCGCTGGCGCACGCTCTCATCACCGGCATCGACACGTCGGCGGCCCGGGGCGAGCCGGGCGTGCTGGCCGTGCTCACCGCCCAGGACCTGGGCTCAGCCCCGGCGCCAGAAAACGAGGCCCCGGAAAACGAGGCCCCGGAAAACGCTGAGGCCGACGAAGCCGAGCTCGTCGCAGCCGAAGAGGGCGGCGAGGCCGGCCCGGGACCGCTGGGCGGCCCGTTCACCGAGCCGATGCTCGCGGGCGGCCGGGTCCGGTTCGTGGGCGAGCCCGTGGCGCTGGTCCTGACCGGCGGGCCCGCCGGGCGCTACCGGGGCGAGGACGTATCCGAGCTGGTCAGCGTGGACTACGACCCGCTGCCCGCGGTGGTGGGCACGGCGGCGTCGCTGTCCGGGGACACCCTGCTCTTCCCCCCGGCCGGATCGAACGTCGCCGCCGCGGGTGGCGCCCGCCAGGACGGCGGCCCCGCGTTCGATGACTCCCTGTTCGCCGGGTGTGAGGTAGTGGTCGAGCGGACGATCGTCAACCAGCGCGTCGCGCCCGTGCCGCTGGAGGTGCGCGCCGCCGCCGCGGTCTGGCGGGACGGGAAGCTGACGGTGTGGGCGAGCACCCAGAACGCCCAGCTCGCCCGGGTCATCCTGGCCGGCGCGCTGCAACTCGACCCGAGCGCCATCCGGGTGATCGCGCCCGACGTGGGCGGCGGCTTCGGCGCCAAGATCGGCATAGACCGGGAGACCGTGGCGGTCGCCTGGGCCGCACGGAAGACCGGCCGGCCGGTCCGCTGGGTGGAGACCCGCAGCGAGAACATGGTGGCGATGACGCACGGCCGGGACCAGGTGCACTCGCTGACGATCGGCGGGAACCGGGACGGCCGGATCCTCGCCTACCGGATCGACATCGTGCAGGACAGTGGCGCCTACCCGCGGATGGGCGGGTTCCTGCCCACCCTCACGAGCCTGATGGCGGCCGGCGTCTACGACATCCCCCGGGTGGAGACCGCCTTCCGGGTGGCCGTCACCAACACCACGCCGATCGCCCCCTATCGTGGCGCCGGCCGGCCGGAGGCCACGGCGGCCATCGAGCGCGCCGTCGACCTGTTCGCCGCCGAAATCGGGATGGACCCGGCCGAGGTGCGCCGGCTGAACGTCGTGTCGCCGGACAAGTTCCCGTTCACGACGGCCAGCGGCGCCGAATACGACACCGGCCGGTACGCCGACGCGCTCGCCACGGTGCTGGAGGCGGCCGGTTATGACAGCCTGCGCGCGGAGCAGGCCAAGCGGCGGGAAAGCGATGACCCGGTCCAGATCGGCATCGGGCTCGCGACCTACGTCGAGATCACCGCCGTTGACGCGCAGGCGGGGGAGACCGCCCGCCTCGCCGTCCACGACGACGGCACCGCGACCGTCTACACCGGCAGTTCCGCGCACGGCCAGGGCCACCACACCGCGTGGGCCATGCTCGTGCAGGACGAACTGGGCATCCCGATGGACCAGGTGACGGTGATCCACGGCGACACCGACCTGATCCCGGTCGGCGTCGGCACGTTCGCCTCGCGGTCGCTGCAGCTCGGCGGGTCGGCTGTGCACAAGGCCGCGGGCGAGGTCAAGGACGAGGCTCGCCGCGTCGCGGCCGGGATGCTCGAGGCCGCCGAGGACGACCTGGATCTGGACACCGGCACCGGCCGCTGGCAGGTGCGCGGCGACCCGGAGACCGCACTGAGCTGGGCCCAGATCGCGGGGCAGGCCGGCGGGGACGGGCTGGTGGCCAACGTCGAGTTCAAGGGCGACCGGGCCACGTTCCCGTTCGGCGCGCACGTGGCCGTGGTGGAGGTGGACACCGAGACCGGCAAGGTCCGGCACGTCCGGCACGTCACGGTGGACGACGCCGGGCCGGTGCTCAACCCCGTGCTGGCCGAGGGCCAGCGGCACGGCGGCATCGCCCAGGGCGCCGCGCAGGCGCTGCTGGAAGAGGTGGTCTTCGACGCCGACGGAAACCCCATAACGAGCAACCTGGCCGACTACGCCGCGATCACCGCGACCGAGCTGCCCAGCTTCGAGCTGGTCGCCATGGAGACACCGACCACGCTCAACCCGCTGGGGGTCAAGGGGATCGGCGAGGCCGGCACGATCGGCGCGACGCCCGCGGTGCAGAACGCGGTGGTCGACGCCCTCGCCCACCTGGGCGTCCGGCACATCGACATGCCCACCACGCCCGAACGGGTCTGGACCGCGATCACCTCCGCCCAGGCCAGTGCCGCCCAGCCCAGTGCCAGCCAGCCCGGTGCCAGCCAGCCCGGTGCCAGCCAGCCCGGTGCCAG
>Ga0116134_1000877_pt1 | contig 15385 bp, 6 predicted proteins | sample June2015DPH_19_5_FD_89737 | JGI IMG/M metagenome (GOLD analysis project Ga0116134, IMG submission 89737) | Peatland microbial communities from SPRUCE experiment site at the Marcell Experimental Forest, Minnesota, USA - June2015DPH_19_40 | ecosystem: Environmental > Terrestrial > Soil > Wetlands >...
CGGCCCTGTCCGGTGAGAAGAAGACCGCCGCCATCGTGGCCGTCAACGCGCAGAACGGCGCGCTGCTGGCCGCGGCCAACGCCAATTCCGGGGAGTTCGACGGGGCCCTCGACGGCGCCTATCCCCCGGGCTCGACGTTCAAGGTGCTCACGTCGGCCGCGCTGATCAAGCACGGGCTCTCGCCCTCGTCGGCGGCCAGCTGCCCGGCGACGGCGACCGTCGACGGCGAGGTGTTCCACAACGCCGAGGGCGAAGGGCAGGTGAGCGACCTGCTGCACGCGTTCGCCGAGTCCTGCAACACCGCCTTCATCGGGCTGGCCACCAAGAACCTCGCGCCGTCGGACTACCCGTCCATCGCGGCGCTGTTCGGGCTGGGCAAGACCCCGCAGATGGGGCTGCTCGCGTACGCCGGATCGGTGCCGCTGCCCTCGGACGAGGCCGATCTGGCCGCCACGTCGATCGGGCAGGGCCGGGTGCTGGCGTCGCCGCTGAACATGGCGATGGTGGCCGCCGCGGTCGACACCGGGACCGTGCGCACGCCGCGCCTGGTGGTGGGCGCGCCGGACGACACGGCGGCCACCCAGCAACTGCCGGCCACGGTGGTCACCGACCTGCACCAGATGATGGCGCAGGTCGTCGCCTCCGGCACCGCAGCGGGCCAGGGGCTGCCGGCGGGGACGTTCGGCAAGACGGGGACCGCCGAGTACGGGACCACCAACCCGCTGAAGATCGACGCCTGGCTCATGGGGTTCAAGGGGAACATGGCGTTCGCGTGCCTGGTGGTGGACTCGCCCGGTGACGGCGGGCCGACGTGCGGGCCGATCGTGGCGAAGTTCCTGGCCGCCGCGGGGACGTAGGGCGCCGGGTCGCTCCCAGGCCGGGAGGACGCCGGAGCGGAAAGAGCGCGGGGGCGATGCGCCGGGAGGCCGAGGCCGGATGAGGACACCGCTGGCCGGGGATCAGCCGCACACCCTCGTTGCAGCATGACAACGCCGAATGCAGCCCAGCTCGCGACGCTGGCTATGGGTGGGTGTATGGCTTAGTGCCGGGCGGGATCTCCGGCGGTCACGGCGAAGCGTGGTGCTACCCCGAAGATTCGTTCCGTGGGTGACATGGCGGCGAGGGTCGTCCATTCAATGTCACGGAGACGGTGCAGGCGGCTGGGTCCCCAGCTGCTGGCGGCGAGCAGGCTGGTGAGCGCTTCGGGGCTGGTGCCGGTGCCGAGCGGCAGGGCCGCCTGCCATTGGGGGTCGTATTCGGCGTGGTGCTCGTGCGCGTCTCCGTGGAGCCTTCGCACGAGGCGGCGGCCGTAGCTGCGGAGCCGTTCAGCGGGATCGGCGGCGCTGCCCCAGACGCTTTCGAAAAGCACGAGGCGGCCAGTGGGCGCGGCCTGATGCCATGCGTTCAGCGCCTGACCGGGGTCGGGCAGGGTCCAGATCAGGTGCCGTTGCACGACGGCATGGAAGGGGCCGTCTGGCGGGTCCGCCGCGTCGGCGCAGACGGTTTCGATGGCCAGTGCTGCCCCGCTGGCCTTGGCGGTCAGCTGTTCCAGCATGGCGGGCGCGGAGTCCAGTGCGGTCACCTGGTATCCGAGCCGGGCTAGGTTCATGGCCAGGAAACCCGTGCCCGCGCCCACATCCAGGACGTTCGCCGGTGGCGGTGGGAGCAGGCGCAGCAGCGCCGCGGCCCAGGCGGCGTTGACCGCTGCGGAGCGCGGTATGTGGGTCACGGCTTGGTCGTAGGTGGCGGCGTCGGCGTTCCAGTAGGAACGCAGCGCGGCTTGCAGGCTGGGGGTGCGGTCGCTACCGGTGGCGCTGGTCACGGTGTCCTTTCTTCGGCAGGCCGAGAACCGAGAACGCTAATGCGACTATTTCGTATCTGCGATGAGTTCGCAATAGTTTGGCGATGCGTGGCCGTTCGTGTCCATAGAGGCGGTCCCGGGCCGGCGACGCTTTCGATATTCGGATCACTGGCTATGCTTCCTGAACTCCCGCCGGGTCTAACTCTCGCCGGGCTGCCATCGACGAGTTGTCCGATCACGCAGAGCGTGGAGGCTAGAGATCTGCGGTCTCCCTGATCGCACGGTCGGCCAGCGCATTCGCATCGCCGACTACCCCACGGCTTCCCGTGAGGAAGGCGAGTAGGTGCCTGGCGGTGGGCCGTGCGGCCGCATCCTTGGCAAAAGCAGCCTCCAGGATCGCGTGCAGGTCCCCGGGCACGTCGGCGAGGTTCGGCTGTCCTTCCAGAACTTTCCGGTAGAGCGCGATCATGTTGGTGTCTGGCCCGCCGAAGGGCTGATGACCGGTTGCGGCGTAAACCATCGTGCCAGCCCAGGAGAACACGTCTGACGCGGGGCTTAGCTCAGCGTCCTCGATCTGCTCGGGTGACATGTAAGCGGATGCGCCGACCCGGCTGCCGACCTGGGTGAGTCTTGTCGTGGCGCCGAGCGACCTGGCGATCCCGAAATCGATGACCCGTGGTCCGAAGCGCGACAGCATCACGTTGGATGGCTTCAGGTCGCGATGAACGATGTCTGCGTCGTGGATGGCGATCAGGGCCGCTGCGGTACCGATGGCCACCGCCTTCGCCCGTGACGGCGACAGCGGCCCGTTCCTGGTGACCTCGTCCTCGAGGGTCGGTCCGTCGACGAACTCGGTGGTCAGGTACGGATGGCTGGCATCGGCGCTTACCGCGATGACCTTCGCGGTGTATGTGGCGTCTACCCGGCTCGCGTGCTTCGCTTCCTGGCTGAAGCGGCGGAGGAAATCCGCGTCGTGCGCCCATTCCGGCCGCACGACCTTGAGGGCGACGTTCCCTCCGTCCTGGCCGCGCGCAAGGTAAACGGTGCCCATGGTCCCCTGACCGAGACGGCCGAGGATCGCGTACTGGCCGATGGCCTTCGGATCTCCGGCTTCCAGCGACGCGCCCGGCAGTACCACGTCGGCGGATGGTTCTGGCATGAAGTGCTGCGCAGCCGGCACCTGAGCCTCGGGATAGTCATCTATGGCCTGAACCATCTCGGCCTGCGGTCCCCTGGAGCCCCGGGCGACAGTGAACTCGACCCGCTGGCCCTCCTGAAGGCTGCGGTAACCGTCAGTCTGGATGGCGGAGAAGTGGACGAAGACGTCGGTAGTGCCATCGTCAGAGGCGATAAAACCGTAACCTTTATCTGCGTTGAACCATTTCACTGTTCCCGTAGGCATGAGATCTCCGGTCAGGCGCTCGTCTTGTCGGCGGCTTCTACGTACAGAGGTGTCGCCAGGAGATATTCGGTACACACCGAACCGGCGGGCAGAACACCGCGCTTGATAACAACAGCCAGGAACCGCACCGGCTGTGCGGGCGTATCGCGGACCGCCAGCGCGGCGGCTTGCACGTCGCCCGTGATATCGCCAGGCGTGCCGCTGCCGCGGAGGGCCGCCCGAATGGCGTACGGATGGGAGCCGATCTGACCCGTATTCGATGGGTGACTGAGCAGGTTGCCAACCGATCCGCCCAGGACCAGCAGGAGGGTCCCGGCGTAGCCGCAGAACAGAACGGTCCCGTTGTCGTCGCATGGCTGCCAGGCCATCTCGACCTCGGCCGCGAAGTAGCCCCGGACCGCTGTCAGGTCACCGATGCCCTGCTGGCGCTTAATGCATTCCTCGACTACGGCGGCCTTCTCCGTCCAGCTGCGCTCGGCCAGCGACCTGCCGGCAGCGGGGCGGGTTAGCTTGAGGCCAACCAGCTTCACGTCAAGGTTGAGTTCCGCCGTGACGCGCCGCCAGGTTGGCTCACCTATCTGACCCAGCAACATATCTAGCTTGCTGTCAGACATGTACCAAAAATAACGCAAAAAGCTGGACTGCCGACTTTTTGATCGGAACGTCATCGCTTCCCCCAACGGCCGCCTGCCGTTCAATGCATGCGTAAACAATACCGATGTACGGGAGGACACGGTAAGGGGACGGTAAACAATCTCCGCATCATGCTCACCAACAATCGACCAGGATCGATGCAAATAGTCGCCGTTATCCGCGGAGCGCAGACTGTTACCCGGAAATTCCAATCCTCAGCCAACGCCGCCTTGAGTTCGTGCTTTTGAATAGCCGTCACGGTTAGCCCTGCCGGCCGCGCCAGACGACTCTGTGCCTGGCTGACCGTGCGGTACGGCGGCGAGGTCGATGACCACCGCGCAGGCCCTGCCTGTTACGGAGCGGGCTGGGCGCACTGCTTGGCGATGCGCGCCGCGATCGCGTCGAACTCGGCGTCGGTCGCGGCCTGCGCGTCCGCGGCCGTTACCGTGGCATGGTGGCCGTTACCGCACCTGAATGCCGCCTCGGTCGCCTCTTCGGCGGCGCGCAGCCAGTCGATGACGTCCTTCACGACCAGCTCGCAGCCGGCGCTGGACCGCAGCGTGACGCTGACCGGGCCGACGCGCGGCTCCAGCAGAGTGACCTGGCGGTCCGGGTCGTTGCCCGCACCGAGCCACGCTGCCAGCCCCTGCGCCGCCCGGTCGTCACCGCCGCCGGATACCCCGACCTGGAGCACAGTCCCGGCGTGACCGGTGGCGTCGGCGGTGCGGAGCACGCCGGGCCGGGCCGGGACGAGGCGGAGCACCCCGATCGTCTGCCCGGTCGTCGTCCAGGCAACATCGCTGAGCGGTACCCGCTCCGCGTTGTCCGGGGCGTCCGCGCTCTCGGCGGCGAGCGCCTCCCGCGCGCCGGTCGGGGCGTACCGGATGAGCTGCGCCGCGCGCGTGCTCCCGTCCAGAAGCGGCAGCTGCCGGGGGGCGGTGAGCTGGATAAAGTCCTCGTCGAGGATGCTGGCCGCGAGCAGCGCGAGCGCATCCGCGGTGACCGTCTCGATGGCCAGCGGGACGTCCGCGAACCCGGGGTCGATGAGGTCCGCGTCCCCGGCCCGGTCGGCCGCCGGCTCCTGGTCCGGCTGGCCGACCGGGTCCTGCAAGCCGAGGACCGCAGCGACATCGCCCACGATCCGTTCTCGCATGGCCCGCCTGGCCAGCCGCCACCAGGTGACCAGGCGGCGTTGCTGGGCGCGGTACCATGCGGCCGCGGCCTCTTCCAGTGCCAGGACGCCGTGGGCGGCCAGGCCGGACGAGAGCGCGTCCAGTGCCGTCCTGGCCTGGCCGAGCGGCACGGTGGCGAGCCAGCGCCGGGTCGCGCGGCGCCACCAGACGGCCGCCAGACCGCCGAGAACCGCCGCCGCGCAGGCGGTTGCGATGGCAGCGGCCTCGGTCGGCTGTAGGCCGCGGAGCGCGTAGGCGATCCCGGTGCCGACCGCGCCGGCGGCAACGACCAGCGGCCCGAGGACAAGGCCTGGATGCCAGAGCGTGCGGGCCCGTGGTACCTGCGCGAGCTGGGCGGTGAGTCCAGCGGGGAAGCGGGCGGGCTCCCACAGCGGCCCGCCTGGGCCGAGGGCCGCGCAAGCCTGGCCGAGCGCGGTGGCGGCCCGCCAGGCACGCCGGCCGCCGAGTCCGGGCACTAGAGGAAGCCGGCGGGCCGCCCGCTCCGCCTCGGTGAGCAGCCGCTCGCACCGGGCCATCGCGGGGGCGATGGACCAGAGGCCGATGAGGAGCTGCCTGATATCAGGGCCGGGAACCGAGGCGATCTCGTGGGGTACGGCCGGGCCGTCGCCCGCCGGGAGCTCCTCGGCCAGCGGGAACAGGTCGAGCGCGGGCCAGCGAATCACGGGGAGTACGGCCGGGGCGGCAACGTTGCCGTCCATCGAGGTGATCGCGGCGAGCGCCGCGTCAAAGACGTCAGGGTCGGCGAGCGCGCCGATGACCTCCGCCTGGGTGGCGGTCCCATCGGGGTCGGCGCCGCCCTCGGCCAGCCGGGTGGTGGTGGTCATCCCCAGGTGCCAGCCGGTGCCGACCGGGTCGCCGACCCAGAGCACGCCCGTACTGGTCGCGTTGTCCGCGGCCACCGCGCCCGGCAGGTCGATGGCGTCAGGGTCGGCGAGCGCGCCGACCATCACGCACAGCAGCCGGCCGATGGTGGGGGTGAGCAGCAGGTGCTGGTAGGCGGCGGCATGGTCGGCGAACGCCGCCGCGTCGTCGATGACCAGGACGCGGCCCACGTCGACCAGGCGGCGCCGCCCGCCGTCGGCGGGCGGCGCGGGCAGCCGACGGACGGCTTGCTGCTGGACGCCGGTCAGCGTGTCCGGGCCGATCTTGTCCGCCTCGACGGCATGCGGACCCGAGGCCCCCGCACGCAGATCGAGGCGGATCACGGTCACCGGGTCGGCGCCGTCACCGGGGCGGCTCACTCGGGCACGCCCGTGCCCAGCACATCTCCGTCAGACTCACCCGCCGTGAACAAGTGGACGAGGCCGCGCAGCCCCTCATCGAGCTCCCGTAGGCTGCCGCCCTCCTGGAGTTGCACGGCGAGTGGCTTCTCCCACGCCTCCCACACGGTGGTCTGCCAGAAGTTGAGGAGAATCTCGACGCGCCGCAACTGGGCGCTTCGCTGGCCGACGGACCGCTGCCGCAGCACGTCGCGGATCGTGGTCAGGACCTGCACCTGCTCCCCGGCGGTGGTCAGGAAAGCCCGGTAAAGTGGGTGACTCCGCGTGCTGAATCCATCATCGGATGGCGTGATAACCGGGGTCAGGTTCATCAGTGCCTCGTACATCTCCTGGCGGTTCAGCTCGGTGCCGCCGAGGATCGATAGCTCGTAGGCGGCCAGCAGGGAGCCCCAGGGCGAGGCGGGACCGAAGCCGGTGAGGTCCAGCGCCAGGCGGGCGACGTTGGGGTCGGCATCGGCCCTGATCCGGATCTCGATCCGCGTCGGCTTGTCCTTCGTGCCCGCGACGACGTCCACCTGCCCGTTCCGCATCGCGATCATGAGCTGGTGCAGGATGTCCACCCGCTGCTCGGGGGTGGTCAGCAGCCACTCGTAGTCGTAGCCGCGCCGCTGCCGCCACCGCAGATAGTCCTGGCGCTGCGGCTCGCGGACCGCCGCGTGCCAGGCGCGCAGCACGTCCATCGCCTCGGGGACGTCGGTGACTCCGAGGGCGACGCGGGTCAGCACGACGGTCAGCGACTCTTCCCTCGTGGGGAGGAACTCGAAGTCCACCCGCCCCGGCTGCCGCCCGAGTTGCTCCCGGATCGTAGCCTCCAGGCGCTCTTCCACCTGGGGCTTGCGCGTCGGCAGCACGTTGCCGCTAACCGGGCCGCTCGCGCTGCCGTTCGGGCTAGCGGCATTACCGTTCAGGCCCGGTCCGGGAGCGGTCGCGCCCTGGTCTCGCTGCGGCACGGCCCGGCCGGGCACCGGATCGTCGTCGAACTCCGCCGCCTCGTCTGCCTCCTCCTTGGGGCCGATCGGATAGGCGACCAGTACCCGCACGTCCCCCCGCGCCTCCGGCAGCAGGCCAGGCAGGACAAAGCCGTCAAGCCGGTTCCGGAACCGCTCGCGTTCCTTCGCTGACACTCCAGGCACGGCCATCCCGGAGACGGCCGCGAGCAGATCGGCCACTTGCGGGATGAGCAGCGAGCCATTCCTGGTGACGCGCCAGATCGCCCCGTCGATGGCCCGCCGCAGGCGCGCGACCGCTCGGGCGGCGCCGAATCGCTGGGCGTCGTCGATGACGTCCGCCCAGAAGCTCGGGCCGAGCAGGGCCGTGAGCATGGCCAGCGGATCCCCGCCCGTGCCGAGTTTCCCGGCGAGCCGCCTGATGAGCTCGGCGCAGAACTCCTGCGGGCCGCGCGGCAGGTCGGGCAGGTAGTAGGGGGCGACCTTCCGCTCGGTGAACAGGTCGCCGACCCGCTGCGCGACCTCGGGTCCCTCGGCCAGCTGGTGCTGCCGTAGCGCCCCGGTCAGGTCGGCCACGGTGTCCTTGAACTGGGTGAGCGTTGGCAGCCACTTCGACTGCTCGGCGGCCCACGCCTGGTTCCACGACATGGTGATCTTGCGGGCGAACCACCGATCCGGGTCGTCGGCCGGCGGCTCGTCGGGCACGGACCGGAAGACGGCCCGCTCCTGCAGCAGGCGCTCCGCGGTCTGCGGCGCCGGTCCGCCGCGTGCCCCGCTGCCCGCTCCGGTGGCGCCGAAGATCGCCCGCGCGGCCCGGAACAGGTCAACCGGCCCGTGGTGACCGGGAATGGGGCTGGTCAGGACCGACCTGATGCCCCGCGATGGGTCGAACTCGCGGGCCAGCTCTGGTACCCGCTCGCGGAGAATGTTCCGCAGGTCGCGCATCTCCTCGGTCATCGCCTGGCGCCGGGCGTCGTCCGACAGCCCCGTGCGGACCTTCCCCCGGGCCTCATTCGGCCGGCGGCGCAGCTCATCGAGCCCCGCGGCGTTGAGGAACTGCGTGACCAGCGGGTCGTTGTCCTCCCCGACGTGACCCAGCTCATCGTCGCCGACGGCGAGGGCGAGCAGGTGCGCGGCGAGGATGTCGAGCACCTCGGCGCGCGGCTGGGACAGCGAGGTGACCGCGGCGAGCGACAGTGACCGGCCGCCCACGCCCGACGGCGCGAGGGTCTGCTTAGCCACAACGTTGTTGATGTCGTGCCCCTGCGAGATCCCGGGTCCCTCCGCGCCGCCGCCGGCGGCGCGGTCCCGCACCCCGGCCTTGGTCAGGACGAAAGAGGCGATGGACCTGTGCAGGTCGGTGTCACTGAGGCCGTTCGTCTCGGAGAACAGGTAGGCGGACTGAATCGTCGATGGCTTGATCCTGATCCGCTTGCCACCGGGTCCGGGGTAGGCAACGCTCAGCCCGCGCTCAAGCCCGGCGGCGGCCGCCCCGTAGGTGACGTCGGCGGCCCGCGCGATCTGGTCATCGACGAGCTGAGCCAGGTCGAGCAGCCCGCGGCCGGCGTTGAGCAGCGCGGGCCTGCCGCCGCCCTGCGCGGGTTTGAACGCCGACGGCATGACCACAATCGGGTGGATCATGATGTCGATGCTGCTGCCGTCGAACGCGTCGGCGATCAGATGCATGTAGTCGTAGAACAGGCCGGTCCCGGTGCCGCCGGCCACGGAGAAGACCACGAACACGTCGCACGCGGTGACGGCGCCGCCGCCGCCGAGCGCGGCGAGTGCGGGGCCGGAGCCGCTGAGCGCGTTGATCGCCTCCCTGATCGGGCGCTGCGCGTCGGTGATCCCGCCGGTGCTGGCCATCGTCGCGAACAGGCAAGCCCGGGCGATCGCCGGCAGCTGTCCGGCGCCCCGGGACAACGGCGCGATGTTCGGCTCGCCAGTGGCGGGCGGGAGCCAGTCATGAACTTCCCGGTCAGCGGCGGTTCGCAGGCTCTGCGCCACGTCCGGGTAGCTGCGCTGCAAGGGCACCAGGTTGGCGGCCACCCGCGCGGTCTTCGCCACGGCCAGCTTGTGGTCGCCGTTCAGCGGTGCCGCCTGCCTGCGCAGCTCGATGATCTCCTTATCGTCTAGGTCCACGTAGACGAACTGGAAGCACGGAGGCAGCTCATAGGGCAGGTACTGGCGGGACTCCTTGCCAACCGGGCTCACGCCGTCCGCGCCGCGCAGCGTCCGGCGCAGCCGGAGCTCGAGCCCCGTGCCGATCTTGTGCCCGCTCCCGCCGATGCCGACGTACAGGAGCGCGTTCTGTATCTCCACGTGCGGTCACGTCCTTCCCTGCCTCAGGTCCCTGCTGCCGTTAGGCGTACTGCCGCCAGCGTCGCCGTGCTCGTCGAAATCGCTGAAGTCGTCGTACTCGGTGGGGTCGGGACGCTCGAACTCCTCGTCCCGCCAGCTCGACCCGGTGCTCTGGGGGACCGGCACGTAGTCCTCGTTGTCCTGGTCGTCTAGCCGCGGGTCGGGCAGCTTGGCCCGGGGCGCGTCATCCCGGGTGACCATGAACACGCAGTCATCCAGGCCGGTGCCGGGCGGCGGGTCGAACGGCCGATCCTCCCGGATGGCTGGCGCCGCCGCGACGGGCGCCGCGCCAGGGCCGCCGGCCGCCGCGCTGCCCTGCGCTACGTCCGCAACCGCTGCCGCGTCCCCCGCGCCCGCGCCAGTGCCACCGGGACCGCGGCCGAGTTGCACCGGGCCGCCGGCTCCCGATGCGGCGGCCGGGGTGCCGTTTCCCGTGCCATCCGCCGGGGCCGGCGCGGCGATGTCCGGGGCGGTCAGCCGGAACATGCCGTCCTCCGCGCTGCGGGTCAGCAGCAGGACCCGTCCGGACTTCTTGTGGGTGGTCTCGAGGAGCCGAGGGATCCCGCTCGTCGTGCGCCGGACCTCAAACCAGCGCTCGAAGATGTCGGCCTTGTCATCGTCGGGGCCGGTCCAGCGCAGGAACGCCACATCGCCCGGCACGTCCCTGCGCAGCAGGGCGAGGCCGGCGTCGCGGACGTTCTTGTTCGCCGCCCGTTGCTCCGCCTCCGCGCGGGCCGCCGCTTCCCCGGCCCGCCGCGCCCGGTCGGCCTCGACCCGCCGCCGCGTGTACAGGCCCGCGCCGGCGAGGACGACGACCGCGAGGGCTGTCCACGGCCACCACTGCGTGTACCAGGGCGGGGGTGGCCCGACGGTGATGTCGAGGGGCCCCGCGGGGTATTGCGTGCCTGCGACCTCCCACTCTATTTCGCCCTGCACCAGGCCGCGCGCCTGCCCGACGTGGATGGTGACCGGGACGCTCCCGGTGCCGGACCCGATGGTGGCGCCCGGCTGGATGATCCAGGCGTTCCCGGTGCCGTGGAGGCCGGACAGCAGGAAATGGACGCTGTGATTATCCGGCTGCTTGGTGTTGTCCAGGTTGGTGACGCTGGCGTCGAAGGTACGCGTACTGCCCGGATCGATCCGGATGTCAGGCGGGATCGACACGGTGATGCGCAGCCCGCCGCCCGGCTGGTAGCTGAGCGTGGCCTGCCCCGCGCCCACGACGCCGGCCGCCTGGACCGTAGCCGTTACCAGCGCGTTGCCCGACTGCCCGAAGGGCACGGTCACCGGCCCGGTGAACTCCCCGTCCGCCGGGCTGAACGTGACCGGCACGGCCACCGTCGTCCCGCCGGCCCGCCACTGCACGGTAACCCGCACGTGGAGCAAGGCCAGTTCGGCCGCGGGGATCGGCCGGACGGTGAGCGGCCTGACCATGACCAGCAGCTGCTTGCGAGAGTCGGAGTCGCCGGTCTCCGGGCTGAAGTTGACGTTTAGGTCGACCTGGCCCTGCCAGAGCACCTGCGTGCTGACTACCTGGGGCTGCCCGCTGTGGTTATCGAAGGTCACCGCCCACCGGCCGGGGACCGGGTAGTCGAGGTGCAGCGCCTCCTGCGTGGCCGCCGCCCCACTGCTGCTCAGCTGGTAGGCGGCGCCGTCCAGCTGGCCCGTGGCCCGCGCGGCATCGGTGACGTGGCCGCCGTCCCGATCGGTGTAGGTGACGGTGACAGCCCGGTCGCCCTTGTTGACGATGATGGAGCCGAGCGTGGTCAGCGGGTCCACGGCCACGTATTGGGTCACGGACTTTCCGGGCTGCAGCACCTGCCAGTGGCCAGGCCCGGCGGTCGCGCAGCTGGCGGCGGCGAAGGCCCGGAGCAACTGCTGCTGGATCTGTTCGGTCTCCTTCGTGCCGGTCACGCTGGGCGGCACCGTCGTGGCCCGTGGGGCGCCGCCGCGGCCGGCCGGGCAGGTCCGGATGGTCTGCGCGCCGCCGCCCGCGATCGCGTCGAGGGCGCCCCGGTCCGCCGCGCCAAACCCGACCGGCCAGATCTCGATGCCCCGCTGGTCCAGGCCGCGCAGGACCACGCCGGACAGCTGCCGCTGGGCGGCGGCGGTGGCGAAGGCACTGCCGAGGTCGAGCGTGCCGTCGGTGAGCATGAACACGAGCGGCACCCGGCCCTGACCCGCCGTCCCCTCCGCGGTCAGCACCTGCCCGGCTACGGTGAGCGCCGCGTCGAAGTCGGTGTTCCCAGCGTCGGGCTGACGGGCCGCGATCCGGCTGGCGCAGCCGTCCAGGATGGCGATGTCCTGCTGCGTGGCCACCGGGGTCGGGCCGCAGATCTTGTCCACGGCGGCCGACTCCGGCTCGCCGGGCGGGGCGCTGCCGAAGCCGTAGATGGCGACCCGTGAGCCGGCGGACCACGCCGCGCTGGCAATCTCCGCCGCCGCCTGCCGCTCGCCCGGTAGCTCCCCCGGATAGCGGCGGGAGCCTATGCTGCCGGACTCGTCGGCCAGGATGATGACGTCGGTGGGCGTCGCCTCGCTGAACGGCGCGGCCGTGTATGTCGCCGGGGACGCGCCCGCCGGGGCACCGACCAGCGCCGCCAGGGCGAACGGGACGCTGAGGGTAACCGTCGCGACCATTCGGAACCTCATGGAGCTCCTTAGCCCGAGGGAACGTCCTGCCTGTGCGCTCTCATCGCTATCGATGGACGGCCGCCCGCACCCCATCAGAGCGCGCACTGGACCGGTGGCTTGGACATGCTCGCCATCGCGGCCAGCCCGAGCCGCGTGCGAACGCAGCCGAGTTCTGATAGTCCTTCGCCATGTCGATAATGCCGTTAAGGTGCATCAGGCTGCATTTCACAATTAAGCCTCTCCGGGCCCTCCAGCTGCTTCTAATATCTTAGCTGCCCCCGGGCTCGCGCCGCCAATTACTACCGGCCGAGGCGACTGGCGACGCAGTCCCACATGTCTCCAGGTTAACAATGCGACGGAATGACCCAATGCGATTACAGAAAGCACGAGCCGACCATGTATGACATAATGGGCGTTCGCGGGGAATGCGGCATATAAGCGCCGGCGACAGCCGCGAGGCGGTTAGGAGGGCGGCCTCACCGTGAACGAGAACCTTCGTTACGAGCGGCCACGGAACACGTGGTGCATGCCATCTGAAGTGCGCAGAGCAGGCCGATCTAGAGAGCCGCGGTCTGCTGTGGTTCCGCCGGGCCTCAGCACTCGGGGGCATCATGTATGCGGTCGGCCGGTAAAACCTGGAGCCGGTTCACCATCATCGATTTCGAGCCAAGGGGGATCCGTCGGGATTTTCTACGGAAAATCTAATCAATCCTCCCCAGGGAGACCGGGCGGGGCAGCGAACTTTCGCTGAGCAGCTTGTTAACATAAATTAAATATCGAGTGATTACGTAATTCCTGGCTGGAAGGGTGAGACAAGGCGATTCTTCCTGGCGAAATCCAGGATATTTCCGGGAAGCCGTCTCGGCCGTCTCGAGCAGGAAGCGAGGAAGGCCGGGACGACATGCGAGGATAATAGGCGCTTTCTCAGGCTTGAAGCACATGAAAACTGCGACATCGTCGGCGGACTCCGACGCCTGCACCAGCTGCTATTCGTAGCGCGCGGGCATATCCAATCACGCCAGCATTCTTCTTCTCACCAGATCGCGTGAGGTGCGACCTCGGCCGTCGGCTCGGGCGCTGCGACGTGCTCGACATCAGCGGCCGGTCGTCCGTACCGGCGTTATGCGCGGAGGCAGACTGTTACTTGGAAATTCCAATCCTCAGCCAACGCCGCCTTGTGTTCATGTTTTGAATAGAGACCAGAGTTAGCCCCGTCGGCCGCGCCGGACGACTCTGTGCCTGGCTCACGGTGCGGCAGGCCGATGTGACAGCGCTCAACATCGCTGCGCGGACGACGCAGAGCACGCCCGGAACATGCGTCCCCTTTCCACGACGTCTGCTGCGGCCCGACCTCCGCCTGGGCGGACCCGTTACTCGCGGACTGCAGCGACGCGGACGGTCACGCCAAGGCGGGCGCGTCAGCTGGTATCGGGCCGGAAGACGAGGACCAGGACCCGGACGGCCAGGATCGCGGCGACCACCAGCAGGCAGTACCCGAAGAAGGCGTACAGGGTGACCGTCCGGGTCACGCTCGGGCCGCCGTGCAGGCCGATCATCATCACGGCCATGATTCCGGCCGCGGCGGCCAGGAACGTCAGCAGCACCTGTTGCAGCAGGCCGGTGACGAAACGCCGGTCGGACGCGTCGGCGAGGTGGCGGACGTTGACGCTGAGCCGCCCCGCCTCCAGCGCACCCGCGATCCGGTCGATGCGGCGCGGCAGGCGGCGCAGCATGGGCAGCAGTGACGTCAGCTCGTCCATGGCCGTCCGCCGGAGCGAGTCCGGGCTGAACTGCCCGGCGAGCTGCTCGGCGGCGAACCGGCGCGCCTCGGTCACGATGTCGAACCCGGGCGCGAGCAGGGTCAGCGTGCCCTCCATGGTGGCGAGCGCGCGGAAGACCGCCGCGATCTCGGGCGGTACCGCCAGACCGTGATCGGCGATGATGCGGAACAGGTCGGTGAACATCCGCACGTCCGGGGTGATCCCGGCCGCGACGTGCCGGGCCGCGAACCGGCCCAGCGCCCGCTCCAGGCGCGGCTCGTCCAGATCCCCGGGGCGCTCCACCACGTCCAGCAGCGCGTCGGCCAGCGCGGCGGGGTCGCCCCGCTCGAGGGCCAGCAGCAGGCGCTGCAGCGCGGCGCGCAGGCCGGCGTCAATGCGGCCGACCGAGCCGAAGTCGAGCAGGCCGAGCGTCCCGTCGGTGAGCAGCAGCACGTTCCCCGGGTGCGGATCGGCGTGGAACGTCCCGTCCAGCAGGACCTGGCACAGCAGGGCATCCAGCAGGCCACGGGCGAGCGTGGCCCGCGCGCCGGCGGGCAGCGCCGCGGCGGCCAGCGGGTGGCCGGCGAGGTACTCCATGACGAGAACCTTTTCGCCGCACAGCGGCAGGTGCGGGACCGGCACGCGGACGCTTGCGCCGCGTTTGGCCGCCGCGGCGGCCACCGCGGTCATGTTGCGGGCCTCGATCCGCAGGTCGAGTTCCTCCAGCAGCGCGTCGGCAAAGCCGTGCGCCAGGTCCACCGCGCCGACGGCCCGGCCCCAGTTCGTGCTGCGCTGCAGCCGGGCCGCGAGCCGGACCACGATGTCCAGGTCCCGGTCGACCACGCCACGTACGTCCGGGCGGCACACCTTGACCGCCACCCGGTCCCCCGAGGGAAGCGTCGCCACGTGGACCTGCGCGATCGAGGCCGCTGCGATCGGCTCCCGGTCAAAGCCCGCGAACACCTCATCCAGGTCGGCGCCCAGCTCGGTGCGGAGCACGCCGGCGATCTGCGGCCAGGGCACCTGGGGGGCATCATCCTGCAGATGACTCAGCTCGCTGATGAACTCGGGCGGGATCAGGTCCCGGCGGGTGGATATCACCTGGCCCAACTTGACGAACGTGACCCCGCCGTCCTCCAGGGCCAGCCGGAGCGACCGGGCCAGCCGGGCCCGCCCTTCGGAGGTGGCCAGCTCCGAACGGCGCCCGCCGCGCAGGTAGGGCAGCAGTCCGCGGCGGACCAGGATCCGGCTGATCTGCGAGTAGCGGCGGGTGCGGCCCAGTTGCCGGCGCAGGCTGCGCAGCACGTACAGCGGGCCGGGCAGCGATCCGCTCGGCACCAGCGCCTCGGAGACGACCAGGAAAACCATGCCCAC
>Ga0116134_1000880_pt1 | contig 15354 bp, 9 predicted proteins | sample June2015DPH_19_5_FD_89737 | JGI IMG/M metagenome (GOLD analysis project Ga0116134, IMG submission 89737) | Peatland microbial communities from SPRUCE experiment site at the Marcell Experimental Forest, Minnesota, USA - June2015DPH_19_40 | ecosystem: Environmental > Terrestrial > Soil > Wetlands >...
CCACGTCCGAGCCTTGCAACACTTGGAAAAAGGTGGCGACTCGCTGGCTGTCAATCTGGGAACAGGCCGGGGAAATTCCGTTCTTGAAGTCATCCATGCGGCGGAAAGCGCCACTGGACGGCCGGTTCGGCGAACGATCGAGCCGCGGCGGCCGGGCGATCCTCCGGTTTTGGTGGCCGATCCGGCGAAGGCTCAACGCGTGCTGGGATGGACCGCCCAGCGCAATCTCGCCGACATCGTTTCAACTGCGAGGATCTGGATGGAAAACTTCCAGCGGCTCAATAACCTTCGGTAAAATCCGAAATTGTAAATTCTCGCGAGCGGCGAATGCGCACAGCGTAACGACGTTCGTCGTACTGCTCAAGCTACGCCGTAGAGAAGTATGATCTGATCAGGTTGTGTTCGCCTTCACTTTTTCGCCTCATTCTCATCTCCCTATGCACGATTCCACACCTAGCACTACCTTATAGAGTTGTGGATCAGCACTACGTCGCTGGTCTGGGAGCCACGCGCGAGCGCGAGTTGGTGGCCATCTTTCGACCAGGCAAAGTTGAAGATCTGGCCAGCGGTAAAGTCAGTGAGTTGTTTGGGTGGGCTGCCGTCGAGCGGCTGTGCCCAGAGATTCGAGACACCTTGCTGGTCACGGATGTAGGTCAGGTCGCGCCCGTCCTGGGTCCAGCGGATTATAGGATAACCCGCAAAGTTGGAGGCCGAATAGTCGAACGTCCGGACGGGTTGGCCGCCAGCGAAGGGAATCACGCCGATTTTGTTCACCTGCGGCAGGGCATAGTCATTGAAGGCAATCCACTTCCCATCGGGCGAAACAGCCGGATAGGATGAACCATAATTGGTAAGCTGCTCCGGAGTCCCACCCTGGATGGGAACCCTCCACAGCGCATAGTCTCCGCCGTGCGAGGCATTGAACACCACCCACTTCCCGTCAGGCGAGCAGGAGGGAGCGCCATTGGTGCCTGCGGACGTTAACTGCTTTCGGTTGCCGCCGTCCGTGCCGACGCTCCAGATGTTCGCCGAACCGTAGACACCAGACGCGAATAGGATAGTCCCGTCGGGGCAGGACGACGGTGAAGAGAAGAACTGCAGGTCGGCATCCGACGTCAGTTGCTGTGGGTGACTGCCGTCCGCATCCATTGCCCAGAGCTCACGCCGACCGCTAGCCAGCGAGGCGTATGCAATACGCCCCTCTGCAGTCCAAGTAAGACCGAAGAGGCCCTCTTGCGTGGCAGCGGCGAAACCAATCTGTTTTGCCTGGCTTGCCGGACTTCGGGAATCAAGCCAGAGGTTCGAGCGAAGCTCTCGCAGCACGGTGACCAGTGTGCTCGAGTCTGTGGTTACATCCAAGTCGACGTAATCATTTAGATCATTGGTAATTCTCCGCGCCGTACCGTCAGGATAGGAAAGCTCCCAGATCTGAACCGGCGCGTTCGGCGCTTCCACCGCCGCCAGAGCCAGCCCGCTTGAATCCGCCAGCCAAGCCACCCTCAAGATGTGACGCCATCCTTTGGCGCCGACCCGCTTGACCGAACCGTCTGAGATCTGAACCGTCATGACATAACACTGGCCGCCAGAATAAGCGCCAATGGCGATGCTCTTGCCGTCCGGGGACCAGGCCATGCCTGACTCGACGAAGGGGTCAGGGATCTTGCGCGCGGAGATCTGCCGTTCTCCCGCACTATCGGCTCCCGCTACCATCAAGGCCGTCTCCGACCCCGGGTTTTCCCTTATGAAGGCCGCTCGCTTGCCTTCGGGAGAAAAAGCAACGGGAGAGTCGACACGCTCCACCATCTTTCGCGATTCACCCCCTAAAGCTGGGATCTGGTAGAGCGCACCTGCCACGTAGGCGCTCGCGGTTCGAACGTAATAGACGTAGTTTCCATCCGGGGAAAAAGTAAGCCCAACGTAATATTCTGCGGTTGGCGGGATAATCTGGATATCGCTGCGGGTGGCTGTCTGTCGCACCCAAAGGCTCTGCATTCCCGCTTCTCCCGTGACGTAAGCTACGTACTTGCCATCCGGCGAGATGGTGACCTTGCGCGCTGTCCCGGTAGTGGTGAGCCGCTCGATCGTCATGGTTTGGAAAGGGGCGAGGGTCTTCTTTCGGCCCTCGAATTTGTAGACGCTGATCCCAATCAAGACCAGTGCAAGACTCGAAAGAGTCAGCACTGTGCGCCACCGCCTTCGCAGAGGTACCATGGCTCTGCTCACTCTCGGGAGTCCGTAGGTTTCTGCCGCCGCGGATTTTCGAGATTCCGTATCTCGCTTTAATCGTTGCAGGTCAGCCCGGATGTCCGCCGCGTGCTGGTAGCGCAAATTGCGATCTTTCTCCAGTGCTTTGTTGATGATGTCCTCGAGCTTTGGAGGCAGGTCAGGATTCAGACGGATCGGGGAAGTGGGCGCGCGGTCTAGGATCGCCTGAAAAATCACCGCCGATGTGTCTCCGCGAAACGGCACTATCCCGGTGGCCATTTCATAAAGCACCGATCCAAACGAAAACAGGTCGGTTCGCGGATCCATTTCCTTTCCTTGCGCCTGCTCCGGGGACATGTAGGCCACTGTCCCAATCGCGGAGCCGGCGCTGGTCAAGTGCTCCTCCGCGACCGTGGCCCCCACCGTCACACCAGACGGATCCGATAGCCGCGTGGCGGGCGGTGTAATCTTTGCCAGGCCGAAATCGAGGATCTTCGCGTGGCCGCGCTTGGTCACAAAAATGTTTGCCGGCTTAATATCGCGATGAACGATACCCTGCGCGTGAGCCGCGTCCAGCGCATCGGCAATCTCAATGCCCAGCCGAAGCAGCGTGTCCAGCTCCATCGAACGGTAGTTAATGACATGTTTCAGAGTTGTGCCATCGAGGTACTCCATGACGATGAACGCTTTGCCGTCCTGGTCACCAATGTCGTGAATGGTGCAGATATTCGGATGGTTGAGCGCCGATGCAGCTCTCGCCTCCCGGCGGAATCGCTCCAACGACTGCCGGTCTTGCGCCACATTTTCAGGCAGGAATTTCAGTGCGACGAAACGGTCAAGCCGAGTGTCCTCGGCCTTGTACACCACTCCCATGCCACCGCCGCCGAGCTTCTCGATGACGCGGTAGTGCGAGATTGTCTGTCCTACGAGTTGGGCGGGGGTTCCCATCCTCTTGGCGAACATGTTAGAAGCGCTTAGAACCTGAAGTCAACGAGGGCAACCGCACGCCGGAGTTGCGTTAGGTTCCATTCTTTTGGTCCCTCTAAAGAACGATGGAGGTCTCTGGATCCTGCTCTCTCGTAGTCGTTCCGTTCCTGCCAACCATCCGCCCGAAGTCGTCGGAACAAGATGTCACTGATATTTTCCGGAACGATTGCGAGGCTACGGAGATTTCTTACACAACACCCCCCTCGTTAAGGTCTAGCTTTCTATCCTCTTGATGTACAGCCGAAGCCCAGCCAACACCATCCCGATCGCAATGAGGATCAGCGAACGGAATTTGTACAGGAAACTGCGCGAGCACGGCCTGCCGTCGTGATTGTCAGCGGGCTCAGCCCTAGCGCCAGTTCGGCGCCAGTCTTTCCATCGTGCGTAAGCCACTCTTCGCCGACGCGCAAGACGCCCTGATCGCAGGCGCGCAAGACCCCGCCGCACACAACGACGCCGGTCGCAATTGTCGGAGCGAATGAGCTCTGCCGTTTGGTGATGCTGAGGTTGGGCGCCTGCTTGAACGATCGCAAGTCGGCGTCAAAATCCCGAGAGCATGGTTGCTGAGAATCACTCGGCCTCGTGATGCACGTCACAGAGTCTTGTGGCGTCAGGCAGGTATAAAAGGGAGCGGAAGATACAGCCCATTCGCCATCAGGAGGCATGACTTGAATCCTGCCAAGTATATGAGACCGTATGCGGCCGCGATGGCTGCGTTCTTAAGCAGCTTGGGTGCTCGCGGAATTCTTCGCCGCCGCGGCAAAACTACAGTTGTCATCTGTCCCCCGATGAAACTGCCGGCCGAGGTGGAACTTGGTCGCGACCTCCGCATAGAATCCTGTTCACGCCGGCCGGAGCCGCTCAGCTGTAGCCAATCATGTACGCCGCAGGCCCAGTTTTCCGCCGAGAACCTGAACGATTTCGCCGCCCGCTACAAAGGCAAGAAGTGTGTCTCGTGTGGTACAGCATTAAGCCGGGACGACTGGTACAAGAGTCGGCTGACCCTTGAGCCCAACGCCGGAGTGCCTACGATTCCCGGGGTTGTTCGCCCATCGTTGTTCAACCCCGAGACCAGCGATCCCATCTGCTCAGCCTGCTACGGCGCGAAGGCGGTATAGGTCAGGACTGCCACCCAGGTCAGCAAAGTGCAAATCCGTTGAACGAATTCAGACGGGTTAGTATGGCTTTCCGATACATGACTGCTTAAGGCATGCTAAGCAGTACTTTATTGGTGTCAAAGCCATGTCGTAATCCGTAAGGCTTCGTGCCTATGCCGCGCTTCGCAATTCCACGGATATCGCAGTTTGGTCTTGCAAAGTCGCTCAAAAGCAGCCTAGTTTTGGGGACTTGAACTGAAAAAAGACATTCCAGTTCGGGTGGTGCGCCGCAGTGGTAGTTTATTAAGGTGTAGATAGTAGCTTGCCATTGGATTTTCAGTTTGGAAGAGAGACTGTCGATGAAGGCGTTAGGGGCTTTTTCTACAATCCGGGCTCTATTGATCGTAGTGCTTGTTCTCAGCGCAGCCACGGCTGCCTGGGCGCAGCCCTCCGCTACCGGTACCACTCTGAATGTGACGCCCAATACTGTGGCCCCGGACACTGCGGTAACGCTGACAGCGACGGTGACCTCAACGACGGCGGGAACGATCACGGGACAAGTGTTGTTCTGCAACGCCAGCGCGACGTACTGCGAGGACTCGGCAATCATCGGCAGCGCATGGATGATCACGTCGGGGACGGCGTTGGGGACGGCGACCGTCCACAAGACCTTCGGTCCTGGAACGTACAGCATCCAGGCGGTATTCAAGGGGACGAACGTCTACGCTACGAGCACATCGACAATGGCGACCGTGACAGCCAGCAGCGGCCCGCTGCCGACGACGAACACGATCAGCGCCACGGGCGTGGCGGGCAGTTATGCCCTGAACGCAACCGTCTGGGCTGGAGGCACGGCAACCCCGACCGGGACCGTCTCATTTCTGGATGCCACCAACAGCAACTCCCTGCTCGGATCAGCGCTGCTGAGTTCGGCTGTGCCGACATCGGGCTTTTTTTTTGCCGGCACTTCGGGACCCGCCACAAGCTCTTCGAATAATCAGGCAACCGCGGTTGGCGATTTCAACAACGACGGCAATCTGGATTACGTAGTTGCCGGCCTGAACAGTTCGGCTACTGCAACCATCATGTTGGGCAGCGGCAACGGAACCTTTACAGCGGTTACAGCGGGTGGGGCACCGTATTCGGTGGGCTCTTATCCGGAAGGCGCTGTGGTAGCCGATTTCAACGGCGACGGAAATCCGGACATTGCATTTGCCAACTCCGCGAGCAATGGAGTGACGATTCTGCTGGGCAATGGCGATGGCACCTTTACCCCCGCTGCCAGTCCGGCGGTGGGCTATGCCGCGTCGATCGCGGTGGCCGATTTCAACGGAGATGGAATTCCGGACCTGGCGGTCAGCAACAACGCCTCCGGTTATGTGGTGACGATTCTGCTGGGTGAAGGTGACGGCACCTTCAACGTTGGGACCAGCGTGCCGGTGCCGCAATGGTCGATTAACCCGCAAGGCATTGTGGCCATGGACTTCCATGGCGACGGCAAGATGGACTTGGCAGTAACGAGCGCAAACAACAACTCGCCGTCGAGCTATGTGGTGACGATTCTGCTAGGCAACGGTGATGGAACCTTCACGCAGGGGCAGACTTACAACACGGGTAATGGCGACCAATCCATGGTGGGCGGCGATTTCAATGGAGACGGCATTCCGGACTTGGCTATCGCAAACTACTATGACGACACGGTGACGATTCTGCTCGGCAACGGCGATGGAAGCTTTACCCCCGCGGCCTTACCCTTACCAGCCACCGGAGCCGGTCCTTTTGCGATTGTGGCCGGAGACTTTAATAATGACGGAATACTGGACCTAGCCACGGCGAACTACTACGCCAACACGGTGACGATTCTGCTAGGCAACGGCGATGGAACCTTTACCGCCGCGTCCTCGGCGCCCGCGACAGGAGGCGGTCCTGACGGCCTTGTGCCTGGCGACTTCAATGGGGATGGGCTCCTGGACATTACCACGGCAAATTATGAAGTGACCACACAATCGATTCTGCTGCAGGCGACCAGCTCCACCACCGTGACCGTCAGCGGCGTGTCCGTATCAGGAACGGACAACGTTTTTGCAAGCTACAGCAGCGGCGACGGCAATTATTCTTCAAGTCAGTCCAGTACGGTGGCTATAAATTCCATCCTCCTGACTGCGCAGACGATCACGTTCCCCAATCCTGGGGCACAGACCTATGGCACTCCGCTCACGTTGAGCGCATCGGCAACGTCGGGCCTTCCGGTGAGCTTTACGGTGACTGGGCCGGCGACGCTGAGCGGCAGCACGCTGCTGACCTTCACGGGGATTGGGTCGGTCACGGTCCAGGCCACGCAAGGCGGCAACGGCAGCTACGCACCTGCCGCTCCAGTGAGCGTGACCTTTACGGTGAACCCGGCTTCGCAGACGATCACCTTCCCGAATCCAGGGCCGTTGCCCAACGGCGTCGCGCCGGTTACGTTGACGGCGACCGCAAGTTCGGGGCTGCCGGTAACATACACGCTGATTTCGGGGCCGGGCTCGTTGAGCGGTAACACGCTGACGATCACGGACGTGGGCAGCATTGTTGTGGAGGCCGACCAAGCTGGCAACGCGAACTATCTCGCGGCACCCTCCGTACAGATCGCCATTTCAGTGGTGACGGCGGACTTCACCGTGGTGCCGGCGTCGTCTATGCCGACGACAGTGCCGGCCGGCCAGACTGCAACAGTACCGGTGACCATCAATGCCGCGGTTGGATTTACGGCGACCATCAGCTTCACCTGCACGGTGCCACCGGCCATGCTTGAGGCCTCCTGCTCGGCAGGCTCTGTGCAAGTCACGGGCAGCGCGCCGGTGGCTGCGAAAGTAATTGTGAACACCACAGGCCCACATCAGGTTTCCGCCTCGTCATGGTCTAAGCCTTGGAACGCTTTGCCCTCCGGTATCGCGTTTGTGGCCGTTGTCGTGGCCTCCGGCGCGGGCAGAAAGAAGTTGAGAAAAGGAATGCTGCTTGCCGCGCTCATGATCGTCATGCTCGCAGTACTGGGGGGCTGCTCGGGTTCGACCTCGGGAAGTGCGACGAAGACAGACCCAGGCACTCCGGCAGAAACCTATAACTTGACGTTGGTGGGCACCAACGGCACTGCCAATTACACCACCACCCTGGTGGTCACGGTGGAATAGAACCGCCGGGTGATTGAATAAACGCAGAAGCTATTTCCAGGTCTACCCACCAGTTCAAGGAAGCGGCCGGCGACTATGGTAAGGTTTTGGAGGTTGATCCAAAGAACGTTTCCATTCGCACCGAGATGGCTTCGTGCATGTATTACGTCCGCGATGTGGAGGGGGCGATCAATCAACTGCAACAGTCGCTGCACTATAGCCCCAAGGATGCCAACTTGCTGTTCACCCTCGGTATGATTAGGTGGCAGGGGAAACAGGACAACGAGGGAGCGATGGAAGCTTGGCAGCAGCTGCTGAAGTCGAATCCGGGGTTGAGCCCAGAGCGCAGGGCCAAGGTGCAGAAATTGATGGCCGACGCGCAGATGCAGGGCAAGAGCTAGCCCCCGGCAAACGAAGACGGGATTTTAAGGAGCACTGAACAATGACCGATACAAATCGAACTTCTACCGAGCAATGGACAAGTTTGCAGGCTTATGTGCTGGCAGTCATCTGCCTCTTGGTGGGAGTCGCAGGCGGCTGGTTCATCCGTGGATCGCAAGGTCCAGCGGCGGCTGCGACTGAGACGCCGAGTACATCTGGACCGGCTCCCGCGATGGCCAACCCGGGTACGCAAATGCCAAGTCAGGCTGAGATGCAGAAGATGGCCGACACGCAGGCTGGGCCGTTGATCGAAAAGCTCAAAGCCGATCCCAACAACGCCGGACTTCTGGAAAACATCGGCAACATCTATTACGACGCCCAGCAGTTCCCCACAGCCATCGATTTCTACCAACGCGCGCTGAAGGTAGCGCCAGCCAATGCGGACGTTCGTACCGACATGGCGACTGCCTATTGGTACAACGGCAACGCCGATACCGCCATCGCCGAATTCCAAAAGTCGCTCACTTACGAACCGAACAAGGCCAACACGTTATTCAATCTGGGCATCGTCGAGTTTCAGGGCAAGATGGATGTCGACAAAGCCGTCGCGGCGTGGCAGAAGTTATTGGACACGAATCCGAACTATGAAGGCAAAGATAAGGTTCTGGAACTGATGGCACAGGCGAAAAAGCACTCGGGCGTCAAACCGGGGACGCCGGCAAAGCCTCTGCAGTAGCCTGCTACGGCGGCGTGGTCGCCCAATCGGGCGACGACTGCGCCAGGGTTCGAATCCAGGGACTACATTCATAACAAACGAAGCGTTTGGTTGCTTTGGAATGACTTGCTGCGGGTCATCCTCTTTGGGATGACTGTCCTAGGGGCCAGTCGAAAAGTCGAAATGGGGTGGAAGGTTCGCCGGATCGGCTATCTCGAATCGTCGCGGGATTCCTGTGGCTCGGTCGCTGCATCGGGTCCGTAAACGGCCCTGTATTGCGCTCTGAGCGTCGACTGCAGGGCCTCGATCGAATCCATATAGTTCTTGCGAATCGGTTCCTCGCGAAGAGGATCCTGCAGAAGCAGGCTTCTTGCTGTGGAACATTGGCTCAGCGCTGAATCAACCTGTCTCATTTCCGCCATTAATGAGCAAAGGTTAGCATGCGCGAGGACGCTGTCTGGAGCCAGGTCGACCGCCCGCTGGCCATGCATCAAGGCAACATAAGGCTGTCCGGCGGAGAAAGCCTTTACCATCTGATCCCCCTCACCGTTAGCGGCAGCAAGTCTGGTGTCGAAATCTCCCTCATACACCAGCAAGGAGCTGCCGCCGATTTTGTCCTTAGGCGTAATGTCCTTGAATGGCGCGGCGAACCCACTCTCGATCAGCCGCACATCCGTAAGCAGGGTGCTGCTGAGGATAACCGTACCGTGCACGCGAGGCGGCATCTGGTTTGGCAAGTAGAAACCGAACGTCTGACAGGGAATACCGTAGAGTCTCGGATCCCACTGCCAACCGGTGATAAACCAACAGTTCTCGGCTGGATGTTGCTCCAGGTAGGCTTTCGCCTCCAGATATGGCTGCCCGGCATCGAGCCAGGACAGGTACTTGTACGCTTTTGTCGGCCCACCCCAGAACTCGTTGGCATAGGAAAGATAGTTGGGATACGCGTGCAGTGATGAAACCGCGTGCAGCAGAACGAGACACGGCACCGCATAGCCTACCCAACGCACACGCCGCGCCAGCTCCACGCATCCGGCCGCGACGGCGATCAGTACAAAGGGAAACATCGGCAAGAGATAGCGGACGGTGACGTTGACATTTGAGCGGAGGCATACAGCCAGAAAAATCCCAGCCGGGAGCAGCAGGAACAGGACCTCACGACGGCGTTGACTAAAGGAGATCGCTACGCCAAATGCGGACGCCAAGATCATTAGCCATGATGCCGTCGTACTCCTAATCAGCAGGTTAAAAGGGGTGGAAAACCACGGCGCCCGCGGATAAATTTTGCCGGCCACGAACGCCGGACCGGAGTGGCTTGAAATCGAAAGTACCCCTGCAAACCCTTCCAGGTAGGCTTCAGGTAGCACATGATAATTCTTCATGGCGAGCAACACGCGAGCGCTGTTCGAGGCCGCCTCCTGTCGTGCCTCCTGGAATTGCACGGCTCCCGGGTACGCGGCGAAGCGCATTCCGTACCCCCCCCAAACGATGCCGAGGGCGAAGGCAAAGATCATTGCAACGGCTAACAGGTTGCGAAGTACCGCCCGTAAGGTTGACCGTGAGCAGGTGTAGTGAATGAGAGCATCCGCGACCGCCAGCACGCAGAGGATCGGTACGACCGCCACTCCGGAATGTTTTGCCAGCAGCGTTAGTCCCGTAGCCAGAGCCGTTAACAGCAGGAACGGGGTCGTGCGGTTCCTCGCCCAGAGGTAAAATCCGAATACCGCAAACAGGAGCATGCAGGTCACCGGCACATCGGTCAAGACGAACGGGCCGAAGGCCAGCAAATTGGGTTCGAAAACTAGGAGAACGGTTGCCGTGACCGCAGTTGGAAGGTCGAACATGCGCCGCGCAACCGTCCACACCAGCAGACAGAGCCCCACCGCGAAGACGGACACCGCCATGCGCGCACGGGCCAGCGCCGAGCGCCAGTTCTGACTATACAGCCACCTGAGGCTGATCACGTCTTGCTCCACGGCATCCCCCTTAAACGGCGAACAGTTCACGGCAAAGTTCATGAAAAGCAGGGGAGCCGCTGCGACCAACTTGGCCAGGGGTGGATGCTCGGGACTGACGGTGAGGTCACCACACTTTAAGTAGCGATACCCGGAATAAAGGTGCGTCGCCTCAGAGGAGACCTGCGAGAGCTGGCGGACGCTGAAGAACAATTCTCCACAAAAAATGGTGCAAAGCAGCGCGAAGATTAGCCACTCCGCCTGCGGGTGAAGGCGCAGAGCGCCGCGAACGCTGTCGAGAATTCTCTTCACTGCTTGACCTGACCGATCTTTTGTACCAAGTGGCGTGACATTCCCGTCAACAAAAAACACAGATTATCGGGTGGCAGCAATGTACCGCAGTGATTATGATCACCGTTCGCCGTGCAATGTGGGGGGAACGTGGACAACTCTCTGGGTCATACCAGCGCTGAGAATTTGCGCAGACCCGATTGTCCGTGGGGCATGCATGCGCTAGCGCACAAGAACGACCTGTCCCAAAGCCTGATCAACCGCAGCAGGGTACCACACCCCAGTGTAAAAACAATGTGCTGTTGTTTGCTGGCGTGCCGTATACAAACGTCGCCAACAGTCATGACTATTCCTGATGAGCCTAATCCCTCCAAAACACCCAATATCTGCCAAGCTGGGCGAGATGGGGAAACCTTTGTTGAATTGCCACTCCCGCTTCCCGAGTTAAAGTTCCTGCGGAAAACGTGGACCTTACGTTGATCACCACGACCTGAACTCCCTCGTTCTGAATTGCATTCAGGAGTTCAGCGGAAGAAAGGCCACCATCGTTGGGGGTCGGATTCCGCAGGCCTGACAGGAAATAGACCTCAGGACACTCGGGAGTAGCCAGGACCACTCCACTGGTTGCATGTTGCTGGATCAAGTGTATGGCTTGCTCATACATTTCCGCCGACTCGACCGAAATACCGCCCGCACGAGTTAGTCGTAAGTTTTGCTGCGGGGGTGGGGGAATAAACATCCAGTCAGCGTAAATCGCCCTCGGTTCAACTCTCCACAAAGCGAAAGCCGCGTAAAACGCCAGGATGCCCGCCAAGATTGCCAAGTTCACAGGCGGCTTTCGCACCGAGATCAGCGCGACTGCGGCAAAAATTGTCAGAGGCAACGCATAGCAAAGATAGATGGGCGGAGGGAACGGGAAAGACACAAGATTACAAAGGGCGGCCAGCGCTAGCAGCAACATGACTTGCTTCTGGCGAATGGCACTAAGATTATCTGCAAATTGCGGGCGGAAAACAAGGAGTGCCGCGCCCAGGGTTACGACCGTTGGCATCAAGAACTCGGCTGAGCACCAAATGTGAATCCAAACCAGCACTCGAGGGATCCAGAGCAGGGTTGCCAGCGCCGCAGCCACAACAACGCCCCATACTGGGGCGGCGGCACGCTTCCAAAGCGCGACAATTGCCAGCACCAGCAATGGAACCACGCACCACATCAGTTTCGTAGACAAGGGACGCAAGCGACGCATTCCCTCCGCAGCACTGGCAGCGTGGCCGAACACTCCGCTCCAGAACATGGCCAACGAACCCGAGAGGGTGTAGGGAACAAGAAACAACGCGATCGGCAGCAGAACACCCGCGACGAACGGCCAGCCCATACGAGCCAAAGCCGCAAAGCGCGCCCGGTCCCCGAGCGTGGCAGTCCGCGCGTTGCGCCATATCAACATCGCAGCAAGAACTGCCGAGGGCAAAATGTAGTGTATGAACTCGCGGTCATCGAACTGGTGCCGCATCAGCCAAATCAGTGCTGTCAGAAATGCCAGCAGGCCTGTAGTCACAAAGAGGCTGTAAAAGGGAGCAGCACGACTCTGTTCAGGCTCGCTCACCGTGCTCGCGTCTTGCTCGCAGAACAGAAGAAACAGAAAGACACCCGCAACGTAATACAGGCCAGTTACCTTGACCAGGAAGGATATGCCCCCGCACAGTCCCGCAATAAAAAGCCACCGCCTGCTCCCCACCTCCAGGTAATGCAACAATGCGGATGCGCCGAATGTCGCGAAAAACAGGTTGTACCAAGAGGGCATGGAGGCAGGGTAATTCGGAACCGACCAGACGACTGCAAGGACAGTTACAGCAGCAGCTGCCATCGCCGACGAGAAACGGCTTACTACGAAGAACACGGCTGGCAACCATGCCAGGAAAAAGCAGAACAGGCAAATTCGCAAAGCGAATAAATTGATTCCAAAGGCCCGGAACGCGGCCGCGTGCAAATAGCTCAGTCCTCCGGTGTAATTCTCGACAAAATCGCGGTGCGGCAACTGACCCTGCATCACGCGAAGTCCCGCTTGTGCGAGCGTGCCGTCATCTTGCGGCAGCCACCCTGTCCGAAGTTGCGAAAACAGGTAAGTGGCGCTCAGCAAAGCAGCCAGTATGAAGAAGAGCAGAGTCGGCTCGCGGCCAATCCACGGCGGGCGGGAAACCTTAGTGCCATCAGTCAAAGTGGACTCTCGGTTGCCGCTTGCCATTCTTTTCCCGCCCGAAGTGCGATCCGAAATTACCGATTTTGCAGAAGCCGTTAGCATATCAAACTGGCTTCGAGACGAGTTGATGGGCCGCCGCTGCGGGTGCTTCCGGCCCAGAGCTTTCTCTTGCAGCGTGTCGGGCGGATCGTCGTATCTCGAAGCAACGAGATTGCCTAATGAACGGCCGCCTGTTCTCTTGCTCGCTGAGCGTCCGAACTTCGGCCAAGACGCTCGTAAAGCTCAACGAGGCTGGCCCATTGCTCTGAATCTTCAGGAACCAACCGCACCGCCTCCTCTTCCAGTGACACGGCGCGCGTGAAATCCTTCAGGGCGAAATAGGCGAGCGAGCGCTCGTGGGCCAGGGAGGCTAGCTCGCGGCGATCAAGCGCCCCATCCGCAGAAATCGGCTGAAAGCTCTGGGCTGCGCGGTCAAAAGCCCGCAGGGCATCTGCGGGACGCTCAGCTTCCAGATCCATGTAGCCGAGCAACAGCAGAGCCCGATGCGGCCTGGCAGAGAAGGCAGCGGAATGTTCCCACGCATCGCTCGCTGCCTGCCATCGGCGCTCGCTTTGATAAAGTCGCGCCAAACCGTCCCAAGCCGCCTCCGCTTCACTGCGCTGCATGGTGGCACGCCGGTAGCATCGCTCTGCCTCCCCCGGATTTCCCGCCCCAAGATACAAACTTCCTCGGAGCACTTCTAGACTGTCCGGAAAGATGGCGGTTGCCTTCTCCGTTGCATCAAGAGCTTCGGGATAACGCCGCAGCTCGAACAAAACAGTGGCCGCGTTGGCCCACTGATTGAATGCCTTGAAATCCTTTCCCGCGGGTGTTATCGCCGGTAGCGGAGCCGTCGCGCAGTCGACTCTTGAATGCTGGATTAGGTCCTCCGTCTCTGGCGCGCGCCGCACGAATACCGCGGAGACCTCATCAAGATATACGGGTTTCCAACTCTCGCTGGCGCAGAACGCCGGCAATGCGTGGAAACTGCTCAGCCCTTCATAACGCGCCACCGATACAAGTGCCGCATTGATGTCGTAGCGTTCCGCTTCTTTTCGCCATTCTGGAGAATCTGGCGAGGTGCGCATGAGCACGTTCTCACGCTTCAATAGTTCCAGGCCAAACGGAATGGCACGTCCATCAATGTAATCCCGGCGCTTCGGACCGAGCCGCCAGACCAAATAGCCGCCCAGGTTGTAACCGTTGAAGAGTTCGCCAGGGATGTTTGCGCGCTCAATGAAGTCAGCCGCACGCTCGGGAAAGAACCACGACCGTCCAGCGCCAAACGACTCCGGGCTTTGCAGATAACTCCGGTTGCAGACGATATCTGCCGAGCGCATGCCCGCAAGCAACACCAGAGCCGCAATAGCCGTGACTGCAAGCACTCTACTAAGACGCGGATCTGGAATGTGCTTTGCCAAGGATTCAAGCGCGAAGGTAAGCAACGTGCCACCGACCACCACGGCCACGCATGCGTAGAGCGCGTGGAGGCGCACATGTTGAGACGAGACGAATGCTGCGGCGCCCAGAAATGTCGCCACGCCCAGTTCTCGCCGAAATAATGCAGATACAACTGCAACTATAGTCACTACCAGCAACAGCAAGTAGCCAGTTTCGGGATCTCGCAGCGACATTGTGCTCAAGATCGTCCAGTTCATGCGCACCGGACTCCATTCGGCAACCCAGAGCGAGTGTGCTGCCATCGCGGCATTTTGGCGGGCAAGTGCCCGGTAAATTCCCCAACCCCAAGGATTCAGTAATGTCGCGACGAAGCTGGCTACAACCCATGGCCACGCGTCCAGCAGGCGCTGCTGTGCCGCATTTCGGCGTTCGCCAGGCCATGGAATTTCCAGAGCTTCCACCAGCATATATCCGCCGATTCCAGCCAAGCCGGCAATAAATCCGAGGTGAAGATTCACCCATGCCGCCATCAACAGTGGCAAGAGCCACAGCGGAGCACGACCCGTGCAGTAGTGCTGCCACAGCACGCGCAGGACAATCGCAAAGAGCAGGACACTGAACATTTCCGCACGGGGAGCTGTACGTGCCGCTATAGCGGGGACAGCCAGGATCGCAATGGCCGCAGAAAGCACCGAGTGGCGCCGCACGAGAATCGCGACCGTGAGAACACACGCAGCCGCCCCAAAGTACGACAGGAATGCATATCCTCCGAGACGGAATGCAGCGTAAAGCAAAAGTTCGCTTGCTACTGGATAGATCCACGGTTGCCCTTGTGCTGTATAAGAGAATACTTCCGTGGAGGGGATTTGATGATGTTGTATGATCCAGCGCCCAGTGGCCAACTGCCAACCAAGATCGCCGTCGACTACCGTGCGCA
>Ga0116134_1000882_pt1 | contig 15348 bp, 17 predicted proteins | sample June2015DPH_19_5_FD_89737 | JGI IMG/M metagenome (GOLD analysis project Ga0116134, IMG submission 89737) | Peatland microbial communities from SPRUCE experiment site at the Marcell Experimental Forest, Minnesota, USA - June2015DPH_19_40 | ecosystem: Environmental > Terrestrial > Soil > Wetlands...
CGCGGCCGTCAAGAGCTCGCCGCTCAATGGCCAGGCCTTTGGCTCGGTGGTGGATTTTACGAAGCACCGCGACTCCCTGACACGCACGATTGCCACTTACAAGTAGGCGATCCGGCGCTGTTTCCCGACCCGCGGGCGGTACTGTGCAGATCGCCCGCGGGTCCCGACCGGGTGTCCGTCGATCCTTGTGGTGCCGGTAACGGACCCCGTGTGACCCGCATCTGCAGCAGCGAAGTGGCCGCAATATTGGATCTCTCCGAAGCGGTCGCGGTGCCGGGGTGTGGGTTGCGACCAATCGTTCTTGATGGCGGAGTTGATTGATGCAGGCTGCGATTCGGATTCGCCGAGCGGAGGAAGATGACGCGCTGGAGCTTTCGGTGCTCGCCGAAAGAACCTTCCGCGCTGCGTTTTCAGAGTCGAATACCGCCGCGAACATCCAGCTGCATTGTGGGGCGAAATATGGACAGGCTTTGCAACTCGCGGAGATTCGCGAGCCGAGCTGCGAGACTTGGGTGGCCGAAACGGACGGCAGGTTGATCGCGTACTTACAGCTGCGGCTCGATGCAGCATCGCCGATGATCTCGGGCGAGCGACCGACGGAGATCCAGAGGTTCTACGTGGCTGCTTCACACCATGGGACTGGATTGGCTCACGAGCTCATGGCACACGTCCTTACTCGAGCTGAGGCCGCCGGATCCGCGGCGCTATGGCTGGGAGTGTGGGAACGAAATCCAAGAGCCTTGGCCTTCTATGGAAAATGGGGGTTCAAGCTCGTGGGGGAACACATCTTCAAGCTCGGCGACGACCCCCAACGTGATTTGATCATGTGCCGCGAAGTGCAACAAAATCAGGCGGGCGGAAGCGGACGTTCGCGAGCGCCCGGTTAGGGCCATCGATGCTCCTTGCGGGACCCCGGATAGAACAGCGCTGTTCGATTCGACGGAATGGAGTGATGTTGAGCAGATCGTGAGGCTGCGGGCGAGCAAAACGGTAACATGCGTGCTGCCATCATCATTCAGTGAGCACGACGGAATGACTTTGTCTCGGGGCCGGCGCAATTCATTCATTCGTCGGCTGGCGATGTCCGCACTCGACATCGCACTACTTCGCGGGCTCGTTGCAAAGTGGGCTTGCCGGTGGGGCTGGCACGGGGACCTAAAGATCACTCGTCACGAGATCAGCCTGTCCGCAGGGAACCGACTTCCGGCTCCTTTGACAATGGCCTTCGCTTCGGATTTTCATGCTGGCCCGACGACGCATCCGGAAGTCTTTGGGCGCTTGATGCAGGAATTGCTCGTTTGTCGGCCTGAGATCCTGCTCTTGGGTGGCGACTATGTATCGCTGCGTTCCCGCCATCTGACGGCGCTGACGGATGCCCTGAAGCAATATTCGCCACCATTCGGCACTTTTGCGGTTCTCGGGAATCACGACCTGTGGTCCGACGACACCGAAATTGCACGACGCTTGGGGGATCTCGGGGTGGAAGTCCTTGTCAATCGAAATGTCGCCTTACGTGCTCCGTTTGACTCCGTTTCAATTTGCGGATTCGACGATCCGTGGACGGGATCTGCAGATTCGAATCAGACGTTTCACGGTGCCAAGGCGATTCGCATATGGCTCACGCACTCACCCGACGGGTTATTGTTTCTGGATAACCAACAATACTCAATCGGATTCGCCGGTCACACACATGGCGGGCAAATCTGTTTGAGCGACGGCACACCCATCGTGGGCGCCGGGGGGCCGCTTTCCCGATCGCATTCGCGGGGTCGATTTGATATCGCAGGAAACGGTCCCCTAATCGTCAGCCGCGGAGTCGGATGTAGCAATCTGCCGGTCCGAATCAATTCAGACCCGGAGCTAATAATTTGCCAGCTCCAATGATGTGATGCCGAGTGCTGCGTGCTGAACGAGCACCTATCGAAGCCCCCAACGCGCCTCTGGAAATCCTCCCTACTTGACAACGAGCTCCCTCGAAACCCGCAACGCTTTTCCGGCGGCAACGATCCCGGAGTTTTGGTTGTTGATCCACCAGTAGGCAGAGCCGTTCGGCGCCACAAAAAATACGAAAGGGGTCGTCGAGCCGTCATAGTAGACGCTGGCTACGCACCGATCTGTAATCGTGTAGGTACCGGTTCCGGGGTAGCTCGTGGTGGTGTAACCATCCGTATCCGTTTCCCGATAGTTCAGATGCCCCGCGCCGTCATATGACTCCATGCCATCGCTGGCGCGTGGGAGGCCCTGAAGGGTCTTTTCGACTTCGTACGCCATCGTACCTTTCAGCGTCGCTAGCGAACACGGCCCCGGAGTCGTCGCTGTAGGATTGACGATCAGCTCTTTCGATATCAGGTCCGTATGCCCCGCCGCGATCACGCCTACATTTTGGTTGTTGACCCAAAAGTAGCCCTCACCATCCGCGTCGACATAATAGTTAAACGGCTGAGCGGTCGCCCCATCATAGTAGACCGTCGCCACGCAGTCCGGGCTGATACTGTAAGTAGCCGTCCCGTAGTAAGTGTTGGTCTGAGTGCCGTTGGAATCCGATTCTAGGTACTGCACGTGTCCCGCGCCGTCCCAGGACTCCATGAACAGCGAACTCGTGGGTCCTGCGGCAGTGCTCTTCGAGACCGATGCGACTACCGTTCCCTTCAAGGTTTCGTTGGTACAGTTGGCCGCCAGCGCCACACTGCCGTGCAGCGCGCTCCAAGCGAGGACCAACAACATCTGTCTTTTCATTTCCACATCTCCCGACAACAAGGATTCAGGCTTTTCCGCCTCTGCTAAGCTACCTGATCCAAGCATCCTTGATCGTCGACTGTTCCGCGATTTGTAAGTCGTGGTCGCTGCCATTAACTTATTACGAAGCGACTTGAGAACCGGCTCGACTTTAAAATCCAAGGCAGCATATCGATCGTCGAAGGTGTGAACGAAGCGCTAGAGGCCGATCAAACGATGGGCCGCAGTCAGGTGCGGCGACAGAGGTGATGCATATGCGCGCCGCATAGCGATCATTCACGGAAAGGACGTGCGCTTCAGATATGATACCGACGATTCGGCACTGTCGGAGAAGCCTGCATCAGGCGTGGACGCGGATGACCTTTATGGACTCACACGGCAAATTCTCCGGGACACGGAGTCTCGTCGACTCTCGGTCGGAAGGCGACATCAATCTGTCCCCATACCGCCGGGAATGGCAGGCGACCCATATAGGTTCGGAGACGCGGATCGTCTTGGACGCCGATGCGAAGTACTTCCTGCACCAGTCACTGTCGACGCCGTGCCTTGATGTACTTGCGGAAGCCGACGGCATCTATCTCGTCGACGTCGACGGCAGGCGATTCATGGACTTCCATGGCAACAACCTGCATCAGGTCGGCTATCGGAATCCGCGCGTCATGGCTGCCGTACACTCTGCCCTTGATACGCTGCCATTTTCTCCGCGTCGCTTTACCAATCATTACGCCGTTGATTTGGCCGCCCGATTGACCGCGCTTGCTCCAGGAGACTTGGACAAGGTACTGCTGGCGCCTGGAGGCGCCGAGGCGATCGGCATGGCGCTCAAGCTCGCGCGCGTAGCAACGGGGCGCCACAAGACGGTTTCCATGTGGGATTCGTTCCACGGTGCATCATTGGATGCCATTTCGATTGGCGGTGAGGCGCTTTTTCGCAAGAATATCGGCCCCTTGCTCCCCGGTTCTGAGCACGCCCCGCCGTGCGACCCTCGCGCCTGTCTCTACGGCTGTGCGGGCACTTGCAACGCAAGATGCGCCGACTACGTCGAATACATCCTCGATAAGGAGGAAGACGTAGCGGCAGTCATTGTCGAAACGGTGCGCTGCACGGACGTGCAGATCCCGCCTCTCGAGTACTACAAACGGGTTCGCGCCAGCTGCGACAGACACGGAACATTGCTGATTTTGGATGAGATTCCAATCGGTATCGGGCGCACCGGGTACATGTTCGCTTTCGAGCACTACGGTATCGTTCCCGATATGGTAGTGCTCGGCAAAGGCTTGGGCGGAGCCGTTTGGCCGATGGCTGCCCTGATTGTCCGCGGGCACCTGAATATCGCCGGCGGCCAGGCCCTGGGGCACTACACACACGAGAAGAGTTCAGTCGGCTGCGCAGCGGCACTGGCCACGCTCGCATGCCTCGAGGAGGACGGCCTACTCGAGCGCGCCAATGCCATTGGTGCAAGGATGATGGTGCGGCTCGAAGCACTGAAGGCGCGCGTCCCGCTCGTCTGCGATGTCCGCGGTCTCGGCGCGCTGGTCGGCGTGGAACTCGCGTTGCCTGACGGACAGCCGGCATGTGATGCGGCCGAGCGCGTCATGTATGCGTGCCTGTCAAATGGTCTCAGCTTCAAGATTGGCCAGGGAAACGTGCTGAACCTGTCGCCACCGCTGATCACCAGTGATGCACAACTCGATTCGGCGCTGAGCATTCTCGAGCACGCGCTGATTCGGGTGGCCGCGTCGAGCTGAGCGCCGCCTCTCCCGACGGACAGCAATGTGTGTGCGCCGTGCAAAGGCGGCGCTGCCCGCTTACCATGCCCAAGTCGCGGGTGCCTATTCGCGCCGGCGAATCTCCCAGGGAAAGGCTCTCTCGCAGCTTGAAGCTTCGCCGGAATTTCAAAACCAGCAAGCCGAAGCCAAAACGCTTTGGAACAGGCTAGAGCTCAAGCCGCGCCTCTACTTGGCCCAGATCAAATTCCGCCTTTTTCTTTTCTAACGCTGCGCAAAGGCACGACACGTCAGTTGTTTCCCTTCCTGGAGCTGACCTTCATCAGCCGGTCGGTGGCTTGCCAGTGAAAACCGCCAATTGAGCGTCGAAAGCACGCTTGAAGGCGGGCCGCGATTCGCCACGGACGACATAGGCAGAGAGGTTCGGATATTTCTCCAGTAGCACCGATCCCTTCAACCTGCGCAGCACCGTCACCATCAATAGGTCACCGGCGCTGAACGCATCCTCGAGCCAGTCGGCATTGCCAAGCCGATTGGAAAGTTCGCCCAGCCGTACACGGACGCGATCCTCGAGGATAGGCAGGCGTTCCCCATACCAAGTCTTGTCGTGCTCCAAGAGCATGGCGATACCGCGATCAGCGATCGGAGGCTCCACCGTGTTGAGCGCGGCAAACATCCATGTGATCGCGCGCGCCCGGGCATTCGCATCGTCAGGCAGCAGGCCTGCATGGCGCTCTGCGATATGGAACACGATCGCCCCCGATTCGAACAGGGCAAGATCGCCTTCTTCGTAGGTCGGAATCTGCCCGAAAGGATGAAGCGCTCGATGCGCGGGTTCCTTCATCGCACCGAACGAAACAAGACGAACCTCGTAAGCTTGGCCCACTTCTTCAAGCGCCCAGCGAACGCGCATGTCACGCGCCAGTCCCTTGCCGCCGTCGGGCGAGCTTTTAAACGCGGTAATGGTGGGGGTCATTGGAAGGGTAATGGTGATTTCTCCTTTGCTGGATGTCTCGTTGAGTGCCGGATACGCAATTTTACGCACTCACTTACTAGACGTTCGAGATAGGCCTAAATCGACATCCCTGAACTACTTCTTCCCTAGTTCTCAAAAATCGGGTAAATCGGTGTCCCGAGCGAACTATTCAAGCAAGAGGCCGGCCTCAACTCAAATTAGACTCCCGCAATTGCAGACGTTCGTGGCCGGCAAGTCAGGGTCGATGGCAGTGGCGGAAGCCGCGCCGCCCCGTGCAGTTTGCGCGCCGGTCGCGCCGCACAATTTCGGCAGCGGGGCTTGATATTTATCTCTCTATAGGTGGACTTCACCGACATGGCACGCTATATCCGGCACTGATGCGTCTGAGCGACCGGCATATGCATCGGCTGACATCAACGGGCGCGGCATTCGCGAAGGAGCAGTTGGCTGCCTCGTCGCGGGCGTCAAACTGAGGATCAAGCTCATGATCACCGGAAACCTGAAGATTGCGCGGTGGATTTTTTTGCCGGAGATTCTCCTTTGCTTCGTTCCCCTGAGCATTGCCTGGCTGGATTCAATTTTCGGCGGTTCGGGCGTAATGCGCCTAAGCGTCGATGTGATTCACCGGGGTTTCGTCGGTGTGCGTGGCGGCGTGCTGGGTCGCCCGCTGCGAACTCATTGGCTGCATATCGCCTTGGTGATCGGCCCACTTCTTTACGCAGTACTGTTCTTGATTTCCCGGTTTGCCGGAGCGGGTCCCGCGGCATTGCGCTTCAATGAGGGGGATGTCTGGAGAGCGCTACTGCTGCTGTCCGTCTTGCCCGCATTGGCGGTTGATGAACCCCTCCCGCTCGTAATCAGAGCCCCGATTCGCCTGACCAGGGAATGTTTGAGAATCACGGCTTGACCGAGCTAAGGGCACGTAAATTCCTCTTTCTTGCGCTGACCCCGCTAACCTACAATGATTCGGAGTTGCAAATGGGGCGTGCCAATGACCAACTCACGCAGATCCGTGGCGAGGGTGTCGGCAGTAATGGCGGTGCCCCAGGGTGGCGCAGTCTTTACGCGTAGAACATTCCTCGACGCGTCGCTGGCAGCCGTAGCGGGAGCAATCATGGGACCGGAAGCCGGTGCAAAGGAAGTTTCACCTTTGAGTGCCGGGCAGCATTTAGCACCGGCGTCGGAGACTCTCGCATTTCTGAGCATTGAGCGCGCGTCCGCTCTCATCAGAACGAAGAAAGTCTCGCCGGTCGAGCTGACCCAGGCGTGCCTTAATCGAATTGAGCGCCTCGATCCGCAGCTAAACGCCTTCATCACGGTGACAGCGGAATCCGCGCTGGCCGAAGCGCGTCAGGCCGAGGCCGAAATTCAGAACCACCGCTGGCGGGGCGCCCTGCATGGCATCCCGATCGCACTGAAGGACCTGGTCGATACTGCTGGCGTACGTACGACGGCAGGGAGCGAATTGTTCAAGGATCGCATTCCCACGGTGGACGCGGAGGTCGTGCGGCGGCTCAAGGCAGCTGGGGCCGTGTTTCTCGGCAAGCTCAACATGCACGAATTCGCCTATGGCGGCAGCTCGGCAGTCAGTTTTTTCGGTCCCGTTCGCAATCCCTGGAATCTCGCTCATAGTCCGGGCGGCTCCTCCGGAGGATCCGCGGCCGCTGTCGCGGCCCACCTCTGTTACGGCGCGATCGGCTCCGACACAGGCGGTTCTATTCGCGAACCGGCGGCATACTGCGGTATCGTCGGACTCAAACCAACCTACGGGCGCGTGAGCACGGCAGGAGCAATTCCCTTGTCGTGGTCGTTGGACCATCTGGGTCCCATGACGCGCACGACGGTGGACGCTGCTTTGATGCTCCAAGTCTTGGCCGGCTACGACCCGCGGGACAACGGTAGCCTCGATACGATCGTCCCGGATTACGCTGCGTCCATGCGGTCTGCGACGTCCTCGTTGCGGGTTGGCATCCCACGCGACTTCTTCTTCGAGGGGCTTGATCCTGATATACAAGCCGCCATGGAGGCTGCTCTGTCTGACTTAAAGACCCTTACCCGCGTACAGCTCGACGTTGCGCCGCTGGCGACGAACGGCACCTACGCCGAAGTTATGGATCCGTGCATTGCCATCCTGCAAGCAGAAGCCTACGCATACCATCAGGACTACGTTGCCAAGAGCCCAGAGCTTTATCAGAAGCCGACACTCGAGAGAATTCTGGCCGGAACCAAGATCACGACTTCAACCTATGTTCAAGGCCGGCGCCAAATGGAACAGATTCGCCGCACCGTGTCACGCGGATTTGATGGTGTGGATCTATTGATTACCCCGACCACTCCTGTACCCCCATTTGAGATCGCCGATCTGCTATCGGACCCCACGATGATGCGACCGAAGGAAGTACGCATGCTTCACAACACCCGGCCGTTCGACATGTTTGGGGCGCCTACGATCTCCGTGCCCTGTGGATTCACGAGGTCCGGCCTGCCAATTGGCATGCAAATCACTGGCGTTCTCGGCGATGAAGGAACAGTTCTCCGTCTAGCCCATGCTTACGAGCAAGCCACCGAGTGGCACAAGCGCCAGCCGATTCCTGAGCAACAGGCGTAACGCGGCCAACCCTTCCGGCGCAAGCCTTCGGCCCAGCGCCTCCTCGACAGCCGAGCGGATCGATGGGCTCCCACAGGGGAATACCCAATCCAAGAGCGAATCCGCACACGCCACCGCAGAGAAATCCCAAAATCAATCGTGCGGGCCGACTCGCGGCTGGTTTGACGAGTTGGGGTTGGTAGGGTGGATATCAAATCTGAAGGCGCTCCAACAACGCGACAGCCGCGGTGCCGGTCAACATGGGGTTGCGCACCAACGCTCGCCTCACGCGGCTCTTCCCAGCCTCGCAACCGCAAAATACACTGCTACCAGGGCCGCCATGGCCATTGAGCCGTTGCTGCGCGCGCCTTGATCGGGTGCGACCAAGACGGCGATTCTTGCTCCTTAGCTCCATCAACCGGCTCCATCATGCAACACATTCTCGTCGAGGGTCTGCAGCTCGAATACCGCGATCTGCCAGCAGTCGCTGAGCAGCGATCGACGCTGCTGTTGCTTCATGAAGGGCTGGGCTGCGTCGCAATGTGGCGGGACTTCCCCGACAAACTGGCGGCGGCGACAGGCCGGCGCGTGATCGTCTGGTCGCGGGCCGGATACGGCGGCTCGCAACCCGACCCGCGCGCGCGTACGCCGGACTACCTGCGCCGCGAGGCGGAGGAGGCGCTACCCGCACTGCTGGCTGCATTGAACATCGAACGCCCGATACTGATCGGCCACAGCGACGGCGGCAGCATCGCGCTCCTATTTGCCGCGGCCTTTCCCGAGCTGCCGCTTGGAATCGCCGTGATGGCTCCGCATGAGTTCGTCGAGGAAGTGACGCTGGCGGGCATACGCGCGGCCCGAATCGCCTGGCAGACCACCGATTTACCGCAAAGGTTGGCGCGCTATCATCGCGACAGGGCATCTCGCGTGTTCGGCGATTGGAACGACACGTGGCTTTCACCGGCGTTTCGCGATTGGAACATCGAGGACTGCCTGCCGAAGATCCGGTGTCCCGTGCTGGCCATGCAGGGTGAGGAAGACGAATACTCGACGATGAGGCAGATCGAAGTCATTGCCGAAAGAGTTCCGGGTGCGCAACTGCTGAAACTGGCTCGATGCGGCCACTCGCCGCAGCGCGACCAAACAACGGCGGTGCTCGCAGCGCTGGAAGCTTTCGTTCGCATAATTTAGCGGCTCCCAGGGTAACAGCAAACATATCTCCCGACCGCCGAGGATGCGACCAGCAACCGCAGCTTCGAATATCGTTGATCCCACTCGCCCGATTCGATGTCAGTTTGCAGCCGAGCAAGTTGACTCCTGACGTCGCCGGTACCATCGACTCATCTCTCGGTTGACACAGTCGTGGGATTCGCCGTTTCGGACCTCAACGCCATCGTTGCCGCGTCGAATAAGCGCGGCGTCATATGGGCGCGCTTCGCGGGTTTGGTGCAATATGCGTGAAGTAACGCACATATTGGATGGGTTCGAGCTGCGCGAAGCTTTCAATGAGTGCAGGCGCCTTGATAAGGTGAGCCAATCGCGTGTAAATGACACTCCCATCATGCTGTGGATTCTGACATCGCTGTTTTTCCTGTGGTGTGCGTTCCGCGAAGTTCGCGGCAGCATCGTCGCCCGGCCCGGTTTTGATTTCCCCACGCCGATAACGAAACCCTACCTCGCTCTCGTGTTGGCCTTGGCCGTGCTAACTGCGTGGCCGCCATTTCACACCTGGCACTTCGAACGGTTCCTATCGGCGAAAGCTACCGAACTAGCGGACAATCATCGCGCCACGGTTCATTGCAACACGCTGTTCGATACGATGCTCGACACCGAGATGCTTGCGGCCGGGCACGCCAGCCCGCTGACCGGCAAAATCGTGTTCCAAAAGCCCTGGTGCGATATCTTGATGTCTTACTTAGCCCATCCTCATCGTGCGACCGCGAGGGAAATCGAGAGCCTGAACATGTTCGCTCACGAGAGCATGCACGTACGCGGCGAAATGAATGAAGCCAAGACCGAATGCGAGGCCGTGCAACGAGACTACCGCGCGGCCAAACTCCTCGGTGTTCCCGATGGCGTCGCAAAGAGCAACGCGCTCGAGTACTACAACACCATCTACCAGCTGCGAGGAGATTCAGGCATTTTACAGGGCGCCTATTATTCGAAGGAATGCGCCCCCGGCAAAGCCTTGGACGAGCATCTCAGCGATTCGACATGGGCGACAACCTAGGTCCGCCACCGAAGCCAATGGCATGCCTCGCGCGGCCTCCGGCACGTCGCGAGCATCCGCGTTTTCAGCCGGTATCCCGCGCTCCCGCGCCCGCGCGCAAGCCGCATGCAACGTGTGCTGCACATAGGTGTGGTCTATCCTTCGCAGCGGTATGTTACGTCCAACCCCTTGCACAGTGGCGGCTCCATGTCCAACGTTGATGCGCTTCCGACGATCTCCTGCCCAAACTGTCAGCAGCCGATGCAGGCCCAGGATCTCGAACAAAACTATCATGGCGCGGTACGCGTAGATCTCTGCTTCACCTGCGCCGGCATCTGGTTCGATCACGCCGGAAGCGTTCTGCTCGCGCCCGCCGCCGTGATCGAATTGTTCAAAGAAATCAACTCCCGCCTCGGTGACGCCCGTCAGCCTGTGGCAAGCCGGCTGGATTGCCCGCGCTGCGGCGATGCGCTCGCGATTGGCTACGATCTGTGCAAATCAGGAAAGTTTTCCTATTTTCGATGCCCGCACGGCGATGGGCGATTCACGCCGTTCTTTCAATTCCTGCGCGAAAAACAATTTGTACGCAGCCTGACTGAGGCGGAAGTCCATCGGGTCCGCTCTCAGGTCCGCCAGATATGCTGCTCCGAGTGCGGAGCGCCGATCGATTTGGAACACTCCAGCCAATGCCAATACTGCCACGCGCCGGTCTCGTTCTTGGATCCGGATGCCGTCGAGAAGGCGCTCGGTATGTGGTCCGACTTGGAGAATCGACGCCACCTCGGTCCCGCGCCGGAGGCATTGGCGAACGCGCTGATGCGAATCCAACTTCCTCCGCAAGCCGCATCGCCGGGAGGGCATCTCGGCGATCACCTGCTCACCGGGACGAGCGCGCATGGCGCCGACGCAGGCCCGGGGGCGGACCTCGTCGCGCTTGGAATGCAGGCGATCGGCCGCCTGTTCGAGCGCGGCGGCTGATGTCCCCGGTGGATTGATTTCTTTGCCCGTGCCCGCCGCCGATGCACCCGTTATCTGGCCGAAGAGCCTCCGTATGCGCATCGTGGCGCGAGACATTGCTTGCGTCTCGCTCTACTTGTTGTTCGCCTACGCCGGCCGGGCGGCCACGCCTGAAGCCGAGACGAACGAGATGGCCAATGCCGTTGCCGCCAATAGGGTCAAGGACTACGGCACCGCGATTGCCATCTATCGCAAACTCGCAGATCGGGGCAGCGCAGCGGCGCCCGCCATGTTGGGATTGATGTATTGGTCGGGGGCCGGGGTACCACTGGACCACGTTCACGCCTGCGATCTTTTCGCGGTCGCTGAACAGAGAGCCGATCCGAATGGCACGGAGCTTCTCGCCGACTGTTTCTTCAAAGGCGATGGCCGCGCCCAGGACTATAAGCAGTCGGCGCTGTTGTACGGACGGGCTTCGGCTCGCGGGGCGGCGATGGCCGATTGCGCGCTTGGCAATCAGTATCTGCGAGGTCTCGGCGTCGAGACGAATCAAGCCAAAGCCGCGTCGCTCTGCCGGAGCAGCGCCGATCGAGGGGTGGCCGATGCGCAAACCGATTTGGGTCAGATGTATCTGACGGGTGAAGGGGTCGAGCGGGACTTCCCGCAAGCCGCCAGTTGGTTGCAGAAAGCGGCCGATCAAGGCCAGGCGAATGCGGCTTTTCTACTCGGGACGATGTTTTGGAACGGCGACGGAGTGGAGCGCAACCACGAGCAGGCCGCAAAGCTGTGGTATATGTCGGCCGAGCGCGGCAACTTGTCCGCTCCGGCCCGGTTGGCGAAATACTATTTCACGGCGGCAATTATCGCCGCGGAAAATCGTGTTCTCCAAGAGCCTGGATCGAAGGCTGTCTACTGGGGCATCGTGGCGACGCGCGAGGATCCGGATCCCGCGGTTCGCACGGAAAGCCAGAAACTCGTCGATTCGCTGGCGGGCGTCATGCCGAACTTGAAGTTGAAGGCCGACGCCATGCTAGCCGGTCCCGCTATACCGAGTTTTTGAGACCCTTTACGGTTTCACCTGCGACATGATGCCCAGCGGCCTGCCGTCAGGGTCCTTGAAAATTGCCATCCATTCTTCAGTGCCTTCGGCATGCTTGTGGATCATGTGCGGAGCGTTGATGAACTCGACGCCGCACGATTTCAATTCGTCGTGTGCTTTCGCAATGTCCGCAACCCGCAAGTAAATCATTGATTCGCCCGACGATGCTTGCGCTTCCTGCGACAATATCAATCTTGTGCCGCCGCAATCGAAAAACGCGAGCTTGCCGAATGTATATGGGTGCGGTATCCCGAGCACGTTGCCATATCAGGCTTGAGCATCCGCGATATTGCCGACAGATCGTGATATTTGACCGATTGGTCCGAGCGCGAATGAATCAGGCACCATTTTCTCCTTTCGACCAAGAGCGCTATGTTTGGGCGCGCGAAACCATTGCCGAAGCGCCTTGCGATTGCCGATGAGGAGCTTCGCCAACGCATTCGCGACGTGGAACTTGATTGCGTCGATGCTGACTCCCCGGCGTCCGGCAATTTCGCGATTCGTCATGCCGTGTTGCACGGCATGCACGACGCGCCATTCGGCCGGCGTCAGCAGATCATCGTGCGGCGGTCTGCCGCGACGGTGAGGCTCAGACCAGGACGCGCTCCCGAGGCCGCGCCGGCGCGATGACGCCAAGCTCACGGGCCGCGCGGTGGCCGGAGTACACGGCACCGGCGATCAATGCCGGCTGCAGACAGTCGCCGATCCGCTGCACCGACGCGGGCAGCGACTGCGGGGACGTCCGTGGCGGCGCCGCGACGTCCTCGCCGACGAGCGCCCGGTAAAGCGCCTCGTCCGCGACGCGCGAAGTCACCAGCAGGACGGCGGACGCCGGCACGGCGTGCGTGCGGCCGGTGAACACGCAGGCCAGCGTTGCGATCGATTCCTCAAAGGCTGCGAGCGCCACGTTGACCTCGATGTCGACGCCGAGCTCTATCAGCGCACGCTGGGTGCGCTCCTGTTCCTGCGTGTTTTGGCTCCACGCGCCCGCGCGCCCCTCGGTCGTGACGTACCGTACACGCGCGCCTTCGCGCGCGAGCTTGATGGCGATTACCGGTCCGAGGTAATAGTGATCATCGTCAAAGATCACGACTTCCCCGCCCGGCAGACGCCCCGCAAATACGTCATCCGGCGTATACACGGCGGACGGATTCAGCGGGACGATCGGTCGCGCGTGCCAGCGGCCGATACCGTCGCGCCGCCAGTGTGCGCCGGTCGCGATCAGCACGTGATCGGCGCCGAACGCGAGTACGTCCGATGCCTGCATGCGGCTATCCAGATACAAGCCCACGTTCGCCATCCGGTTGATCTGGCCGAGGCGATAATCCCGTACACGCGCCCACTGCGCGAGTCCCGGTAGCCTGCTCTCACGCGAGACGCGCCCGCCGGATTCAATTTCCGCGTCCGCGAGCGCGACTTCATAGCCGCGTTTGCCGAGTATGTGCGCAGCCTCGAGGCCCGCCGGGCCTGCGCCGACGATCAGCACCGAGCCGCCGGTGCCCGCCGGCACCCGCTCCGGATGCCAACCGGATCGCCATTCCTCGCTCATCGTCGGATTCTGTGTACAGCGCAGCGCCGCGCCGCGGAAATCATGCGCATAGCAGATGTTGCAGCCGATGCACTCGCGAATGTCCTCGATGCGCCCCTCGCGTATCTTCGTCGGCAGGAACGGATCCGCGATCGACGGGCGCGCAGCGCCAATCAGATCGACGACGCCGCGCTTGAGCTGACCGAGCATGGTGTCCGGCGACGTGAAGCGGCCGACGCTCACGACGGGTTTGCCGGTGAGTTTGCGCACGTAGGCGACGCGATCTTCGAGCGCCCCTTCGTCGACGAATCGCGAAGATCCCATTTCCTCGTCGTAATCGCCGATCACGACGTCCCAGAGGTCGGGTAAAGACCCCAGCGCCGCCACGACGTCGCGAGCCTCGTCCTCGCTGAGGTGATCGTCTCCGTGCCCATTCGCGGCGTAGCGGACCGCGACGGCGCAGCGATCGCCGACGGCGTTGCGCGTTTCTTCGAGTAACTCGCGCAGCAGACGCATGCGGTTCTCGAGCGATCCGCCATATTCGTCGGTGCGGCCGTTCAAGCTGCGCGACAGAAACTCGGATATCAGGTAACCGTGCGTCGGATATACGTAGATGATGTCGAAACCCGCCTTGCGCGCGCGCAGCGCCGCGTCGAGGTGCCAGCGCTTCAGCGCGCGAATGTCGCGCCGATCCATGCGCTGAGATTGCACCGGGTCGATGCGCGCAGGCGCCGAGCGCACGCCGAATGACGGTGCGCGCGTCGAAAGATTCGCGACGTAGCTGCCGCCATGCCAAAGCTCGATGCCCGCGAGCGCGCCGTGCGCATGCACCGCGTCGGCCATCGCAGCGAGGTTGCCGAGATCGCCGTCGTCCCAGAGGGACGCGAATGGATACGGATGATCATCGGAACTCTCATGTATCGAACAATATTCGGTGCACACGACGCCCCACCCGCCCTCGGCCTTCATCGCACGCATCGACACCAGGGTTTTCGGCAGCGCGTGGCCCATGCCCGTACAATGGGGTACCTGATATAATCGATTCGGCGCAGTGACCGGGCCGATCCTTACGCTCTCGAACAGCGGCGCGTAGCGCGATATTTCCGACATATTCGATTATTGCGTCTCGTGGACGCTAAAAGATAGAGCCTAAGGGATACGCGCATGCGTCATGAATCGGCAAGTCAGCGAAAACGCCGTATGCACGCGGCAATTACGCGTCCCGCGGATCCGGGATTGCATTTCGGCCCGACCGCGCCCTACGAGCCGCTGGCGCCCGGCGCAACGGCGCGCCTCGTCGATGCGGCATTCACGCTGATGGAACAAACCGGCGTGGCATTCGACATCGACAGCGAGGCGCCGGAATTGTTCGCGGCCGCCGGTTGCACGGTCGCCGCCGACGGCGTGGTCAAGCTCGACCGCAAAACGGTCGAAGGCGCGCTCGCTTCCGTCGCGCGGCAGACGCGCCTCTGGGATCGAAATGGTTCGCACTATCTGCTGCTCGACAATCAGCATACCTGGTTCCTGCC
>Ga0116134_1000884_pt1 | contig 15322 bp, 11 predicted proteins | sample June2015DPH_19_5_FD_89737 | JGI IMG/M metagenome (GOLD analysis project Ga0116134, IMG submission 89737) | Peatland microbial communities from SPRUCE experiment site at the Marcell Experimental Forest, Minnesota, USA - June2015DPH_19_40 | ecosystem: Environmental > Terrestrial > Soil > Wetlands...
CGCAAGCCGGACTTCTTATAGCTGACGTCTCCGGCCACGGCGTCCCGGCCGCGCTCATTGCTTCGATGGTGAAGGTCGCGGCTACGGCGCAGCGCGCCAACGCCGCCGATCCCGCTCGATTGCTGGCGGGAATGAACGCCGTTCTCTGCGGCAATACTCAGGACCAGTTCGTAACCGCGGCCTACGTTCACCTCGACTCGCAATCGCGGGAGCTTCGTTACTCGGCAGCGGGGCATCCGCCCATGCTCCTCCTGCGTGACGGGAAAGTGCTCGAAATCATCGAGAATGGTTTGATCCTCGCGGCCTTCGACTTTGCCACCTTCGCCAACGCGGTCCATCCGCTGGAACCGGGTGATCGCTTCCTGCTTTACACCGACGGCCTCGTCGATGCCGCCAACGCCAAGGGAGACTTCTTCGGGCAAAACGCTCTGTCCGCCGTGCTGCGGCAAACGGCTGAACTTGCGCCGTCCGCTGCCTCGGATCGGATCATCTCCGCTGTCCAGCAATGGTCCGCTTCGCAGGACGACGATCTGACAGTTCTCATCTGCGACTACATCCCGAGCGCATAGGAACGCAGAGCGGCTGCGGGCAACTTACGAAACCAAGGCGGTTGCACTCATTGACCTTGTGACCGGGGTTTTGAGTGCTATCGGGATTTTGCGCCAACAATCCATAGCGAGGTGGCGCGTTCAGTTCGGGTGAACAGGTTCGGAAAAAAGAGTGGCCGGTGCAGGCTTTTGACGAACAGTTTGCGCTGTTCTAAGAGAAAATCTCAACTCCGGCCTTCCTCTATAATCGCAAGAGCCTCCCAATGGCAACTTCCCCACAAGCTGAATCCCCTTCCACGAAACACGCCCCCCTCAGAGGGCGGCTGCGCCGGTTCTGGCAGCGGCTCACCGAAGGGCTGAAGCTGACCCAGCTCTGGTCGCAGTTCAAAACCGAAGGGCGCACCAGCTACCGCCTCTATTCGCGCGACGAAACCGCCAAAAGGCGAGAGGGTCTCACGCGCGGCCACCGTCTGCATGTCATCAGGGAAGTCTCCTGGGCAGTTCTAGAAAAACTCTCGCCCGCCCGCCGCATGCTGCTGCTGGTGGCGCTGATCCTGCTGTGCGGTGGTTATCACGTCATCCAGTTCAACTTCCAATTCTGGGGTGGGCTGCTTCTCTTTCTCCTCCTCATACTGGAGATTGCCGACCGGGTCGCGATGAAACGCGATTTGCAGATTGCCCGCGAAATCCAGACCTGGCTGCTGCCTGGCGCTCCGCCGCAGATTCCCGGAATCTCGGTTGCCTATGCCACCCAGCCCGCAAACACCGTCGCAGGGGACTACTACGACGTGTTTCCACGGCCCGACCAGACGAACGAAGAGAATCGCGTGGTGTTCGTCGTGGCCGATGTCGCTGGCAAGAGCATTCCCGCAGCCATGCTGATGGCTACTTTCCAGGCGAGCCTCAAGACGCTCTCGACTGCGCAGGTCGCCCTGCCTGAGCTGGTGGCCAACATGAACAAGTACGCCTGTTCCAACAGCCAGGGCGGATTGCGCTTTACCACCGCGGTTCTCGCGGAGTACGACGCCGCCCGTCGCGTCTTCCACTACATCAATGCTGGTCACAACAACCCGATCCTGCGCCGCGCCAACGGATCGATCGAGCGTCTCGATGTAGGTGGATTGCCTCTCGGCATTCAGCCGGAAGCGAAGTACGAGTCGGCAAGCGTCACGCTTGCGCCCGGCGATTGGCTCATCATTTTTACCGACGGCTTGGTGGAAGCGGTCAACGCCGGCGACGAGGAGTTCGACGAGCCGCGGTTACTCAGCGCACTGGAGGCCGGCGTGTCCGACACTCCCCAAAAATTACTCGACCGCCTCATGGCCAATCTGGATCTCTTCGTTGGCGCGACCCCGCAGCACGATGACATAACCTGCCTGCTGGTGAAAGCGGAAAGCTTTTGACTGCCGAACACAGGATGCCGCAACGCTAGGCAATCTACCAGACAACAGGGCTGGCTCTATTCGGTTGTTTGCGGACAACTTGTTCAAGCTGCCGCTCCACGAATGATTAGCGGATTGTTGATGTAACCAGGCGATGTACCATAGGCCTGACAACTCTCTGAGTTGTTTGGCTGCGGGACTGACTGGCAACAGGAAACTCGCGGCCTATTTCCTTTTTGGTCGCGAGCAGCGGGGCATGCGATCAGGTCTATCCACATCGGCGGGAATCGAGTGCCCGAAGCTCAAAGCACTTCCGGCAAGCGCACCTGAAGGTCTCGTCTCTGGGGATTGCCAAATGTCCACATTTGCCGCAGGCAAACCGCCCGTCCCCAACTGCTACCATCGGCCTGAATTCGTCGTCTGAGAGGCAGTAAGGGCAACGAACGACCGTCATAGTCATGGTCATGTTTACCCCCACGTCGATTTCGCGCAGAAGTTCCGATGCGGTGAATTCTACCCGTTGATGATTACGGGGATGTGAAAATTCGAACGTCCGGTACACCCGCCCTGTGGTTGCCGCCGCCGTGGTTGCCGCCGCTGTGCAGTGGGCCGAGCGAATCATCAGAAAGATTGATAATGTGTTTTCGGAATAAAGATCCATTCTTGGAAAAGCGGGCTCACCCGTTCACGACTGCCGATCCACGCTCGAAACCCGCGTCAATCTTCTGTCGTCCAGCCTGAATTGCTGCTTTGTTGCGACCGTTGCGATCCCCAGATCTTAGCCGCCCGATGGGGTGAGGAGACCACGAGATAATCCCGACTCTCGGCCAGAAGCCTCTCACTTAGGTGGCCGCTGCTGTTTTCATTGAGTACAGTTTGCCATGGACAAATCTGTCGTGATTGGCAGGTTAAGTGGGTTCTGCTTTCGAAGATTCTCGTTGAGTGTTGCCCAAAGAGTCATGACTTTGACCAGGGAATCACATACCTGGTTCACAGCTTGGATTTGCGGGTCAGTGGGTCGCTGGTCGGCGGCCTCTACGCCGTCCAGGAGACGGGTAAGGTCACGGTTGATTCGTCCCAACCCGGGTGCGGTCCTGGTGCCGTCCTCGACTGCTTTGATCTGCTTCTCAATGTCGGCTGTGTTGTCGGCTGCGTTCGGCGACTTTTGTTTCTTCCGTTCTTCGATCGCCTCCGTCAGGGGTTTCAGTTTTTGGAATTCGTTGTAGGAAGCTTCCATTCCGCCCAGGATTCGGCGCGCGAGCTCCAGCTGAGCTTCGAGATCCGCTTGGGTGGCGGGGACGCGAGGGTCGAGTTTCACCGTTAGCGGCTGCTGGACCGTGTGGCCGCCAGCGCTGAATTCGACGGTATACACGCCTGGGACGACCAGCGGGCCTGGGGGTTGCTGTCGCGGCGTTTCGTGGGGAATCGCGTGGTCAGCCAACGTGTATTCGGTGTATTTAATAATGGGACCGAAATAGGAAGCGGGCAGAATCTGCGGTGCCTCGTATCGTAAATCCCAGACAAAGCGATGCAGACCGCGCGTTTTATCCACTGACGGAGGAGTGGCAAACCAATACTCAGGAACGTTGGGCAAAGGGAGGTCGGGTTCGCGCGAGGCTCCGGTGAACTTGCGGACAATTTTGCCGGTGGCGTCCCGAATCGTAATCGACGGCTCATCCGCGAGCGAAACGCTCAAGTAGTAATCGAGGCTGATGCCATCCGGAGGATTCTTGCCAGCGGGCGTCTCGCTGGGCAGGGGCGTGTCCTGGTAGGTGTCCCAGCGGACGCGGAGCGCCGTGGCGGGCACAAAAAGGTGAACTGCGGAAGCAAGCACCTCGGGCGTAAGTTGGCGAATTGGGGTGATATTGTCGAGGATCCAGAGCCCACGGCCAAAGGTAGAGATGACCAGATCCTCATCGTGAATTTCGATGTCGGTAACCGGCGTAGCAGGAAGGTTCAGCGTGAGCGGATGCCAGTGATCTCCATCGTCGAAGGAAAGGAAAACACTGGAGTCCGTTCCAGCGAAAAGAAGGCCTTTGCGGACAGGGTCTTCTCGAACTACGCGGACACTTTCGTCTGCGGGCAGGCCATCGATAATTGGTTGCCAAGTCGCACCAAAGTCGCGAGTGCGGAGGATTTTAGGAGGGACGGCTTCGCGACCGGGACCAACAGTCAGGTAGGCCGTAGCGGCGTCATGGTGCGAAGGCTCAACGTAGAGGAGTCGGAATGGCGCGGCGAGTCCGGGCGGGGTGACCTTTTGCCAATGTGCGCCGCCGTCTCGAGTTAGTTGGACGATCCGATTGGTGGTTGCGGCCCACATCTCGGCAACGTCAACTGTGGAAACGGCTAGGGCTTGGATAGCCGGGGGACGAGGTTTGTCGGGATCGGTTTCAGATAGGTCGACATTGTCCCACTCAGTAAGATCCGGGCTGATGGACTGCCAGGTCTGTCCCTGGTCCGTGCTCTTCAGCACATACTGTGTGCCCAGAAGGAGAGTGTTCGGATCGTGTGGGGAGAAAAATAACGGCGGCATCTGGGCGGCTCGGTACTTGTCTCCTTTCTCAAAAACAGTAGCGGTCTGGCCGGACACGCGGTCGTAACGGACGACCGACTCGTACCAGCCGCCGGAATAGATCCAGTCGGGGTGGAGAGGGTCGGGCGCAATGAAGCAGAACTCGAAGCCGCCCACTGAGGTGACATCCTGCGGGGTAATCTCGCCATTATCACTGCGACTTGGCACGGATTGCGTGCCACTGTCTTGCTGGGCAGCGTAGGCACGGTAAGGAAAGGAGTGGTCGGTAATGACATGGTAAAACTGGCCCGTTGGCTGGTTGTACCAGGAGCTCCACGTTTTGCCGGCATCTACGCTGAGAATTGCGCCTTGATCGACGCCAAGAAGCAGGCGGGTTGAGTCCTTCGCGTCGATCCAGAGAACGTGGAAATCATCACCAGAAGGCGCCCCGACATAAGCGGCGAAGGTGTGGCCGCCGTCGATGGAGCGATAGAGCGAGGTCTGAGCCACGTAAAGGATGTCGGGGTTTTTGGTGTCCACGAAGATTCGACTGAAGTATTCGTTGCCTACAATACGCGGATCTTTGGTCGATTCTGTCCACGTTGCGCCAGCATCATCGGAGCGGTAAAAACCCTGTTCCATTATGGCGTAGAGGCGTCGCCCGTGGCTGCCGGGTGCGACGCTGATGCCAAGGCGACCCCGGTCTTTTTCGGGCAGACCTTTCGAGACGAGCGGATTCCATGTGGACCCTCCGTCGACGGATTTGTAAATCAAAGAATTGGCTTTTCTGCCGCCTTTTTCGTCGGCAGAGGGAATCGGTCCTGAAGCAGGAACGTAAAGCGATGCGTAGAAGGTGCGCCAGTTATTAGGGTCGACGGCAAGGTCGAAGACACCGGCCGTTTCATCATTACTGAGGGTTTGCTTCCACGTCTTTCCGCCATCAGCCGATTGGAAGACGCCTCGCGCGGTCGAAAACGTTTTCGTTGGCGCAGGGCGCGAGAAGGCGCTCACGCCTATGGAGTTGGCCCCGACGATAACAACGTCAGGATTCTGCGGATTGATGATGACGGATTGGATAAAGCGGGTATTTTCAAGACCAGCGTGGGTCCAGGTATTGCCTTCGTCGGCGGATTTATATATGCCTTTGCCGGGGGTTTGCTCGCCCGTGCCAGCGTAGATTGTTTTGGAATCCGAAGGAGCGACGGCGAGAGCACCGATCGAAGGAATGCGTTCCTTATCGAAGATCGGCGCCCAGACCTGGCCGGCGTCAGTAGTCTTCCAGATACCCCCGCCGGGTGTGCCGAAGTAATAGACGTTAGGATTGTCGGGGACACCGGCGACCGCAGTCACTCGGCCCCCACGGAACGAACCGATGAGTCGCCACTGCAGTGCTCCGAGGTCCGTAGGATCAATGTCTTGAGCAGAGGAAGCCGCAGCGACAAGCAAAACTGTAGCGATTAGAACAAAAGAGTATTTCAGGATGCTTACCCCTAGCCCGGTCACGAGCGCTTCTTCTCAACCTTTTGCTGCTATCCCAGATCGTCCAAAGACCGCTGTCGCAGACTCCGAACCACATCCCAATTAGATATTAAGGATCCAGTGAACAAAGAATATACCCCAGCGCCACTTGAAAGGCGAGATTGAATCTGAGTCCCATTATTTACAAGGAAATAATCCTGATTTCTACATTTCGTTGGATGGCACTGGGCGCCACTTTACTTTCCGATGCAGAAGCTGCCGAAGATCAGGTTGAGGATGTCGTCGGTGGTGGTGGCGCCGGTAATTTCGTCGAGAGGCCGCAGCGCCGCGTACAGATCAAGCAGGAGCATCTCGTGAGGTACTCGAGCCGCGACGGCAGTGCTAGCCGCTTCGAGCGAGGTTAGCGCGTCGGTAACCAGCTTCTGATGGCGGACGCTGGTGAGAAAGCCGCTCTCCAGTTGGTTGCTGGCGTCTCCGGCAACGTGTTGCAGAATGGCAGCGCGCAGCACCGGGATGCCTTCACCGGTGAGCGCGGAAGTCGGGATGCGCTGCGGCAAAACCCTGTCGCGCTCTGCCCGGCCGAGGCGCCCATCATTCCCACCTGAACTCGGCAGGTCGGACTTGTTTTCCACAACGATTGTCGGCCGCCCTTCTACCTGCCTTAGTAACTCGCAGTCCTCTTCGGAGAGCGCCTGGGTTCTGTCCATTACGACCAGAACTAAGTCGGCGTCGGCAAGCGCCTCCATCGACTTCTTGATGCCGATGCTTTCGGCTTCGTCGAGCGCGCGGCGAATGCCGGCCGTGTCCACCAGTTCCACAGGAATTCCACCGATGGCAACGGTTTCGCTCACCAGGTCGCGCGTGGTGCCGGGCTGGGCGGTGACGATGGCGCGCTCCCGTTCGACCAGGCAATTAAACAAGCTCGACTTGCCGACGTTAGGTCGCCCCACGATGGCGAGCGTTAGTCCCCGGTGAACGATTTTGCCGTAAGTAAAACTGGAGGCAAGTTGTAGCAGCGGGCTTTTGACCTGAGCGATGCGATCGAGGATGGTGGCGTCCGGGGCAACAGAAACATCGTCCTCGGCAAAGTCGATGCCAGCCTCGAGCAGGGCGATCAGGTCAACCAACTTCTGCTTGATCGGCTTGAGGCGATTGGAGAGTGCGCCGTCGAGTTGCTGCGAGGCGACCTTGGCTTGAAACAGGGTTTGAGATTCGATCAGGTCGCGGACCGCTTCCGCTTGGGTCAGGTCGAGGCGTCCGTTGAGAAAGGCACGCATAGTGAATTCGCCCGGCTCGGCCAGACGGGCGCCGCCAGCCAGACAGAGTTCAACGATGTGGCGCAGCACGACCGGTGACCCGTGCGCCGAGATTTCAACGATATCGTCGGTGGTGTAGGAGTGAGGCTTGGCGAAGTAGGTAACAACAACCTCGTCGATCTGGGCGCCAGATTGCGCCAGCGAACACGTAGGGACGGCCGCCCTCGGCCGTCCAGCCGAGCAAAGCTCGGCAGCGTCTGTCCCCGCGTGAGTGGAGGGTTCGATGAGATCGCAGCGAATGGCTCGGCCCGGTTCCCACTCACGACTTAAGCGCAGCATGGGAGCAGCGATGGCTCGCGCTTCCGGTCCGGCCAGTCGAACCACACCGATGCCGCCCCGGCCCGGCGGGGTAGCGATGGCAACAATGGTGTCGTCGAGATTCATTGGAAAGAAGTGGCCAGTGGATCTTGGTCAGGGTCATTGTAGCGAGCTTGGGCGTTTGCCGGGCTTGTGTATGGCGACGGCAAAAGTGCTACACCCCCCCCACCACCCGGAACTTGGACCCTGGGGGCCGGGGCCCGCGCGCTGGCGAGTGGGGCGAGAGCGCGAGCGGGGAGTGGGCGGCGCGTTGCGTGCTAGGCGAGGGCTGAGGCTGGGGACGGCTGCTTTGGCAGCAACTCCCGAACAAACGAAAATCCATTTGTTTCGAGATCCCCATCAAGGCGGAATGCGAGGGTACGAACTCGTATTTTTCCAAGTTGTGTACCCAGAAGGGGTTTTTTCAAGGCAACGGGGTAAACCAACACTGCTTCTTGACAGCCTTTTGCCCCAGCATAGGCCACGACTTGAGACACGTCTTCTGTCGATGGTGAGTCCGGCACTTTGTACTTTGTGTCAACCACCGCCAAGACCTTTCCGTTGGCCGAGTCCGTTACTAGAAGGTCAATTCTGAACTCAAGGTCCTCGTTCTCACCGATCAATATCCGTTCCTGTGCTTGGGTTTGTAGTCCCTCGACGGGATGGGCTTGAAGCCATTTAGCCACAAACAGTTCGAAGAGAGACGCCATATCCACAAGGAATGGGAGCATTGTGTGATCGCCAACCTCGTGCGAAGGTCCGGTGTTCTCGAGAAAGAACCTACAGAGCGAGTGGAGTAAGCGGTAGTCTTCATTGAGACGATTGTACTTTCGGTTCATACATGATTCGGAGGTATACGGGAGCACCCTGGCGACGCCTACAAGCGAACGGTATGCTTTCCTACCCGTACAACTGGCGCTGCGGATTCTTGGGGTCCGAGTCAACGTAATTTGCATCCACGAGATTCAGAATTGAGCCCTTAACAGTTTTGCGGTTGTAAGGATTCAGCGCAGCGAATTTGTCAGCGATTTTCTTCGCTTCAGCCCACGAGAGAATCCGGATTCCTTTGCTGCCGGGAATCGGTATTGAGATTGCACGGGAGCTCATCGACAAGAAGCTGGCGGGACAAGAACAAGTGGCCCGTCGAAAACTGCTCTCAGATGCGAGCGCGGACTCGATTTGTCGTTATCGGGCAGAATTGCCCCATGCTGACACGCTAGAGAGAATTCGATTGATTGAATCACGGGCTGCTGCGGCCTACTGGTTAATGTGGCGCAATCTTCCTATCAGTTTTCCTAAAAAGGATGAGCCACGAGTTCCGGGTCACTGGCGCGTTTTTGGAACTCGGTTTTCTCCTCTTAGTGGGTCTCCCCGAGTCGCCGTTAACCCGGCCAATGCCATCCTGAACTATCTCTACGGTCTACTTTACTCGGAGTCCCGACTAGCCGCCGCTGCTCTCGGCCTCGATCCGGGGCTAGGTGTCCTTCACCTCGATATCGCTGCCCGAGATAGCCTGGCGTGCGATCTCATGGAAGCGGTGCGACCCCAAGTTGATGCCTATTTGTTGGACTGGATCACGCGTGATCCTCTCAAGCGCGAGTGGTTCTCAGAGCGTCCTGACGGGAATTGTCGCCTCACTGCGTCATTTTCTGTGCGCCTATCGGAGACAGCCTCTTTGTGGGGCCGTGCAGTCGCGCCAGTGGCAGAATGGCTGGCGCAAACACTGTGGAGCTCCCCGCGCAGGAATCCTGTTGGAAATCAGATTCTTCCGACGCGGCTCACTCAGAGTCGAAAAAGATGTGCTCAAGGCGGTGCGGCACAATCCGTCGCAAGACGATTACCTCATATAGAGAATATTTGTCGGGACTGCGGGAAAACGATTCAACATGGGAACACTCGTTGTGGGAATTGCAGGATTGAGACTGCCACCGGACGTATGGCGGATGTTGCTCGGGTTGGACGCCTCACTGCACACAGCCCTCAAGCGCAAGCAAAGCGCAGCGATACTCAACGCCGCAATGCCATCTCGCGGCATTCCTGGAAAGCATCGAGTCAGCCAGCGTGGCTTACTGAACAGCTTTATTCTGAGAAAATCCAGCCGCGGCTCGCAAAAGTGTCAGGCACCGCTGTTGCGCGAGCGATCGGAGTGACATACGCATATGGAAGCCGCATTCGCCAGGGCTACCGTCCGCATCCGAGGCATTGGCTTGCACTGGCCGAGTTGGCAGGTGTCGCGAAACACCTTGGTGCAATATTCGGATAGACTTGATAAAGAGGCCACCTGTGCCTCACCGACAAACCGTCATCCGCGTGGTCATCCGCGACAACGTTTCGTGCGGAAATTATGCCAACATTTTCTTGATAATAACACCTTGCCGGGTCGACTCGATCCTGACCGTGACCCCACCCGCACTATCGAAATCTAGAATCAACTGCTGTGGCACGGGTTCGATTCGTGCCTTCGTGCCATTCCGACTAAAGGTAACGTGAAGATCTTCGACAACGAACTCGTCGGCCCTGACTGCGGCAGCGATCTTTGCTAGCGTCTCAAAGGGTGGCGGAACCTCACCGCGTTCGTATTGGCCTATCATCTGCCGCGAAACGCCCACTGCCTTCCCGAGGGCTTTCTGGCTCATCCTCATCGGAGTCTTTCGTCGTGCTTTCTCTATTTCTTCTCCTAGTTGATGCGTCCAAGTCATGACAATTTTTCTTGCCTAAGGCCCGAGATGGCATGGAGATTTTCATTGACATAGGAGGATAAAGTCAAGCACAATTGTCATTACGAAAGTACGATGACAAGTTTTCTTGTCACAAAACTTCGTGTATAATGGCTATTGTGGAAACGGGTTTGGTTCCGTATACTGCAATGCCGCAGCGCGCAGGAGGCACAAATGAGCCCTGAATCTTCTCAAGTCCGTTCGCGGTACCTCGCCCTTGCGCTCGATGCCCGAAGAGTGATCGACGCTCTCATCGTGTTCGTCGACAAGGGGGAGCGCCAACCGGATCTCAATCCGTCCCTCAAGGAAGCGATTGCTTCGCTAAAGGCGGTGAAGGAAAAGAAGGAGATTTTCTCTCCCCAGCGTAACAAGCTCGCGTTTTCCGAACACTACGAACAGGTTCGAACCGTAAACGAAGCACACAATCCGATGGAGCGGGAGGAGATCGTCAAAAAACTGCGGAACGTCATGAGCCACTCCGCCAGCATGGCGAAGCAGCAGAGCGATGCTTATGACATAATTAGGTTTTTGTCCGCGATCGAAAGCCGGGCCCTCTATAACTACAGACCGCAACCATAGATGTCCAAGCAGATGGAACTAGGCGCTGAGACACTCCAACGAGATGCCGCAGCGCTTTTTTCATTTGTTGATTCCGTTTGCCGATTCTGCCTAGGTGAAAATGAATCGCCAGCATACCCTGCACCGTCAAAGGAATTCTTCGAATACATCCATGAGCTTGGCGCCGCGACAAAAGAATACCTGAGCGTTTTCGCGGCCAATCAGCCAGGTAAGTCGAAGCTCTACCCGCTGTACCAATATTACCGCCAGCGGCTCGAAACTATTCGATTAGGATGGTTCGAGTTCCACCTCCTGATCAAAGCAGCCGCCGATGCAGACACCCTAAACGTCCCCTACGCGCTGGTTGAGGCGCTCACCGCGAGACTACGCAGTATTCGAGGGTTCGATAAGACCAGCTTTGCAATTTTTCATATTGACGAGCTGAACTACTGGGAAATCCCCGCAAGCGAGATAAAAGAGATCACCGACAAGTTTAAGCGCTACATCCCGAAACCGCCGAGATTTCCAGCAAGCACCGGCATGATTGGGATTCCTTATTCACAGTCCTCATCACTGTACCTCAACTTTCTTATTGCTCACGAGATGGGCCATTTCGTGTTCGAGAAGTGCAGAGTCAAGAACCAGATACTCCCGCAGATTGAGGCGGCACTGAAGAACGTCATGGATAAGGATTTTGAGACCGCCTCAGAACAGGCTTTAAGGTGGTCGAAAGACAGAGTGAGTTCCTGGGCCGAAGAGTTGTTCTGCGACCTCTTCGCCGTGTGGCTCATTGGACCCTGCTACTCCTTCGCCTACATCGAGTTATTTGGGTTAACGGGAATCCTCGACGACTCAGTGCCATCCGGCTTCTCGGTCACGGCGGGAGCCGGATCTGCCATATTCCAACCGAGACACCCCGCCGATCTCCTTCGTCTCCGGCAGCAGGTCTCACTGCTTAAGAAACTGGGCTGGTGGCAGGCGGTCAAGGCCATTAAGAGTCACTACGTAGACGTCCTCACCAGCAGCACGAAGGTTAGCGAAAGCATTTTTGAGTATGAAGACAAGGATGCCCTGTTAGCCCAGGAAACGATCAAGGCATTCTTCATTCTTGCGCCTCGGGTATCGGATAGAATCACTGAGATAATGAAGGACTCCGAGGGAAAAAGACTGGAAAGCGGCCTGAAATCATACCTAAAATTTAATGATGTAATCGGCAAATACCTGGTTCGCGCCGTGGTACCGTCCACAGTCTTCCTTGATGGTGAGCACTGGTACCCGGACGAAATTTCCATTCTGAATGCCTCGACTAGGTTCTATCTTGAATCTCTCGAAAAGCTGATGGCGGGAGTTGAGGGTCAGAAGCCATCGCTAGCAGGCCACCGCAGTAACTGGGCCAAGAGATTAGAGGGTCTCACGACCAAGGCGATCGAGGACCACCACCTGCTGGTGCGAGAAAAAGGAGCAAAATCAGTTGGCGGTTTTTTCAAAAGAGCGGATCTTGCAGCGGCTGAACAGGCGAGTTGAAAGGCACGACTCGTTCGTAATAAGTCCGCTACTGCAGGCGCACAAGGCCTTCGACACCGACTCTGTCGACCTGCGACTAGGAACACATTTTCTCTTACCGCGAGTACCGCCGCAGCCCTACTTCTACCCAGGCGTGGAAGCTTCGAAATTAGGACACCAGAGGCTTCACGTGCCGTTAGGACACTACCTCGTTGTGCCCGCTCACGAAACAGTGTTGGGAGCAACACTCGAATTCATAAAACTGCCAAGCAACGTCTCTGGCCAGATTCTCACCAAGTCTTCGGTCGCGAGAATGTTTGTCGTAATCGAAACCGCCCCATGGATACATCCGGGATATCGCGGGTGCCTTACACTGGAGATCGCCAATGTTTCAAACACGCCCCTGCTTCTCTATCCTGGGCGGCTCGTAGCCCAGTTGATCTTATTCGATACTCCCAACGCTAAGCCGCCCGTCAAGCAAAGTGGCACTTACATGGGGCCTATCTACCCCGAAGCGCCAAAATTCAAGAACCCCGAGCAAGAGCTGACTTTGCTAGGCGTCGACGTAATCGACGACCCCAGAACACAACAGCGACAATCGAACCGAAGGCGGTGTCCCGACTGCTTCGCGCCAATTCAAACCGGCTCACCTCAGTGCGTCCGTTGTGGTGCAGGACTCCAATAGGCACTGCTTGAAGGCTATCCAAGAGGGTCCCCTACTCGATCGAGCGTGATCTTCGGCACCTTCTGCATTGGGAAGTGATAATCGGGAGATTCTCGATTCCTTGACAGTGGCCTCCAAACTGCTAGGCTCAGTCTGTCATGCGATTCAAGACTTATAAAATTCTATCCAGCGTGGTTGCCAATGCTGGGGCGATATTAGCGATAGGCATGTGCGTTGTAGTGATATTCGTGGTGCTGGTCACATTTTTCTTCTGGACGGGAGGGGTCTTTTCTTCATTCTTGAACGCAGTGCAACTCGCGCTTACGCTGCTCACTGCCATCGAGTCGCCCGCGAAACTGTTTCCGCGTAGTCCCTTTTTCATAGTGTTTGGTTGGGTTGTCTGCATGTTTGGCTGGCTCTTCTTCCCTTTATTCGTCGGCGCTGTGATCGAAAACGCCGTGAATCGCGCTCGCCATGAACAGGCGTTGGATGACCTTCTTGACGACGTGGTTGAGGCTGAAGGTTTAGACCCAGCTGATTCTGATAAGCTTAAAGAATTAGTCGACAAATTACGCGGTAAGGCATTCAATCAGTAGCTTAATTGTCGTGTTTAGCGACTGAGACGGTGAGATGACACGAGAACAGCTGGAAGAAATCAAGCGAAAGCATAGTTTGGATGAGTGGATCAGACAAGAAGCCACGCGAGTGAGACGACGGGTGTCAGTCCGAGATGTAGAGCATCAGCTTGACGATGGAATAGTCGAGATACTAACGAGCCTTCGCAAGGGCGGAAAAAGGAAAGACGATGGGAGAACTTGATAATCGATTGCGGTACGTGATCCACGACGCTGACGTGCCCTTGACATTCCGGCATAAAACGCAGCTTGCGCATAGACTGCGTCAGATGGTGGATGGGTGGTTACAACAAAAGCCTACGGCTCGTGCAGAATTCGTAAAGCATACCACGAAACAGATTATTTCGGATTTTAAAAAGTTCTCACCGGAGCGCCCCAAACCCGCTTTCAAGCCGCAGCTTGTGGACACGCTTGCTTTTCGCGGGGGTACCGATAGGAAAGTTGCGGCTCGCTTCTTAGATGCCCTCGCGAAAAAAGCAATCAAAGAAACCCGAACCAAAGGCGCTTTTGTAATTCCTAGACTCGGCACGCTTGTAAAAACCACTCGCAAAGCGAGATCGGGTCGGAACCCTCAAACTGGGGAGCCGAATAAAACCCCACAGCATATGGTTGTAAAGTTTCGGCCCGCTCAGGGCCTCAAGGATGCCATCGCCAGTAGCGCCGCACTTCCTAGAGAAGCCTCCGCACGAAAAAGAGCAACTAGCAAACGGCGACGTTCCAAACATTCCTGATTTGCTGCGCGCACCCTCTAAGAATTCGCGAAACCCAAAACAGCCGGAGCCAGGGAACGAGAGCGCGCGAACCGGATCGTTCGAACCGATCTCGCCCCGTACCCGCGAAATGCGAACTTGGACACGTTAGAACGCGCTTCGCTCACCCCACTCGCCAGCGCGCGGGCCCCGGCCCCCAGGGTCCAAGTTCCGGGTGGTGGGGGGGTGTAGCACTTTTGCCGTCGCCATACACAAGCCCCTTGGGCGTTTGCCGGAGGAGTCAGCGTCATTTATACTCACTGTTTGCCTCAAGTAAGCTGATGCAATCAGGAGCAAAGATTTTCGATGCCGAAACGTACATTTCAACCCAACCGGCGCAAGCGCTCGAAGAAGCACGGCTTCCGGACTCGCATGAAGACCAAGAGCGGGGCCAAGGTGCTGTCGCGCCGCCGGGCCAAGGGACGCAAGCGCGTCTCGGTGAAACCGGGTTTCCGCGAGTAGTTTTCCCCCGACGGACAGCAAAGGCCGTCATTATCATTAACTATAATTACTGTGCAGGATTGTGAGCTGGTGACGGCCAACGCTCCGAAGCGGAATGGAGAGCAGCCCGCCGCGAAAGCGCGAGCAAGCTTTCCGCGCGCCGCGCGGCTGCTGAAGCACTCCGACTTCGATCGCGTGTACAAGCAAGGCCGGCGTCACTTTTCCGCGCACATGACTGTCTTCTATCTGCGACAGGAGGACGCTTTACCGGGAAAAAGCGCCCGCGTAGGATTCACCGTCGGCCGTGTGCTGGGCGGCGCGGTCGCGCGGAACCGGATCAAGCGGCGGCTGCGAGAAGCAGTGCGGCTGCGGCGTTCGGTGCTGCAAGGCGCGTGTTTCGTCGACGTGGTGATCAATCCGAAGAAGTCCGTGTTGACCGAGAAGTTTTCTGTAGTGCTCGAAGAAGTGGGCCGGGCGCTGGATGTGATTGCGAAAAAGCTGATGGAGAAATCTCATGGGGA
>Ga0116134_1000885_pt1 | contig 15305 bp, 18 predicted proteins | sample June2015DPH_19_5_FD_89737 | JGI IMG/M metagenome (GOLD analysis project Ga0116134, IMG submission 89737) | Peatland microbial communities from SPRUCE experiment site at the Marcell Experimental Forest, Minnesota, USA - June2015DPH_19_40 | ecosystem: Environmental > Terrestrial > Soil > Wetlands...
CCGGCATTGATTCTGACACGGAGCTGATCGAGGTGGCGCTGGCCAACATTGCGGTTGCCGACGACTACGCGGACTGGCTGCTTTCGCGACGCGGCGCCGTTGGTAGCGAGGCTGAGCTTGAGTCCTGAATTTCAAGGCACTCTCAGGCGGCTCAAACCCGACAAACATCGAGCGCAGCTCACACCGCGGGCCGAATCGGAGCTGGAGTTCATTGGAACGACCAGCCATCGACCCGCCAAGCTGCTCTACGATACCACGGTCTACATTGATGTTCTTCAAGGCCGTTTTCCGCAGCAGGGCGAAGCCATGCTGCGGGCGACCGAGGCATGGCATTCCCCAGTCACGGAAGCCGAACTGGCGGCAACCTGCGGCCTACTCGATCCCGCTCACTCCCAAACGCCCGAGATCATCGAGCAAGTTGCCGCGGTCATCGACCGGCGCCCCAGCTACCGGACGATCACGCCCGATCCCGAGGTCTGGCGGGAAGCCGGTGTGCTGTCCGGCACGTTGGCCCGGATCCAGGGATACGGAAGAGAGCAGCGGCGGCGCGTCTTGAACGACGCGCTGCTCTTCGCTACCGCTCGAAAATACGGATGTGTGGTGTTGTCCCGCAACGTTCGGGACTTTGACTTGCTGCAGCAACTCGATCCTTCGGGCAAAGTGATGTTCTATAAAATGGGCGCTCAGTAACGTTTGCCGTGCACCGGCTCGTTCCCTGCCGACCGGAGGGTGGCGTGAGAACGCCACGGGGGTGCTCTCGTTCCTCTCTTCCTTTCAAAACAGAAGTCTGAAACGGAGCAGTAGCCAAACAATTCTCTTTCTCCTACTTGCCTGACAAGAGAATCTCCGGGTGCTTATGTGCGATCGTCAGTAGCTTCAAGGTCGCTTCCCGAGGGCGGCGTACGCCCTGTTCCCAGCTTTCTACCGCATTGGGGCTCACATTGATGATCCGAGCGAAAACTGCTTGGCTCACCTTGAAGGACTGCCTGATGGCTCGGATCTGGATGGCTGTTAGCGGCTTGGGCGGGGGCGGTACATCGGTAATCCGCAATCCTCCCTTTTTGTCCTGCTCGTAAGCCAGAGCTTCATGCAAAGATTGTCTCAAATCACTGAACACTTTCACTGCCTTTCTCTTCCTTTTTGTTGGTTCCATGGGAGTAACCCTATCTTGTTGCTTTGATTTCGGCCACCAGGGCGCGCAACTCTTTGCGTTCATCATTCGACATGTCTTCCTGTTCGTCCTTGTCCAACAAATACAACAGATGAATATGGCTCCGATTCTCCAAATACAGGAACAGATGCAGGTAACCGTTGGCCGCTTTTGAACTGATCACTGAGGTCTCCCGCTCTGACTGGGGTACGAGGCGGCAGCCGGCTTTACTTCTCCTCGTTCGTTCACCACGACGGAAGTCACGGAGCGCAGTGGAATGCTGAGTTGATAGCGTGTGTGCTTGCGCTCACCCGTCCGAATCAGTGCACCTTTGGTGACCAGTTCGACTAGATCGCGCGTCGCGGTCGCCGGGGACGCACCCGTGATGGAGGCGTACTTGCCAGCACTTAAGCCGCCCGCAAAGCCTTCGGGACCTTCTCGCAACATGCAGCTCTGCGCGGCGGCGTAGGCCGGCTTGCGGAATCTTGCTCAACCATTTCCTCCCGATAGCGCGGGGCATAGACCTGACGGAGTTTGACATGGGCCTGCGGCCCACCCATAGGCATGAAAGCCGCATTGCTAAGGTTCATTGATTCCAAACGGGTTAGGCGCGACTTTCGACGGAGTGTAAATGCTGTTTACAACGACTAATCGGTTTCAGCCAACTGCTCGAATCACACGCAGCGGTGATGCCCATCACAACGACTAATCGGTTTCAGCCAACTGCTCGTATCACACGCAGAGGTGATGCCGATCACAACGACGCGTCGCACAACTCTGTAAACTTCCGTCAGTTGACAAAAAAATGCCCATCGCTTTCACTGAGCCTTGGGGCCTGTCACATTCAATGAAGAATAGGCTTGCAAATGAGTTAGATAGAAGTGGTCACAAATAGCCTTCTTCTTGGTTTGTTAATTGCAAACTATGCAGCCGACGAGATCAAAAGTGCTCCCCCGGGCAAATACACGCTAAAGACCTGGAGCGAAGACGGCAAAGTCGCCACACAAGTGGTCGAAGTAGGTGTTGGCTCAGCAGCCGCCGATGTGACGGTCAAAAAGTAAGCGACAAGAAATCCCGGATCCGGAGAGCACCAGGTGACGGCGCGAACCAAACTGGTCGATTTAGAGTGGTTGCAGTCCAACTTCCCTTGCATGCAGGCGTGTCCAGTCCCTACACAGGTTGGCCGGTACGTCTCGCTTATTGCCCAGGGAAGATACGCGGAAGCGTATCATTATGCCCGCGCCCCCAACCCGTTCGCGTCCATTTGCGGGCGCGTGTGCGGGCATCCCTGCGAGTCCGCATGCCGCCGTGGCGAGTTTGACGCGCCCATCTCGATCCGTGCGCTGAAACGCTTTGTCACTGAACGCTATGGGCCGGAGTCGAGGAATCCGATCGACGTTTTTGGCGGCAAGCCCGACGTTAAGTTTGGCGAGAAAGTCGCAGTCATTGGCTCTGGTCCGGCGGGTATGTCCGCGGCGCACGACCTGGCATTACTGGGTTACCCGGTAACGATCTTTGAAGCGTCGGTAGTCCCAGGCGGCATGATGCGCCTCGGTATCCCGGAGTACCGCTTGCCCCGCGACGTCTTGCAAGCACAGATCCGCGAGATCCTCGATCTCGGGCCAGAATTGAAACTGAACATGCGGCTGGGGCGGGATTTTACGCTCGAAGACTTGCGCCGGCAGGGCTACCAAGCGGTGCTGATGGCCTTTGGGCTGAACCGCAGCCGCGAACTGAACCTTCCGGGGAACGATCTGGATGGCGTGGTCAAGGGCATCGATTTTCTCTTGAACGTGAATCTGGGCTACCGCTTTGAAGTGGGAAAGCGCGTCGCGGTCATCGGCGGCGGCAACGTGGCCATCGATGTTGCTCGGTCGGCAATTCGTGAACAGCAGCTGAAGCTTGTGGCAGACATGGCCAATGTAGGCGTTCCAAATGAGCTGACTTCCAGCGAAATGGACGTGGCCATGAAGGAGTTCATAGACGTTTCGCGGGCGGCATTGCACATGGGCGCGCGGGAGGTGCAGCTGGTCTGCTTGGAGTCGCGCGCGGAGATGCCAGCGTCCGAGGAAGAAATCGAAAAAGGTTTGCTTGAAGGCATGAAGCTGCGTCCTTCTTTGGGCCCAAAGCAGTTCGTGGGGAAGGATGGGAAGCTTACTGGCCTCGAAGTCATGCAGTGCATTTCTGTATTCGATGAAAACAAGCGCTTCAATCCAAAGTTCTCGCCGGGAACCGAATCCGTGATTCCATGTGACACGGTGATCCTGGCGATCGAGCAGGCTTCCGATCTTTCCTTCCTGAAGCCCGAGGACGGCATCGACACCACGCGCCAAGGCACACTGAAGATCAATCCCGACACTCTGATGACAACTGCGCCCGGTATTTTCGCCGCCGGCGACATCGCTTTCGGGCCGCGCTTGATCATCAATGCGGTAGCCGACGGCAAAAAGGCGGCTCTCCAGATCGACAAGTTCCTGCGCGGCCCGCAATGGAAACCAAAAGAAAGATTCGTGCAGATCACCGTGCTCGACCACCACGAAATGGCTGCCCATTACGACGAGTATTCGCGCCTGGCCGTGCCTGCTCTGCCGATCGAACGGCGCACCGGCGTGGCGGAAGTGGAATGCGGCTACACCGAGGAGCAGGCGCGTCGCGAAGCCAGCCGCTGCCTGCGGTGTTGGATCAATACGATCTTCGAGGGCACCGAGGCGAACGGGACAGAGTGCATCCTCTGTGGCGGCTGCGTGGATGTCTGTCCGGAGAACTGCCTGTCTTTGGTGCCGTTGAAGAGTTTTGCATTCACTGGCGAAGAAAAGGAACGCCTGGGCAAAGAACGCGAGCTACGCAGTCTAGACCTCCAGCACATCTCGCCGGAAGAACTGAACCAGGTTGAGGGCTCCGTAATGGTTAAGGATGAAACCATCTGCATCCGCTGCGGATTGTGCGCGGAACGCTGCCCTGTGAAGACCATTTCGATGGAAGCTTTTGAGGTATTCGAGCAGGATCTCAGCTTGCAGCCCCATGAGGAGATCGTTCTGAACCCATGAGCGACGACAAGGCAAACCCGGCACAGGCAAATGCAGACGCAAAGCTGGAGGTGTCCCGAAGGGATTTTCTCAGCGAAATCACCTTGGGAGCGCTGGGAGTTGCCGGGCTGGGCGGCGCGGCGTTGGCCTATCAGTTCTTTTCGCCGAACGTGCTGTCCGAGCTGCCGACTACCTTTCGCGCCGGCAATCCGGATCTCTACCCGGAGAACTCTGTCACCTTCCTACAAGACCAGCAGGTCTACATCGTACGTACTCCGGCGGGATTTTACGCGGTCTCCGCGATCTGCTCGCATCTTGGTTGTATCACTCAGTGGAAACCAGAAGCGAACATGATTGCCTGTCCCTGCCATGGCAGCAAATTTCAGCCGAACGGCCAAAAAATCGAAGGTCCCGCGCCACGCCCCCTACCCCACTACGCGATCAACCTGACCGCTGACGGTGAGTTGCAAGTGGATAAGCTGCAAATCATCAAAGCCGCTCAGGTCTTGAAGGTCTGAGGACAATTATGGCCACTTCGTTCCATACCGCTCTCGAGAGCCTCCGGACCACACGGGTTTGGAAGTCCATCTTTCGGCGCGGCCCGGCCATCACCAACCGCACACGCAGCCTCGCGGTAATCGGCAACCTGTTCCTGCACTGGCTGCCTGTGAAGGTGAGAGAGAAATCCTTGCGCGTGCGGGCAGCCTACTATCTAGGATCATTGTCGCTGCTGCTGTTCATCACCCTGGTGGTGACCGGCGTGCTCCTGATGTTCTATTACCATCCCGCGACGCCAAAGGCCTATCACGACATGAAGGACTTGCGCTTCGTGGTGTCGAACGGAGTGTTTCTCCGGAACATGCACCGTGTTGGTGCGCACCTAATGGTCCTGCTGGTATTCTGCCACATGTTTCACGTGTTTTATCGCGGCGGATACAAACCACCCCACGAGTTCAACTGGGTGGTTGGCGTCATTTTGCTGCTCCTCACGTTGTTCCTGAGCTATACGGGTTACCTGCTGCCTTGGGATCAGTTGGCATTCTGGGCAGTTACGGTGGGCACCAACATAATTTCCGCCATGCCGGTCATCGGAAACAAAGTTCGCTTCGTGGCCTTGGGCGGACACGTTGTCGGCGAAAATGCGCTGCTACGGTTTTACGTGCTCCATGTGGTCATTCTCCCGCTGCTGGCGTTCCTCTTCATCGCCGTGCATTTCTCGCGTGTGCAGAAGGACGGCGGACTGACGGTGGGGTCAATAGACGATGATGGAAAAAACTAAAATCGAATCGGGATTCAGTTCCGATGCCAAGAAGGAACCTCGCCGGATTGTCTTCATTACACGACATACTTCTGCCAAGGTGAAAGACGAACGTGAGCCCAAAGTGATGAGCTATCCGCACCTGCTGGTGCGCGAGGCCATCGTTTTCGAAGTGCTGATCAGCGCGATGGTGCTAGTTGCGTTGATTTGGGATGCGCCCCTGGAGCGGTTAGCCAACCCTCTGCTCACACCCAACCCGGCGAAGGCGCCATGGTATTTCCTGGGCTTGCAGGAATTGCTCCACTTTTTCCCGCCGTTCGTGGCCGGAATTCTGATCCCAACGCTGGTGGTTATCGCTCTCATCGTGATCCCTTACTTCAACGTCAATGTGGAAGGAAAGCCGCTTTGGAGCGAGCAAGCTTCCAAGCGCTTTGGCATCGTCCTTGGGGTAGTGGTTGCATTGCTGATCCTGCTGGTGGTGGTGGACGCCTGGACAATCATTGTGCCGACCGTGCTGGTCGCGGGTCTCCTGGTGGCGTCGTATCTTTCGAAGGCAACCACCGGACGGATGGGCGCACTGCGCGCCAAGCCGCTCTCATGGTGGATCATGACTTGGTTCATTGCGACGGCCCTTTGCCTGACGGTGGTAGGGACGTTCTTCCGCGGCCCGGGGTGGTCCTGGGTGTGGCCCTGGGGGACGCATGCCGGCTAAAGACATGGGCAAGTTGTCGGAGAAGCTGCGGCTTGCCTTCGCTCTGTCCACGGTCGTTTGCGCGCTCGTGCTGGCGATTTCGCCTCTAAAGGATTTCCGCGCAGAGTGGAAGCACTACAAGCGCTCGTTTGTGAAGTTCGCTCAGGGCCGGCCGGACACAAAGAAGCTCCTCGCCGATTACAGCCCGAACATTGACCAGGTGTGGCTGCCGGGCATGAACGTCACCGACCGCTGCACCACCTGCCACCAGGGCATCATGCAAGCGAGCCTCGCGGATGCTTCTGTGCCACAGCCCTTTCGCGGACACCCGCCCATTCCCCATAATGTTCGCGACTGGGGATGCACCATTTGCCATCGCGGCCAGGGTCCAGCGACCGAAGTAGCCGAAGCACACGAAACCACGCTGGATTGGGAAGAGCCCATCCTCCCTGCTCATTTCCTGCAAGCCTCCTGCGGGGGCTGCCACCAGGATGATCTAAAGGAGGCGCCACAACTCGCGCGCGGCCGTGAGTTGCTGACACACCTGAACTGCCAGGCTTGCCACAAGCTCAACAACCTGGATCCACCCGAGCTAGGCCCGGATCTCTCGAGTGTGGGCTATAAGGTCTCGCGCCAGTGGATTTACAAATGGCTGAAGGAACCCCGTACCATCGTCAATGACGACGGCAAAGTCACCGTGAACGGCTATGAGACCGACGAGCCGCGCATGCCAAAAGTCCGCCTGAACGAAGACGAGATCAAAGCCCTCTCCGCGTTCTTGAGCGTGCAAAAGGCCAAGCCGATTGAGACGTACCATATCAATCCGGCGGTGGTAACCACGTTGAGCAAAAACCCGGAACTCCTTGCCCAAGGCGAAGTGCGTTTCCGGCAGATGATGTGCACCACCTGCCACGCCTTAGCAGCCAGGCGCGCCGGTGAGTCCAAAACGATCGGAGGAAAAATCGCCCCGGAGCTCACCAAGGTGGGCAGTAAGGTCAACGAAGAATGGCTGGTGGCCTGGCTGCGAAACCCACAAAGTTACTTGCCGCACAGCAAAATGCCACGATATGGGTGGAGCGATGAAGTCCTCTACGAGGTCTCGCAGTATGTGATCAACAAGCTCGCAGATTCCGCCCTGCTCGCAAATATGCCGCAACTCGGCGCGGCCACTGACGAAGAAGTAAAGACGGGCAAGCGTTTGTTCAGGGAGAAAGGCTGCGCCAGTTGTCACGCATCGACCGGAATCGGCGCGCAGAAGGACTTTGGGCCCGATCTCACCGCTGTGGGCGCCAAGAACGCTTCGGAGTTGGAGTTCAGCAAAGCAACGATCGAGCACAACCTAGTTTCCTACATTCAAGCGAAGTTGCAGTACCCGGTATCGGTAAATCCCGCCGCGCGCATGCCGCGGTACAACTGGAACCAGGCGGATCTGGACGCGGTGACTACCGCATTGTTGAGTCAGATAGGGCCGGCGCCCACCAGTGCTCTGCAACATCTGGTTGTGCCCAGAAAAGAAGCATCTTTCCAGGCCGTGGGCGCATTCGCCCAGGTTTACGAGCGCTATAAATGCTACGCTTGCCATCGCTTCAACGGCTATGGCGGAGCGCTTGCTCCGGACCTTTCCTACGAACGCAGCCGCGCGCAGAAAAAGTGGATCGCGGACTTCCTGAAGAATCCTCAGACCAACCGTCCGACGTTGATTCTGCGCATGCCGCAATTCAACATGCCGGATAAGGATGCAGCGATCGCCGCGGAGTTCTTGTCGACGGCCGTGCAAAAACCTGGCGTTAATCCGGAGAGCCTAGATTCCAGACAATTCACCCCGGCGATGGTATCGACGGGCAAACAACTCTACGAAGTGAAATACCGGTGCCAGTCCTGCCACACGATTGGTGGAACGGGCAGCTCAGTGGGTCCGAATCTGAACAACGCCGGGAACTGGCTGACGCCGGCATGGATCGAAGCGTGGCTACGCAACCCGCAAGACTTGCAACCGGACACGATCGAGCCCCGCCGTAACTTCACGGACCAAGAGATACGGGCGCTCACGGCGTACCTGATGACGCTGCGCGCTGGCATCAACCTGCAAACCGCCAAGAATGCCGCGAATGTGCCCGTGACCTCGCAAGGAGCGGGCCGATGAAAGCGAAACTCCTGATGGCTGCGCTCTTCGTGTGCACGGTGCTGTGCGTGCTGGCGCTCTCCGGCTGCAACAGGAGCGCGGCGCCAGTTAAGCCGCGTGTTGCCTATGACACCTACGACACAGAGCTCGATTGGAAAGACAACTCCAAGCTGATCAAGCTGGGTTATCAGGAATCGCAGGGGAAACGCATCTTCTACCAGTACTGTGTGTGGTGCCACGCGGATGCCGGCCCGGCGGGCCCATCGAACCGCAGCAACGTGGCGCCCATGCCCCCGCTGATGAACGACGGCGAAAAACTGAATGGAGAAAGCGACGAGTACATGCGGAACATCATCACCCTGGGCGGGAGCGCCCTCGGGAAGTCCTCCACGATGCCGCCTTACGGGAAGACCTTGAGCGCCGCGGAGATTACGGATGTCATTGCGTTTACGCGGGCGATCGCGCAACCGGGCTACCGGAAACCCGGGCGGCCCGGGTTGCAGACATCGATTACGGAGCAGATCTGGACAGAGGACAGTCTGGTCGAAGGCGTAGGATTTAAGGTCAGTGTTAATGGAAGAGTGCAAACGCAGTCGGGCGTGGCGCCGACGGGCACGATTGCGTTTTTCGTGGGGACTACTCAGCTTGGCAGCCCTGTTCCGGTAGTTGCTGAGCCCGGGCTGAATGGCGCGGCACCCCTTTTCTGGATCAATTCGACGACGGTGACGATACCCAACGCGGGTTCGTACGCGCTTACCGCTCAATACAGCGGTGATTCGATCTACGCAGCTTCAACCACTTCGACGACGATTAATGTGCTTCATCACGCGACAGCCAGTATCAGTGTTAGCCCGACGACGATGAATTATGGCGACACGGTGAAAATCACAGGCATCATTGACACCGCGGTTCCGAACTCGAACACGGCACTGAAACCGACAGGAACTGTTACGTTATCTGGCACCGCCGACGGGCAAATCAAAAGTGGCGTGACTACCACCACAACCGCCGACGCGAGTGGAAATTGGGAGATTCAACTGAGCGCCACGGCCAAGCCCTCAAATGGCGAGCATTTCGTGATTACTTACAACAGTGACAGTAATTACGGCTCCGCTTCGGCGAGCGATCCCGTGATTGTGAATCTGCCGGATTTCTCGCTGACGGCAAATCCAGGATTATTGACCATAACTGCCGGCCAAAACGGTTCCTCGACGATTACCATCGCACCGTTGACAAGCATGAGCAGCACTGTCGTTTTGACCTGTTCTGATCCAACCCTTATGAATGTGGCGTGTACGATTTCTCCCGCTTCCATTCGTCTCGCGAGCAATGCTTCGGGGATAGCAACCGTAACACTGACTACGCTTGGACCATCGAGCTCTGGAACGGCAAGTGCACTGCGGAAGCGGCGTCGAGGGATGATATGGATTTCCAAGCCAGCGGCCTGGCAACTCGGAGGTAGCTGTGTTTGCACGGTGCTGTCGATGCTTCTGTGGTTGATGCCCGCACACAAGCGAAGCTACCGCGTGGCGCTGGGTCTCGCCGCCAGTTGTGTCGTGGCGTTCGCGTTTGGTTGTGGAGAAGGCGGTGGCGGGAACAATCCTGTTCCCACGACGGTTTCGATTATGGCGTCAGCCACTAAAATTCCAGCCGCAAACACGTCTTCGCTCACGCTCACCGCAACGGTGACATCGTCGAAGGCGGTAACGGGCACGGTCAATTTTTGGGAGAACGGCAACCATGGTGCCCTCGCCCGACCAGCTACACTCGTGAACGGTACGGCAACGGCACAGGTTGCCTTGCCGTTCCCAGGAACACATGAAATCTACGCTCAGTACAGCGGGGACGCCAACAATCGAGGGTCGCAATCATCGACAATCGATGTCGTGGCCACGGGTTCGGCTCGCGCGCAGATTCAAGGCACGACCGGACCCGTTACCGGCCACTCTTCGGTTTATGTCACGATTCAGTGAGCAAAGTGAGCGACGTGCGGCCGCTGGCCAACGTTGGCAGCCTGCGGGATTTCGAGCGCTTTCTGCGCGCCTGCGCCCTCCGTTCCGCAAACCTGATTGAACAAGGCTGATCTGGCGCGCGACGTGGGCGTCGCTCCCTCCACCGCCAATCATTGGCTGTCCACACTGGAGGCTTCCGGCCAGATAGTGCTGCTCGAGCCCTGGTTCTCGAACCGCACTAAGTCCATCGTCAAGAGTCCGAAACTCTACTTGGCAGATACCGGCCTCCTCTGTGCGCTGCTGAACATCCGCTCCGTGGAAGCCCTCCGTCAAGCACCGGCCGTCGGGGCGATCTGGGAAACGTTCGTCGTCGCCCAATTGCGAGCTCGCGAGCGCCGTGCCGGACGAGTTGGCAGTGTTCTTCTGGCGTGATCGCACACGCGAAGTGGACTTCGTGGTTGATGTCGGCGGACGGCTGGAACCCTTTGAAGCAAAGTGGGCGGAGGTCCCGGCGGCCGGCGAAGCCGTGAACCTCGATTTCGTCCGCAACATAGTGGGCAAGTCGCGGATTGCAGGCGGCGCGGTCGTCTGCCGCACACCGAACAGCTTTCTGCTCGCCAACAGATTCCGGGCTTTGCCCGTGACCGAACTGGGTTAAACACCACCCGGCTGGCAATCAAGTTTAAGCTCAAATGTCGGTGTCCTCATCTTCTTCGAGCAGCCCGACCAAGTAACTTCTGATTCCCACATAGAATCAACCACGTCCGAGTGGGAGTCGGGGATAGTCCCTTTGGTGGAGGGGCAGTAGCAAGACTTGGCGTCTACTGGCTGCAACTTTTTGCTGGTGCGGCATGCAAGATGATGGGTACGGAGGCACCCTTGCAGAAGCCTTGCGCATCGCACCGAGGCTCTAGCGCCGCCTGGTCCGGCTTTGGTAGCAAAAAGATGTTGTTAATTCCGTAAGCACAGAACTTGTTACCATTCGCCAAGGGAAAGCTGAAATTCTTCCCTGTCGAGGACACCAGTTGCACTGCTATGGAAATGCAGGTTTGCGTAAAGCCTTGCTCTTTGTTCAGCTTGGCGCACGGCGCCAGAATAAAGCCAGCCGAACTTGGGCCTCCCTCGAAACGTAAGTCGCATGGAGCCTCATAAGGCGGTAGACCGCATCCGAGGCCAGTGGTAATTGCGCCGCTACCCTGCGTGGTTCCTTTAACGACCAAGATCAGGTTGCTGAAAGAGATCGGCTCCAGAGTGATACCTGCTGTGTTAAGGCGAAGTTCGTAACTGCTCACCCTTGAGACAGTGCCGTCACCGTTCGTCGGGGCGCCAGTACCCACGTAGGTGAAGCTGCCGATAGTGATGGATGGGGTATCCGCGGCAGCCTGCGAAGCGGGCACCCGGATAGAAATCGCCAAGCACGCAAGAATAACGAACTTCTTCACGCTGTCACTCCTCGTCACTACGTTGCCATAATACAGTCGAGCCTGATGAGATGCAGAATATCCATCAGCAGGCTGCTGAAAAATGAACCAACTTGGTAATTTCGACTCAGGTCGGCGAACAAGATTCAAGTACTTGCAAGCCACTTTCTGTCCGTCTCCGGCCAGACCAACTCCTAAGTAGCCGCGGCCGTGGCTGGCAAGCCTTGATTGGCACCTTTGTGCCAACACCTGGCACGCTAGTGCCATTCTTCTCTTGGCGGAACGGTCTTAGGCTGTTCGCGAACGGCACTTCTGGGGGAGGAGCTGTTCATTGTTTTGCCCCACAACTCCGACTGGGTTGTGGGGCGTTTTTTTTGGATGACCGCCATGATGCGCGCAGTATCAGTTCCAAGAATACGTTTCCAGGCGCGAACGACAACGATCGAGCGCCACCGTCGCGCGACGTCCTGCCAACTCGTCTGCTCCTCCTGGATGACCGGCATCCCAGAAGTCGCACAAGTGGTCTTTGTCCGCAAGCGGTTACGATAGGCGCGTAATACGAGGGAACGCGTCGAAGCCCGAGTCGAAACTTAAGATTCGCTCGATTCCATTTTGTTCCATGACGGATAGATGCACCGCGTCACGGGCAGACAGCTGTCGATACCCTAGAACAATTTGCTTCGCACGCTGCACCACCGTGCCGTCTACCGCCAGCACCTGATCTACTACACCGAGCAGAGCGTCGAAGGCTGGCTGAATTGCGTCGCGGCGATCGATTGCGACATATCGGTGCAGGATTTCCTGCAAGACCTCGGCATCGGTAAGCAGACGCTGACGGTCGGTGATCAGCCTCTCGAGCAAACGCTGCGCGTCAGCTTTGTGAGGATGAGGTGCGCCGACCAGATACATCGGGATATTTGAGTCGACCAAAATCACGAACGTGCTCCGGTTCCGTATCCTGCTTCGATCTCGGCCAGCATGCCGTCGATGTCACCGACAGGATAGTCATGCTGGGCCGCCTTTTGGATGATTTCGAGCTTCTTCCCGATGCTGCCCAGAGGTTCTCGGCGGCGCGCCAGATCCAGCGCTTGTCGGACCCACTCGGCGATAGACATGTGGCGCGAACGCGCCACGCGCTGAATCTCTCGATATTCCGGATCCTTCAGAATCACTTGCAGTCTCTTAGCCATATGATGAGTCTATCTGACTCATACCTATGAGTCAAGTAAACGGAGACACAGCTGAGGTTCGCCACAACCCGGGCCGGGCTCGCGACCGAACCATTGCCCGCCACCATCCATATTCGGAATCCTCCGGGCGGGTCCAAAGTCTTGCTGCTGCTATCTCAACGCTGCAGCTGCGAAGCGCGATCCACGTTTGAACGCTTGAACGGCCAATGAGTTATATCTCCTGGACCGTTTCCCCTTTAACAGCCGGCAGGTTGCATGGGGTTGTCGGGGCAAATCCCGGTCAGAAAAGAGTCCTGGCGAGGCATCGTGACCCATTGGGGGATCGAGAAGCTGCAATATGTGCGGCGGTTTAGACGGTGGCAGAAATGAAGACCATCACGTGCATCACCGTATCGTTGAGAGGTTACGACTTCGAAAGCAAGGTGCCGCACCCATGTTGCTTTATGGCCAATTAACTTACGCTAATAGCCGCAAGATCTGATCGGCCGGAAAGAAGTTTCAGCGGCTTCTCTTTCATTATTACTATTCTTGGAGCGGCAGGGGCATCTTTAGGGAAGGAGCCGTTCACTCTTGCGCCCCACGGCTGACCGGATTGTGGTGCGGTTTTGTTGTTGATCGACCCGCCATGACGTTAGCAAGAAATTCCGAGGGGCACGATTCCATTCCCACACGGGAGGCTCGAACGGAGCTGCATCGCAGGTTCCAACTACTTGGTGTGCTCGCAGTCCCTACGTGGACCTTTTTACACCGGTGGACGGCTAGTTTCCGGGCAACGCGTGGGCTCGGAGTTCTGAGGCCATGCAAATCGAGAAGAACACTACGCTGACCTCAAGCAGATTCCGCTGCGATAGACGCATCGCCATGAACAGCGTCGTTGCAATGTTGGGCAATTTGTGGCGACGGCTGACACTGCCCCGACGAATCGAGAACCGGTCGCTGACGAGTTTGCAGCAACGGCTGGTGAAGATCGGAGGACGGCGGTCAAACATGCGCGTTACTACTGGCTTTTCCTGGCGGAAGGACATCTTAATCAGGGAGCCTGATCCAGTTGCCGGGTCGCCTGCTCGGTCCATTCGATCGTCGGCCCGATCATCGGCGAGCGCGCCCCTCCCTCTTGAGGCGCTTTACGACCTCCTCATGGCTTACGACGCGGCCTTTACGCATCTCTTCAAGCCCCTTGCGAACCAGCGCGTCCTGGTAGGCGTGCAGCTCGATGTAGTTGGATCGCCTCGTTGATGAGATAGCTGCGCGAACGGTCCTGCGCGGCGGCCAGCGCATCAAGGGTGTCGATCTCGGCGGCCGCGGCGCGGAAGCTGATGGTTTTCTCGGTGTTGCTCGTAATGCCAGAACAATAACGGGAACGATTCCCAGGAGTTTCTCAGCTGGAGAACGACGTCAGGACCAAATGCTGTTTAGTAGCACTTTGTCCAATGGGTCCCGGCCACCCGGACAGTCATTTCCAGACAGTAGCTTCTATTACCGTTGGACATCCCCTCGTCGACCTTTCGTTATCTGGCCAAGACCAGGTGTCAGCCGAAGAATCACTGTATGCACCGCATCTGAGCGGGATCTTCTTCTCCCAGGACGCGATGTAGCGGCTCCAGAACCCCCGCCGTGCCGACTGAGGTACGGAACAGGAGAAGCAAAGTGAAGCGTCAAGATTCCCCATGGACGTGCGTGAGTTGCGCATTAGTTCTATTGAATGTCCTTCTATTCGCAGCAACTGCCACCGGACAATTGGCCCTCAATCCCTCCACCGTAAGCTTCGGTAGTGTTCAGACCGGTAATAGCGTGTCGCAATCGGTGGTTCTGAACAATACTGGAAAAAGGAATCTGACGATTTTCCGAGCGAGAGTATCAGGGACCGGATTCAGCATCAGCGGACTCACCCTGCCATTAACGCTGGCCCCGGGCCAGAGCGCGAGCCTCACTACGGCTTTTGCGCCGCAGTCCAGCGGCAGCATCAGTGGGGACGTCTCGTTCGAATATTTCCGTCATGAAAGAAGAGACTTTGAATCCTTGAGAGCAGAGACGGTTTCCCTCACCGGTGTGGGCACAACCCCCGGTCAACTCACCGGCAATCCCAGCAGCCTGAACTTTGCCAACGTCCAAGTGGGAAGCAGCCAGACGCAATCCGCAACCCTGACTAACTCGGGGAACTCCAGTCTAACGGTCTCTCAGGCCACTCTCACCGGCACCAGTTTCAGCCTGAGCGGTTTAGCCTTACCCGTGACGCTGGGAGCGGGCCAAAGTGCCACTTTCTCGGTAACTTTTGTCCCTCAGTCGATGGGCAGTTCAAGCGGCAGCGCAAGCATCACTTCCACCGGCTCGAATCCCAACTTGAGCATTCCACTCTCTGGAACGGGTGTGATGCAGGGGGCGATGGCTGCAAATCCCACGAGCCTCGCATTGGGTAACGTTCAGGTCGGCAGCAGCGCGAGCTTGTCGGAGACGCTGAGCAACACCGGCGGAACCAGCCTCACGATCTCGGCCGC
>Ga0116134_1000887_pt1 | contig 15298 bp, 19 predicted proteins | sample June2015DPH_19_5_FD_89737 | JGI IMG/M metagenome (GOLD analysis project Ga0116134, IMG submission 89737) | Peatland microbial communities from SPRUCE experiment site at the Marcell Experimental Forest, Minnesota, USA - June2015DPH_19_40 | ecosystem: Environmental > Terrestrial > Soil > Wetlands...
AGATCATCTCGTTGCCGACATGGAGCGTTTGCGAATCCATCTGAGTATCGAGCGATGGCTGCTGTGGGGTACCTCGTGGGGATCGACGTTGCTGCTCGCTTATGCCGAACGGCACCGAGAGAAAGTCTCGGAAATTGTCATCAGTGCGGTGACAACGACCCGACGCTCCGAGATCGACTGGCTGTACCGCGGGGTGGGCCGTTTCTTCCCCGGGCAGTGGGAGCGGTTCGTGGCCGGGTCGGGGGTATCTCGCGATGATGACATCCTCGCGGCCTACGCCCGGCTGACCTCGCATCCGGACGCCGCGGTCCGGGAGAAAGCGACCGCCGACTGGTGCGCCTGGGAAGACGCGGTGCTCTCCGGGGAGACGAGCGTCGCCGTCTGGGGCGGCCCTCCCTCGCCGGACCGGCTCGCCCTGGTCCGGATCTGTGCGCACTACTTCTCGCGCGGTGCCTGGCTGGAGGACGGCGTGCTGATCCGGGAGGCCGGCCGACTGGCCTCGATCCCCGGCGTGCTGCTCCACGGCCGGCTCGACATGAGCGCTCCGCTGGACACCGCATGGGAGTTGTCCCGCGCATGGCCGGCCGCGCGGCTTCACGTCTTCGAGAACTCCGGCCACCTTGGCGGCGACGCAACCCGCGACTGCCTGCTCGACGCGTTCAGCCGCTTCGCGGCCTGACCCGGGCGGGACTCCGGCGCGCGTTCGTGCCCTCGCTGGGCGCGTTACCCGGGTAGCCGGGCGAAGGCGCGCACGGGGATGGTGCCGAATTTTTCGATGCGCAACGGCACCGCGGTGAACCGGGCACCGGTTGGCGGCAGTTGCTCCAGTCCGGTCAGATGCTCGACGACGGGAATGCCGGCCGCGAGCAGCAATGTGTGCGCGGGTCGCTCACCGTCGGCGGTGTCGTCGATGTTCAGCGCGTCGATGCCGACCAATGCTGCGTCATGGGCGGCGAGCCAGGCTGCGCCCGCGCGGGTCAGGAAGTGCCGTCCTTCGGCGTAGGCCGGTGAGCCGAACCGCGCGTCGTCGCCGGTGTGCAGCAGCACCGCCAGGCCGGCGACATCGAGCGCCGCCAGGGCACCCACATCGATGCCAGCCGGCCGCGCGCCCGTTACCCGGACCACCACCGCCGGCAGGTCGACCGTCCGGGACAGGGCCATGCCGCTGAGGTCCGCGCCGTCGGGGTACCGGTGATAGGGCGCGTCGAGATAGGTACCGGTGTTGCCGAGCAAAGTGAGCCGGTCAATGGCGAATTCGGTGCCCGGGGCGTAATGCTCGCGCGAGGCTTCCCTGGTCAGGTACGGGGTGATCTGCGGACCGGGAAGTCCCGGATAGGTGACCATCCCGGCGCGGATGACATGGCTGAGTTCGACCAGCCGGCCGCCTGCGGGCGGTCTGCCCCGACCGTGATCCGACGGCCCTCCCCGCGTTCCCTTGTGCGGTTCGGCAAAGATCTCCACATTGGCAAGCGTGACCGAGTCCGTCATCAGCAGGCCGAGCGAGGCCACGAACAGCGCGGCAATGCCGTCCTCGTCCATGCCGGGTGAGGGAACGTCTACGCGGAACCCGTGAGCGGTCAGGTCACCGCCGTTGCTGAACCTGATGGTGGCATCGAATGATGCACGGTACTCAGTCACCGATCACCTGTTCCATGGGGTGGCTATCCGGGCAGTGAGGCGCGCAGGAATTGCCGGGTGAGCTCCGCGATCCGGTCGGGCTGCTCGTGCAGGGCGAAATGGCCGGCGTCAAGGAGATGGACCTCGGCGTCCGGCACGTCCCGGCGGTAGGCCTCCGCCTCGGCGGCCTCGAAGGACGGGCCGTAGCGGCCCCACAGCACCAGTAGCGGCGGCCGGTGCGCGCGCAGCCATTCTTGCCAGGCCGGGTAGCTCGCGACATTGGTGCGGTAGTCGTAGAACAGATCGGCCACGCTCAACCACCCCGACATATCTACTCTGGGCTGCGTCCGGTCACGGACAGGGCTATAGGCACCTGGGCGATAGTCACGGAACCGTTCCGCGAGGTACGACCCACTGCGTCGGCTGGCCCGTGATCTGGGCGATGAAGTCATAATCACCGTCGTAGTGCAGCACCGTGACGCTTTCTCGTTCGGCCACGGCCGCGATCAGCAAGTCGGGTAGGCCTACCGCCCTCATGCGCCCGCCTTGCCATAGTGCCCCCTGGACATCAAGCGCGCGCCGCCAGTCCTCATCGTGAGTGGCCAGCCACTCATAACCAGCATCGCGGTCGGCTCGCAACTGGTCGAGCTGTGCGCTGCTCCGGGTAGCCCAGCCCAGCTCGAACTCGATGACACCGCAGGTGGCTACGACTCCCGACTCGATCAGCGGCGCCAAGACCACGGCAACTGCCTGATGGTGCATGCGGGCGAGCGCGCTGGTATCAGCCAGGTAGCTTGCTACCGCTGCCATGCGCCTCGCATCACGTCCTCGTCTTCGAGATCGGGAAGGCCACGGGAGGTGAGCCTTTGCAGATCGCGCCGCCGGGCTGCCAGCGCGGCGACCTCACGAAGGGCGGTGTTGACAGTGTCCTTCTTGGTCGCGGTGCCCAGCGCCTGCTGAGCGGCAGCGAGGTACTCGTCGTCGATGTCGATGAGAGTCTTGGCCATTGCCACCTCTTCCTCTCATCGAATATATCTCACATTGCACGAGCTAGATATATCCACATGCCTTGCCGACGACACCCAAAGACCGAAGTCCCGCTCTTGTAACTGCCTCATACGACCTGGGTGACTTTGTAGGCGATCCCGCCGTCGACCAGGTACCCCGATCCCACGCCGACGATGTCGTTCAGCCATGCGTATTGCTGCGCCCCGGTCTCAAAGAGCGGGTTAGTCCGGAAGTAGTAGCGGGCCGGGTCGACGTGGTGCATCTTGGCGGGGTCGGTCAGGTCGGCCCGCAGGTCGGGCGGGAAGACCCAGCGGCCGCTGTAGGTCATGTGCACCAGGGCGTTGTCGTGGGTGCGCAGGGTCAGCCGGACGTCCAGTGCCATCGCGCCGTCGGGGCGGAACAACGCCCAGTCGCCGCCGCCCGGCAGCACCTCGCCGCGCAGCCGTGGCCCGTGGAAGGTGCCGCCGGCGGAGCCGAACAGGGTCCGCCGCCCGAGAGGGCCGGCGCCGATCTCCAGTGGGCGGTTGACGTCGACAACCATGTCGAACAGATGCCGGGTGGTGATCTCGCCGATGGCCTTGACGCGGGGGTCGGGGGTCATGAGCCGGCTCTGGACAGCTTCGGCCGGACCGCGTCGGTCGAGATACCCGATTGCGAGCACAACTCCGACAGGTCGAAGAAGAACCGCTCGCTGGCGATCAGATCGTCCTCGAACGTGAACTGGATGAACACCGGCAGCCCGGCACGCCTGCCGTTGGGCAGCACGCCGAACCGGTCGCCGGTCATCGTCATCCGCGCCGTCCCCCAGCAGACCAGTGTGCCGCCGTTGCTGGCGTGGCCGTGCAGGGCGACGTCGTAATCGGGGAAGGATGCGAAGAACCGGGTCAGCGCGCGCTTGTTCTCGGCCGGGCCGCACGCCGCCGTCCCGAAGGCCGGCGACTCCAGCAGCATCTCGGGGTGCAGTAGCCGCAGGGCCGCGGGCACATCCTGGCGGCTTTTCGCGACCGCCAGATCATGCGCCAGCCCGAACATCCGGTCGTTATCCATAAACTAAACATACGGTCGACTGCCACGGCGGACAGCCCCAGGAAGCTGACATGAGATCCGGAAATCTGCACCAGAGACGAAGAAGCGCCCAGGGGAAGCTGTCCGCCACCGCGGCCGCCGGCGCCATACCCGGCGCGCCACCGGCGCTTAGCTTGCCGGGTCGCCGCGATCTTCTGCGGCACCAGGCGGCAGATGCGGGAGGGCGCCGTGCGAGTCGATGCTGACTCCGTCGGTCACCTTCTCGCTTCAGGCCCCCCGGCCCGCGCGGGCGGATCTTCATTGCGGCCCATGCTGTGGATGTTCCTGGCGATACTGGTCACTTTTCTCGTCACCAGAACCGTGACCAGGCTGATCCGATCAGGCGCCGGCCGCCGTGCCGGGCTGGGTAACGTCCGGATTGCCGGCACTCACGTTCATCACCAGGTTTTCGGAATACTGATCATCATCGGCACGGGCATCGCCCTGGTGTCCCAGCGGCCGGGGGGAGCGGCCCTCGACACCGCCGCCGCCATCTTCGGGGTGGGCGTCGGCCTCACAATCGATGAATTCGCGCTCTGGCTGCAGCTCGAAGACGTCTACTGGACCAGCGAGGGACGCAAGTCAGTTGATGCCATCTTCTGCGTTCTGGTGATCACTGGAGCGCTTCTCGGCGGAACCAGCTTCGTGACCGGCCGGGCCGGCACGATGGCATGGTGGTGGTCGGTCTTCGTCCTCGCCGTCGAGCTCCTGCTTTGCGTGATATGCGTACTCAAGGGAAAGATCCCGACCGGTGTTGTCGGCGTCGTCATCGGCTTCGCTGCCCTCGTCGGCGCGATCAGGCTGGCCAAGCCAGGGTCGTGGTGGGCGGCGCACCGCTACGCCAGCCGGCCCCGGCGTGCCGCGCGCGCCGCAGATCGCTACGGCGAGCGTTACCAGGCACGCTGGAATCGGGTGCGGGATCTCATTGCCGGCGCGCCTTCGGCGGAACGGCCGGGCTGACACATCGTTCCGGCCCGCGACCTGCCGGACACGCGTCCTATGATGCAGGCGCTTCCTCTCCGTTAAATCAAACCTAGACGTCTCGTCTCGAATTAAGGTAGAATGGCTTCATGACCGACCAGCTAGACCCGGCCCGGCCGGGCCGTAAGCGCAGCGAGGAAGCCCGGCAGGCGATCCTGGCCGCCGCGCTCGAGCTCACCGCCGAGGCCGGCTACGCGCGGCTCACGATCGACGGGATCGCCGCCCGTTCCGGGGCCGGCAAGCAGACGATCTACCGCTGGTGGCCATCCAAGGACGACGTGCTGCTGGAAGCCGGCGCCGGCCAGGCCGACCTGCATGTCCCGATCCCGGACGAGGGTAGCTACCGGGCTGACCTGAGGGCGTTCCTCACCGCCAGCTTCGCCCTCGGCCGCCGGCGGCAGCTCACCGACGTGCTGCGCGCCCTGATGGCCAGGGCCCAGATCGACGACGCGTTCGGGCAGCGTTTCCGCACCGCGTTCCTGCAGCGCCGCCGCGACGCCCTCGCGGTCATCCTCGACCGGGCGCAGGCCCGCGGCGAGCTCCCGGCCGGCGTCCCGGCGGGCACCATCGCCGACATTGTGTTCGGCGTGATCTGGTACCGGCTGCTCGCCACCGGCCAGGCCCTCGACAACAAGCTGGCCGACGAACTGACCACGGTCCTGGCCGGGCCGCCATCCGGATCCGGTGAGCCCGCACTGCACGCCAGCCGAAGGAAGCGCACATGACCGCCAGCCCGCCGATCCTCATCACGGGCGCCACCGACGACCTCGGCCGCGCCCTCGCGCACCATCTCGCCGACGCCGGCGCCGCCCTGATCCTGCACGGCAAGGACCCCGGCAAGCTCGAGCGTGCGCCGAGTCGGGCCGGGCTCCTACCGCCCGGCCGTGGCGGCCCGCTCACGCACGACGTCACCGGCCGGCTCGGCCGGGGCCTGTTCACAGGCCACACCAGACAGCGCGCTCGCCGCCTGCACCCACTCGACGGTGAGATCGCGGTTCATCTCCGCCATCCGCTGCACGAACTCGAAGTAGCGATCAACCGCCGGGATCAGGCCGACCGGCGGCAGCGGGGGAAACATGTAAGTCTGGTCAATGAGCTTCCGCATGCCCTGCGCCCAGAGGTCAGCGACCTTCTGCACCGTGCTGCGCGCCCGGGTCGCCGCGGGGAGGTCAACCGTGACATCGAGCACGCCGTGCTCAGGCAGGCCCGACGACACGCGCCCGGCCCCGGCGAGCAGCGCCAGCGACGCGCGGTTGCCGACTGCGACGGGCGTGCGCAGCCGTGTGACCGCCGCCGGGCGCCGCGCCAGCAGCGCCGAGCCGAGTGCCGTGCCGGCGCCGCGTCCTTGCCAGTCGTCCACGACGGTAACGGCGATATCGGCGGTGGCCGGATCATCGGGGTACTGCACGAGATGGGCGACCCCGATCAGCTCCTCCTCGCCCGCTGGCGGCAGCACGATAAGCAGGAGCGCAATGTGATGCACCCCGTCAACGCTGTCGACAAGCAGCCGGATCATCGGATCATCGAGTTGATCGAGCACCTGGAGGAACCGGTGATAGCGCGATCCGCGCGACAGGCGGCGGAACACGTCGCGCAGCGTCTCGGCATCGGTGGGCAGCAGCGGCCAGATCAGCGCCGGCGTGCCGTCCTGCAGAACGAACTCCCCGGGCAGCACCTGGCCAGAGGCCGGACGCGCCCGCGTCTCCCTGCTCTGATGCGCGACAATCGCGGTCATGCCGGGTGCTCGCCGGGGACCATCGGCACCAGCGCGCCGGCCAGGTCCTCGCCCTCAGCCGGCTTCCCCTCAGCCGGCAGCCAGAGCGTCTTCCCGGCCGCGGCGGTCCGGCTGATCCAGTCATGCGCTGCCGCATAACTGCGGTCGGCGCCCAGCATCCAGATCTGCGGGACCGCAGCCTCTGGCCCGGCCTGCTCACTCATGACCTTAATTCCCCGATTGTTTGGCGTGCGCAGCGGCGCGCCATCAGGATAGCGCCCTTACCCGAGTTCCATTCCTCCGGATTTAAACGTTACACAGCTTGTTTGCCTGCGAGTTTCGGTAATGTCATCAATTCGTAAATACGTCCCCCCCGGGTCTCCAAACTGCCCGCAGGCGTCCCGGTCCTGCAGTCCAGGCTTGTCATCATCTGTCGAATATCACCGCGAAAACCAGCGGCAAATGATGCGCGGTGAGACATGCCGAGCATTAGGCGGCTCTATTGCTCAGGGCGAGCGCGAGCGCAGCTTTCTCGTTAAGCGGCGAACATCCTCAACTGCCGCCGGCGGGCGGGCGGGCCGGTGTCAGAGGTTCCCTGCATACTGGCGACGACAGGCCAGCACCCGGGGAGAGACCGATGGCCGTGAGCTTCCAGTTGGTGATCGACTGCGCTGACCCTGAGCCGCTCGCGCGCTTCTGGGCCGCCGCGCTGGGATACGAGCCTGAACCGCCCCCAGATGGCTTCGCCAGCTGGGATGCGTACTGGCGTGACGTCGGAGTGCCGGAAGACGAGCTGGGCACTGGCGCGGACCGCATCGTCGATCCCGGCGGGCGGGGGCCGCGGATCTGGTTCCAGGTGGTACCGGAGCGCAAAGCGGCCAAGAACCGGCTGCACCTCGATATCGGTGTCAGTGGCGGCCGCGCGGTTCCGATCGAGACGCGCAGGCAGCGCGTCGACGCGGAGGCGGCCCGTCTGGCCGATCTCGGTGCCCTGCTCGTCGGTGTCCTGAACACCGAAGGCCTCGACCACTACGCAGTCGCGATGAAAGACCCTGAGGGCAACGAGTTCGACATCAACTGACGGCCGCCGCTGCCCTGGCGCTCGTCTCTATCCGTCAGCGATCTCGCACCGACGTTCCCCCAGGAACGTCCGCTCGTGCCACGAGCCGTGATTCGGCCCGGAGAACCGCTGTACCAGTGAGTACATGAACTCGCGGAACCGTGCCTCGTCCGGGCGTGCCGTCATCATGACTACGCCGGACGTTGTGGATGATCGGCTGCGGTAGCTGGCACACTCAGTGACATGAGGCGAGATCGAGCCAGATACGGCGTCGATGGAGGGTACGGCGGCATTCCTATCTTCCTCCTGGCCGGAGCCGGTCTGCGTTCGACGTGGTGCTCAGCAACCTGGCCTTCGATAACATCCACGGCAGCGAAGAACGCGCCAAGGCTCTCCGCGAAGCCGTCAGGGTCCTTCGCCCGGGCGGGCGGATGCGCGTCGCCGATGTCCGCGCTGACCGCTACGCCCCCATCCTTCGAAGCGCCGGATGCGTGGACGTCGAGGTCCGGCACCTCGACTGGCGGACATCGTTCGGCCTTCCCGGCCACCATATGACGCTTGTCCTGGCCGGAAAACCAGCCGCCGGATCCCGCAATTAGCGCAGTAACTCTCCGTCTGGGCGGCGGGCCTGATCTTCCGGAATGCCGTCACAGCCGCCCCGAACGGCTATGCGGCCATCGATCCGGTCCGACCCTGAGGCCTGCCTGTCCAGCGAGCAGGTCGAGCATCTGCTCGCCCAGTAGCGCCGGCCGCGAGGGACCCCAGATATCCGGTCGTTACCGTGTGATGGCAATGGCCACGGGGTCTGTCCCGACCGCTATGGACGTGCCCGCCGTGCTGGTAGCGGTCCGGATCGGGGTGACCGAGCCCGATCCGGCATTGAGGACGTAAGCGATCTTCCCGTCCGGCGTGACCGCCATGGCGCCGGGATCGTCCCCGACCGGGATGGCCATGCCCGCGGTGTTGGTAGCGGTCCGGATCGGCATGACCGAGCGCGAGCTGTCAACAGCGATATAGGCGGTCCTGCCGTCCGGCGTGACCGCGATAGAGCCCGGAGAGCCCCCGACTGAAATGGGAGGGGCTGCGGTGTTGGTAGCGGTCCGGATCGGGGTGACCGTATTCGAGCCATCATTGGCGACGTAGGCGGTCTTCCCGTCCGGCGTGATCGCGATGGCGGCGGCAAAGGCCCCGACCCCGATGGAGGGGCCTGCCGTGTTGGTGGCGGTCCGGATCGGCGTGACCGAACCCCAGTTGTCAGGCCGCTCGTCCACGCCGCTCACGACAACGTAGACGGTCTTCCCGTCCGGCGTGATCGCGATGGCATCGGGGAAGGACCCCGCCTCGATGTAGGGGCCTGTCCTATTGGTTGCGGTCCGGATCGGGATGACGGAGCCCGAGGCCTGATCGAGGACGTAGGCGGTCTTCCCGTCCGGCGTGATCACAATGGCTATGGGATCAAACCCCCCGCCGAATGGGATCGGGGTGCCTGCGGTATTGGTAGCGGTCCAGATCGGGGTGACCGAGTGCGAGTTGGCGTTGACGACGTAGCCGGTCACCCCGTCCGGCGTGATCGCGATGGCTTCGGGATCGTCCCCGACCCGGATGGGGGTGCCTGCGGTATTGGTAGCGGTCCGGATCGGGGTGACCGTATTCGAGCCACCATTGACGACGTAGGCGGTCTTCCCGTCCGGCGTGATCGCGATGGCTTCGGGATCGTCCCCGACCCGGATCGGGCAGCCTGCCTTGCCCGTGGCGACCGAGATCGGCGTGACCGTGCCGGATCCCGCGTTGACAACGTAGGCGGTCTCGTGCCGTGCCCCGACGGCGGGCGGAATGGTCCGGGCAGTGGCGGCCGCGTCCCGCAGGCCGGTCACCGCACCCGCCGCCGGGGCGGCCCTGACCGCACTGGCGGCACCGGCCAGGGCCAGTGCATACAGCGCAGCCCCGGCCGTGACAGCGCCCAGAACACGCGCAATACGCGTGCGCATCATAAACCCCCCCCTTTTGTGATTCTCCCGGAATCAGGCAGAACGCGCTGGAATTTCAGCCCTGGAATAGCCCTGCCTGGAATCCCGGATGCCCGGCCACCTTTCCCCGGCACAGTTTATCCACGAGCCAGATGCCCGGGCCGCGGGCGGATGACTATCTTCGGCACCGAAATCCGCACAATTCCGGGATAAACATTGGCCTGGCGGCCGGAACCGGCCACAGCCGCAAATCAAATGTATACGCAGATTGCGCTCCGCAAGAGGCCCGGACCGTACCTGGCGGTCTGCCCCGCTGTGCCACCAGCTAGCACGGGCAGACAAGGGCGCCCGGGAACCGGCTAGGCCGGGAAGTCGGGCTTATCGTCGGGGAGCTCGAGATCGCTCTTGGCGAGTTCCTCGATGTTGACGTCCTTGAACGTCACGACGCGGACGTTCTTGACGAACCGCGCGGGCCGGTACATGTCCCATACCCAGGCGTCACGCATGACGACCTCGAAGAAGACCTCGCCGTTGTCGGTGTTGCGCACGTTCAGCTCGACCTCGTTGGTGAGGTAGAAGCGGCGCTCAGTCTCGACGACGTGGCTGAACAGGCCGACGACATCGCGGTACTCGCGGTAAAGCTGAAGCTCCATCTCGGCTTCGTACTTTTCGAGATCTTCCGCGCTCATGCCTACCCCTCCGATCACCCGTTGAAGGCGCTCGCCGACCGCGCGCTCATCCGTATGCCCCGTCCCGCGGCCCCGGTCTGGCCGAGCTTGCGGCGTGCCTTTCGCCCGAACTCAGCCATGGCTCCATTGTGCTCTCCCGCGTACGTGCCGTGTCCCTAATTTAGCCTCCGCCACGGGGAGCATCGGCCCAGGCGCTCTCGGCCGGGCCGGCGTCCGCCGTCGCCACCTCTTCTGCCACGAGATCTGCCCACGCACCGGGGGTTTCAGTACCGTCGAGCGCCAGTTCTTCGCCGGGTTCGCCCGGTGGTGCGCTCGGTGCGCTCGGTGCGCTCGCCGCAGCGGCCGGGCCGCCCCCATCGGCGGGACAGTCACCGGCCACGGCGGTCCCGAAGCCGGGGGCATCGCCCTGCCCGCCGGTGGCCCAGCGGCGGTTCGCTTGCCGCACGTTCGTATACGAATAGCGATGCTCGGGGCATGGCCCATAGCCGCACAGGGCGGCCATGTGCTCCGGGGTGGAGTACCCCTTGTGCCGGGCGAAGCCGTAGGCGGGGTAGGACCCGTCGAGCGCGACCATCATGCGGTCCCTGGTCACCTTGGCCACGACGGAAGCCGCCGCCACCGATGCGGTGACCTGATCGCCCTTCCACACCGCCAGGGCGGGCGCGCCGAGCCCGCGCACCGGGAAGCCGTCGGTGAGGACGTATCCCGGCCGCCGGCGCAAGCCCGCGAGCGCGCGCCGCATGCCTTCCACGTTGCAGACGTGCAGCCCGAGGACGTCGATCTCCTGGGCCGGGACGGCGATCACGTGCCAGTCGAGCGCCCACCGCATGACGTCGGTGTACACGCTCTCGCGCTCGTCCGGCGTGAGCAGCTTGGAATCGGCGAGACCCGGCATCCGGCGGATCGTCGCACAGTCCAGGACGACCGCCGCCACCACGAGCGGCCCGGCGCAGGCCCCCCGGCCCGCCTCGTCAATCCCCGCGACCGGCGCGAGGCCCGCACGGGTCAGCACGCTCTCGTACGCGGCCAGCCCGGCGTTGCGCCGGGGCGTGTGGCCGGAGTGCCGCCATTTGACCCGTTCCGGGCCGATGGCCGACTGGCTGGAGGGGCGGAACATGACATCCGAAAGATTACGCCAGATCTCCGCGGCCCGAGCGTCCTCCCCGGAAGCCCCCGCCACCCCGGCCGGCCTGGAAGCCCCGGAAACCCCAGCCGACCCGGAAGCCCCGGCCACCCGGAAGCCCCGGGCGGCGGAAACGAGAGCTTACCGGCGGAAGCGGCGGCGAGCCGAGGTGCGCAGCTTGCGCTGCAGCAAGGTCAACGGGACCGCTCCGGCGAAACCGAGCGCGAGCGGCGCCGTGGGGGACGACGGATGCACGGGGACGCCCGCATCGGCCACGGCGGCCGCCTCCTGGGCCGAACGGGTCCCCGATGACTGGGCCGCCGGCTTGGCGGCCGACTTGGCGTTCAGCGCGGTCTGCTGGAACGTGGACGGGATCGGCAGCACCGACCACTGGCTGACCGGCCAGATGATGATGAAGGCGCGGCCGACCACGGCGCTCTCCGGGATCGAGCCGCCGCCAGGGTAACCGTAGCGGTGGCCACGGGAGTCCCAGGACACGTCGCGGTGATCGCCCATCACCCACAGGCTGCCGGCCGGGACGGTGATGCTGAACCGGTTCTCCGACGGCGAGTTCCCGGGGAACAGGTAGGACTTCTCGTTCAGGGCCACGCCGTTGACCGTCACCCGGCCCTGCGCGTCACAGCAGGCGACGTGGTCGCCGGGCAGGCCGATGACCCGCTTGATGTAGTCGTTCTGGTCGCGGGCGAAGCCGAACATCGAGGCGACGCTCTCGCCGAACTTGGCGATGAAGTTGCTACTCGCGGGCGGGGTGCCCGGATTCCACGAACCATCCCCGCTGAAGACCACGATGTCGCCGCGGTGGATGCTGCGGACGTCGTAGACGACCTTATTGACCAGGACCCGGTCGCCGATCGCCAGCGTGTTCTGCATCGAGCCGGAGGGGATGAAGAACGCCTGGATCGCGTAGGTCTTGATGACCAGGGTGAGGACCAGCGCGACGACGATGAGGATGGGCAGTTCCTTCCAGAAGGACCTGACCTTCTTCTTCTTCTTCTTCGGCGGCGCCTTGGCGGGGCTCTTGTCCTGGCCCTGGCCCGGCGTGCCCGGAGCGCTCGCGTCCGGCCCGCCATCCCCGGCGGGCCCACTGGCCTGGCTGGCGGACGGCCCCGCAGAGCCCGCAGAGCCCGCCGGGCTCACCGGGTCCGCCTGGCCCGCGGCGGCGGACGCTCCTCGCGGGCCGCCAGAATCCTGCGGGCTAGTCCTGCTCATGCTCGCGCCTCCTGCGGCCCCGGTCCCCGGACGCTGTTCGTCGGGCGCCTGCCCCGGCCTGCCCTGCGCGTGCCTAACGGGCGGCTGGCCAAGGCCGTCTCCCTCGTCGGTCATTGCCATGAGCCTAGCGTCAGATACCGGTAACGAAAGCGGTAACCGTGCTCACTCTGGATGACTTCGAGCATGTCAGGTACGCAGTTTGGGTACGTACCAGCCCACAGTGAGTTATTTCCGCCAGTACACGGAAAGCCAGTACACGGAAAGCAGGTGCACGGAGATAGGTGCCGGCGCTGGCCCCGGGACATCCGGCAGTTGCTTAACTTGCCGGGGTCTCGCGGCGCTCCTTGATACGCGCGGCCTTACCGCGCAGATCCCGGAGGTAGTACAGCTTGGCCCGGCGGACCTTGCCGCGGGTCACCGTCTCGATGTGGTCGATCGACGGGCTGTGCACCGGGAACGTGCGCTCGACGCCGACCCCGTAGCTGATCTTGCGCACGGTGAACGTCTCACGGATCCCGCCACCCTGGCGCCGGATCACCACACCCTGGAACACCTGGATCCTGGAGCGGTTGCCCTCCTTGACGCGCACGTGGACCTTGAGCGTGTCTCCCGGGCGGAATTCCGGGATGTCGTCCCGGACCTGGGCCTGCTCTAGTTCGGCAATAGCGGTGTGCATGGCAGCGTGTCCTCAGTGCTTATCGGCTAGGCGCGTGTGCGGGCATTCCAGCGCGAGCCCGGTGTTGGTGAACCGGGCCGAGGCGCCCATGGGAAAGCACACGGCGACCTTCAGTGTGCCATATTCTCCGGGCCGGCTGGTAAGCGAGCCGGCTCCCCGGCCATCCCGCCCGCATCCGGCTCGGCTCCATCCCTGCGCACGACACCGGACAAGCCCATGGCGGACAGCACCTGCCAGTCGCGCGGGCTGAGCGTCCCCGGGTCCGCCGCTGCCCGCCAGATGAGATCGGGCCGGTTGGCCGCGGTCCGCAGCAGGGCCGCGTCACGCCGCCACCGGGCAATCGCCGCATGGTCCCCGGACAGCAGGACCTCCGGCACCTCGCGTCCCCGCCAGACACGGGGCCGGGTGTAGACCGGTCCTTCGAGGAGCCCGGCCATGCTCGCCGCCGTCTCCGTCCCGCCGGAGGACCAGCCGTTACCGGTGGACCAGCCGCCGTCCAGCCGGCCACCCGGGGCACCCGTTCCGGTCGGGCCCGGAAGCACGGGACCGCCCGCGGACCCGTCATCCGGCGGAGCGCCGGCGCCGGAGGACGCACCGCCGAAGGAGTCGTCGCTGGCCGAGCGCTCGTTGCCGAGGACCCCCGGAAGAAGCCGGCTGACCGCCTCGACCATGACCAGGACCGCTGCCTCGCCGCCCGCCAGCACGTAATCACCGATGCTGACCTCGTCCACCGGCATCCGTGCGCGGGCTTCGTCGATGAAGCGGGCATCGATGCCCTCGTACCGGCCACAGGCGAAGATGAGCTGGGCGCAGCCCGTGTACCTCGCCGCGCTGGCCTGGGTGAACGGGACACCGCTGGGGGTGGGGACGATCAGCCGCGGTCCGGCGCCCCCGGGGGCGGCCAGCGCCGCGGCCGGGACGCCGCGAGCAGCCTGAAGCGCGGCGGGCGGGGCAATCTCATCCAGCGCTTCCGCCCAGACCTGCGCCTTCATTACCATGCCCGGGCCGCCGCCGAACGGCGCGTCATCCACCGTCCGATGGATGTCGTGCGCCCACTCGCGCAGGTCGTGAACGTGAAAGTCGATGTCCCCCCGGGCCGCCGCCTTGCCGATCAGCGACACGCCCAGCGGGCCGAAGTACTCCGGGAAGATAGTGACGATGTCGATGCGCACGGTGGTCAGGCCTCGGTCGCCTCGTCCGGGTCGAGCAGCCCGGGGGGCGGATCGATGACGAGACGCCCCGCCGCCACGTCGACGTCGGTCACGATCGCGCCGACGAACGGCACGAGGGCATCAGCCGGCGCTCCGGCTCCCCCTGGGCTCCGGGACCCCAGGGGGACCTGGGCCGGCGGACCGCCCCGCCGGACCACGAGGAGATCCTGGCCGTGATGCAGCACGTCGGCCACGACGCCGACCGGATCACCGGCGGCGGTGACGACACCGAGGCCGATGAGTTCGTGGTCATAGAACTCATCGGGGTCGGATGCCGGCGGGATCTGCGCGGAATCCAGGACGAGCAGTGTGCCGCGCAGGCCCTCGGCGGCGGTCCGGTCCCGGATGCCCTCGAACGCGACGATGAGGCGGCCCGAATGCCACCGCGACGCCGCGACGGTCAGCGGCCCGCGCTCCGGCGGTTCGGTGGGCAGCACCGAACCCGGGGCGAAGCGGACGCCGGGTTCATCGGTGCGCACCACGACGAGGACTTCGCCGCGGATGCCATGAGCGCGGAGAATCTGGCCGACGGCAATCTGCATGCCCGCCTGCCCTGCTAGCGGATCTCGTCCGTGTCCAGAAGGTCGACGCGGACATGCCGGCCGCCCGCCAGCGAGCCCATCACGGTGCGGAGCGCCCTGGCGGTGCGGCCACCCCGGCCGATGACCTTACCCAGGTCATCGGGGTGAACGCGCACCTCCAGGACATTCCCGCGGCGCATCGCGCGGCTGGACACCAGAACGTCGTCCGGATGCTCGACGATGCCCCGGACCAAGTGCTCAAGCGCCTCTTCTAGCATCTCAGGCTCCGCTGCCCGGCTCACTGCTCTGTGCCGTCTCAGCCGTGGCCGTCTCAGCCGCTGCCGTCTCAGCCGTGGCCGTCTCAGCCCCTGCCGCAGCGGGAGCCTCGCCGGACGTGGCCGCCGCGGCTGCGCTGTCGTCAGCGGAACCGGCGGCC
>Ga0116134_1000889_pt1 | contig 15297 bp, 12 predicted proteins | sample June2015DPH_19_5_FD_89737 | JGI IMG/M metagenome (GOLD analysis project Ga0116134, IMG submission 89737) | Peatland microbial communities from SPRUCE experiment site at the Marcell Experimental Forest, Minnesota, USA - June2015DPH_19_40 | ecosystem: Environmental > Terrestrial > Soil > Wetlands...
CTCGCCGCCCCGGCTAAAAATGTAAGGATCGCCGCCCTTGAGCCGCACGACGCATTTGCCTTGGCGCGCCTTCGCCACCATCAACTCAATGAGTTCAGCCTGCGATAACGCGTCCGCACTCTTTTGCTTGCCGCGCGAAATCAATTCCGCGCCTGCCGGCGCCAACCGGAGCAGGGCGGGATTGACCAGCAGATCGAAAATCACCACGTCCGCGCGCCGGAGCAATTCCGCGCCGCGCAACGTGAGCAAGCCCGTGTCGCCCGGCCCCGCGCCAACGAGATAAACTGTGCCTTTGAATTTCACCCGCATACTTTATTCAAGTGGCGGAGTTAATCAATGAAAGAGGGCGGGGGAACTTTAGGGCGTAAATCAATTTGTGGAAATGCAACCTGAAGCCAGCCACGGAGTGGCGGAAGATCATAGCCCACGGCGAAAGCCGTGGGAACCAGGCAAAAAAGCCATAAGCCCCGGAAGGGGCGATAGAATCCTGCTTTCCAACCGGATTTTCTTTCGCCGCTACGCGGCTCGGAATCTGTAACCTGCAAACCCACGGCTGACGCCGTGGGCTACTCTCTGTCGCTGCTCCGCAGCTATTTGGGCTGCGCGGCAGAGTTTGTCTCAAAACAATTTCTCGTCGGAGGGGCGAGTTACACGAGTCCCCATTTTCAGAGGCATTCTATGAGTCAGGGGCTCGTGTAACTCGCCCCTCCGATACTTTTGAGACAGTCTCGGCAACGCAGCCCTGCCATTATTTGATGACGTGATGAAGTCGGAGCAATCGGAAGCGGTGCTGGTGCTGGTTTGTTGAATGTGCGACTGGATTCAACGCCAGGACGCCAGGGCGCAAAGCCGAAGCGTTTTGAAAATTCGTTGGCGGACGGACTTTGCGCTTTGAACTCGCGCCATTGCCGCATATAAATTCCGTGTGCCTCAATCGGGACAACCCGCCATCAATGCCGCCACGCGCTGCTGCGCGGTCTATGGCTTTCCCATCCGCCATTCCGCGTCGCCCGCGATGCACAACACCGCGTTCGCCGCGCTCGGCCTGAACTGGCGTTACCTCGCGTTTGAAGTGCATCCGGACAACCTGCGCGCCGCCATTGCCGGCGCCAAGGCGATGCAATTCGCTGGCCTGAATCTGACGGTGCCGCACAAATTGCTCGCCTTCGGCATGGTGGACGCGCTGGATGAATCGGCCAAAACCTGGGGGGCGGTCAATACCATCCGGTTCGAGGGCCGTAACGCCGGCGGCGCGTGGCTGCCGCTGCGTCAGTTTGGAGTTCCATCCCGCCGGTTGCGGGACGGCCAAACGCAGCTCGCCAAACCGCCGGAAGGTGGAACTCCAAACGAAATCCGCGCCCACGGTTTCAACACGGATGCCGAGGCCATCGTCACTGCCTTGCGCGAGGATTTGAAAGTGGAACTGCACGGCGCAAAAGTTCTTTTGCTCGGCGCGGGCGGGGCCGGGCGGACGGCGGCGTTGCGGCTCGCGTCGGAAAACGTCGCGGAACTGTTTCTCGTCAATCGCACACAAAGCAAGGCTGACGCGGTGGCCGGCGAAATCAAAAAACAATTTCCGTTCGTGTCTGTCACCGTCGGTTATCCGAAAACGGAAGTGGATTTGATTGTCAATGCGACGTCACTCGGTTTGAAGCCCGGTGATGCGTCACCCTTGGACGAAAAACAGTTTTCCCTGCGCCAGGCCCGCGCGGTCTATGACATGATTTACAATCCGCCGGAAACGGCGCTGCTCAAAGCGGCCAAAGCCGCCGGGTGCAAAACGGCGAACGGCCTGGGCATGTTGCTGCACCAGGGCGCCAGGGCGTTTGAAATCTGGACGGGCAAACCGGCGCCGCTCGACGTGATGCGCCGCGCCTTGGAACAAAGTATTTATGGGCATTGACGCGATTTTCAACGCGCAAAACTGGTCGCTTGTGCCATTCCATTTTTGGTCGCTCGTCTTCTTCGTACTCGGCTGCATTGCCGGCAGTTTTTTGAACGTGTGCATCCATCGGCTGCCGTCGGGCATGAGCATCGTCACGCCGAAGTCGCATTGCCCGCACTGCAAGTATTCCATCCCGTGGTATCTGAACATTCCGCTGGTGACGTGGCTGGCGTTGCGCGGACGCTGCAAAAATTGCGGTGCGCCCATCTCGCTGCGCTATTTTGTCGTCGAATTGCTGACGGGCGCGGCGTTTCTAAGCTGCTGGCTGGCGTTCGGCAACGCGGGTCATCCGCTTCCGTCCATGCCGGTGGCCCTGGTTTACGCGATTTTTCTCGCGGGACTGATCGTGGCCACGTTCATTGACTTTGAACATTTCATCATTCCCGACGAAATCACACTCGGCGGCATGGCGGTGGGCTTCACCGCGTCATTTTTCCTTCCGTCGTTGCAGGGTGTGAACACGTTGAATGTCGGGATGCGGCGGAGTTTTATCGGCGCGATTGTGGGCGCGGGGGCGATTTACGCGATTCTGCGGCTGGGCAAATGGCTGTTTGGGCGGCAGCGGGTGAAGTTGCCGATGGAGACGAAAATTATTTTCACCGATACTTCCGTGCATCTGCCGGACAAGGAAATTCCCTACGAAGAATTATTTTACCGGCGGTCGGACGTGATTGTGCTGCACGCGCGCACGGTTGAACTGGTGGACCGCGGCTACCAGGACGTGCTGGTGCGGCTGTCGCCGTCGGCGCTGGAGATCGGTGAAGAAAAGATGAATCCCGACGACGTGCCGTGCATGGAGGCAGTGAGCATGGAAATCGTGTTGCCGCGCGAGGCAATGGGCCTGGGCGACGTGAAATTCATGGGCGCGATTGGCGCGTTTCTCGGCTGGCAGGGCGTGATGTTTTCGCTGATGCTCAGCTCATTGATTGGCGCGGTGGTCGGGGTGACGCTCATCGCGTTGCGCCGTCGCGAATGGTCATCGCGCATGCCTTACGGGCCTTACATCGCACTGGCGGCGGCGATCTGGATTTTCGGCGGGAAGAAACTGGTGCCGTGGCTTTTCGCCCTTTGAAAACGGCTTACCTGAACTGCAAATAAACGCGGCTGCCATTGGCTTTTACGCCGCCGGTCTGATTTTCCGCGAGGAAAAGGCGCGCGGCTTCGACCTTGCCCGTCTGAAGGATGTAAGCACGGACGGCTTTGGCCCGTTCGGACGCAAGCGCTTCAAAATCACCATCCGTGACGGGAATGGCGGCCAACAGCAATACCTCCATCGAGTCGGTTGACGCGGCGGGTTTGGTCTGATTGGAAACACCGGCGGCTTTGGACGATTTCGGCGCAGTGATCAGCGAACGTTTCATCAAAAGGGTCGCACCTTTTTCAGTTTTGCCCGAGCGCGATGGAATTTGCGCGGCGATGGCGATGAGGTTGGTGTTGGCGGCGATGAAGGCGGCGTTGATGACGCCCTTGCCCACCGCCTCGCTGTAAAGTTTCTTCACCCAGGCGGTGTGTTGCTCCGGGGTCAGCGTGAGCTGGCCGGGCGTGGTGATGGCGCGTTCGGATTTGCGCAGCGACGTCCATTGCCGGGTGCGGATTTGTTTGTCCAGATTGGCGCGGCGCAAACTGTCGCGGTCGGCCTCGGGATCAATGCTGCCGGCAATTTCCAGTTGCAGGCCGGGCCGTTCGTAAAGCCCTTTCACCAGAGAATCCAGCTTTTGTTCGTTGGCAGGCAATAACACTGCGCTGCCCGGAACGAAATCCTGATAACTTAATTCTTCGCCCCCGCCACCGAACACCGCGCCCAGCAGCGAGAACGGCGACGTGGCGACTTTTTCGAGAATGTTCAGAATGGTGCGTGTGACGACCTTGCCAAGGCGGAATTGCGGGTCGTCGAGGCTGCCTTCGATGGGCATGTCGAGCAGAATCTGGCCGTTGCGATCCTTGAGGATGGCAATGGCGAGGCGCACGGGCAGATGCGTCGCGTCGGGACTCTCCACCTTTTCTCCGAAAGTGAACCGGTCGAGGGTGATGACATTTTTCGATTTCAACTTCCGCCCGATGAGATCATACGCCAGGTCCAGGTTTAACTTTCCCTGGGCAATGCGATAACCGGCGAATTTTCCGGAGTACGGGCTGGTCGGCGTCAAATCCACGTCCTTGACGGTGATTTTCAAATCATTTGTCTCGGTGCCGCTGAACGGGTTGATGGTGCCGCTGATGGCCACCGGGCCGATGCCGTCCACTTTGGCGCTCAAGTCAATGTCGGCGTGCTGAAGCTGGCTGGATGAAAGCCCGGCAATGGTGCCGCCGGCCTCCAGAACCGCCAGATTGACGTTGGGCGTGACCGAACGGTCGGTGAAGCTGGCGGCGGCGTTGGAAATGACGATGCTGCCGATGGAAATTGGCGGCAGCGCCGCGGGAGCCGTGGCGTTGGTCGTGGGCACGGCGGGATTTTGGGCCACGGTTGCAGCTTGGGTCACGTTGGTGGTTGCCGGCGCATTGGTATCAACCGGGGCATTGGCGCCGGCCGGGCTTAGGGCGGCGAGCAGATTGATGGTGTGGTTGGTTTCAATGACGAGGCGTGCCGTCACGTTGTCCAGGGCGATTTCCTTGATGGCCACTGTCTGCGGGTTCAGGTTCGCCTCGATGCCGGAGACGCGGACGGAACTCCATTTCAACAAATCCTCGCCCAGGACGCCATCCACGGTGCGAAACCCGTCGAGCCAGGTGTCACCGCGGAAGCTGACCTCGGGCAGTTGACCGTCCGGGGTGCGAAGTTGAATCTGCCCATGAAGGCCGAGCTGGCTGTCGGGGATGAAGAGATTGAGTTTGGATTCGAGATACGGGTCCAGCGTGCCGAGGTCGAGCCGGTCCAGCGCGAGCTGGACATCAGCCGTCAGCGGAGAAAAGGTGACGGCGACATCGGTTTTGATGGTGCCATTGGTGTTCCAGCGCAGGGAAAGTGCGGCGGTGAGGTTGGTGTTGGGGACGTTGGAAATGTTTTTGACACTCAGCGCGATGTCGTCGAGATCGAGCCGGGCGGGCCGGGAAGCGGTCCGATCTTCGAGGTGGAGGGCGCAGTTGGTGAACTCCACGTCATGGATGGTGCCGGTCCAGAGGTTTGTGCTGTGGAGAAGCAGGGCGACGGCATTGGTGACGGAACCCAGCAACGCCGGGATGCCGCCGGGCGCGTTCGTTGCCGTTTCCACCGGTTGGGAAGGTACGGCGACATTGGTGGAATTGTTCCCGCTGCGAAGCAAAAAAAGCCTGCCCCCGTCGGCGGACACGCAACCGATTTCCGCCTGCCGGGCCACGGCGTCCACGTTCACGCCGGTCACGGCAAAATGGGAAAGCTCGACCAGGTTGTTGTCGCTGCCCGGTTCGGCGAGCTTGAAATTCCGCAGCGCGAAGGCGGTGTCGGTCACGGCGATGACGCGGTTGGTGGAGCTGAGTTCCAGGTGGTAATTCACGTGCAGACCCACGGTGCCATCCCGGATTTCAAAGGGCACCCGATCCTGATACAGCGGGGCGTATTTATTCAACGGGAGATTGTCGAGGGTCAACTCACCCCACGAACGCAACGGGTCGAGATAAAAAAATCCGTTCCACGAGATTTTTTCGCCGGCGTCCGTCGTGCCGGTGAACACATGAGGGTTTTTATTGTCCGAACTGGTGCTGAAATCATTCAATGTCAAATTCAACGGACCGACCAGCCGCTTGAACGGTTGGCGATGCGTCAGGTCGGTCACCGAGGCGGTGGCGTTCGTGATTTGCAGCCGGCCAATCCACAGGGCGACGGGTTTGGCCGGTTCCTTGGGTGGTGCGGCCGGTGCGTTGGCCGAAAATTTCGTGATGAGATCGGAAAAATTCAACGTGCCATCCTTGTTCATTTGCACGCGGGCAAAGGGTCCGGTCACGCTGATTTCCTTGAAAACCCAGGGATGGCCGAGGAACGACGAGAGCTGGAAATTGACATAAACCTCGTCCCACGAAACAAACGGCTCGCCGTCCTTGTCCTTGATGAGCAGGCCGCGGATGGTGGTCGAGAGCGCGAACGGGTTGAGCTTCACCTTCGCGATGGAAACCTCGCGATCGAGCTGTTTGGACAACTGTTTGACCGCCACGGCGCGAATGATGGGCGGCAGGATGAGAAAACCGGCGACGGTGTAGAACAGCAGCAACCCCACAACCCAGAACAGGAGCTTGCGCCGCCGGGGCGAAAGGGAATCCAAAACGCGAAATTTTATCTTGTCACCCAAACGAACAAGAATTTGCGCGTGCCGCCTCGTGCCGTCAACTCCTTCGTGCGGGTGGTAGTGACTCAATTTGATTTGGAGGTAGGGTCATCGCGCTGCGATGACCGCGCCGCGTCAGCGGCGCAAATGGAAGCAACCCAGGCTATTCCGCCCGCTGCACGCGGGCGGGGACGCCGCAGCGCGGCATCCCTACCACCGCAAATTGAGTTACTATCCGTGCGGCAATCCGCCACGAACAAACGAAACATTCCGAAAGGAACAACATCGGACCGAAGTCCGGCCCCGCGATTGCGGCAGGAGAAGACGACAATGACGTTGAAATGGATGGCAGACCGGTTAAAGATGGGAACATGGACCCACGTAACCAACCGGTTTTACCACCTGAAAAAGTGAATTTGTATCAATACTCAGGACCCGTTTATGGCGATCTCTGCCATGAAATCGATCCTTGGCCGGCCCGCTCATTTTGTGCTACAGACAACTGGAACTTGCTTTTTGAGGTGCCGCCCCTTCATCGGCGCCGCGCGGATGAGCACATTCTCCACAGAGAGCGCCGCTGAGGTCGGCGTTGCCTCGGGCCAAATCCCGCAGCTCGGCCTGGCCGTTCCGCCCGGTCTGGGGATGGGCGTTGCCGCATAGGGGACAGGCGGGCAGAACCTTGGCCGCCGCGCGCAGGGTCTGGCGGGCGGCTTCGAGTTTGGCCGCCAGCTCATGGCGATGTCTTAGTTCCAGCTTGATTTTCGCAATGGTCACGGCGTTGATCACAAACGCCGAAAAATGAATGGTGCTGTTCCACCAAAAAGAAAACCGTGAGGAATATTTTGCTCCGGCGAAAGCATCTGCCAGCCACCAGGCTATCGTTGCCCCCAAGGCCATCCCAATGCCAGGCCAGCGCCCCAGGTACCAGGCGGCCAGCCCAATCGGCGCGGTGTAAAATACGAAAAACCCAAGTTCATAGCCCGTAATGTAATCAACCCAGCCCAACAACAGCAGCAGCAGCAAACATCCGGTGAAAATGAAAACCGCACGGCTTCTTCTCTGTGAAGCCGCGTCACCGGTGGCACCATTCTCAAGAACGGGCAGGCGCATCTTTTCAAAACAGTCCTCTCAGCACGACCGAGTGTAATCGTCGTGCCGAAAAGGTGTCACTCATTGGCGTGAGCGGTCAATGGCGAAAAAGCGTCCCCATCAAACAGCCATTTTATTAAAAGCTGTTTTTGTCTTTAGCCGGTGCGGACGGTGTTTAAATCGCGAAGTCGGTGTATTCGGGCTTCACGGCCTCGGTGGGCGGCAACAGCATCCCGGCGCCGACGGTGGCGTTGGTGCCCTGTTCAATCAATATGAACGAGCCGGTGAGCCGGTTGGTGTTGTAGCCGTCATAGACAATCGGTTTGGCGGTTTTCAGGCGGACAATGCCGACGTCGTTTACCGCCAGGGCGACCGGCGCGGCTTCCGGTTCAAAGGTGGCCATGTTGATGCGGCTTTCCACCCGGGTGACGACGGCCTGGACGGTTTGCGTGGCGTGCTTGAGAAAATATTTTTTGCCCGCCTGCAACTTTCGCTGGTGCATCCAGCAAACGTGCGCGTGCAAATCAGAGTTCAGCCCCGGCAAATTTTCCAGGCCCACAATCATGTCGCCGCGGCTGACGTCAATGTCGTGTTCGAGGCAAATCGTCACCGATTGCGGACAAAACGCCTCTTCGAGCGAGCCGTTGTAAGTCCAGATGTCCTTCACCGTGGTCTTGATGCCGGCGGGCAACATGGCCACTGGCTGGCCTTTGCGCACGATGCCGCTGGCGATTTGTCCGCTCAGGCCGCGAAAATCGTGCAGCCGCGCGTCGGTCGGGTTGTTCGGGCGGTTCACCCATTGCACCGGAAAACGCAGCGCGCTGAGGTTCCAGTCGCTGGCGATGTGGACGGTTTCCAGATGCGCGAGCAACGTCGGGCCTTCAAACCACGGCATGCGCTTGGACAGCTCGACGACATTGTCGCCGTTGAGCGCGCTGATGGGGATGAATTTCACGTCGCGGAAGACAGCGAGTTTGGGCAAAAAATCCTCGAATTCATCACGGATTTCCCAATAGCGGTCCTCACTCCAATCCACAAGGTCCATTTTGTTGATGGCGATGATGAGGTGCGGAATGCCGAGGAGCGCGGCGATGTAAGTGTGGCGGCGGCTTTGTTCGATGACGCCCTGCCGCGCGTCCACGAGCACGATGGACAGGTTCGCGGTCGAGGCGCCGGTGACCATGTTGCGGGTGTATTGCACATGTCCCGGCGTGTCCGCGACGATGAACTTCCGCTTGGGCGTGGCAAAGTAGCGATACGCCACGTCAATCGTAATGCCTTGTTCGCGCTCGGCGCGGAGGCCGTCGGTGAGATTGGCCAGATTGATTTGCCCGCCGCCGGTGATGTCGGCGGAACGTTCGAGCGCCTCAAGCTGGTCCTCCATGAGATTCTTGGAATCATACAGCAAACGGCCGATGAGCGTGGACTTGCCATCGTCCACCGAGCCGCAGGTGTTGAGTCGCAGAATTTCGATGGGATGTTGCGTATGGGGCATGAAAATTATGAAGCGTGTCTTGCCAAAGTTTTTGTCAATTCGCTGCTTGTTGTGAAAATGGCTGCTGGAACTTTTTCCTTAACCTTGGAAATTTCCTCATCGGTTCCATCCACAAAAACAAATGGTGTTTTGCGGAAGCTTTTGGCCTGACGCAAGGCTCTTCCAACTTCGCGGCTGTGCGAGGCTTTTTTGCTGATGTCCAAAACGACAATGTCCGGGCCAAACGCTTTGAGGTTTTTGCAACCACGTGAACCCTCTTCAAATTCCATTTTCACTGACCAGCCATCGCCAATTAATTTGGACGCGCGGACGGCCGCGGTTTTTCCATCCCACTCAAAAAGGAAAAGTTTGCCTTTAGATTTGGCCATAAATCAGAAATATCCCGCCTTTTTCCGGTCTTCCATCGCGGCTTCGGACGCCTTGTCGTCGGCGCGGGAGCCGCGTTCGGTCACGCGCGCGGCGGCGATTTCGGCGATGATGTCGTCCACGGAATCCGCCGGTGATTCGACCATGCCGGTGCTGATGATGTCGCCGATGGTCCGGACGCGGACGACCAGTTCCTTCACCTGTTCTTTTTCCCTGGGCGGCAACAAATCAGTGACAGGCAGCCACTGGTGGTTGCGGCGGACGCATTTGCGCTTGTGGCTGAAATAAATGGCCGGCACTTCCAGCTTTTCGCGCTTGATGTATTCCCACACGTCCATTTCCGTCCAGTTGGAGAGCGGAAAGACGCGCATGTTTTCGCCGGGATTCACGCGGGGGTTGTAAAGATTCCAGATTTCCGGCCGCTGACCTTTCGGGTCCCACTGGCCGAAGCTGTCGCGGAAGCTGAAGAACCGCTCTTTCGACCGGGCCTTTTCCTCGTCGCGCCGCGCGCCGCCGATGGCGCAATCGAATTGAAACTCCTCGATGGCGGCCAGCAGGGCGGGAATTTGCAGTTTGTTGCGGCTGATTTCGCCGGGTGCGGGGTGGGCCAGCCCCCTGGCAATGGCGTCCTCGACGGTGCGGACGATCAGCTTCGCGCCGAGTTCCTTCGCGCGCCGGTCGCGGAATTCAATCAACTCCGAAAATTCGTGGCCGGTTTCGATGTTGAGAAACGGCATCGGAATGTCCGACGGGCGGAACGCCTTCTCCGCGAGGCGCAGGAGGCAGATGGAATCCTTGCCGCCGGAGAAGAGCAGGGCGGGGCGCTCGAATTCCGCGGCGACTTCACGCATGATGTGAATCGCCTCGGTTTCCAGATACTGCAAATGGTCGAGGTGGTATGAACTCATGAAAAGGGTATGGCGTCTGGCGTCTGGGGTCTGGGGTTTTTCATCGGTCGTTCAATGAGCGAATCAGGCCGCTGATGAGTTTGCCAGTTTGAATGCATTGGGATTGGAGTTTTTCATGTTCGGCGGAATTGATAAATTTGTTGTCAAGCAATGGATAGCTCATGGAGCGAACTTCGCCGCATGACCTACGGGCTATGTTATAGGCTTGGCGCTTTTCCGCAACATGCAGACTTTCCCAACCTTCCGCGACATTGTTCATCACGGAGATCGCTGCGCGCTGAAGCTGGTCGCGCAAACCAAAATCACGCGCCAATGGCTCGCGCCGGCAAAGCGAATAGACTTTATTCACCAGCACCCGCGCCGACTTCCACGCTTCCGAATTTTCAAAAGGCTCGCCCATCGCAATCCCCCGGAACCTAGACGCCAGACCCCAGAGCCTGCGAACCCCAGTTCGCATGCAGGCCGCACTCGCGTTTATCGTCAGCCTTTGCCGGATCGAAATAATCCCATTCATTCGGGAGATTATGTTGCCTCAAGTAGGCTTCCATGTCCGCATCGCTCAAATAAAAAACCGGGCTGACCTTGAACACGGCGAAATTTTTGTCCTCGGAAACGATGTTGAGTCCAGCGCGATTCGGGTTCTGAACCTTGCGCAACGCAGTAAGCCAGACGGTCGGCGCCAGTTCCTTCATGCCGCGCTGAAACGGTTCGAGTTTCATTACCGCGCTGAACTGTTTCAGGCCTTCCTCGTCGTCCGTTGTCGGAATCGGGCCGTAAACGGCGTCGCGATGGGCGGCCGTCAATTTTGGCAGATACGCCTTGAGATTCAGCTTGAGCCGATTTTTCAAATCTTCCGCGTGTTGGTAGGTCGCGGGACGATTGTAGCCGTGATCCACCCACAGCACCGGAATGTCCGGTTGCACCTGCGTGCAGAGATGCAAAATGACCGCTTCGTAAGGGCGAAAATTCGTGGAGACAATGGCGCGACCATTTGCCTGCGCAATGGCCCAGCGGACAATCTCCAGCGGCGATTGGTTTCGCAGTTCGGCGTTGGCTTTGGGAATTTGATCAGGAGTCATTTTGTTTTGAACAACAAAGTCGCAAAGACACAAAGTTCTTCGTGTCTTTGTTGTTTTAATTCGTTTGTTCCTTCAAAAACACCCGGTCGCACCAGTCGCCGAACCGTTCGTTGGTATTCCGTTCCTTTGCGAAGCGGGCGAGCACGGGGCGCAGTTCGTTTTCAATGTCCGCGTCCTTCATCATGTCCTTCCAGACGCGGTTGAGGCGCGTGCCGGCGGTGTCGCCGCCCAGCCAGACTTGATAGCGTCCGGGGGCTTTGCCGACGAACGCGATCTCCGCCAGGTAAGGCCGAGAGCAGCCGTTTGGGCAGCCGGTGGAGCGGATGATGATTTCTTCGCCGCCGAGGCCGAGGTCGCCGCAGAGTTTTTCAATACGGTCAATCAAGCCGGGCAACATGCGTTCGGATTCGGCGAGCGCGAGACCGCAGGTGGGCAGGGCGGGGCAGGCCATCGAAGCCGCGTGCAGCACGGTCGCCTGGTTTTCCGTTTTCACGCCGTGCTCGGCGAGCAGCGCGTTGATGCCCGCTTTGTCGGTTTCGGCGATGTTCGCCAAAATAACATTTTGATTTGCCGACAAACGGAATTCGATGCCCGGAAATTTCTCCGCGATCTGGCGCAACGCGGTTTTCAAGCGGCGTTCGCCTGCGTCCTTTACCCGGCCGGTTTCGACGAAGAGCGTGAGAAACCATTTACCATCCACGGCCTTGTGCCAGCCGTAAAGGTCGCTGGTGGTGGTGAACTTGAAAGACCGGGCCGGTTCGAGTTTGAGGTTGGCGCGTTTTTCGATCTCGGCACGCGTCCAGTCCGCGCCGCGTTCAGCCACAACATATTTCAGTCGGGCGTGCTTGCGGTCGGTGCGGTCGCCGAAATCGCGGTGAATCGTGAGCACGGCCTTCGCGATTTCGACAAGTTTTCCCGGTTTGAAAAAGCCAATGACATCCGCGAGGCGCGGATAAGTGGCTTCGTTGCCGTGGCTGCGGCCCATGCCGCCGCCGACGGCAAGATTGTAGCCGATGAGCCGGTCGTTTTCGACGATGGCGATGAGGCCGAGGCAGTTGGTGAATACGTCGAGGTCATTCACCGGCGGAATGGCGAACGCGATCTTGAATTTTCGCGGCAGATACGTTTTGCCGTAAAGCGGGTCCACAAAATTTTTATTCTCCGGTTTTTCGAGGTCGAGTTGCTCGCCGTCAATCCAGATGGAGTGATAGGCCCCGGTTTGCGGTGCGAGTGCCAGGGCGACGCGGTGGCAATCCTGAAAGACCTGCTCACGCGCCCGGGTGTAGGCGGGCGTGGGAGGAGCGAGCACATTGCGGTTCACGTCGCCGCACGCGGCGAGCGTGGAGAGCAGCGATTCGTTGATGGCCTTGATGAGCGGACGCAAATTACCTTTGAGCACGCCGTGAAACTGGATGGTTTGGCGCGTGGTGACGCGCAACGTGTTATTGCCGTAGCGGGCCGACAAATCGTCGAACACGCGCCATTGATTGGCTGTCATCACGCCGCCGGGGACGCGGCTGCGGACCATCATGATGTATTTCTTGCCGGTCTTGCGCAGGTCGCGGTCATCCTGCTGGTAGGAGCCGTGAAACTTCAGGAACTGGTTGTCGTCCTCGGAAAAATGGTCGGTGCCCGCGTCGTTCAACGTCGCGGCGATGGAACCGGCCAGCGTCGGGATCGCGGCCTTGATTTCTTCGTTATGCGTCAATTTGACTGGCGCTTCAGTGGTGTTCATAACTGGATCAACATGATAACTGGAACTGTTGCTTTGTTCAAGTGCAGCTTGTGAATGACTGTTGAATCACAGCGCTGCTCTGAGCTTCTCTCTAACTCTCTGGGGACAAAGCCCGAAGCCCGAAGGCCGAAGCCCGAAAGAAATCCGAAATCCGAAGTCCGAAACGCAGAACAGCTCGGGAGCCGGTTTGTCCTTCGGATTTCGGGTTTCGGGCTTCTTTCGGCTCTCGGATTTCGACCTTCGGATTTATGCTGCTCCAACGACTTGCGTGTTGGTTTAGAGCGGCCCTGGTTGAATCGGGTGCAACCGGGCACTGTCACCAGACGAATCGATGGAATTTGGTGCGCGGAGCAACGGCAACCGGGGATTTCAAGCCGCCGGCACGAACCGTTGAAGCAACAGCGTTGCGATGAATAAAATCAAAAACGTGATGTTCAGCCATTGGGGACATTGATGTTCAGCCATTAACGGTGCCACTGCCAGCCAATCCACGAAAACGATTCCCGCCAGCAGACCCGACACAATGTGCCCGACATTGGCTTCGCCCGCCTGAAAAATTGTCCGCACACAAAGCGCGATCCACAGCGCGAGCATGAGCGACAACCACATTGCCGGAATGCGGAATTGCGCCGAGTTTATCAGCATGGCGAAAAAGATCGGCGCAGCCAGCATGGCCAATGGCCAATAAGAAACCCGTCCGCGGGAACTTTCGTGTTGCGCCAGATAACCCCGTCCGGCCACATACAAAGCCAGCGCGACGCCGCACCAAACCGGCCCGCCGTTGACGCCCGCCGCGCCCGCTGAACCGGCGATGACATACACCCAGAACCGGCACAAGCCCATCAGCCACGGCGACGCGGTGACGACTTTGTGTGTCGCGTCGTAAATGATGATGCACAGGAGCAGCGCCAGTGTGAGTGCTCCGGTCGTTTTGCTCACTGCAGTCAAACACAGCGCGCCCAGACCGAGCCACGCCAATCCCCAGCGCCAGACGGCTGGCAACGAAATCGCACCGGACGGTATCGGCCGTTCCGCGCGCCGCTGGCGGTCGAAATCCGCGTCAAAAGCGTCGTTCAAAAACATTCCACCGGTGTAAAGCGCGCTTACGCCCAGAAACAGCAGCGGCAATTTCGCAAAATTTCCGCCACCGCCCAGCCACCAGCCGGCCAGACAATTCGACCAGACCGTTGGCAAATGCGACACGCGACTCAAAGCCAGCAACGCGCGCAGCGACCGCTGTTTGGCGCCGGACGGGTGCAAATGCTTGAGTTGTTCTGCATCCATGCGGCAAAAGATGAAGCGAAATCAAGGTTTGGCAAGGCACAAACCGGCGTTGACACATTGGGCGCAAACGTATAACTTGACGGCAAAACTGCAAACCAAGCCATGTTGATTCGCATCAGTCTGATTTTGGCCATTATCGCGGCGCTGGCCGCCGGCACGTTAAACATCCTTCTGGTGAGGGATAAAATCACCACGCTGATTTCGCAACGGGACGATGAACGTGGCAAAAAGCAACAAGCCCTGTCCGATCTCTCCAAAGCGAGGACCGACTTGACGAAGTCACAAGACGCGCTCAAGCAGACCACACAGGATTTGACTGATGCGAAGTCCGAGCGCGACAAGGCGGTCGTCACCGCCACGGCGCAGACCAAGCGCGCTGATGAATTGTCCGACAAACTTGCCAAGACCACACAGGAGCGTGACGACTCGCAGACAAAACTGGCTGCTTACGTGGCCACCGGAATGTCGGCGGATCAGGTCGGCAAACTCAGCCGTGCGCTGAAAGAATCACAAGAGGCGGTCGCAGCCATTACCGAAGAAAATGTCGTATTGCAACGCGCCAAGGCCCGGTTGCAAACGCGCTTGGATATGTATGAGGGCACCAACAATTTTGTCGTCAAGTTGCGCGCCGACCTCAGGGGCAAAATTCTGGTGGTTGATCCGAAATGGGATTTTGTCGTGTTGAACATCGGCCAGGATCAGGGGGTTCTCGAAAACGGTGAACTTTTAGTCAGCCGGGAAGGCAGGCTGGTTGCCAAAGTCATTGTCCGCAGCCTTGAGAAAAACCGCTGCATCGCCAATGTCGTGCCGGGTTGGAAACTCGGCGAAGTGATTGAAGGTGACGAAGTCAGCCCCGCGTATCCGGCTTCCTGAGATGAAATGCCGCGCCGTCAAATGGCTCTTGCTTCTTTTGCTTGGTGGTATGCTCGTTGGTGTCAGTGGGTGCGAAACCTACGAACCCGAAAATGATTCGGTCCGTCCGTGGAACACGCCGCAAGACTGGGAAGGCGGCATGCCCATGATGAACCAGCAGCAGCATTAGAGCATTTCCATAAATAATGTAGCTTTACAGCATGGGAATGACTTGGTAGAGTCCAGCCCATGAGAGCGATACCTTTCCCGACGCGTCAACGAATCATTCACCTCTACGAACAGGGCAAA
>Ga0116134_1000890_pt1 | contig 15297 bp, 12 predicted proteins | sample June2015DPH_19_5_FD_89737 | JGI IMG/M metagenome (GOLD analysis project Ga0116134, IMG submission 89737) | Peatland microbial communities from SPRUCE experiment site at the Marcell Experimental Forest, Minnesota, USA - June2015DPH_19_40 | ecosystem: Environmental > Terrestrial > Soil > Wetlands...
ATGGTGGACCGAGGTGTCGATGTCCGCGGTGAGCGGGCTGGGCTCGGTGGTCTGGAAGCAGTTGACCCCCACGACCTTGTCCTCGCCCGATTCCATCCGGGCCCGCCGGGCCGCGTGCGAGGCGACCAGCTGCGCCTTGAGGTAGCCGGACTCCACCGCCGGTACCACGCCGCCCATCGCCTGTACGGTGGCGATCTCCGCCTCCGCCCCGGCGACCAGCTCCGCGGTCTTGGCCTCCACCACATGCGAGCCGCTGAACAGGTCACCGTACTCCAGCAGGTCCGACTCGTACGCGAGCACCTGCTGAATGCGCAGGCTCCATTGCTGGTCCCAGGGCCGGGGCAGGCCGAGCGCCTCGTTCCAGGCGGGCAGCTGCACCGCCCGGGCCCGGGCGTCCCGGGACAGGGTGACGGCCAGCATCTCCAGCACGATGCGCTGGATGTTGTTCTCTGGCTGCGCCTCGGTCAGCCCGAGCGAGTTGACCTGCACGCCGTAGCGGAAGCGGCGGCGGCCAGGGTCGGTAATCCCGTACCGCTCCCGGGTGATGGCGTCCCAGATCCGGAAGAAGGCGCGCATCTTGCACATCTCCTCGACAAAGCGGACACCCGCGTTGACGAAGAACGAGATACGCCCGACCACCTCACCCATCCGCTCCGGGGGCACCTGCCCCGAGTCGCGCACCGCATCCAGCACGGCCATCGCGGTGCACATCGCGTAGGCGATCTCCTGCACCGGGGTGGCCCCCGCCTCCTGGAGGTGGTAGCTGCACACGTTGATCGGGTTCCACTTCGGCATCCGGGCCACCGTGTAGGTGATTAGGTCGGTGGTCAGGCGCAGGGAGGGGCCCGGCGGGAAGACGTACGTCCCGCGGGACAGGTACTCCTTGATGATGTCGTTCTGCGTGGTCCCGGTCAGCGCCGCGATGTCGGCGCCCTGCTCCTCGGCGACGACCTGATACAGCGCCAGCAGCCACATGGCCGTGGCGTTGATCGTCATCGAGGTGTTGGTCCGCTCCAGCGGGATGCCCTCGAACAGGGCCCGCATGTCGCCGGTGTGCCCGACCGGGACGCCGACCCGCCCGACCTCGCCGCGGGCCAGCACGTGGTCGGCGTCGTATCCGGTCTGGGTGGGCAGGTCGAACGCGACGGACAGGCCGGTCTGACCCTTGGCGAGGTTGCGGCGGTAGAGCGCGTTGGACTCCCTCGCGGTCGAGTGCCCCGCGTAGGTCCGCATCAGCCAGGGGCGTTCCCGGGCAGTCTGCTGGGTCCCCTGGGACTCCTTGGTCATACCGGCCTCATTCCCACGGTTTCCGGACCGGCTCACACGTTCCGGAACCGGTTGATCTCCGTAATGTGCTTGGCGCGCAACTCCGGATCACGCACGCCCAGGCCCTCTTCCGGTGCGAGGCACAGCACCCCGACCTTCCCATGATGCAGGTTCTGGTGGACATCCATCGCGGCCTGCCCGGTCTGATTCAGCGGGTACACGACCGACATGGTCGGGTGGATCATGCCTTTGGAGATCAGCCGGTTGGCCTGCCATGCCTCGCGGTAGTTCGCGAAGTGCGAGCCGATGATGCGCTTGAGGCTCATCCACAGGTAGCGGTTGTCGAATTCGTGCATGTAGCCGGAGGTCGAGGCGCAGGTCGCGATGGTGCCGCCGCGGCGGGTCACGTAGACCGAGGCGCCGAACGTCTCCCGGCCGGGGTGCTCGAAGACGATGTCCACGTCCTCGCCGCCGGTAAGGTCGCGGATCCTGCTGCCCAGGCGCTTCCACTCCTTGGGGTCCTGGGTGTGCTCGTCCTTCCAGAACCGGTAGTCCTCGGCCGCGCGGTCGATGATCAGCTCGGCTCCCATCGACCGGCAGAGCTCACCCTTCCGCTCGCTGGAGACGACGCAGATCGGGATGGCCCCGCCGGCCAGGGCGTACTGGGTGGCGTAGGCGCCGAGACCGCCGCTGGCCCCCCAGATGAGCACGTTGTCGCCCTGCTTCATGCCGGCGCCGTTGCGCGAGACCAGCTGCCGGAAGGCGGTGGAGTTCACCAGCCCCGGCGTGGCGGCCTCTTCCCAGGTGAGGTGCTTGGGCTTGGGCATCAGCTGGTTGGTCTTGACGATGGCCAGCTCGGCCAGGCCGCCGAAGTTGGTCTCGAAGCCCCAGATGCGCTGCTCCGGGTCCATCATGGTGTCGTTGTGCCCATCGGAGCTTTCCAGCTCGACGGACAGGCAATGGGCCACGACTTCCTCGCCGGGTTTCCACACGTTCACGCCGGGACCGGTGCGCAGCACCACGCCCGCGAGATCCGAGCCGACCACGTGATAGGGCAGGTCGTGCCGGGCCGTGAGCTCGGAGAGCTTCCCGTAGCGGCGCAGGAAGGCGAAGGTGGAGACGGGCGAGAAGATGGAGCTCCACACGGTGTTGTAGTTGACCGCGCTGGCCATGACGGCGACGAGGGCCTCACCGAGACCGAGCTCGGGGACCGGCACCTGTTCGATGTGCAGCGACTTGCGGGGATCACGGTCACGCACGTCGAGACCGTCGAACATGTGCTCCTCGTCCCGGTGCAGGGTGACGGCCCGGTAGGTCGCGGGGAGCGACAGCGCGGCGAAGTCTTCCGTCCGACTGCTGGGATCGACGATGGTTTCGAGGATTTCTTTCATTGTTGCCTCCTGCAGGCCATACCTTGCGTCAGGGCGCAGGGCGGCCGGGGAGACCGTGCCGCCGCGCTGGTGGCGGCACCCATGTGCGAATGTCCGGGTCACGGGAACCCTGTCCCGGGCCGCTGCGCTGCGGCCTTCACTTCTCAGTGTCCGCCGCGCCCCGGCCGCTACGCTGCGGCCTTTGGTCCTCAGTGTCCGCCGCGTTGCCTAAATTGTCTATTAAGAATTGAGCGTGATAGTTAAGCATATGCTTGATGATGACCCGGACCAGGTATGTCGCCCGGCGCAGGGAAGAGTTAATCTGCACCCGCGCAGGGAACGCCGGCGTTCGTACCGTGAAAGGCGGAGCGTGAATATGCCCGAACTAGCCTATTCCGACATCAAGATCGGTGATAACGCGTCGCTGACCAGAACGATCACGGAAGCACACATCGTGAATTTTGCCGGCATCACCGGAGACTTCAACCCGGTTCATGTTGACGCCGAATTCGCGCAGCAGTCGATGTTCGGGGAGCGCATCGCGCACGGCATGCTCATGGCCGGCTTCATTTCGACGGTCCTGGGCATGCAGCTGCCCGGGCCGAATGCCATCTACCTCGGCCAGGAACTCAAATTCACCGCTCCGGTCAAAATTGGCGACACGGTGACGGTCACGGCGACCGTGACGGAGAAACGCGACGACAAGCGGATCATCAAGCTCCAGACCACCGTGGTGAATCAAAAGGGTGAAAAAGTGGTCGACGGCAACGCGGTCATCAAGAAGCTGGGCCTGTGAAACTGGGCCTGTGAAACTGGGCCTGTGAAAGAGCTACCAGGTGGCCGCCCTGGGCGGCTCAGTCCTGGAGCACGCGGAGAATGCGGGCGAGGTCGGCGCGATCGGCCGCGCTGAGCCGGCCGAAGACCCGTTCGGCCTCTGTCCCGCGGGCCGCACGGATCGCGGCGAGGATGGTGGCGCCGTCGCCGGTCACCTCGACCAGGGTGGCCCGCCGGTCGGCGGGGTCCGGGCGCCGCTGGACCAGGCCCCGGGATTCGAGCGCGTCGACGACCTCGGTCGCCGAACGGGGCGCGATGTGCAGATGGTCCGACAGTTCGGACAGGCGCATCGTGCCGTACCGCTTCAGCACGCGCAGCGCGCGCAGGTGAGAGGGACTGATGTCCCAGGGGGCCAGGGTCTCCTGGGACATCTCACGCAGCCGCCGGGCCACCGCCCAGAACGCCTCGGACAGCGGCTCGTCGCCCGCTGATTCGCGAGCACCCGGCTTCTCGCGCTCCTCCGCCACGCGGAATAGCCTATCAGCTTTTCGTGTTGTAGCCTCACATTGAGGTTACCTCAGCATGGGTTCGGGACTCGCGCATCCGAGCGCGGGCCCACCCCGGCAGAATCGAGAAGCACTTGGCGTCCCCCCACATGAATCGAGATAGCAGCACCATGGGCCGGACTCGCGGCTCACGAACCGTCACGGCCGCGGAAAAGGCTCAGGCGCAGGACGTGTCGCTGCGCCGCATCGGGCGGCTGTTCACCCCTTACCGCTGGCCATTGGCCATCGTCACCACCATCATCGTCGCCTCGTCCATCGTGGGCCTGGCCTCCCCGTTCCTGCTCCGCGCGGTGATTGACAAAGCCCTGCCGCAGAAGAACGTGACCCTGCTGGCCTGGCTCGTCATCGGCATGGTCGCCGTGGCCGCGATCACCTCGGCGTTCGGCGTGATCCAGACCTGGATCAGCACCAAAGTCGGCCAGCAGGTCATGCACGGGCTGCGCACCAGCGTCTTCGGCCACCTGCAACGGCAGTCGATCGCCTTCTTCACCCGCACCCGCACCGGCGAGATCCAGTCCCGCATCCAGAACGACATCGGCGGCATGGAATCGGTCGTGACCTCGACCGCGACCTCCATCGCGTCCAACCTCACCACCGCGGTCGCCACCGCGGTCGCCATGGTCGTGCTGTCCTGGAAGCTCTCCCTCATCTCGCTGGTCGTCATGCCGCCCGCGATCTACCTGACCCGCAAGGTCGCCCGGATGCGCCGGGCCATCACTTCGCAGCAGCAGCGCGAGCTGGCCGACCTCAACGTCACCATCGAGGAAGGGCTGTCGATCAACGGCGTCCAGCTGGCTAAGACCATGGGCACCGGCCCGTCGCTGGTCGAACGGTTCACGGCCTCCTCGGCCCGGCTGATCGACCTGGAGCTGCGCTCCCAGCTGGCCGGGCGCTGGCGGATGGCCTCCCTGACGATCATATTCGCCGCGATCCCCGCGATCATCTACCTCGCCGCCGGGCTGCCGGTGACCGCGGGCGCGGTCACCATCGGCACCCTGATCGCCTTCACCACCCTGCAGAACAGTTTGTTCCGCCCGCTGACCGGGCTGCTCAACACCAGCGTGTCCGTGATCAGCTCACTGGCACTGTTCGCGCGGATCTTCGAGTACCTGGACCTGCCGGTCGAGGTCGACGAGCCCGCCCACCCGGTCGAGATCGACCCGGCCCAGATCACCGGGCACGTCCGCTTCACCGACGTGAGCTTCGCCTACCCCGGCGCTGACCGGCCGGCCGTCACCGGCATCGATCTGGACGTCCCGGCCGGGAGCACGCTCGCCCTGGTCGGTGAGACCGGATCGGGCAAGACCACGCTGGCGTCGCTGATCGCCCGGCTCTACGACCCCAGCCGCGGCAGCATCCGGATCGACGGCATCGACCTCCGTGACCTGCGGTTCGCCGACCTCACCGCGATCGTGGGCGTGGTCAGCCAGGAGACATACCTGCTGCACACCACGGTCCGGGAGAACCTGCGCTACGCCCGGCCCGGGGCCACCGACGCCGAGATCGAGGACGCGGCGCGGGCCGCCCAGATCCACAACCTCATCGCCAGCCTGCCCGATGGCTACGACACCATGGTCGGGTCGCGCGGGCACCGGTTCTCCGGTGGGGAGAAGCAGCGCATCGCGATCGCCCGGACCCTGCTGCGCGACCCGCGCGTGCTCGTGCTGGACGAGGCGACCAGCGCCCTGGACACCGAAACCGAGCGCTCTGTGCAGAAGGCGTTCGACGCCCTGGCCCAGGGCCGCACCACGATCACCATCGCCCACCGGTTGTCCACCGTGCGCAACGCCGACCAGATCGTCGTCCTGGACCACGGCCGCGTCACCGAGGCCGGCACCCACACCAGCCTCATCGCCAGCAACGGCCGCTACGCCGCTCTCGCTGCCTGAACGCCGGCGCTCTCCCCGGCGTCCGAAGCCGCTCCCGCCCCCAGCCGGTCCGTTTACCTGCCCGTTACCTGCCCGCGCGGTTCTCCGTGCCCGGCCGCCCGGACGCGCCACCGAGATAAAGGGCCCCGATCTCCGGGTTGTCGAGCACCTCGCTCCCGCTCCCGGTCAGCCGCACCCGGCCGTTTTCCAGCACGACCCCATGGGTGGACAGCCGCAGGCCCGCTCGTGCGTTCTGCTCGACCAGCAGAACCGTCTTGCCGGCCGCGTTCATCGCGACGACCGCGTCGAAGACCGAGCGCAGCACCTTCGGCGACAGGCCCATCGACGGCTCGTCCAGGATGATCAGGGATGGGTCGAGCATGAGGCTCCGGGCGAACTCGACCAGCCGCTGCTGGCCGCCGGACAGGCTGCCCGCCTTCTTCGGCGCCCAGTCGGCCACCTGGGGGAACATCTCGTGCACCTGGGTGCGCCTGCGGGCCAGCAGCTTGCGGTCACCGATCGTGTAGCCGCCGAGGTCGAGGTTCTCGGCCACGGTCATGTCCCGGAACAGGCTGTGGTGCTGGGGGACGTGCACCATGCCCATGCCCAGGATCTGCCGAGGGCTGCGCCCGGCGATGGGCTCGCCGCGCAGCAGCACCCGGCCGCGGCGCGGGCGCAGCAGTCCGCTGATGCTGCCCAGCAGGGTGGATTTCCCGGCCCCGTTGGGACCGACAATGCAGGTGATGCCGCCCTCGGGCACGGTGAACGACACGTCGTGCAGGATGTCGCCGCCGCCGTATCCCGCGTACAAGCCCTCGACGGTCAGGGCCACCCCGCTAGGCATCAGCGCCGTCCGGGCTGGGCTCGTCGTCCAGCGCCGCCCCGAGGTAGGCGTCCAGCACCCGCGGGTCGGTCGAGATGATCTCCGGCGGCCCGGCCGCCACCACGGTGCCGTAGTCCAGCACCGTGACCTGATGGCACAGCCCCATTACGAACTCCATGTTGTGCTCCACGATCAGGAAGGTGGTGCCCCGGGCGTTGAGATCGCGGATCCGCGCGGCGATGGTCTGGATCAGTGACGGGTTCACCCCGCCGGCGGGCTCGTCGAGCAGCACGATGGCCGGGTCGGCGGCCAGGACCGTGGCCAGTTCGAGCAGCTTGCGCTGGCCGTAGGACAGGGTCCCGGCCAGGGCGTTGGCGTACTGGTCGATCCCGGTGAACTCCAGCAGTTCGCGCGCGCGGCGCCGGTCCGCGGTACCGCCGGCCCGGGCCAGCAGGCCACCGCGTTCACGGCTCGGCTTCGCGGCCACCAGCATGTTCTCCAGCAGCGTGAGCCGCGGGAAAATCCTGGTCAGCTGGAACGTGCGCCCCATGCCGAGGCCGAAGACCTTCTGCGCGGACGCGCCCGTGATGTTCTGGCCGGCCAGGTAGACCGCGCCGGAGTCCGGCCGCTCGTACCCGGTCATGATGTTGAACAGCGTGGTCTTGCCGGACCCGTTCGGGCCGATCAGGCCCGTGATGGAGCCCTCCGCCACGGTCAGTGAGCAGTCGTCCAGGGCATGCACACCGCCGAAGGCCTTTGAGATCCCCTCCGTGCGCAGCTCGGCGGTCATGACGGAGTGCCTTCCCGCCGGCCAGCCGTCCGCGAGGCGGGCGCCCCCGCGGAGGTGCCGGGCGCGGTCAGGTCCGGTGGTGCAGCCTCCGGGGCCGCGCCGCCGTCCGCGGTGGTCTCGGATACCGAACGGTCCCGGGAGCGGGATCGCCAGGCGGTGATCCGTTCGCCCAGGGTGGGTATCACGCCGCGCGGCAGGAACAGGATGACGAGCAGGAAGACCGCGCCCAGCAGGATCTCGCTGAGGTAGTCGTTGGTGAACTGCACGGTCAGCCACTGCTGCGCGGGCTCGAGGATCAGCGCGCCGAGTGCGGGCCCGAAGACGGTGCCCAGGCCGCCGAAGAAGCCCATCAGCGCCAGCTGCAGGTCGAACAGCGGGTCGAACGCGGACTGCGGGTGGACCGCGCCGATGAAGTAATACCACAGGCCCCCGACCAGCCCGGTGATGAGGGCGGACACGACCAGGGCGCCGAGCTTGACCCGCATGGGGCGCACGCCCAGGCTGCGGGCGCGGTCCTCGTCGTCCCGGATCGCCCGCAGGTGCAGGCCGAAGCGCGACCGCCGGATCAGCCCCGAGAGCGCCAGCGTGACCGCCGCGATCACCATCGCCAGGTAGTAGAACGGGTCGTTGTACGTCCCCGGCGCCCAGTTGAGGATGGGCGCGTCGATGCCGCTGGTGCCGCCGGTGAAGGAGAAGTTGAACGCCATCAGCTGGAAGATGAAGAAGATGGCGATCGTGATGACCACGAACGTGTGCCGCCGGACCCGCAGCGCGACCAGGCCGACCGGCACCGCGATGGCGGCGGCCACGACGGCGGCCAGTGGCAGCAGCGCGAACACCGCGTCGCCGGTCAGGTGCCAGTCCTGGGCCCCGATCGCCACCGTGTACATCCCGCTACCGAAGAACACCGCGTGGCCGAGGGACAGATAGCCGGAGTACCCGGAGAAGATGTTCCAGGCGGACGCCGCCGCGATGAAGATCAGCGCGTCAAACCCGTATGTGGTGGCGAGCGGGTTGCTGTACACCAGCGGGAAGATCGCGAACACGGCCAGCAGCACGACCAGGCCGGCCGACGTCAGCAGGGTGCGGCGGCCCGGTGCGCCGGCGGCCCGGTGCGCCGGCGAGCGAACGGCGGATGACGTCACTGGGCCCGCACCGCCTTCCGGCCGAACAGACCCGACGGGCGGACCGTCAGCACGATCACCAGCGCGGCGTAGAACACCACGATGGCCCAGTTGGGCGACCAGATGTCCACCAGGGACTCGACGGTGATCATGAAGACGGCGGCCACCAGCGCGCCACCGATACTGCCGAGGCCACCGAGGATGATGATGGCCAGCAGCCGGGAGATCAGATCGTACCCGCTGTTGGGGTTGAACCCGCCGCTGGTGGCGCCGTACGCCATCCCGCCCGCCGCGGTCACCGCGACGCCGATCCCGAACGTGATCGCGGCGACCCGGTTGACGTCGATGCCGATGAGCCGGGCCGCCGTCGCGTCCTGCATGGTGGCCCGCACGCCGCGGCCGAACCGGGACCGGTACAGCAGCAGGTAGATCGCCGCCACCAGGACCAGGGCGAGAATGAAGCAGTACACGTAGATGTCGTTGATGTAGAAGCCGCCCAGCGCGAAGCTCGAGTTGATGTAGGAAGCCTTGAGCGTGACCACGTTGGGGCCGAAGATCCAGTACAGCGCGCCCTCGAGGATGATCGCGACCGCGAAGCACGCCAGCAGGGACATCGACGTGCGCTCGCTGCCGCGCAGCGGCCGGATGACCGCGGTGTGGATGACCAACCCGAGCACGAACATCGCCGGGATCGTGATCAGCAAACCGAGGAACAGGTCGATGTGCAGGTGCACAGAGAGCACGTAGCTGAGATAGCCGCCGACGATCACCAGGATCCCCTGGGCGACGTTAATGATGTCGAGCACGCCGAAGATCAGGGTGAGCCCGACCGCCATCAGCGCATAGACTCCGCCGCCCAGTATCCCGTCGGCGATGGCTGGGTAAATCTGGTGTGCCATCTCAGCTCCGTGCCGCTCCGTCCGTCAGGTGGATTTACTGGCCCCAGTCGGGCTTCGGGTAGAGGATCTTCACCGAGCCGGGGTCTCCGACCGGGAGGACCTGAACGAACTTGCCGCTCTGCCACTGGAAGATGTAGGCGGTCGCGGACAGGTTCTCGCCGAGCGAGTTGAACTTGACCGGGCCCTGCACGCTGTTCAGCGTCACGCCGCTGTGCAGGTAACTGATCAGCTTGGTGTTGTCCACGCTGCCGATATGCGTCAGGGCCTGGTCGACGACCTCACCGACCGAGTAGGCCTCCGCGATGTCGGCGTTGATAGCCGACGCGGTGCCGCCGTACTTCGCCACGTAGGCCTTGACCATCGCCTGGCTCAGCGTGTTGGACGAGCCGCCGTACCAGGCGTCGGGGACCATCATCCCGTCCGCGTTCTTCACCCCGACCGCGCTGGTGAACGCGCTGCCCTGGTCCGGGCCGGCCGCCGCGATGAAGATCTTCGGGTTGTAGTGCTGCTGCTCGAACGCGCTCATGAACGCCGAGACGGTGGGCACGTCGGTCGAGCCGAGCACGACCGCGTCCGGCTTGGACGACGCCACGTCGTCGGCGGGCGCCTTGTAGTCGGCGACCTCCTCCGGGAAGATGTTCGAGTACTTGGTGGTGATCCCCAGCGGTTGCAGCTCGCTCTGGGTGAGCTGCACCTGGGGGGTGGCGAACGGGTCGTTGGCCATCGGGTAGGCCGCGGTCTTCGGCCGCTGGCTGGCGGGCAGCGACTTGATCCAGGTGGTGAACGGATCCAGTTCGTTGGCGACCGGCAGGCTCACGTCGAAGACGTTGTTCAGCTTCTGCGCGAACACCGACGTCGCGCCGCCCGCACCCTCGACGAACGCGTAACCGTACCGGTGGGCCACCGCGGAGGCCGGCGCGGTCAGCAACGACGAGAACGGGCCAAAGGTCAGCGCCACGTGATCGGCGTTGATGAGCGTCTGGTAGTTGGTCGCCACCTGGGTCTGCGAGCTGTTGTCGTTGAGGATCTTCAGCTCGACCTTGCGGCCGAGAATCCCGCCGCTCGCGTTGACCTGATTGGCCCAGAACTCGTAACCCTGCTGGTAGGCCTGGCCATCCGCGCTGAAGTCGCCCGTCAGCGATAGGGACGCGCCAATGAGGATGGGTGTTTTGCTTGATCCGCCGCCGTTGGCGGCGGTGCTGCTGCCGCTACTGCTGCAGCCCACGACGAGGGCAGCTGCAGCCGCGGTCGTGGCGCTCATGCTCAGGAACCGGACGCCACTCTTACGGCGGGACCTCTTAGGTCGCATTCCGGTCCTCCCTTCGGGGGTTTATGAGTGTCGAATTAGGTTTCTCATGCTGTTCCCCCCACATCTGGTTCGCCCGCGCCGGACGTGCCCCGCCCCCCGTCGGCGTGATCGGGATCCAGACCGTCCGATACTTCCACGTTCTCGCTCACCAAGGTGACCCCAGCGGAATCAGCCTGCATCTGTAGCAACGCGGCGAAATCCTCGCCGCCGTAGCCGCGGCCGACGAGGCTCTGGACAAGCTGGTGAACCGTGGCCGCCACCGGCAGCGGGACCTCTCGCTCCCGCGCCGCCGCCAGCCCCAGGTCGAAGTCCTTGCGCAGCAGGGTCGCGGTGAAGGTCGGATGGAAGTCGAGGTTCACGAGCGCGGGCGTCTTGTAACGGGAGAACGTCGAACCCATCACACTGTTGTTGAGGCACTCCAGCAGCGCGTGCCGGCTGACTCCGTACTGCTGGGCGAGGATCGCGACCTCGGCCAGCGACTGGGCCACGACCCCCAGCAGGAGGTTGTGGCACAGCTTCACGATCCGGGCGGTCTCCCCCTCGCCGACGTACGTGGCTCCGGCGCCGAGCAGGTCCAGGTAGGGGCGGGCCTGCTCGAACGTCTCACGCGGGCCGGACACCGCCAGCGTGAGCCGCCCGGCCTCGGCCACCTTGGCGTTGCCCATCACCGGGGCCGCCAGCAGCACGGTGCCGCGCTCGGCCAGGCGCTCCCGGACCTGCTGGGAGGCCTCGGCGGAGACCGTGGAGCAGTCGACCACGATCGCAGGCACGGACGGGGCCTCGATCAGGCCCCCGGGGCCGAGCAGCACCTGGGTCAGGTCATCCGAGCCGCCGACCGTTACGAAGACGATATCGGCCTCGCCGAGGTCCGCCACCGTATCGGCGACGCTGGCCCCGCGGCCCGCGAGCGGCTCGGCTTTGGCCTTCGTCCGGTTGTATACCGATAGGTCACATCCGGCCGCTAGCAGCCGGAACGCGAGCGCGGACCCCATTCGTCCGGTACCGAGCCAGCCCAGTCGGTACTTTAGGTCTGTCCTGGCCATCGGCCACCCCTCGCGTCTTCCGGGTCCGCAGCCACCGTGGATTACCGCTTCAGCCTGGCACACGGGGCGCCGGGCAGCGGTGACGTGATGCGCTTAACAATCGTTTGCGCAAAGAGCGTGTCTCAGGTACCAGTGCTTTGTCAAACGGTCTAGGGGGACATTACTGGATTGAAATGCAATCGTGTGCAAGACTGGCCCGCATGGTCGACGGCAGGCTTGAGGCAGCGATCAGCCACTGGGCGCCGCGGTTTACCGCGGCGGGCGTGTACCCGGTGGATTTCGACCGCATCACCTCCGCGCTGGACAGCTGGGACGAGTGGTGCCAGGGCTGGAGCCAGGCCGCGGCTCAGCACGCAGAGCTCGGCCGCCGCGCCCTGGAACAGGGCCGGACCCGGTCGGCGGGTGGTCACCTGGCCCAGGCCGCGGTCTACTACCACTTCGCGAAGTTCCTCTTCGTTCACGACATGGATCAGCTGCGGACCGCCCACGAACGGGCGGTTGGGTGCCTGACGGCGGCGCTGCCGTACCTGGACCCGCCCGGCACCCGGCTGGAGATCCCGTTCGAGGGCGCGGTCATCGCGGCCGTGCTGCGCCAGCCGGCCGGCCCGGGCCCGCATCCGGCCGTGGTGCTGATTCCGGGGCTGGATTCGGCCAAAGAGGAGTTCGGCGCGGTCGAACAGCTCTTCCTGGACCGCGGGGTCGCGACGCTGTCGGTAGACGGCCCCGGACAGGGCGAGGCCGAGTACCAGCTGCCGATCCGGCCGGACTGGGAGGTGCCCGGCGCGGTGATCCTGGACGCGCTGACCGCACAGCCCGGCATTGACGCGAACCGGATCGGGGTTTGGGGCGTCAGTCTGGGCGGCTACTACGCTCCCCGGCTGGCCAGCGGAGACCCGCGCGTTCGCGCGTGCATCGCGCTGTGCGGGCCATTCTGCCTGGGCGACGCGTGGGAGCAGTTGCCTCAGCTCACCCGGGACGCCTTCACCGTCCGGTCCGGTGCCAGCGACGAGCCGGACGCCATCCGCCGCGCGCAGCAGCTCACCCTGGAGGAGCGGACGGACGGGCTGACAATGCCGTTGCTGATCGTGGCCGGCCGCCAGGACCGCATCTTTCCCTGGAAGGACGCCGTCCGGCTGCGCGACAGCATCCCCGGCCCCGGCGAGCTACTGCTGCTCGACCAGGGCAACCACGGCTGCGCAAACGTGCCCTACCTGCACCGCCCGTACAGCGCCGACTGGATGGCCCGCCAGCTCGGCGGCTGAAGAATTCGGACAGCATCTGCCCACGTCCGTTCGGGATCATCAGCGCCTCCGGAATCAGCGCCCGGCTATGAGCCGCTCCGCCACGACAGGCCGTCCGGGTCTGACGGGGTGGCCCGCGCCGAGCGGTGCATCGGGGCCGGGTTCTGGGACGCGGTCCTCCCGGCGGCGGTCGGCATCGGCCGGCCGGTCATGCCCCAGTCAGGGCGGCCTCAGGTCCGGGCGGGCTCAGGTCCGGGCCGCCTCAGGTCCGGGCCGCCTCAGGTCCGGGCGATTTCCGGCCTGCACGGTACTGTCGGGCGTTGATCAGTTGATCAGAGGAGGCGAGGCAGGTGCCGGACGGCGCAGATGACCTGGTCAGGCTGGAGCAGCGGGCCGGCGTCGCGGTAGTAACCCTTAACGACCCAGCGCGCCGCAATGTTTTCAGCAGCCGGCTCGTACACGCTCTGGCCGCGGCCATGGACCGCGCCGAACGCGACGACGCGAGCCGGTGCGTCGTGGTCACCGGGGCCGGCAGCGCGTTTTGCGCAGACGCGGAGGTGGCGACGCTGCGCGGTGCCGCGGACGGCGAATTCGACGACGTCGAGACGGTCTATCAGGGCTTCCTCCGAGTCCGGGACTGCCCGCTGCCCACCATCGCCGCGGTCAACGGCCCGGCCGTCGGGGCTGGGTTCAACCTCGCTCTGGCCTGCGACGTGCGCCTGGCCGGACCGGGCGCGGTGTTCGACACGCGCTTTACGGCGTTGCGACTGCACCCTGGTGGCGGCCACGCCTGGATGCTGGCCCGTGCGGTCGGCCAGCAGCAGGCCACGCTGGCCAGCCTGTTCGGCGAGGTCTGGGACGCCCGGGCCGCCGTAGACGTGGGCCTGGCCGCGACGCTGGTCGAGGAGGGCCTGGTGGACGCCGCCGTCGTGCTCGGCCAGCGCCTGGCGCACCAGGAGAAAGCGTACGTGGAGCGGCTGGTGGCCACACTGCGCGCGGCGCTGCCCACGGCGGCCCACGCGGACGCACTAGCGGACGAGACCGTGGCGCAGCGGTGGTCCGCAGGGCGCTCGGCGTTCCTTGAGGGTGTCAGGGCCATCGAGGACCGCATCGCGCGGCGCAGCTAGCCGGCCTCCGGTCCCGCCTGCCCTCCGGTCATCCGACGGTTCCGCCGCTGTCTGGCCGGCCGACGGTTCCGGCCGACGGTCCGGTCAGCCCACGTCTACAGCCGCTCGGCCGACGGGCCGGCCCGCCATCGGGTCAGCCCACGGTCCGGCTGGTGCGGTGACGCCATACGGTTGTCGGCGACCGGCGGTCCTGACGACGACCACCCGCGAAGTCGCTCACCGCCTAAGTCGCCCACCGTCTAAGTGGCGCAGATCAGATGGGGTAGATGGCGGGCCCGGTGGTGTACTGCCGGCCGCTGGGGGCGGTCCATGTGTGGTAGCCAGGCTGGTGCTGTTCCAGCCGCCAACCGGGTGCTTGTTTCTGGTGGTGGTGATGGCGACAGCGGGCTCCGGCGTTGCAAGCGCATGTGGATCCGCCGGCTTCCCAGGGGATGGCGTGCTCGAAGTCGCAGTTTCTGGCCACACGGCGGCAGGGGGGCCAAGTGCATTCGCCGTCGCGGATCTGGACGAGGTGGCGGAGCCGGTCGCTGGGGTCGTGGGCGCTGGTGCGGTGCCGGTGGTCACAGTTCGTGACCGCGATGGGTTCCAGGTCCACGGTCAGGTCCGGGCCGCCGGGGATCGGCCGCAGCCGCCAGGTCCCGTAGCCGGCTGGCGGCCCGGTGCCCGGGGGGCGAGTGCCCGGGGGGCGAGTGCCCGGGGGGCGAGTGCCCGGTGCCCCAGTGGGACGGCCGGGCGGACCGGTAGTGCTGCCCGTCAGTCCGGTGGTGTGCGTCAGTCCGGTGGTGCCCGGTGAGCGGTCTGGGCCTTTCGTCCGGCTGGCTTTCCGGCGTTCGGGTTTGGCGCAGCCGTGGGCGGTGGGGTGGCCGTGGGAGTCGGTGACGGTGATGCACCAGGTGGTGCCGAGGCTGGCGGCAGCCTGTGCGGCCAGGTCGCGGGCCAGGCCGGCATCGATCGGGCCGAACCCGGCGGCTTCGCCTGGATGGTCGGCCAGGCCGAGCAGGGTGACCAGGGGAACGGTCAGGTTGAGCTTCGCGGCCGCCCCGGCCGGCCCGGTGGGCCTGGCGGGCGGACTAGCCGGAGTGGCCCCGCTGCGATTG
>Ga0116134_1000891_pt1 | contig 15295 bp, 11 predicted proteins | sample June2015DPH_19_5_FD_89737 | JGI IMG/M metagenome (GOLD analysis project Ga0116134, IMG submission 89737) | Peatland microbial communities from SPRUCE experiment site at the Marcell Experimental Forest, Minnesota, USA - June2015DPH_19_40 | ecosystem: Environmental > Terrestrial > Soil > Wetlands...
GGAAGGCGTGGACATGCTCTCGGTGCTGCGCCAATACGATTTGCCGCTGCATTTTCCCAAGGCCGTCCTGCACGAGGCGCACGCCATCGGCACGACGGTTCACGCGCGCGACGGGGCGGGTCGCGTGGATTGCCGCCGTCAACGGGTCATCACGATTGATCCCGACGACGCAAAAGATTTCGACGATGCGATCTGTCTGGAGCGCGTTTCGACGGAGCAATGGCGGCTGTGGGTCCACATCGCGGACGTGTCGCATTACGTGAAGCCCGGCACGGCGCTGGACGCGGAGGCGCGCAAACGCGGCAACTCGACCTATCTCGTGGACCGCGTCATCCCGATGCTGCCGGAGGCGTTGAGCAACGAACTGTGCTCGCTCAAGCCGGACGTGGATCGCCTGACCAAGTGCGTCGAATTCCTCGTGTCGAACGACGGACGGGTGTTGAACGCGAAGTTTTATTCCGCCGTGATCCATTCGCAACGGCGCTTCACCTACGGCGAAGTGCTGGCCATTCTTGAGCGCAAACCCGCGTCCGATCCCATCGAGCAGATGCTGCATCAGGCGCATGAGCTCGCCCAGCGCATCCGGCGATTGCGATTCAAGGCCGGTTCGCTCGACCTCGATTTTCCCGAAACCAAAATCCGGCTGGACGAACGCGGGAACATTTTGCGAATCGAGAAGATCGTGAACGACGTGTCCCACCAGTTGATCGAGGAATGCATGTTGCTGGCGAACGAGGCGGTGGCGGGGCGGTTGATGAGCCAGCACACGCCGGCGGTTTATCGCGTCCATGAAGAGCCGGACGACCGGCGTTTGCAGGAATATCGCCAGGAAGTGTTGAGCCAGAACGTGCCGTGCGGCAACCTGGGCCAGCCATCCGAGGTGCAGAAGTTGTTGCACCGGCTGGGCACCCTGCCCATCGGCCCCGCGCTCAAGATCGGCTTTCTCAAATCCCTCATGCGCGCGCGTTACGCAGTCGAACCGCTCGGGCATTACGGCCTGGCCAAGGCGAAATACACGCACTTCACCTCCCCAATCCGCCGCTACGCCGACCTCGTCGTCCATCGGGCACTCTTCGAAAAAAGCCACACGCCGGAGTCCGCGCTCAAGGAAACCGCCGAGCACATTTCCGTCACCGAACGCAATTCCGCCGACGCTGAACGCGACAGCAAGGACGTCAAGTTGTTCGCGTTCCTGAAGGCGCAGTTGAAATCCGGCAAGCCGGAACATTATCCCGCGCTGGTGACCGATGTGCGCAACTTCGGCTTCTTTGTGGATGTGCCCGGGCTGGCCATGAGCGGATTGGTGCCATTGTCCACGATCGAGGATGACTTCTACGCGTTTGACGCCGCGCGCAATAATCTCGTCGGACGCCGCACCCGCCGCGTCATCCGGCTGGGCGACCAGGTAACCGTGTCGGTGGCCAAGGTGGACAGCTTCAAGAAGCAGGTGGACTTCCGTCTCGTGGAAGACCGCAAACCGGCTGTGCGTCCGCCAGCCGGACGCTGGAACCCACCTCCACGCGGAGCGCAGGCACGTCCATCCCGAGGGCGGCGACACGGCAGAAGAAACTGAAAAGGTGGAGGCGCGTTTCGATCGGCGGACAAGGCTTTTGCAGAATTAATTTACGTCCGCCCTCACCCCGGCCCTCTCCCCCAGGAGAGGGCGAATCGCCCCCCGTCTCCTTGAAAATTCACACGACTGGATTTGCCGGACACTCATCCGCAAAACCAAAACCGCTCAGCAGCCATTTCCTCTCCTGGGGGAGAAGATAAAAGGTGAGGGCGAGCGTAAACCATAAATCTCATCCGCTCCGGATTGGATTGACCTGAATTCAGGCCTCGCGGATATCCGGCCATAGCGGTTCCAAGTCCGGGTCTTGCAGGGCCATGTGTTTGATTTTGTGGGCGTCGCCCAGGACACACGCTTTCTACAGCCATGATCGGGCTGCATTCAAATCACCCAATTGACAGTCGTAGCATGCCAGGTTGTAGGCGATGATTTGTTCCTTGGGAAATGTCTGCTGGGCTTGAATCAAAATCGCCCGGGCTTGGGGAATTCCCCCGCCGTTCTTCCGCCGGGTCGCATACGCCAGCGAAACCCATGCGCCCGGTTCTTCCGGTTCCAGTTGGGTGAGCGTCCCGGCAATTTCCGCCGCCGCATCCCATCTTCCGGCCTGGGCGTGAATATCAAACTGGACGGCGAGCACGTCCGGATGGGACTGAAATTGCGGCGCGATTTTTTCCAGCTCCGCGCCGGCCTCCGCGACATTGCCCAATCCCAGCCAGCCGATGGCGGCTGACAGATGATGGCTGTCCGGTGGTTCCAGCGGTTTCATGCGTGGGGAAAGAATACAGAATTCAGGAGCTAGAATCCATGATTCAGGAAACGGCCGATGGAAGTTGGGAATCAGAAGGCACATAGAGGAAATCCCTTCAGGGAATTTATACCAATTCCCAAAGACAATCTGTGCAATTGGTAGGGCGGCGCAGCAGCACGGCCCTACCGTCTGGAATAGGTGCTGAGTTAACTCCGGCAGTGTTTTTGATCCGTCGCCGCTTATGGGTCAAGGCGATATAGGCGCGCTGTACAACGGCACGGTGGCGCGCAGGCTCAACAAATATGCCGCCAACTCCCGCGCCTCCGGCTTGGGCACGACTTCATAACCGGCGGGTGGCGCGAATTCCGACGGCAACTTCAGCGCGTCCGGCGAAGGTTCGCGCCCGATTTTGCGGACTTCAAACAGGTAACGGAACGGCGGCATGGTCGAACCTTTCACCACGCTCTTTGGCGCGTAAAGGTGCAGCAACTGCCAGTTCGCGTCCGCGCGCGCGCCGGCGTTCGCCAGGTCCGGCCCGGCGCGGAGACGGCCCAGTTGAACCGGCTGGTCGTAGAGATAATCCTCGGCCACACTCCGACGCATCCCCCACCCTCGCGCAATGTCCGGCCCGGTCGCAGCAATGTGAATTTCGGTTTTGCCGCCGGCGACGGTGATTTTGGCAGACGCGGCGTCGGCGTCTTCCTTGGTCAGACTGGTCAACACCAGCGATGAAATGAGATTTGTCATCGCTTGCGGATTTTTCCCGACATCGGTCAGGACCACGCTGCACGCAATGCCGGTCTGCCGGACCTGTTCGGTGTGGCAGGCAGCGCAGCCGTTGGCGCGATAAACCGACAAACCCTGGTTCGCCTCGCCAGGGCGCCCAACCGGATAAACATCGGACGAATTGAGAATGGTCGTCTGTTTTGCGCCGCCCAACTGCATTTCCGGCGCGAGCACGAAGCCGCACCAGGAACCGCCCAGGGCGACGAACACCGCGACAAAAATCCAAAAGCCGTTTTTCATGCCTGCACCTCCTTGTCGCGCCGTAGCGAAGCGGAGGCGGACCCGGTTTCACCTTCGGTCTCCAGCGGCGCAGTCACGACGGCAAACGCCTTTTTAACCAGCGACTTTTCCCAAACGAACGTCATTGCAAAAATGTTCAGGGCGAACAGCGAATTGCCCAACAGAATCAGCAGCAGGCCGATGGTGCTGGTGCGCAGGAATGGCAACATCGCCTTCGTCGCATCCATGAAGGTGAGGTTGAGATTGTTCAGTTTCATCCCCTGCTCCACCCCGCCGATGGCCAGCGGCAAAACCAGCAGCACGACCCCGGGCACCGAAATCCAAAAGTGAAGTCGAGCCAGCTTCGGGAACGGAAGTTCAAACCCGACAGCGCGTGGCAACAAATAATAAATCGCACCGAACATCGTCATGGCGAAGAAGCCGTAGAGTTGCAGTTGCGTTTGTGCCGGGCCGAACCAGGTGAATTCCGTCACCCGGCTGATGCGCGGGCACGCCATCGCGATGAGCATCAGCGACGAGAGAACGAAGGACAGGAGGCCGAATCGGATGAAACCCCGTGGCGGCGACGCCCCGTCGCCGTAAGGTAAATGCGACGCCCTCGTCGCCTTGTCTTGCTGCACCAAACCGTCTGCGGGCATTGGGGCGGCGCGGCCTGCCGGCGCTGGGGCGGCGACGGGGGCGTCGCCGCCACACTCAAGCGACGGGGCGTCGCTTCCACCACGCGAAGTTTGCCACGCGATGGCGGCAACGGCGAGCACGGGCACAACGGTCAGCACGGCGGCGAAGGAACTGAGCACCGGCATCCAGGCCGGCACCGGCGCGCCCGGCGGAATGCCGCACCAGGTCCCGAAAAGAATCAGCGTCCAAAACGCGAACAGCGCGAGATAATAACTTTGCAGCGGGCGTCCGCTGAATTTTGGCAGGAAATAAAACGCCGTGCCGATACCGACCAGCGCGAGCCAGACGAAGAGCAAATTGCCGGCGAACCACCAGCCGATGATGGCCTGCACCACACCGCGCACCGGCCAGGCGACCAGAAACAAATTGGCCGTCGAGTAAATCCACGGAAACCAGAACACTGCGGCGACCAGGAACCAGTGCGACGGATACAGTGCGCGTTCGCGACGGGCGGCGAAATTCATCATCGCCCACAACGCCAGCAGCAAATAAGCGAAGAACAAAATGACCGAACCGGCGCGGGGAAATTCAAGCCACGCAAAGCCGGTGCTGTTGCCGGACAAAATGCCAGCCAGACCGACGAGCACACCAAGATGCCAGAGTTTTGCCGCGACGGCCGGCACAATTGCGCCGCGCAGCGGTGCTTGACCGAGTTGTGCGAACAGCCACAGCGCAACACCCAGTCCGGCGGGAATGCAGAAGCCGTAAAGCAGCGCGTCGTCGGCAGCCGGTTGAACCCGGCCATAAGTCAGCCACGGGCAATGGGCGACAAAATCGGGCGCATGAAATTTAATCGAGGCAATCATGGCGAGCACCGAACTGACCACCAGCCAGAACGCCGCCCCGCCAAACAACGCGAGTAACGGCACGCGCAGGGAAGCGTCAATCTTCGGGTCTGGGGTCTCGGCTCTGGCGTCCGGGGTTTTCATTTCGTTCACGGTCATTCAAAGGCGCTGGGTTTTCCCGGGGCTACGGGCGCCGGGGCGGTCGCTTTTTCTACGCGTGCGGCCAGGTTCGACCGCGCGGCGACGGGATCCCGCCATTCACGTTCAGTGATTTGCATCGCAACGGAAATCGGCAGGCGCACCAAGCCGCGATCCTGGTTAATCCAGCCGGGATGGTTCAGGGCCTGGTTTTCGGCGGCGCGAATTTCGGCCAAGGCTTTGGTGCGGACGGCGGCGCGGTCGGCATCAATGGCCGGGACCGTTGTGGAAAATTTCACCGCCGCAACGATCGCGGCAAACAAAAAGCACGCGATGAGAAAGGCAACGCCGACGGGCCAGACGGTGCGTTCGTTGTTCATTGGCGACCTCCGGTGGTTGAGGTCACGCCGGAAATCTCTTCACGCGCGGCGTAATGAATTCCCATGGCTTCGAGCAGGCGCGGGTCTTTTTGCGGGAAGGGTGCATGGCGATTAAAATTTTTCAGGAAAGCCCAGCCCAGAAATCCGCCCATGAATGCCAGGCAACCGAGTTGTACCAGAATCCATTTGAATGGATAGCCGTCCGGATGTTGTGCCGGCAGGAGGTTGAAGGACAAGTCCACGAAATTCATCGCCAGTGCCCACAGACAGACCGGCAGCATGATTTTGAAATCGGTTTTCGCCTTCACGGGCAGCAGCACGAAGAATGGCAGCAGGAAATGGCCGAAAATGAGGAGCAGGCTCACCCACCACCACGAACCATGTTCACGAATGAGATACCAGAAAGTCTCGACAGGCATGTTTGCATTCCAGACGACGAAGTATTGTGCGAACTCGATGTAAGCCTGGAAAATCGTGAACGCAAAGAACAGCAGACCCAGGAAATAAAACTGGTTGTCATGCAACACGCCATCAAGAATGCGCTGGCGTTGCAGGAGCACGGTGATGACATAGACTGCCGCCAGTGCCGCCCAGGCGCAACTGGCGAAAAAGTACACGCCGTAAATGGCCGAGAACCATTGATATTGCACGGCCTGCATCCAGAGCACGCCGGAAAAGGTCAGCGTCAGCGCGAAGACCACAATCCCCCACCCCGAATGGAAACGCACCCGGTGCGTGCACAGCGCGTCGCCGGTTTCGTCCTGCTTGAGCGACCAATAACGCAACCGCGACGACAGCAGCCACCATACGCCGAAGAAAACCGCCGACGTAATATAAAATCCGGGCATCGTGAACACCGGCCATTTGGCGCTCAACGAAGGGTCGCTGCCCGGGTCAATCGTCATCCATGAATAAATTTTGGGAGCATAAAACGCGATGGGCAGGAATAAAATCGCCAGCCACGGGAACAGCAGCGACGCGATATGTTCGCAGACGCGGTGCGTGGCCACCGACCAGCCGGCGTCGCTCAAATGATGAACCATCACCAGAAACAACGCTCCAAGCGCGATGCTCAGGAAAAACATGAACGCCAACAGCCACGAACAACCGAACTCCTTCGGATTCTTCGCGGCGCCAATCACCGACAACACCGCGCCGGCGACCATCAAAATGGCCGGCAATTTGCGCCAGCCGGACAGATCCAGCGGTGACAGCAATGGGTTGGTTTCGTTGGACGAACTCATGGGTTTTTACCGTAGCACAGGCGTCCCGCCGGTCGCGGACGCACAAGTGCGAGGCATTCCTGCCTCGTCATACAAGGCTCGGGCAGGCGAGACGCCTGCGCTACTTTATGGCAAATTCCGTTGTTCATTTTTTGAAGGCGGCCTGCTGGTCCGGCGGCAAATCGTCCACCGAACCCAGTTGACTCAATTGCAACGCGCGCAGATAGGCGACGACCGCCCAGCGATCCGCCACCGGCACCAGTGGCCCATGCGCGCCCATCAAACCCTTGCCATGCGTGATCGTGTTGAAAATTTCGCCGTCGGCCATTTCCACCATGCGCTTGTCCTGCAAATTGGCCACGGTGGGCATCACGCCGATTTTTTTGGTGATGCCGTTGCCGTCACCGATCGCGCCATGACAGGGCGTGCAGTAAATATTGAAACGTTCGCGTCCGCGCTGAAGCAACTGGCCGGTGACGGGCAGCGGATTGGTTTCCACAAAATTAGTCGTGCCGGTGACGCGGCCGGTGTTGACCGGCGCATCTTCAAAGGAATAAACCGCGCCGTTGACGGTTTGAACCGGCTGGCTGCGCGCAATCGTGCCGGGTGGCGGCAATTGCGAACTGAGGCCGTTCGTGAAAAAGTCGTTGGGCTGTTGCGGGCGCAGTTTCAACTGCCGGTCCATGTCCGGGAAAACCTCGATGGGCGGCTGGCGCGACAACCGTCCCTGCCGCCCGGCGATGCCAATGCCCACGGCCACGCCCGTCAGCAAAATCAAAACAATGTAAAGCAGATGACGCATCAGGCTTCCACCAATTCGATGTGCGTGCCGCCGAGGGACTCCAGCAGCCTGCGGGTTTCGGTTTCGGAAAATTTCGGATCGTTCGCGCCAATCACGAGGAAAAACCTGTCGCGCGACGCCAGCGCGAAGCGCGCCTTCTGCAGCAGCGGATGATGCAGCCGCGGCAGTCCGTTCAGGGCCAGCATCCCGACGAACGCGCCGACGGCGGCGCCCAGCACCATCATGATGTAGGACGGCACGAACGACATCGGCGGGCTGAACATCGGTTTGCCGCCGACGATCAGCGGATAATCGAACGCGTTGCCGAACCAGATCAGGCCCATGGTCGCCACAAACGCGCCGCCGCCAAACAGGAACGCGAACCAGCCGACGAGCGAATTTTTGAAGCCCGCCACCTGGTCGAGGCCATGAATCGGAAACGGCGTGAACGCCTCCCAGCGGCAATAACCCGCCGCGCGGATCTTTTCCGCCGCGCTCAGGATGGCCGCGGGCGAATCGAATTCCGCCATGAGGCCGTAGTTTTTGTCGTTCATGGCCTGCCTCCTTTCGCACTGGTGCAACCCGACACGGAACCTGTTTGGTGTCCCGCCTTCAGGCGGCAAATCGTCGTGCTTCGGCTGGACCGCCTGAAGGCGGGACACCGAACGGGACAAGCCAGTTCCATCAGAAGCAGTGTCATGGCCTGCCTCCTTTCGCGCCGCCCAAGGGATGCTGCGGGTCGGCCTGCGGCAGGGCGCCCTTGACCTCGGCGATGGCGACCAGCGGCAGGAATTTTATGAACAGCAGATACATCGTGAAAAAGGCGCCGAGCGTGCCGAGATAGGTGCCGATGTCCACCCACGTCGGGAAATACACGCCCCAGTTTGCGGGCAGGAAATCCTGGTACAACGAACCGACGATGATGACGAAGCGTTCGAACCACATCCCGATGTTGATGAGCATGCCGATGACGAAGACGAGCGCCAGGTTTCGCCGGACGCCTTTGAACCAGAGCAACTGGGCGAGGCCCACGTTGACCACGAGCATGATCCAGCCGCCGTACCAGTAGGTGTGACCGAACAACCGGTGGCCGAAAACCCAGCGTTCATAGGGGTCGCCGCTGTACCACGCGATGAAATACTCCATCACGTAGATGTAACCGATGACCAGGCTGCTGAGCAAAGTCAGCTTGCAGATGCGGTCCATGTGCCGGGGCGTGATGATGTCCTCCAGATGACACCATTTGCGGAGCGGGATGAGCAGCACCAGCACCATGCCAAAGCCGCAATACACGGCGCCCACGACGAAATACAGCGGGAAAATCGTCGCGTGCCAGCCCGCCAGTTGCGACGTGCAGAAATCCATGCCGACGATGGAACTCACCGTGAACACCAGCAACGTGCACAGGCCGGACAAAACGACGTAGGCCTTTTCATAATGGTGCCAGTGCCGCGCCGAGCCGATCCAGCCCATCGCCAGAAAACCGTAAATAAATTTCCGCACCCGCGTGGTCGCGCGGTCGCGCAGCACGGCAAGGTCGGGAATCAATCCCAGGTACCAGAAGAGTATGGAAACCAGCAGGTAGGTGTTGACGGCGAACACGTCCCACATCAGCGGCGAGCGGAACTGCGGCCAGAGGCCGTTCGAGTTTGGGATTGGGAACATGAACCAGGCAAACCACACGCGCCCGACGTGGATGGCCGGATACAGCCCCGCCATCATGACCGAGAACACCGTCATCGCCTCCGTTGCGCGGCCAATGGTGGTGCGCCAATGTTGCCGCGTCAGGAACAGCATGGCCGAAATCAGCGTGCCGGCGTGCGCGACGCCAACCCACCACACGAAATTGATGATGTCCCAGCCCCACGCCACTGGTTGATTGTTGCCCCAAACGCCGACACCGGTGGAAACCTGGTAAATCAGCATGGCCGGCAGCAGCACGGCCGCCCCGAACACCGCCGGAACGAACAAGATCCACCACCAAAGCGGTGTTTTCCCTTCGGCGAACGCCGAGAGCTTGTCCGTCAGCCAGCCGGGGCCGCGGTTGTTCTCCACGATCGGCGCGCGCTGCAATTCCGCCGGCGGCACGAACGTCTTCAAATGGGTCGCAAATTCAGCCATTTGTCATTTGATTTTAACGAAAAGCGCGAAAACGCATGAATCTTTGGTAGGGCGCGTCACTCCGTGCGCGCCGGGGATTACGTTGGAACAGGCGGCGGGCAGAGGACTGCCCGCCCTACCTTGGATGGCGAATGTAATCATCAGCTCGCTCCCTTCTCCGCGGCGTGGAGTTCGCCGCCGCGGTTTTCGTATTCCTCAAAGCTGTAAGGCCATTCGCGATAGTCCGGCATGTTCGGGTTTGGATTGCGGATGCGTGCCAGGTACGTCGTGCGCGGCTTTATGAGCAAATCGCCGAGCACGGAATAATTCCGCTGCTGCGCCTTGAGCCGCGAAACGTGGCTGTCCGGGTCGCTGATGTCGCCGAACACAATCGCCTGTGCCGGGCACGCCTGCTGGCAGGCGGTCTTGGGGACCGTGCCGGCGGCTTCCGTAAGCCGCACGTTGTCCGAAGCACCGGCCTTGACCTTCTGCGCGATTTTCGCCTGCTCGATGCGTTGCGTGCAGTAGGTGCATTTTTCCATGACGCCGCGCATACGCACCGTCACGTCCGGGTTCTTGATCATTTTGATCAAATCCCATTCTTCCTCCTCGCGCATGCCGCTGGCGTCCGGCGCCTTGAACCAGCTCAACAGGTCCCATTTGCCGTTCGTCTTGTGCGTGAGCGGCGTTGGATAAAACGGTCCCTTGAGATCGGCCAGCGGACGTTTGTTGTAATCGAGATAATTGAACCGGCGGACTTTGTACGGGCAGTTGTTCGAACAATAGCGCGTGCCGATGCAGCGGTTGTAGGCCATCACGTTCAAACCTTCCTGGTCGTGGACGGTGGCGTTGACCGGGCAGACGTTCTCGCACGGCGCGGCTTCGCAATGATGACACATCATCGGCTGGTTCACCGCCTGCACGTCGTCAATCCATTCGGCAAATTGCTGCTCGTCGTCCTTCTGGAAAGCGTCGGACGTTTTTTCCTTCGCCGGGCCGGCGGTGTAATAACGGTCAATCCGCATCCAGTGCATTTCGCGGCCGCGTTGCACCTGGTCCTTGCCGACAATCGGAATGTTGTTCTCGCTCTGGCAGGCGACGACGCACGTGCCACAGCCGACGCACGCGCTCAAATCCACCGCCATGCCCCACTGATGCAATGCGGTCTTCTTCTCCTCGTCGAGCGGGTTGGGATACAACGGCGCCACGATGGGCGGCTCGGTACCGTGCATTTCATTCGCAAAATCCGGGTTCCTGGAAAATTCCTGAAGGTTCGCCTCGCGCACCGCCGGACGGCCTTCCATGGACCAATGATGCTGTGTCGTCGCGAGCGGGTAAGTTTCGCCGGTCTTGCGCAACGTCGCGCCAGTCTCAATGTATTTGCCGGTGAAAATCTTGTAGGCGTTGAAGCCGACGCCAGTGCCGACGCGCCCTGCCCTTTCACGTCCATAGCCGAGCGCGAGCCCGAGTGAATAATCCGTCATGCCCGGCTGCGTCCAGATGGGACCTTTGACACTGCGGCCGTTCAGTGCGATTTCGACGATGTCACCGTTTTGGACGCCGAGTTCGCGCGCCGTTTTGCGGCTGACGAGTACCGCGTTGTCCCAGGTCAGCTTGGTGATGGGATCGGGCAGTTCCTGCATCCAGCCGTTGTTCGCATAACGCCCGTCGTCCATTTTCGCATCGCGATAAAAAATGACTTCGAGGCTGTCTTTGGTTGGTGCTGAAATTTTCGCCAGCTTCGGAACAGTCATCAATTGGTCAATCGGCAAATTCGCCGGCTTTGGCGCAGAACCTTCAAGAAAGCCGTTGAACAAAAATTTCTTCCAAGCTTCTTCCGGGTTAATTCCATCCCAGACTCCAATAATTGTCTGACGAACAATTTCGTAAGGATTCGTCTGCGACTCGCCAGCTAACCGTGCGAGAAATTCCAATTCTGTCAAACCGCCGAACAACGGCTGAATCAATGGCTGAACGGGAACAACCGTGCCGTCGCTCGTGGTCGCGTCGCCCCACGATTCCAGATAATGCGCCGCCGGAAAATGCCAGTCAGCCTTTTCCGCCGTTTCGTCTTCGTAATAGCCAAGTCGAACAACCGTCTTCGGTTTCGACGCCCAGTTCAAATTGTAAGCGGGATTTCCACCAAGAATGACCAGCGTGTCGTTTGCGCTGCTGTCGAAATTCTTCAAATAAGCGCCAGCGGCTTCCGTTGCTGGAAGGAAGGTAACTGTGTTTCCAGTCGCACCTAGCGTAACGTTGATTACGTGTGCGAGCAGGTGCACCTCAATCGGCTGACGTTGACCGGCAACCACCAAAGCCTTGCCGCGATTGGCGACCAAATCTTTCGCGCATTCAATAATCCACTCGGACAAATTCGTGTTATTCTTAAATGGCGATTCGTTACAAAACGTCCCCGCAAAAAGCTTGCTGAAGCCTTGAAGTTCAGGCTTGGTTGCTATTTTTAATAGCGCATCCGCAAGCACAGCGAGTTGGCTGGCCGGAACACGCAGCCGATGGTCCGCATTTGCCCCGGTGAGTGTGAACAGCGATTCGATGGCGTAAAGCCGGCTCATCCCCTCGCCCGCTTTGCGGCCCGCCACAAAACGGCGGATGTGATTGTGTGCGTCGTCCTCGCTGCCGAGAAAATCGCAGTCGAGCGACAGGATGACCTTCGCCTTGTCGAAATGGTAAACTGGACTCACCGACTGGCCGAACGCCTGCGTCGCCGCGCGTTGATGAATGCCCGAATCAATCGCGTCGTGGGTGAACCACTGCGACTTCGGAAATTTGTCCGCGATGATTTTTTGCAGCCGCGCGCGTGATGGTGACGTGCTGCTTTCGGCGAGGAACGCCAGGCCTTCGCCTTGGTTCGCAGCATATTTCTTCGACAAGTCATCGAGGAATTTCAGCGCTTCGTCGCGTGAAACGGCGTTGCCGCCCTTCGTGAATCTTTTGGCGCGGTCGGGATCGTATAGGTCGAGAATCGAAGCCTGCGCGTAGCGGTCGGTGCCGCCGTTGCTGCCGGGGAATTTGGCGTTGCCCTCCAGCTTGATGGGCCGGCCTTCGTAGGACTTGGCCACCAGCGGGACCGCGCCGGTGCGCGTGGGCATGGCTGTCGCATAATATTCCGGTTCGCCGTAAACATAATTTTCCGGCTGCTGGCCGAACGGCTCCAGTTTTTCCACCGGCCGGCGGCAGCCCGCGCCCATCACGCCCAGGCCCGCGAGCGCGAACGACGCGGACATGATTTTCATGAAATGCCTGCGGGAAACGCCGTCCTCGAACTCGCTCGCGCCCTGCGGAAACTCGCGATGCAGCCACTCCTTGAACTCCGGCGTGTCCGCCAGCTCATCCAGGCTGCGCCAGTAACGACGCCCCGTAGGCACCGAGGTAACGAGGCGGCCACCATCTTGGGCTGGAGTTGGAGGGTTGGGCTTCATCTTGGAATGACGGACGCAAATAATGGCACGATAAATTGCGGAACGCGGAACGCGGAATGCGGATTTGATAAAGTTCCGACGCGACGCTTGATTTCATGCGCCAATTGTAAATCGTAAATCGTAAATCGTAAATTCATCATCGGTGACAGGCCGAACAGCTTTGCAGCGATTCAATTTTCCAGTCGTGGACAAAGGCGGCGCCGTTGGTCCTCTGCATCTGCGCAGCCACGGCCGCGTTGGTGCTCCATTGCCAGCCCAGATCCGTGACCTTGTTCACGGGCCGGATGAATGCCGCCGGCTGGCGATGGCAATCGAGGCAAAAGCTCATGCTGAACGGCTTGGCGTGACGGACCTCGCTCATCCGGTCAACGCGCCCATGACAATCCACGCAACTGATGCCGCGCGCGACGTGGACTTCGTGGTTGAAATAAACGTAATCGGGCACGATATGGACCTGCACCCACGGGATGGGTTTGCCGGTGGCCGCGCTTTCGCGAACGAGCGCGAGGCGCGGGTCGTCCTTGAGCACCAGGCTGTGACAATTCATGCACGTGGACGCGGCCGGGATGCTGGAGAACCACGATTTGTCCACCGTGTTGTGGCAGTAGCGGCAATCAACGCCCAGTTGCCCCGTGTGGGTCGCGTGCGCGAATGGCACCGGCTGGACCGGCTGATAACCGGCCCGTGTGTATTTGGGCGTGCAATAATAAGTGACGCCCGCGGTCACCACCCCGCCGACCAGCGCCAGCACGACGCCAATCTGCAGCGGCAACCAGTTTGTCCACCTCGGAAAAATCGCTGGCATTACGTGTGACCGCTCACTTGGTCAAAAATTGTCCATCGCTCCTCAAATGTTGGGGTTATGTTTAGTCGGCATGCACTCCCCCCGCAAGCCGGTTTGTGAAAAATTTCTCCCGAATTTTAACGCCGAGACGCCAAGACGCAGAGGTTTCAACCACGAAAAACACGAACTACACAAAATCTTTGCCGCACTCGTCGCACCAAAATGGAATGACGGCGGAAACTGGTCAGAGGAGAAATGTCATAATTCTAGGACCGACCCTTTCAATGCGCCGGCTTGTCGAGGCGACGTGTTGTAAGACTGATACAATTATTGAAATAGCTATTACACGAATTGTATTATTTGGGCGGTAGCCCGATGACGATTTTCGGAATCAGGCTGAAGGCGGAAAGGGGTGAAACAACAAAGTTGACCGTTCAGCAGCTTGAATTGCTAGCTCGTTGATGACCATGACCATTGACCCACGCCTTCATCGCATCATCGCGGCGCAGCCGTTTCCGCTGTTGTTCGCCACCATCAGCGGGTGCATGGCCTGTCCGCCATAGAGCCAAACGACGACAGAAGTGTCGCACCTAACTGATTCCCTCTGCGTCTCCGGTTCAAATCCCCTGCCCTATTTTTTCAGTTTCGATTACGAGGACGAGGAGGAATTGTCCATCCTCGCTTAATGAGCGGCAGGTGGTGCGAAGGGCAAGCGGTCTTTCTTGCGGTAGGCCAGGCCTTGGAATTGGGCGACGAGTTCGCCCTGGTCGTCCTTCACCTCGACGGCATACGAGCCGACCTTGAAGTTCTTGGACACTTCCCGGGCGTCGGCCCAAAGCGTGCCGGTGGTGGCGGCCTTCATGAAGGTGATGCTCACGTTGAGGGCCACGGACACCGTTCCGTGCGAATTGCAGGCGGCGGCAAAGGCAAAATCCGCCAGGGTAAAAATCGCCCCACCATGGACCGTTCCCAGGCCGTTCCAATGATGCGGATGCAACGTCATCTTCGCCTTGGCATTGCCGTTACCTGCCTCGAGCAATTCGATGTTGTTGCGCGCGGCGAACTGGTCGCCTTTGAAAAATTCCTTGATGGCTTTCATGGCAAAATGTGTGACGCGTGACGTGTGTCGTGTGACGTATGTCCCCCACCCTCGTCACTCGCCACTCGCCACTCGTCACCCTTTCAGCCTTCGCGTGAGTTCTTCGCTGCCGACGGTGTTGATGTTCCGCTCCTTGAGCACCTGCAACGCCGCGTTCGGGTCGCTGAAACGGAACAGCAACAGCGCGTGGCCGCTCTTGGTCCGGCCGGTGAGCGAGTAGGCGTATTCGACGTTGATGCCGGTGCCTTCGAGCGCGTCGAGGATTGCCGCCAGACCGCCAGGCTCGTCCGCCACTTCCAGCGCGATGACTTCGGTGACCTTCACGGCAAAGCCGTTCCGCTGCAACAGCCGCCGCGCCTTTTCGGTGTCCTCCACCACCAGGCGGAGGATGCCGAACTCGCGGGTGTCGGCCAGCGAGCAGGTCTGGATGTTGATGTCGGCCTTGGCCAGCAGCCGGCACGGAGCGCTCAACGCCCCCGGCTTGTTTTCCAGAAAAACGGAAAGTTGTTTGATTTTCATAGCTTCACCTTTCTCGGGGTTACA
>Ga0116134_1000893_pt1 | contig 15286 bp, 13 predicted proteins | sample June2015DPH_19_5_FD_89737 | JGI IMG/M metagenome (GOLD analysis project Ga0116134, IMG submission 89737) | Peatland microbial communities from SPRUCE experiment site at the Marcell Experimental Forest, Minnesota, USA - June2015DPH_19_40 | ecosystem: Environmental > Terrestrial > Soil > Wetlands...
AGCGACGCGACCTCGACGCCGACGTCGGGATCCGTGAACAGGCCCTTCGGCTGGGCCCGCCCCGGCCACTCACGGGCCCCGGCGGCTGGCCGGAACGGAACGCGCGCCCCCTGGGCGGCCCGGCCCGTGGCCTGGACTTTTCCCGCCGACCGGGCACCGGCCGGCACCGCGCTGGCGGCCAGGGCGGCCTCAAGCGAGGGATAAACGGACACCAGGCGATCGACGCCGTTGATGTTGAGCACCCGCCGCACGATCCCGCTCGTCACAACCAGGCGCAGCTCCGTCCCGCTGGACACCGCGCGCTGGTAGACACGCGCCAGGGCGTCGCTGCCCGCGTGATCACAGGAGATCGTCGCGGTCAGGTCCGCGATCAGGACCAGCGCGCCGCGGTTGAGGACCGACAGCATTTGCTCGCGAATGAGGTCGACGCCGGGCAGGCCGAAATGCTCAGGCAGGACGACGATCGCCAGCCGTTCAGTCCACCGTTCCGGGCAGGCCCCCCGGTCCTGACGCGGATCCTCGGGCATGTCATCCCCCATGCGGGCCACCAGTACGTGAGGTCACCACAGGACAGAGCGCGGCCGCCACGGTACGGCGCATCGTCCTTACGCGATCAAGATCGCCAGTTCCGGCTTCTAACATCGAAGGGGAGCTCATCTGGGTCTGTGCGGAGACAAGAACGCGCCGCCAGGGTCCGGGGCGACATTACGCCAGCTTAGTCCGGTACCCTGCGCCGACGCTAATCGCCTGGCGCCATCCGGACTAACCTGGGACGAGGAGCGAAGCCGCCCCAGGGGACCGTCCGGAATCGAGATGATCAGATGACCCGCCACGACCAGGAACCCGGCCGGGCGTTCGGGATGTCCCGGGACCGCATCGGGCCCGGCCGGCGGGGCGGGCAAGGCGAAGAGCCACAGCACGCCCTGGGTCTGCCCGTGGACTGGTTCGGCGGCGTGGATACCGAATTCTTCCGCTCGCTGCTGCATCCCATCAAGGGGTACCGTCGCTGGTCCCGGCGCCGCCGCCTGGGCGCGTACGCGCTGGACGACGACGGCACCGGGCGCGGCTAACCGGCGGAAAGCGTCAGGGCAGCTCGTGCTCGGCCGCGGCGGTCTCGAGTTCGTCCATCTCGGCCTGCGCCACCCGGGTCTCGGCCGCCACGTCGATCGACTGGGCCAGGACGTAGTACAGGATCCCGGCGACCGGCAGCCCGATGAAGAACGAAATGTCCGCGCCGCCGAGCGCCTTGGCCGCGGGACCCTCGTACAGCGTCCCGACGTTGAAGAACGATGCCATGGCGGCGAAGCCGACCAGGTACGCGATGATCCCGCGCCACCCCCACCGCCCGTACATGCCGTGCGGATTGAAGATCTCGGCGACGGCGTAGTGGCCGCGGCGCACGATGTAGTAGTCGACGAGGTTGACCGCCGTCCACGGGATGAACAAGTACAGGATCAGCAGCAGGAAGTTGTTGAAGTTGCTGAGGAAGTGCGTGGACGCGGTGAGCGCGCCGATGAGCGAGAGCACCGCCGTCAGCCCCACGGTGATGACGCGGATGGCGAGAGTCGGGCGCACCTTCCTGAACGAGTCGACCGCGCTGATGAGCGTCAGCGAGCCGCCGTACATGTTCAGCGCGGTGACCGACACCAGGCCGAGCGCGGCCAGGATCAGCACGACCGAGCCGAAGCCGTCGAAGATGTGGTTGCCGACCGCGTTGAGCTCGGCGATGCCGGTGCCGTCGAAGTTCTTGCCCGCCCACGCGGCCAGGACGGCGCCCACCACCATCATCCAGCCGCCGCCGATCGCCGAGCCCCAGTACGTCCAGTGGAAGGTCCGGCGCACGGTCACGTTGGGCGGCATGTAGCGCGAGTAGTCCGACACGTAGATGGCCCAGCTGATCTGGTAGCCGGCCACCACGCCGAACTGGCCGAAGAACGGGCTGGCCTTGAAGGTGCCGAGCGCGAACGTGCCCGCCGGGTAGTGGATCAGGAACAGCGCGATCGTGAAGATGCCGAAGATGACGATCATCAGGTACGTCAGCCACTGCTCGGCCTTGTGGATGAGGTCGTAGCCGATCAGCGCGATCAGGAACGCGGCCGCGGTCACGATGACGATCCACAGATTGGTACTGCCGTGGGCCGTCGTGCTCATCGCCTTGCCGCCGAGGATGGTGTTGAAGACGTTGAAGCCCGCGTACTGGACGTAGGCGAAAAGCCACACCAGCAGCGCCCCGAGGTAACCGAACTGGGGCCGGGACTGGATCATCTGCGGCAGGCCGAGCTGCGGCCCCTGCGCGGAGTGAAACGCCATGAACAGCGTGCCGACCAGAGTGCCGATCACAATGGCCAGCACCGACCAGAACAGCGATGCGCCCTCGCTGATGCTGATCAAGCCGACGGCCAGCGTGGCGATCTGCGCGTTGGACATGAACCACAGCGGGCCGAGATGCCAGATCCGGCCGTGCCGTTCGTTCAACGGTACGTAGTCAATCGAGCGGACTTCGATACCACCCAAACGCGGATGCGCATTTGTCATGGAGCCACTTTGACGTGACTTCGTCCGTAATGGAATATTTTGTGGCCTGCATCTTCATCACGAAACAGGAGATTTACCAGCCGGAACGAACCGGGGCGGGAGCACACCGGGAGGAAGGTGCGGCACCCGCCCCGGCATCCGGCACGAGTACCGGGGGCATCCGGCCGGAAACGAGCCGGGCTAGGAGAAAAGGCCCGCGGCGTTACCCGGCTGCATCGGCTCGATGCCGAGGCTGTTGAGGCATAGGTTCCTGGGGCCGTTGAGGCGGGTCGAGGTTCGCTGGTCCGGCGCGGTGACCAGGAAGGCGGCCACGCTGGTGAGCGTGGTGCAGGACGCGGTGTTCCCGGTGATCTCGGCGGAGGCGGTCTGGCCCGGCCGTAGGGTGATCAGCGGGACCTTACCGCCGGTGCCCCGGACCGCCTGCTTGATCTGCCGTCCGGAGGCGTCCAGGGCCGCCACCCCCGGCCAGCCCTGGGTCCGGCACGCCGCGGAGCCCACGTTGGTGAACATCACCACGCTGTCGGCGTGGCTCATGCCGTCCAGGCCGCCGTTCTCGATCTGCTTGTTGTCCGAGTAGGCGATCTTCAGGACGGCGGCGCTGCACTCGGCCGCCGACCCGGCGGACGCCGACGCCATCGGGCCGCCGGGGGTGATCGACGGCTGAGCGGCCGCGGGGGCACTGCCGGACGCCGGGGTGCTGCTGGCGGCGGCGGATGAGGCGCTGGCGGCGGGCGGGCTTGGCGCCGGCTGGGAGCCGGAGGCACAGCCGGCCAGGGCGATCCCGGACAGCGCGGTGATGGCCCCGGCCGCGAGGACGGCGCGTTGCCTAATATTCATCTCCGCGCCACCTATCCTGTGGGTCATGGTAAATTTGCTCCTTCGCACCCGAAGCGGGGCATTGGCGACAGCAGTAGCACTTGATGCGATTCCATGCCTTATGACGGTCGACCACCTCGCATGGTTGGGACGTATCGATGAGCGGCGACTAGCTTGAATGATCCCCCCTGCCACCTGCGCCATCCCGGGTTGCTGCACTCATCTGGAGCAGCGGCGCCCCCGGCTACCCCCGGAACCATCCGCCGCACCGGCACGGCTGCCCTCGGAAGTACAGCGGTATTATCGGCCAACCCCATAGGAAAACTATTCTTTACAGTTGTCACCCGCCCGTAAACACGAGGAAGCCTGGCCGATGTCCCTGATTCACGCTGTGTTGCGCCGCACGCGCCGGCCCGGCCCCCTGGTCGCCGTGTCGGTCGCCTATCTGGCCCTGGTATCAGGGATCATGATCTGGCGCGGGATCTCGGTATCGCCGGACTACCTGCTGCTGCTGCTGGTGCCCGTGGCGTTGCTGAGCGGGCGCTTCTTTGCCTTCCTGCGCGATTGGGTGCCGTTCGTCGCGCTGTTCCTGGGCTACGAGGCGCTGTCCGGGGTCGCGCCGAAGCTCGGGATCAAGCCCCAGGTCGGGTCGATGGTGCACATCGAAAGGGAGCTGTTCGCCGGCCGGGATCCCAGCGAGGTGCTGCAGCGGCACTTCGGCACGCTGCACTGGCTGCTCATCGTCTGCACCGTTATCTACTTCTGCCACTTCCTGTTCCCCGTCGCCGTGGGGATGGTGCTGTGGCTGGTCGACCGTGCGCAGTTCCTCCGTTTCACGACGGCGCTGCTGGCCATGTCGTTCGCCGCGTTCATCTTCTTCCTGCTGCTGCCCACCGCGCCACCGTGGTACGCGCACCAGGTGGGGCTGCTGCCCGGGGTGCATGACCTGGTCCACGGGACGCTGCCCAGCGCGGTCAGCCCCTACTTCCAGCGGCTGGACGCCGACCCGGTGGCGGCGTTCCCGTCGCTGCACGCGGCCTATCCGACGCTCGGCGCGCTGGCGCTCTGGCAGGTCAGCCGGCGCACGGCGCTGTTCATGGTGCCGTGGTGCCTGGCGGTATGGTTCAGCGTCGTCTTCCTCGGCCAGCACTACGTGATCGACGTGACCGGCGGCATCATCCTCGCCGCCGCGACCTGGGCGGTGATGATGTACCTGGTGGTCCCGCACGTGGCGACGTTCCGCCCCACGGTGGTCACGGTCGCGGACGAGACGGTTGACGGCCGGGCCGCTGACGAGGAGACCGGCGACCGGCCGGTCCACGACGGCCAGCCCGGTGGCCAGGGCTATGAGGGCCTGGACCCCGCGGCCGCGGCACCCGGGCAGGCGGCTGATCTATCGCGCCGAGCTCCAGGTCCCGGGGCATAGCGGGGGCGGCTGGGCCGGAGTCGCCTCCGGGGACGCCGCCGGGGACTGGCGGAAGTGGTAGAGCAGGATCGAGTCGTCGAGCAGGCCGACCGGGCACCACCGGCGCAGCCACCCCAGCGACGAACGGTTCGAGCTGTTGAGCGCGGTGACCGACACCGCGGCCCAGCCGGAGATCCCGGCCGGCGCCGTACCGGGCCAGGGGCGGGCGCCGGGGATGGCGGCTGCCGTAATGCCGCGCGGGCCGAAATACAGCACCCAGGGATGGTGGCTGGCGCTCCACGCACTCAGCGCGTACAGCGCCTGTCCCCAGTCCACGTTGGAGTCCGTCACCGCGGTGTACGCAGGCCGGAACGGCCGGGTCGTCCAGGCCAGGGAGCGCGGGAACGACCAGGCCGTGGCCAGTAGCGCGACGGCGAGCAGGCCGGCCACCACCGCGCGGGCCGCCGAGCGGAGCCGCGGGCGGAAAGCCGTGATCGCGGGAACCAGGGCCCCGGCCGGCACGGCCCACAAGGCGATCACCGGGAGCAGGTAACGCAGGCCGATGTCCCTGGGCATCATCAACGTGAAGACCGTCAGCACGAGAGCGGGAAGGGCCACGCCCCCGGCGAGCCGGCCGCGCACGCCCCGCGGCAGGCGAACGCAGGCGACGAGTCCGGCGACGAGCAGCAGAAGGCTGGCCGCGGGCCACTTGATCACCAGGCTGACCGGCCAGAACCACCAGCGTCCGCCGGTGTAGGCGATACCCGCTACGTAACCCGCGGTACCGATGGTGTCCTGGGAGGCGAGGTAGGCCGTGCCATCAAGGTAGGGGCGCGGCAGGACGGCCGGCGCGTGCCACAGGACCGAGGGAGTCAGGACCAGGTAGCTGGCCCACACGGCCGCCAGGGCGATCAGCCCAGCCAGCCCGGCGCTGGCCAGGGCCCGCCTGATCCCCGAGCGCCACTGGAAAACCACGATCACAGCCAGGCTGCTCGCCACGATGAGCAGGCCGGAGATCTGACTGTCCGCCACGGCCCCCAGGGCCAGACCCACCCAGACCAGCGCGCCGGTGCGGCGCGTTCGCAGCCACCGGACCAGCGCCCAGGCGCTCAGCGCGGCGGCCAGGGCAAAGGGAACATCAACACCGTCGAGATGGCCGATTCCGAGGACGAAGGGGGAAGCCAGCCACAGGGCGCCGGCGAAAGCGCCCGCCCCCGGGCCGAACAATTCCGTTCCCAGCGCGAACAGCACGAACGCCACACCGATGGATTCGGCCAGCGGAACCAGCCGGGAGGCGAATGTGACCCGGCGCAGCGTACCGGCGGAAAGCTGGGCCGCCACAAAGCGCGCCCCGTACGTCTGCTCGCCATTACTGTCCCAACTGCCATTCGGCGGAATGACGGGATGCGCGAGCAGGACGGGCAGCACCGCGAGGACCTTGGGCAGCGGAGGGTGCTCATCGTTGAAGGCCACGTCGTGGTGCAGCACCTCGGCGAGGCCAGCGGCCACATAGACCGGCTCGTCGAACGTGGGTGAGTCGGACCAGGCTTCCGCCAGCCCGAGGCCGAGGAAGGCGGCCGCCAGGAGGACCAGTCCCAGCAGCGGCAGCCGGCGCCTCCAGCCGGGCCGCGTGGGCCGGCTGGCCGCGCCAAGGTCGCCCGTAACGGGCTGGGCGCGAAGGCTCGGCACGCGGCTCACATCCCTCGGGGGGCGATTAGCGCAGAATTGCGCAGTATGTCAGCAAAGATTACGGCCCGGCCGACGGCTCGTCCTCGCGTTCTCACCCCGCAACGCGTCGATGTCCCGCCCCGTGGCCTGCGCGGCGAGCGGGGCGGGACATCCGGGAGCGCTGGACCTAGACCTCCATGAGGCGCTCGAAGAAGGACCGGTAATCGCGCAGTGCGTTACGGAGAACCTCCGTGTCGGCGTCTCCGCTGTCCCAGCCGCGCAGGGAACGCTCCCGTTCCCGAACGGCGGAGACGAGCGCGCCGGTGATCTGCGCGACGAGATCGGCCGCTTCCGTCACCGACCCGCGCGGGTCATCGATGAACGCGGACTGGATCCGGACCCAGCTGGCGCGGTATCCGTCCGCGTCCGTGACGAACGCGGCACCCGCCGCGTCCAGGCCGGCCCCGGCGCGGCCCGGGGCCGACGGCGCCGCGTGGGCACCGGTCGCCGGCTGGTCGAGCGGGGCCGGCGTGCTGCCCGTCACCGGCGCAGCCCCGCCGGTGGCGGGCGCATTGCCGGTGGCGGGCGTGTCCGTGCCGGCCGCGGTCTCAGCGGCCGGGCTGGCGTCGGCGTCCACGGCCGGCGGGGTGGCCATGGACGGGTCGCTATCGGCGTCCACGGCCGGCGTGGTGTCCGTGGCCCACCTGAAATCCGCGTCCGTGACCGATGGGCTCCGCTCACCGAACGAGGACGTGGTGCCTTCGCCCGGGTCATCACCGGCGTCTTCCACGGCCGGATGCCATGGCTGGCCCGGCACCGATGGGCCGCGGCTACCCGCGACCCACTCCCCTTCATTGTCCGCCACGGGGGCGCCGGCGGTGGTGGCGTCGTCCACCGGGGCCGTGTCATCCGGTCCGGTGGCCCGGGCACGGAAGGGATCACTGCTGGCCGACGGGGTCTCTTCGACGCTCGTCGTTTCCTGATTTCGCGGCATCATCTCACCCTCTCGTTGAGCGCTGAGGCGATACGTCGTCGCCAGTAACCGCGCTGTCCGGCTCGGTTTCATCGGTGCCGGCGGCCGGGTTGGCCGGGGACACCACGGGGTCTGCATGCCGGGCCACCGGGGCCGCCGCCACGTCCGGGGCCGCCGCCACGTCGCTGTCACGCGGCGGGCGCGCGGCGAGTTCCTCGAACAGGGCGCGATACTGGAGCATCGCGTTGCGCAGGTCATCGGTGGAGGCCGCGCCCGTGCGGGCGCGCTCGCTGGTCAAACGAGCCTCCCGGTAACGGCCGAGGGCCGGCCCGTGCTCGACCGACAGGGCATCCATGGCCTCGTCCTGGTCGTCCGCCGGATACCCGCGGAGCCTCATCACGGCGGCAACCAGAGCCGCCGCCTGCTCCACGGACTGGCCGGGGGTGTCCACGAACCTTTCCTGTAGGGCATTCCACTCACCCAGGTAACGTGCGGTCTCCTCCCGGGTGAGCGGGCGGATGTCGAGTTTGGCGACGCGGCGCCGGCGCGCGGACAGCTCGGCTTCGGCCTTACGCCGGCTGCCGAGTTCTGTCACCAGCCGGTCGTACTCGGGACCGAATTGGCGGCGCAGCTTGCGTCTGCGCAGCTCCATTGCTACGAGTGCCACGACGGCTATCACCACGACGATGACGACCACGATGGCAATCACGGCTCCGGTTGACATAATTACCTCCCGGATTGGGTCGAACCATTTGTCCGGGTTCCCTGGGAATTACGCCCTAAACGGAAACTAACTAACGCCGGGCTGGATGCGGCAAGCCCGCGAGCCAGTCATCACCGGGCACGACGCGGCTCATGATGGTCTGGGCGATCTCCCGCAACTGCCCGATCTGCTCCGGGCTGAGCGCGTCCACGACGAACTGGCGAACGGCAGCGACGTGCCCGGGAGCCGTCGCGGTGACCTTGGCCCAGCCTTCGCCGGAGAGGACCGCGTTGGTGTAACGGCCGTCCTCCGCACAGGCCTCGCGCCGCACCCAGCCGCGCCGTTCCAGCCGCGTGACCACGTGTGACAGCCGGGACAGCGAGCCGTTGGCCAGGACGGCCAGGTCACTCATGCGCAGCGTCCGTTCCGGCGCTTCCGACAGCCGGGACAGGACCATGTACTCGAAATGGCTGAGTCCGGAGTCCCGCTGCAGTTGCGCGTCCAGGGCGGCCGGAAGCTTGATGAGGACGCCGATCAGCGGCATCCAGGCGTCGCGCTCGTCGTCGGTCAGCCAGCGCGGCCCGTGCTCCCCGCCGGCGGGCACGCTATGGGCCGAGCCCCGGTCAGGACGGTCGGCGGGCTCCATCCGTTCAGCGTACGCGGAGCAGCCGGCGTCCAAAAATGACTTGACGCTTCAACTATTTACCCGTACGCTTTGATTGAAAGTTCAAGCTATGTCGCGCCGGGCGCTATCCTGGCGGCGAGTCCCGACCGAAGGAACGCTGTGACCTCCATCTTCGACCCCGCGGTACCGGCCGGGGCCTTCGACGCCTTCGTGCCCGATGCCGCGCGGGCCAGCCGCGCGCAGCGCGCCTGGGTCCCCGACGACGGGCCACTGCCCGCGCTCTACATCAGCCACGGCGCCCCGCCGCTGTTCGACGACGCGCCGTGGATTCGCGAGCTGTTTTCCTGGTCGCAGGACATGCCCAAGCCGCGCGGCATCCTCATCGTGAGCGCGCACTGGGAGTCGGCGCCGATGATGCTGTCCGCGTCCGCCGCCGCCACCCCGCTGGTGTACGACTTCGGCGGCTTTCACCCGCGTTATTACCAGATGACGTACCCCACCCCGGACGCCGGCGCCCTGGCCCGCCGCGTGGCGGCCATCCTGCCCGATCGCGAGCCGGTGCACGAGCACCCGCACCGTGGGCTGGATCACGGGGCCTGGGTGCCGCTCAAGGTCATGTACCCACTCGGCGACGTGCCGGCGCTCCAGCTCAGCCTGCCGACGCACGACCCCGGCCGGCTGCTGGACATCGGCCGGCGTCTCCGGCCCCTGCGCGCCGAGGGCGTGCTCGTCATCGGCTCCGGCTTCATGACCCACGGCCTGCCGTTCCTGACGCGTGAGATGCTGACCGGCGGGGCCGTGCCGTCCTGGTCGGCCGACTTCGACGCCTGGGCCGCCGACGCGCTGAACCGCGGCGACGTCGACACCCTGGCCGCCTACAGGTCCAAGGCCCCGGGGATGCCGTACGCGCACCCCACCGTGGACCACTACATTCCGCTCTTCATCACGCTGGGCGCCGCAGAGCGGGAGGATCAGCCGGTGGACACGATCATCGAGGGCTACATGGCCGGCCTGTCCAGGCGCTCGTTCCAGGTGAACTGACTAGCTGAACTGGGCTAGCTGGATTGGGCTAGCTGAACTGGGCTAGCTGGATTGGCCCGGCGGACCGGGACCGGCGTCATTGCGCGGGACCGGTGCCACCGCGCGCGCAAGGGCCCCAGCGGCGGCTACGTTGCCTCGCCGGGTGGCCCCTGCGGCACGTTTCCTGTAGACCGTAACATAGCCTTAACAAGAGTTAAAGGCACCGAAATATAACAAGTCGGACTCAAGTTGCTGCTGAGGTATCCGGGCGTCATTCGGGGGCGCGCTTCCGTACCTCGTCCCAGAGGTCCCGGTAGCAGCGGGCGGCCGGGCTGCGCGGCGCGAACACGGGCACCGGCGCGCGCTCGGCGGCCATTCGCTCGATGACGGCGAGGGCCGGGATGGTGGCCGCGGCGATGTCCGGCCGCTCCCGATGCAGCCGTTCGGCGATCTCGCGGTGCAGCCGCTTCCGCCGGTCCACCATCGAGAAGAACGCCAGCACATCGGGGCGCGGGCCGTCGAAGGCCGCCACGAAGCCGGTGAGCTGATCAAACGTGCGCAGCGACAGGGTGGCGGGGATGATCGGAACGAGGATCAGGTCCGCGGCATGCAGCACGTTCTCCGACACCAGCGAGACGCTGGGCGGGCAGTCGAGGATAACGACGTCGTAGTCGGCGGCTAGCGGGCCGAGGAGCCGGGAAAGCCGGGAAAGCCGGCGGACCCGGTTTTTGGCCCCGTCGAGCAGGAGGTCCATATTCCGGTAGGTGAAGTCACCGGGCAGGATGTCGAGCTGGTCGAAATCGGTGCCCTTGATCGCCTCGTCCAAGGAACGGGTGCCGCGAATGAGGGCCTTCCCGCCGCCCTTGACCCGGGGCCGCACGCGGAACATGTACGTGGCGGCCGCCTGCGGGTCCAGGTCCCACAGCAGCGTGCGCAGACCATCCTGCGCGGCCAGGTAGGCGAGGTTGACGGCCGCCGTCGTCTTCCCGACGCCACCCTTGATGTTGTAGGTGGCGATCACCCTCATGCGCTCCCCCGGCTCACGCGGTCTCCCCGGGCGGTCAGCGCCGCCATCCGGCGCCGCCCCTCGGGACTCGCGAATCCGGCGAACCGCGCCGCGAACTCGGCGCGTGCCTGACCCTGGCGGACGGCCAGTTGAGCGGCCAGCTCGCCCATGGCCAGCAGCGTGGGTGCGGGCGCGGCGTGCTGGGCCAGCATCACCGCCGCCAGGGACTGGATCTCCTCGCGCTGAACCTGACTGTCCTGGAAGTCGCCCAGGCAATCCTGGAGGCGCTTCAGGTCGCCGAGCACCGCACGGTAGGCCGCCGGATCGTGCAGCGAGGCGAAGAACTCCAGTACGTAACGGAGTTCCTTGCCCCGCTTGCGCAGCGTGTGCAGGCTCTGCGGCGGAGAGCTGCCGGTGATGGCCGAGCCCAGCTTGATCACCCGTCCGTGCGCCCGCCGGGTCCGGTCCGCGGCCAGTTCGGCGGCGGCCGGGCCCCCGGGGGCCCGGCCGTTACCGGGCGGGACGAGCAGCGCCTTGCGCCAGTCGCCGACGGTGGCGGCGAAACGCGCCGACCGCAGGGCCCGGTTGAGCCTCCGCCGCTCGGTGCTGCGGCGCCGCCCCAGGTAGGCCAGGAACGGCTGCAGATCCGCGGGATCGGCCCCGACCAGGCGCCCGGCCATCGGCGGGAGGGACAGCAGGTGCACGTCCAGATCCCGCAGCGGTGTCGTCAGGTCGCCGAGCCACCTGAACTCGGAGGCGAATCGCAGGGTGAGGTCGCCGGGCAGGACCTCGCCGAGGAGCTTCAGCCCGGAACGCGTGCGACGCACGGCGATCCGCAGGTCATGCAGGAACTCGGTGTCCATGTCGTGCAGTACCCCGTCGACGTTCGCCTCGAGGCTGTCCAGTTGCTCCAGCAGGATGGCCCGGACCGCTTCGCCGCCCGGCATGGCCGGGCGGAGCGCCACGTTGACCTTGCCGGTGTAGTCAAGGGGAAAGCGCCCGGCCGCGCCGAGCGCGGCATCCAGCGCGGGCTGCCGGGTGAGAGCCGCCCCGGCGGCGGTGAGAAGGCGCCCGGCCCGTCGCGCCGGGGCCGCGTAGCCACGGACCTCGGTCACGGTCAGCCGGGCCGCGATCGGGGCGCCGCCCAGCGCGCGGGACGACATGGCGTCCAGGAAGATCCGGGCGACCGTCTTGTCGTCCGCATTGCGCAGCCGCACCTCGCGCACCTGGCTGATCACGCTGACCGTGGGCAGCAGGGCCCGGAGGCCCGCCACGGCCGCGACCCGGTCCCGCAGCGGCCCCGGGGGCAGTGCGCCCGCCGGGGACGGCCAGCGGGCCAGCCCGGCGGGGGCGGTAAGCCGCTGGCCGCCCCGGTCCGTCAGCACGAGCTCGCGCGTTCCCCGCGGGCCCGGCGTGCTGACGTGCTGCAAGGTGAGGCCGGCCCGGTACAGCCGCCAGTCGAAGGTGTCCAGCCAGGTCCGGCCCAGCCGGGTGGCGCGACGGTCTTCCTCCACGCTGAAGGCCGTGGCCAGCTCATCGTGCACCCGCTCGGGAAGTTGCGCGCCAGAGTCCGTAAGGACATACTCGCGCGCGCCGGCCTCCACGAGGCGGACGGTATCACCCACGGGAGCCCTTTTCTAGAAGTGAACATTCAGCAAACAATAAGTTGCGCAGAGTTGAATAATACCTTGTGAAAGAAGGCAAAAGGCCCCGAACCGTACGGGTTTTGGGTGATTTGGCCTGGTTGAGAGCCCCGTGAGGGGCGCAACGCGGACGGAAAGCGGCGCGGACGGAAAGCGGCGCGGAGCGAGGGCTCACCCCGGTCGAAGGGCCTGGCGCGGGCGCGGCCCGGCACCGGGCGACGGGTCAGCGCGGGGCGATGGCTCAGCCCCGGGCGAAGGCCTGGCGCGGGGCGCAACTCGGCACCGGGCGACGGGCCAGCGCGGGCCGCTCAGCGTGCGGGCGGGGGCCAGGAAACACCGGTGAGGGTCAGGACGTCCGCCGGCCGGGGCATGGCCTCCTGGGTGCCCGGCCTGGTCGTGGCGACAGCCGCGGCGGCGCAGGCCGCGCGGACCGCGGCCCGGGCGGGCGCGCCCACGGCCAGCGCGACGGCCAGCGCGCCGACGAACGTGTCGCCGGCGCCGACGCTGTCCACGGCGCGGACGGGGAAGCCGGCCACCACGCCGCCGCCATCCGGGCCCGCGCAGGCCGCGCCCTCGGCTCCGGCCGTGACGACCACGTGACCAACATCACAAGCGGGCGGCCCCCCCGATACCAGGTCGGCGGCGGCGGCCCGGGCATCCGCCAGGCCTCTCACCGGACGGCCGAGGACGGCGGCGGCCTCTGACTCGTTCACCACCAGCCAGTCCACCCCTTCCGCCAGCAGGCTGGCCGCTCCGGGCGGGGCCGGCGCCAGGTTGAGCAGGCTGACGGTGCTGCCGGCCCTGGCCCGGGCCAGGGCCGCGGCGATCGCGGCGACGGGGATTTCCGCCGAGAGGACCAGCACGTCAGCGGGAGGCGCGCACGCGGCGGCGACCTCTGATCCCGCCACCGACTGGTTGGCCCCGGGAGCCACGGTGATGATGTTCTCGCCGTCCGGGTCGACCGTGATCAGCGCCAGCCCCGAGGCCGCCTCGGCCACCGTGCGGACGGCCGAGGTGTCCACCGATTCGGCCTGGAGCGCTCCGATCAGGCGGCCGCCGAAATCATCGTTCCCGACGCAGCCGGCCATCCGGACCTGGGCGCCGAGCCGGGCTGCGGCGACCGCCTGGTTGCCGCCCTTGCCCCCGGGCGCGAAACGGGCGGCGGAACCGAGAACGGTCGCACCCGGGCCGGGCAGTCGCGGCACCGTCACCGAGATGTCCATGTTCATGCTGCCCAGCACGGTTACCCGCGGCGGTACCGACATCTGCGCTCCTGCCCGCTACTGGGCCGGGCGGCGGCGAGGCCCCGGCCAGGTCCGTTCGGCTAAATAGGCCTTGGCCGACCGCGACGCAACCGTGGTCAGCCGCGCTCGGCCACCGGATCGCCGGCCCGGCTGGCGCGCCAGGCCACCAGCATGGCCAGCGCGGACGCGATCGCGCCGGTGAGCATGGCCGCGCGATCACCGGTCACCCCGGCGCCGTGGCCGATGCCTACCGCCACGGCCGGCAGGAGCGCCGCGCCGATGGCCGCGCCGATCTGGCGGCTGGTGTTGATCATCCCACCGACGACGCCCTGGTCGGCGTCGGGCACGCCGCGGCTCGCGATCACGATCGAGCCGAAGGCGGTCCCCGCCGTGCCGAACCCGATCAGCATCACCGCCAGCAGCAGCGGGCTGTAGCCGGCGGACGGAAGCCGCGTCAGGACCAGGAAGCCGGCCGCGGCCGCCGCCCCCGTCACGGCCAGCAGTCGGCGGACCCCGCCGAGACGCGCCGCCAGCTGGGTCCCGTACAGGCCGGCGGTGAACCCGGCTATGCCCTGCGGGGCAATGGCCAGACCCGTCACCAGTGGCGACTCGTGCAGCACCTGCTGGAAGTACAGGGACAGCACGAGCATTTCGCCGCCGTTCCACAGGCCCATCAGCAGCGCGAGGGCGCTCCCCCGGCGCAGGCCCGCGTGCCGGAACATGTTCAGCCGGATCAGCGGTTCGGGGTGGCGGGACTCGGCCGCGGCGAACGCGGCGCCCGCGACGACCGCGACCACCGCCGCGCCGAGCACGGCCGGCGACAGCCAGCCGAAGGCGTTGCCCTCCGAGACGGCGAACACGGCCAGCGCCACCGCGGTTGTGATCAGCAGCGCGCCCCGCACGTCGAGCCGGTGGCCGCCACGCGCGTCGCGCAGGTTGGCGGAGTGGCCAAGGATTTTCGGCGCCGCGAAGGCGGCGATCAGGCCGACGGGGACGTTGACGAGAAAGACGGAACGCCAGCTCGTGAACTCGACGAGCACGCCGCCGAGGACCTGCCCGGCGACGAAGCCCAGCGACGCGGTGGCCCCGTACAGCCCGAGCGCGCGGCTGCGTTCCCGGCCTTCGGGGAATCCAGTGGTAATGAGGGACAGCGCGGCGGGCATGACAACGGCCGCGCCGGCCCCCTGGACGACACGGGAGGCCAGCAGCAGCACCGGATCCCGGGCGAGGCCACCGGACAGCGAGGCAAGGGAGAACGCCACGAGCCCGATCACGAACATCCGGCGCCGGCCGAGCATGTCGGCGGCCCGGCCGCCAAGGATCAGCAGGCCGCCGAAGGCGATGGCGTAGGCCGTGACCACCCAGTCCACCACCGACGTGGACAGGTTCAGCTCGCGCTCGATCGACGGGAGGGCCACGTTCACGATGCTGAAGTCGAGCACCATCATGAACGATGCCACCAGGATGAGCGCGAGGCGCACGGCCTTCCGGCGCTGGGAGTCCGGGCCTGCGGCTGGGGCTGGGCCTGCGGCTGGGGCTGTGGCTTGCGCTGGGGCGGCTGGGCCTGCGGCTACGGCTGGGTGTGTGGCTGGGCCTGCGACTGGCGCTGTGGCTGGGGCTGTGGCTGGCGCGGCGGCTGGGCCTGCGG